>Ga0076930_100068_pt1 | contig 169177 bp, 153 predicted proteins | sample HotLakConsoUCCRE_FD_71149 | JGI IMG/M metagenome (GOLD analysis project Ga0076930, IMG submission 71149) | Hypersaline microbial mat communities from Hot Lake, Washington, USA - Hot Lake Consortium UCC-RE (version 3) (version 3) ...
CTTCAGGTCGCCCAGCTTGCCGGCGATGGCGGTCATCTTCTCGACCCCTTCCGCCAGCGTCTTGGAGGTGCGGAACACCGCCGCGTCCTCCTGCATGGTGCGCTGCATCTCCAGCCGCAGCTCGGCCGTGGGCACCGCCCCGTCGGCGTGGCGCAGCCCATCGAAACGATCGAGCGCCTTTTCCACCTGCGCGGCATTGGTGCCGGGCACCGCGGCGTCGCGGTCCACCACCTTGCCGGCGCGGATCGCCGCGGCCCGGCCGAACACCACCAGGTCGATCAGCGAGTTGGAGCCCAGCCGGTTCGCGCCATGCACGCTGGCACAGCCCGCCTCACCCACCGCCATCAGCCCCGGCACCACCGCGTGCGGGTCGTCCTCGGTCGGGCTCAGCACCTCGCCCCAGTAGTTGGTGGGAATGCCGCCCATGTTGTAATGCACCGTGGGCAGCACCGGGATCGGCTCCTTGGTGACATCGACGCCGGCGAAGATGCGCGCGCTCTCGGAAATCCCGGGCAGGCGCAGGTTGAGCGTTTCGGGCGGCAGATGGTTGAGATGCAGGTGGATGTGATCCTTCTGCGAGCCAACGCCGCGGCCCTCGCGAATCTCGATGGTCATCGAGCGCGAGACCACATCGCGTGATGCCAGATCCTTGGCATTGGGCGCGTACCGTTCCATGAAGCGCTCACCCTCGGAGTTGGTCAGGTAGCCGCCCTCGCCGCGCACGCCCTCGGTAATCAGGCAACCGGCCCCGTAAACGCCGGTCGGGTGGAACTGGACGAACTCCATGTCCTGGAGCGGCAGCCCGGCCCGCAGAACCATGCCATTACCGTCGCCGGTGCAGGTATGCGCCGAGGTGCAGGAAAAGTACGAGCGACCGTAGCCGCCGGTTGCCAGAATGACCGCGTGTGCACGAAATTCATGCAGCGTGCCGGTTGCCAGGTCCCAGGCCAGCACGCCGCGGCAGGCACCGTCATCATCCATCAACAGATCCAGCGCGAAGTATTCGATAAAAAACTGCGCATCATGCTTCAGCGACTGCTGGTAGAGCGTGTGCAGAATCGCATGCCCGGTACGGTCGGCCGCGGCACAGGTGCGCTGAGCCGTGCCTTCACCAAAGCGCGTGGTCATGCCGCCGAACGGGCGCTGGTAGATCTTGCCGTCCTCGGTACGCGAAAACGGCACGCCGAAATGCTCCAGTTCGATCACCGATGGAATGGCTTCCCGGCACATGTACTCGATGGCGTCCTGGTCACCGAGCCAGTCAGACCCCTTGACGGTGTCGTACATGTGCCAGCGCCAGTCGTCCTCGCCCATGTTTCCGAGTGCCGCGCTCATTCCGCCCTGGGCCGCGACCGTATGCGAGCGAGTTGGAAACACCTTGGTAATGCAGGCAGTCGTCAGACCGGTTGCGGCCAGCCCCATGGTGGCCCTGAGTCCGGCGCCACCGGCACCAATGACCAGAACGTCGTACTCATGCTTGGTTATGTCGTAAGCCTTGCTCAAGATCAGACTCCAAAAGCGAGTTTGAGGATCGCGATCACGGCCAGCAAGCCACCCACGATCGATACGATTTTGACCAGTACCTGCAGTGTGACCTCTGCAAAACGCTGGTGAATGTAGTCTTCAATGATGACCTGAAGGCCCAATTTGCCGTGGTAGATCGACGTCACCACAAACAGAATGGCCATCGCGGCATTGAACGGTCGGGCAATCCAGGCGACCACGTCAACGTGATCCGAGCCGATGATTGCAGTCAACGCAAAAACAACCCAGACCGTGAGGAAAACAAGCAGGATGGCGCTGAAGCGCTGAGCCCACCAGTGACCCACACCATCGCCCGCCGATCCATGATTGCGGGCCGTTGCCAGGGGATTCCGGTACTTCATGTCAACCCTCCCCAGACCAGGGCAGTCAGAACGACAGCTCCAATGACGACCGTCCACCCCGATGCATAGGCGCCGGGCAGGTCGAGCAACCAGCCAGCGTCCCACAACAGGTGTCGAATGCCATTGAGCAGGTGAAAAAACAGGGCGAATGACCAGACAACCAGGAAAACCAGTCCAATCGGGTGGGCCGCCACAGCCATCAACTGCTCGTATCGCTCAGGCCCGCTGGCCAGTGCCAGGACCCACAGGACAACGGCGATCGTGCCCAGGCTCAAAAGAATTCCGGTGATCCGGTGGGAAATCGACAGTACCGAAGTCAGCTGAGGACGGTATATCTGCAGATGCGGAGAAAGCGGTCGGTTTTCCGTCGCCATAATGTCAGTTCTCGTGTTTGGTACGTTGGCTAGAAATCGATGCAGCGCCCGTTTTTTTCCCAATCGCCGTAGCGAGTGGGCTCGAGCCCTTCCTTGCGGCCGCCGATTTCCCGCGGCCTGGATTTCTCATCCACCTGCTCGGGTTCGGCATGTCCGTCGGGCGACGACTTGCGCCCTGCCCCTTCGTTGTCGTTGCTACTCATTATAGAATTGTAACGTTTCATCGCGTGCGATCCCAATAAATATGCAACCCTGGTTCTCTCTTCCGCATTTGGCCGGCCTGGTCATATCAGGTCCGGACGCTCTGGACTTTTGTCATTCCCAGTTTACGGCGGACATGCGCAGTCTTCAGGAGGCCCGATGGCAGATTACAACGTGGTGCAATCCCAAAGGCCGTGTCATCGCAGTCATTCTGACAGCCCGGCATGAAAGCCATGTCGAAGTCATCGCTCCGCGAGCGCAGCTCGGTGCCCTGGAAAAACTCTCCATGTACGCCATCGGCCGAACCGTCTCAATACGTTCAGACGATCCTGTTTCAGGCACATTGACGGCAGAGACGAACGACAACTCTATTGTCAATGACAAAACCCGCGCCATGCGGCTGGGCAAACCGGCACAAGACCCGACACCGGAGCAAGTCAGGGCCTGGCGCCTGGCTGACCTGGCGACTCCGCTGCCCTGGCTGACTGCCGAGACTTCCGCCAGTTTTCTGCCACAGTCACTGGCCATGGAGACCAACGGTGGACTGAGCTATACCAAAGGTTGCTTTCCGGGACAGGAAATCATCGCTCGCGTGCACTATCTCGGCCAGGCCAAGTATCACCTGATGGGCTTCGAATTCGAACTGCCCCGGCCGCTGGAGCAGGATCCTGAGACTATCCAGCTGCAGTCCAGCGCAGTACCGAACGAGTCGCCAACCATCATCACGATCAGTTGTGTCCCGTCAGGAAACTACCTGGTGGGACTGGCGGTTGCTCCGATTCAGATTCAGGCCAGCCATCCTGTCACTGCTTCGGGTCCGGATTGGACCCTTTCCGGGCAGATGACGGCGCTGGAAAGACTGTGCTACCATCGAATCAAAATCTGATTAAACAATTTTCAATCAGCGAGTTAAAGGGGTAATTTCAATGATGACTTCAATCAGGATGGTACTGGCTGCGACCTGTTTCGGGGTCGTGTCACTGACCGGAGCCCAGGAACCGGAATCGGTCCCTGAGGTTGACATGAACGAGGCCGAGGCGGTCAGCGAAGTCAGCCCGTCAACTGATTCAGCCGAAACCGCGATCGAACCCTTGACGCTGACGCTTCAGGTTCATCCCATCTTCCCCCCCGATCAGGCTCAACTGGTATATCAACCGCTGATCAACTACCTCAATGCCAGCACACCCCATGAGTTTCGACTCCAGACCTCGCGCGACTTTCATCGTTACTGGATGGAGATTCGACGCGGCTCGGAACCGGATCTGGTGCTGGAGGATGCCCATCTGATCGCGCTTAGAATCGAGCGCGATGGTTACATGCCTCTGGTCAAGTCCGCCGAACCGGGCACATTCTCGTTGTTGACATCCGGCATGAATGCCGACGCCGATCTCTCTGATTTCATTGCCCGTCCTGTATCCAGCATGCCGGCTCCCAGCCTGGGCTACCTGATTTTGTCGAGCTGGTATTCCAACCCGATGCAGCAACCCAGAATCCTGTCCAATGCCAGTTCGTGGCTGGATGCCGTGGAAATCGTTTTCGCGATGGAAACCGAGGCGGCGATCGTGCCGCACAACCTGGTGTCACGTTACGTCAACATGGTCGTTGTCCGCACGTCAGACGAATTCCCCCACGCCTCGATAGCTGCCAGCACCAATGTTCCGGCAAGCGTCCAGACAGAAATCAGCGAGGCACTCCTGAGACTGCACGAAGACCCGGACCATTTCACCGCGCTGCACGAACTGGACATCGAACGTTTCGTCCCGGCCCAGGTCAGCGAGTTCCAGGAACTGGACAACTGGTTGAACGGAATATTCACCTTCAACTGATTAAGAGCATGCTCCGTTGTCAGAGCGTTGCAAGGGGCTGAGTTCTGCCTTTACCAAAACCTCAAACTGCTGCATCGGGTGCTGTCGGGAGGAGCGGGCTGGTCGGGGCGCGGAAGCGACTTCAAAAACAACAGCATTTTTCGGACGCCACCTGATCTTCAGAAAGCCTTGGAACAGGGCCATCTTCACTGCTGCCTATTCGTTGGCACCTGGCTCCACAAAACCGGCCGACTCATCAAACGCCGATCGTCCCGGCCAGCCCGAACCGCCCGGCAGTACCCGATGCTCGATGCCCTCTACAACTCAAATTCCACAGGCTGGAAGAGTTTTTAATTTTTGGCTTGGACAACCGACATCTAGCGCCGCGCTACCAGGTAGCAGATCCAGCCGGCGTCGGCATCGCCCTGTTCGCTGGCTGTGTAGACTCCGTCACCTTCTCCGGTCTCTTCATCGGTTCCTTCCCAGTAGATGGTCGCCGAACTGAACCCGGCTTCCAGCAGCAGTTCACGAATTTCCGGCAGGGTCCACAAACGCCAGTGATATTCGAATGCCCGATTCATTGTCGAGCCGTCCGGAAACTCGAAATGGATCTGACAGGTCATTGCATGACTGATCGGATCGAAACTGGCCTGGTCCCAGACATAGGTGAAATCGTCGTATTCCGTCCGTTCCTCCAGCTCACGATGGGCGTCATACCCGCCGAAGGCATCCAGAAACAGAATTCCGTCATCCACCAGCGCCTCCCGGACCTTCTCGAAATAGGCTTTCAGATTTTCGCGCGTGGTGAACAGGTAGTAGCTGAAATTCATCGCCAGTACCGCATCTACCGGATCGGTATTGGCTGTCAGCACATCGGCTTTGATGAGCTTCAGTCGGTCGCGCTGCTTTGGCTTGAGACCGGCAGCATGATGGGCCTTGCCCCAGTCCAGTACCTCTTCGTCCAGATCGACACCCACGGCCTCGTGATCCGAGCCTGAACGCACCCAGTGACAGGCGGTATTGGCAGTTCCGCAGAAGTCCTCGCGGATCCGCTTCAGTGGCCGACCGGTCAGTTCGGCAAAGGTCTCGGCCACAAAGGCAAGTTCGGTTTCCGGGTCCTGCACGCTGGCTTCGTACAAGAGGTGGCGATCCGCATGATCGGACATACGATTGGAGGTTTTTTGGGCTTTGGGCATGGTGGCTACTGAGTTGAATGAATAGAAGAGGTTCAGCGGCGCTGGCGCATGGCCGGCCAGGCAGCCCTGAGATAACTGAACATCGACGCAATCGTCAGGATAGCGGCCGCAATCAACAACCATCGTCCGATCTCGAGCACCGGAAGTTGCCACAGATCCGTTCCGTACAGCAGAAATCCGATCGCCACCATCTGCAGGATGGTCTTGATCTTGCCGGTCCAGGCCACTTTGACTCGACCACTCTCTCCGAGCGCCGCCATCCATTCGCGCAGCGCGGATATCGTGATTTCGCGACCGATGATGACGGCTGCCGACAGGGTCAACCCGATCTCCGGATTGCGCTGCACGATAATGACCAGGGCAAATGCGACCATCAGCTTGTCGGCGACCGGATCGAGAAACGCGCCGAACGAACTGGTCATCTGAAAGCGCCGGGCAATCCAGCCGTCCAGCCAGTCGGTCAACCCTGCCAGAATGAACACGCTGACCGCCGCCAGGTTCGACCAGCCGTAAGGCAGGTAGAACACGAGCACCAGAACAGGAATCAGCAGGATTCTGCCCAGGGTCAGCAGGGTCGGAATGGTCAGGTGCAAGCGCGGTCTCCGGATACGATAAACCGCATTATCCCGCAAAGCCCGACACAGATGCAGCGAGTTGACCTATTGTTGCAAGAATGCCGCGATTCGTTCGGCCAGTTGGGCACTGATACCCGGAACCCGGGCCAGTTCATCCGGACCGGCCTTGAGCAGCCCCTGAAGACCGCCGAAATGCTCCAGCAGGCGCTGGCGTCGTTGCGGCCCGACACCTGGAATCTGCTCCAGAGGAGACGCCTGCGCGCGTTTCTGGCGGCGGCGACGATGGGCGCTGATGGCAAAGCGGTGGGCTTCATCGCGAATTTGCTGAATCAGGTGCGAGGCCGGATGGTGCGGACCGGGCCGAACTTCGCGATCGCCCAGGACAAAGGTTTCGTGACCGGCCTGGCGCGCCGGACCCTTGGCCACCCCCATCACCGGAATCGCATCCAGCCCCAGGGCTGCCAGAACCTGACGGGCACGACCCGCCTGGCCCTTGCCGCCATCAATGACCACCAGATCCGGAACCGCATCGCCGTCTTCCAGCAATCGCCGGTAACGCCGGGTCAGCACCTGCTCCATGGCAGCGTAATCGTCGCCCGGCGTGATGCCTTCGATATTGTATTGACGATAATTCTTTTTTCTCGGCCCTTCCGGACCGAACACGACGCAGGAAGCCACGGTTTCGGTACCGGAGATATGACTGATATCGAAGCACTCCAGATGTTCGGGCGGTGAGTTCAGATTGATCAACTCGGCCAGTTCATTCAGGCCGCGGCCGATCTGATCGCGCTCGGACAAGCGCCGTCGAAGAGCGTCCTGGGCATTGGTTTTAGCCAGGGCCAGCCATTGGGCACGCTCACCCCGGACCCGCGAACGGATAGCCACCCGGCCCTCGCGACGCCGACCCAGTGCCTCCTGCCAGAGCTCGGTCTGGCCCGGCGCGTGGGAAAGCAGAATTTCGGCCGGTGGGAGACGTTCAGCATAGTACTGGCCAAGAAAGGCACTCATGATGTCCTCGGCCCCGAAATCCTCGGCCAGGTTGGCCGGGAAAAAGCAGCGACCGCCGATGTTTCGACCATGCCGGAACTCGACCACCTGGACCGCCGCCTGACCACCACTGGTAGCCAGACCAATCACGTCCAGATTGTCCGCTCCATCGGTTACATACTGACTGGACCGAACCCGCTGCAAGGTCTGGATATGGTCACGCAGTGCGGCGGCCTTTTCGAACTCCTGAGCGGCGCTGGCCTGGCGCATGCGTTCACCCAGATGCTCGATCACCGCTTCACTACGACCCTTGAGAAGCTGCTCAGCAGCATCGACGTCCCGCGCGTAGTCCGCCTCGCTGATATAGCCCACACAGGGTGCCGAGCAGCGATTGATCTGGTATTGCAGACAAGGTCGAGTGCGATTGGCAAACACCGTGTCCCGGCACTGGCGCAAACCCATCAATCGATAAATCTGGTTGAGCGATTCACGCACCGCCCCGGCGCTGGAGTAAGGGCCGAAATAGCGCCCCGGTGCGCTGCGGTTGCCGCGATAGAAACCGATGCGTGGATAATCGTGGCTGGTATCGATGCGAATCCAGGGATAACTCTTGTCGTCACGCAGGTTGATGTTGAAGCGCGGCTTGTGAGCCTTGATCCACTCGTTTTCCAGCAGCAGGGCCTCGGCTTCGGTGCGGGTAAGACTGACCTCGATGGCGGCAATCTTGCGCACCATCAGATTGATCCGGCCGCCCTTGTCCCGCCGGTCGAAGTAGCTCGCAACACGCCGCCGCAGATTGCGCGCCTTGCCGACGTACAACACCTTGCCGCGAGCGTCGCGCATCACGTAAACCCCCGGGCCGGTGCCCAGCGAGCGAGCAAATGCGCGCCCGTCGAACTCGCTCATCGGCGGGCTGAAAGGTCTCGTCTGCCAGCCAGTTCTGCGACAAGACGATCCGCTGCGGCTTCGAGCATGTCGAGCACCTGCTCGAACCCACTGTCTCCGCCGTAATAGGGATCAGGCACTTCAACCATGCCGTAGTCGGGCGCCAGGCTCATGACCAGCGATACCTCAGCCTTGCTGTCACCGGGTTTCAGGGCAAGCAGGTCATCCAGATTGGAACGATCCATCGCGTAGATACGATCGAAGTGCTGAAAATCCCTGGCGATGACCTGGCGGGCACGCTCAGCCGTGATGTCGATACCCCAACGACCGGCATGTTCTATGGCCCTGGCATCGGGAGGACTGCCGGCATGATGGCCGATGGTGCCGGCCGAATCGGTGGTGATTTCAATACCTGCCAGACCCAGCTTGTAGTCGAACATTGCCTTGGCTGTCGGGCTGCGACAGATATTACCGAGACAGACAAAAAGTATATTTTTCATTATCTTGTCAACACTTATGAAATCAAATTATCAAATCGATCCCTGGCGTGAATCAAGCCTCTGTGCCAGCGACAAGAGTCCTGAATCGGGCCAGGTCGTCAGCGGTGTCGATACCCGGCGGAATGGATCGGCAGGCCTGGTCGGTGACGATGACCCAGCCGGCCTGCAGCGCGCGCAACTGCTCCAGCGACTCGAGCTGTTCCAGCGGACTGGCCGGCAGCCGGGTCCATTGCCTGAGCGCAGCGGCACGATAGGCATACAAGCCGACATGACGCCGGGCCTGCTGTTCGGGCCAACCGGCATCACGCGAGTGCGGAATCGGCGCACGTGAGAAATACAGCGCTCGACCCAGATTGTCGACCACGAGTTTGACCACATTCGGATCGGACCATTCCCGGGTCGATTCAATCGCTTGCCACAGGGTTGCCATGCTGGCGTCCGGATCGGCGGCAAGCAATGCGGCGACCTGCTGAAGACAGGACGCCGGCATGCCCGGCTCATCGCCCTGAAGATTGACCACGATATCCTGATCAGAGAAGCTGCCGAGCTCAGCTGCTTCCGCCAACCGATCAGTACCGGACCGATGTCCGGGCGCGGTCATCACTACCCGGCCGCCGGCGGCTCGCACGGCCTCGGCGATGCGATCACTGTCGGTGGCAACCTGCACGCTGCTTGCCCCACTCGCCAGGGCACGTTCGAGCACATGCACGATCAATGGGCGACCGGCGATATCAGCCAGTGCCTTTTGCGGCAATCGAGTCGAGTCCAGACGGGCCGGAATCAGAATATGGAAATCAACATTCATGGGCAAACTCATTGATATGCCGGTCGACCTGAGACAGCACCGTCGAAGGCAGGTCTGCCTCGACCTCGAGGACAAAAACAGGCTGTTCAAGGTTAAGCAAATCGAGCTTGACGGCGTCCTTGGCAGTAACCACGACAGGTCCGGCCAACCCCTTGAAGTCGCGTGGCTGAAAGGCGTGGTGATCAGGAAACACATGTGTTCGCGGACGCAGGCCCAGAGAGGTCAGCGTCGCGATGAACCCGTCCGGATTGGCGATTCCACATACCGCGTCCACGCTGCGCCCGCGCCAGCTTTCCAGCGGCTCGGACAATCCGCCGGCCAGCGGTCGAATACCGTCTGGGCGGAGCTGAAAACGCACACTATGCGGCAGTTCGAACGCACCCCCCTTGACCAGCATCATGTCTACCGACTCCAGTCGTCCCAGTGGTTGCCTGAGCGGCCCGGCCGGCAGCAGTCGGCCATTTCCCAGACCGCGCTGGCCGTCGAACAGGCAGATCTCGAAACTGCGCGCTAGGGCGCGATGCTGCAGGCCATCATCGGCGATCACCACTTCGGCCCCGGATTGATTGATTGCAGCATCCAGTGCCAACGCGCGTTGGCGACAGACCCAGACCGGCACTTCGACTGATCGGGCGATCAGCACCGGCTCATCACCGCAATAACCCGGATCCGAGTCCGGCCGTGCCAGTACCGGCCTGGCATGGTGCTGGCTGCCAGCTCCGCGGCTGACAACGCCCACTCGATGGCCACGCTCACGCAAATGTCGCGCCAGCGCGATCACGACCGGCGTCTTGCCGGCCCCACCCACGCACAGATTGCCGACCACGATCACCGGAACCTCCGGTCGCTTTTCCGGGCGCGTGTCTCGATCCCGACGGAGGCCTTGATGAACTCGCGCCAACGCGCGATAGAAAAGCGGGGGCGGCGGTTCCGGCCGATACCAGACACGATTGAAATGCTGTTCCAGCGAAGAACGCCAGTTCATGCTCCGTTTTCCTGGAACTGCAATCCGTGCAGATAGTGATACAGGCCTTCCGGACGGCTCAACAATTGATCATGACTGCCGACTTCAACAATCCGCCCCTGGTCCAGTACCACCACGGTATCGGCTTTCTTGACGGTTGCCAGACGATGCGCGATGACCAGCGAGGTCCGGTTGGCCATCAGCACTTCCAGCGCTTGCTGCACTTTCTGCTCGGACTCGGCATCCAGCGCCGAGGTTGCCTCATCCAGCACCAGAATCGGCGCGTCTTTCAGCAATGCCCGGGCAATCGCCAGACGCTGACGCTGACCACCGGACAGCAAAGCGCCGTCCTCGCCGATCGGCGTATCGAGTCCCAGCGGCAACTTCTCGATAAATTCCATCGCATGAGCCTGACGGGCCACCGCTTCGATCCGATCGCGATTGACCGGCGCCAGCGACCCGTAGGCGATATTGCCGGCCACGGTATCGTTGAACAGCACGACGTTCTGACTGACCAGGGCAATCTGGCGGCGCAGCGCCTGAAGATCAAAATCACCGATCGGAATGTCGTCGATCAGAATACGACCGCTATCCGGAAGATAGAAGCGCGGAATCAGTCGAACCAGCGTGCTTTTACCCGAGCCGGAACGCCCGACCAAGGCAGTGACCGTCCCCGGCTCCAGGGTCAGATCGATCTGATCCAGAACCAGACCCTCGGCATCCGGATAGCGAAACGAAACCGATTCGAAAACCACTCTGCCATGCAGACGCTCCGGCGCAATCGTTCCCGGATCAGGCTCGGTAGGCGTATCGAGTACGGCAAAGATACTGTCCGCCGCAGCCAGCCCTTTCTCGATCACCACATGCATTCGGGTCAGGCGCTTCAACGGGGGAATGCAGGCGACCATGGCTGCCAGCACCGACATGAAAATACCCGCTGTTACCTCGGCCTTCATGTAGTCGCTGGCAGCAATGATCAGCAACAGGATCACGGCCAGGCCGGCCGCCAACTGAATCAGCGACGATGAAAACAGCTGAGTCGCAATCAGCTTCAGATGCAATGTCCGGTTGCGTTCATTGATCCGCTCGAAGGCCGACCGCTCCTGGTCCTGGCCGCCGAATATCTTGACCACTTCATGGCCATTGACCGCCTCTTCGGTCACATGAGTGACATCACCCATGGAATCCTGAATCCGGCCCGAAATCTTGCGGAACCGGCGACTGATCACGGTCACGACCAGGCCGATCACCGGAACCAACAGCAACATGGCCAGGGTCAGTCGCCACGACTGGATCAGCATGACCGTGATCAGTGCAGTGACGGTAAACAGATCGCGCAAGGACCCGATCAGCGCCGTGGTTGCCGCCTGGGCGACCTGCTCGGCGTTGTAAGTCACCCGGGAAATCATCTGACCGGACGACTCACGATCAAAATAGCTGGCCGGCAAATCAAGATAGCGGCCGAACAGCTCGCGGCGCAGATCGGCAATCAATCGCCGACCGACCCACTCCATACCGAAAACCCCGCCAAAATTGCCAAGAATTCGAACCACCACGGACACCAGTACCAGTCCCGGCAGCCAAAGGCTGAAGGTCGGATTCGGTGCCACGATGGTGTTGTCGACCAACGGTCTGAGCAGGTAGAAAAACAGACCCTGACCGGCGGCATCCAAAGCAACGGCACCCACGGCAAGCCCGAACACCAGTTTCTGACGTGCCAGGTAACCCAGCAAACGCCGATACAGGCTGCGGCCGGAGGCCGTGGTCACGAGTCGTTCTCTGAAACTTCCACAGCCGCGATAGTCAGACGCTGAATGCCTTCAGCGGCAGCGGCATCGAGCACCCGAACGACCAGACGATGCGGCGCTTCGGCATCGGCCCGGATCACCAGCGTGGCATCGGCATTGGCGGAAAACTGTTCGGCAATGGCGGCCTGGACCGTGGCGGGACGATCATCGGCCAGCTGGTTGTCGTTGATGAACATACGCCCGTCATCGGTGATCACCAGCTCGACCATGTTCGGCACGGCTTCGGTCTGCGCCGTGCCGGCTTCCGGGAGTTCGAGGCTCAGTAAGGACTGACGGTCGAAGGTGGTCGACACCATGAAAAAGATCAACAGCAGAAAAACGACATCAATCAACGAGGTCAGGTTGATCTCGGGTTCCTCGCGCTCTTCGTCGTAAAGTTTCATGACAGCACCGGGATCAGCGGGGACGACGACCCGGATTCTGTTCGATGGCATGAATCAACATCAACGCCTGTTGCTCCATCTGCAACACGTAGGATCGAACCAGCCCGCGAAAATAGCGGTAGAAGAAATACGCCGGAATGGCTACCGTGAGCCCGGCCGCCGTGGTTATCAGCGCCTCGGAAATGCCGCCGGCCATTTCGTTGGGATCACCGACGCCGTGAACCATGATCGCGCTGAATACCTTGATCATTCCGACCACGGTTCCCAGCAACCCCAACAGCGGAGTGATGCCGGCAATGGTTCCGAGGGTGTTGAGAAAACGTTCGAGCTCGTGGACAACGTGGCGGCCGGTATCCTCGACCGCCTCCTTGATTACGTCGCGAGATCGCTGGCGATTGTCCAGCGCGGCAGCCAGCACCCGGCCCAGCGGCGAAGAACGCCGCAGCTGCTCGGTATGCTTGGCATCGAGCTCCTGCTGAAGCGCCCACTGTCGAACCTGGGCAGGGATGGCGGTCGGCATGACCCTGGAAGCGCGCAGCGCCAGAAAGCGCTCGATGATGATTGCCACGGCAATCACCGAACACACGATGATAGGCAGCATCAACCAGCCGCCGGCAATCATGATCTCAAGCATTTAAGACAGTCTTTCCCATTCGTCGAACTACAGGGGCTGAATGATAACGGGTTTCGCGACGACTCGCGTTTGGTTGACGTTAAGGACAGTCATTGCCGGCCAGCCAGAAGCGCGGCGAGCGGCCGACTGCCGAACTGACTTCGACGGGCTCACCGGGAATCAGGCGGATCGTCAGTGCGCCGCAATGAGCTGTAGAAACCCAACTCGCGCCGATCCGTTCAAGTCGTTGCAGCACGATTTCATGCGGTCGACCGTAGCGGTCAAACCGGGTCGATGAAGAAAGTGCAAGCTGTGGACCGACACGCTCGAGAAACGCCGTGCTGCCGGCACGCTCGTGGCCGCCGTCACTGAGCACCAGAACCGTCGTATCCAGTGACTTTGCCCTATCGACCAGGCGCTGCTCGACGAGCGCATCGATCCGACCGGGCAGCAACACCGAACCGCCTGGACCCTCGATCCGCAAGACGCAGGAGCTGTTGTCCTCCAGGTAGGGAAGTCCTGGAGAAGGATGGAGAAACTCGAACCGGTATGACCCACTGTGCCAGCCTGATCCTTCCTGGCAGGGTTGTCCAAGCCCGGGAATCGACGAAAATACGCGATCATCATCGACCCACGGCCGAACCGAGCCAAGCCCGCCAACCGCAGAGCGATGGTCATGCGACACGACCAGCCGATCAAGCCGCTCCAACCCTCTGGCCGCGAGCCAGCCCGGTAGCAGACGTCCGATGGCATCGCCGCCCTGCCCGTCCCCGGGCCCGGTGTCGTAGAGCATCCATTCGGTTCCGGTTCCTGCCAGTACAGCAAGCCCCTGACCGACATCCAGCACATGCAACTCGAGCGATTCGTGGTCGGAATGGATTGCCGCAGGCCACAGCAACGGCAGCATCAGAACTGCCCCCAGCCAACGAGCAGGCCAGGCCGGTGGACCGATCAGCCAGAGTGCGCCGGCCATGGCCATCACCATACTGACCATTCCAGACGAGGCTTTGGTCTGGTACGCAGACTCGATCGAGTGCAGTGAATCCAGTACGTTCACCAGCAACATCAACCCGCTTTCGCAGGCCGCCAGCGGCCACTGGGCCGGCAGGTCCAGTCCAATCAGACCCAGTGACAGCAGCAGGGTTGGCAGCACCCAGAATCCCACCAGCGGAATCGCCAGCAGGTTGGCGGGCAGCGCTACCCAGGCGACCTGTTCGAACAGCCCGATATTGAGCGGCAAGAGACCGACACCTACTATGACCTGGGCCTTTAGCAGGCCCCATGCCCATCCGCGCACGCCGGTCATCTGCCCGGGCCGCCAGGAAAAGGCCCAGATCAGTACCGCTACCGCAGCAAACGACATCCAGAATCCGGTCGCCAGCGGAGCCAGCGGGTCGAGCAGGAGAACACCGACTAGGGCCAGCAGCAAGGCGTGGCCCGGCTGAATCCCCCGCCGCAGCAGAAATGCACCACCGGCCACCGCCAGCATCAGCACGGCCCGCTGGGTCGGCAGAGTCAGCCCTGCCAGCAACGCATAGCCGGTGGCGGCCAGCAACGCTGCAGCCAGCGCCAGTCGGCGCCGGTCCAGTCCGCGAAAGACCAGGATCGCCGGTGCCAGAATCCAACCTGCCAGCAACCCGGCCAGGGCTGCAACCATGCCGACATGCAGGCCGGAAATCGCGAGCAGATGGGCGGTACCGGTCTGGCGCAGACGCTCCGATAACTCCGGGGTTATCGCTCCTCGATCAGCGATTGCGAGGGCTCGCATCAGGGCACCGGCTTCCAGCCGGGTCGTCTCGGCCGACAACACTTCACCCAGATACTGCCTGAGGCGATCGATACTCCCGTTCAGTCGTCCCTGATCGAGCAGTTCCGGCGAGTCCCCGACCGTGCCCAGGGCACCGATTCGCTGGGCCAGCAGATAACGATGATAGTCAAACCCACGGTCATTCAGGCGGCCGTGGGGTGGCTCCAGGCGCAAGCTCAGCCGCCAGCGCTGACCGGCGCTCAGATACTCCGCCGGCCGGAACCAACTGACCAGAATACGCTCCGGAATAGCCCCCTGCCCCGATGCATCCGGCGTGAAGATGAACTGCCGACTATCACCTCGCCATTGCGGCATGCTGGCCAGAGTGCCGGTCAGCGACACGGCTTCGCCGGCCCGCTCAACCGGCCATTGGCTTTCGATCAGAGTCTGGGCATGAAACGCAAACCAGCACCCGCCCAGCACGAAAATGGCCACCAGCCGCGCAGGCGACCAGACCAGCACGGCAACGGCAATCAACCCCGGCAAAACGATCAACCAGCGTGCCGGCAGCACCGGCATCAGCGCAGCCGCGACCACGCCCAGGGCAAAGGTCAGCAGCCAGCGCCAGGCCATGACTACACCGGGCGGAGCTGGCCGCCGGTCATTTCCAGCTGTCGATCCATACGGGCAGCAAGCTGCCGGTCGTGGGTTACCAGGACGATGGAGGTACGGAATTCCCGATTGAGTTCCAGCATGAGTTCATAGATCTGGCTGGCATTGTTTTCATCCAGGTTACCGGTCGGCTCATCACCCAATACACAGGCCGGCTTGTTGATCAGGGCGCGGGCTACCGCCGCACGCTGCCGTTCACCGCCCGACAATTCGCCCGGCTTGTGGTTGAGCCGCTGGCCCAGGCCGACCCGATCCAGCAAGGCAGCGGCTGCCTGTGAGGCCAGCTCGGCTGAATCCCCGCGGATCAGCAACGGCATGGCGACGTTCTCCAGCGCGGTGAACTCCGGCAGCAGATGGTGGAACTGGTAAATGAAACCGAGCGAGCGATTGCGAATGCGGGCGCGCCGTCGCTCATCGCTGATGGCAATGTTCTCACCGGCAATCTCGACCGTGCCGGCAGTGGGCTGATCGAGCCCGCCAAGGATATGCAACAGGGTGCTCTTGCCGACGCCGGAGGCGCCGACAATGGCGACCCGCTCGCCCGGCAGAACTTCGAAATCCACACCCCGAAGCACGGGCAGCTCGACCTGGCCCTGAACAAACGTCCGGCTCAGGCCCCGACAGCGAATGACGGCCTGTTCACTCATAGCGAAGCGCCTCCACCGGATCGGTCCGGGAAGCTCGCCAGGACGGGTAAATCGTGGATAGCAGCGACAGGACCAGGGAAAGGCCGGAAAAGCGAATCACATCCGACCAGCGCAACTCCGAGGGAAGGTCGGAGATGTAGTAAACCTCGGCAGAGAGAAACTCGACACTCAGTATTTGCTCGATCCCGGCAACCACCGATTCGACATTCAGTGCCAGTATCACTCCGCCGATGACACCAAGCAGCGTGCCGATCGTACCGATCAGCGAGCCCTGGATCATGAAAATCGCCATGATTCGTCGCGGCCCCATACCCATGGTCTTGAGTATGGCGATATCCGCCTGCTTGTCGGTCACCACCATCACCAGTGTGGAAATGATATTGAATGCGGCCACCGCGATGATCAAGGAAAGAATGATGAACATGACGGTTTTTTCCGTTTGCACGGCGCGAAAGAAATTGGCGTGCTGCTGGGTCCAGTCGCGGACCCGATAGAATCCTGACAACTCGCTGCTCAGATCCTGGGCAATCCAGCGGGCCCGCATCATGTCGCTGAGTTTCAGCCGAACGCCGCTGACGTTCTCGTTCAGACGAAACAGCCGCTGGGCGTCCTCCAGATGAATCACGGCCAGCGCGGTATCGTATTCATGCACCCCGGCCTCGAAAATGCCGGCCACAGTAAACCGCCTCACCTGCGGAATCACCCCGGCTGGCGTGGCCCGGATTTCCGGTGCGAAAATCGTGACCGGATCACCCGGACCGACGCCCAGCTTGGACGCCAGACCGGCACCCAGCATGACTCGCCATTCCCCCGGAACCAGGTCGGTCAGGTCTCCACGGACCATCATCTGATCGACATCGGAGACGTCGGGCTCGAATTGCGGATCGATACCGCGCACCAGGGCACCGGACGTGCGCCGCGCCCTCAGCATGGTTTCCTGCTCGACGTAGGGTGCCGCTCCGATCACTTCAGGATTGGCCCGCGCTTGTTCGACGACCGACTGCCAGTTCGGAAACTCACCATCGTAGCCCTGGATGGTGGCGTGGGAAATCATCCCCAGAATGCGCTCGCGCAACTCGCGCTCGAAGCCGTTCATGACCGACAGCACGGTGATCAATGTCGCCACGCCGAGTGCAATACCGAGCATCGAGATCAACGAAATAAAGGAAATGAAATGGTTGCGGCGCTTGGCCCGCAGGTATCTCAGGCCAACAAACAGGGACAGAGGCTGATACATGATGTGGTTCAGGATTCCTTGATCACTGGGCCAGGCCAGGCTCAGGCCGCGCGCAGCGCCATCAGTACCTGGTTGAGTTCCTCCGGCAGCGGCACGCTGAAAATCCGGTCGTCCGGCCACGGCAGCCGAAGATAGTGTGCATGCAGAAACAAACGCTTCAGGCCGGCCGGCGCGGAGCGTTCATTGTACAGCTCATCTCCGGCCAGCGGCAGACCCATGGCCGCCGCATGCGCACGGATCTGGTGGGTCCGGCCGGTTTCTATCGCAACCTCCACGTAACTGTAATCGCCGACATCTTCCAGTCGCAGAAAAGTGGATCGCGCGTGTTGACCATCCTCGGCAACGATGACCCGATGCTGTCCACTGCCATCGCGAATCTTCTTCAGCGGCTCATCCACGGTGACCCGGTCCTCCGGCAGGCGGCCGTCGAGCAAGGCAAAATAGCGCTTGTCGACCTCGCGACTGATGAACGCTCGCTGCAGATGGACCAGCGCCTGGTGATGACAGGCCAGCACGATCAAACCGCTGGTCGGCCGGTCCAGGCGATGCACCGGACGCCAGTCCGGATTGATCTGCTTGATCGCATCCATCAAGCCGAAACTCAAACCACTGCCGCCATGCATGGCCAATCCGGCCGGCTTGTTGAGCACGACATAGTCCTTGTGCTGCTCCAGGATGCAGGATCGGACCTGCTTGACCAGCCCGCCCGGCAGATTCGCGGGCTTGTCGGCTTCGACTCGTACCGGCGGAACACGCACCTGGTCGCCGGTTCTCAGCTTCTGCATCGGCTTGGCCCGCGAACTGTTGACCCGCACCTGACCGGTCCGGACCAGCCGGTAGATCAGACTGCGCGGAACCTGGCCCAGCAGGCTGACCAGAAAATTGTCCAGGCGCTGACCATCACGATCGGCGGAGACGATTTCATGGCGCACACCCGAACGCTCGGAATGGTCATTCATCGGCGATGACTCGCCGCTGCAGGGGCTGGTACTGAAAGCATGAACAGTGATACCATTAGAGGGTTAGGGTTTGGCGAATCCCGGCTTGCTGTCCTGATCGCAAGCCGACTTTGCAACCGTTTGATTGCCTTGCATTTACTTGTCACGGCAATTGGACATTTTGCCACAGAAGTTCCGGCTAGTAGCGGCCAGCGTGCCGATCCGGATCTTCCACGGTCAGAGCCAGCCCGATACCGAACAAGCTCCGGCGGCCCAGGTGGCCCCGGAAACGGCGAGTCAACAGCCAGTTGGACTGATGATTCGACTACCAAATACTTAATTGACGCGCTCCCGGCCGGTGGCAGTTTTAACGCCCGGGATTGATGCCAAAGGGATACCCGCCAGCACCTGATGGTGCCTTGGTGGAAACGAAAACAGCCCGGTTCAGCCAGCCTGCACCATGGCTGAAACCTGTCGGACGATCGCCATTGGCTGGCCAATACAGCCAGTGGCTTGATCGAGCGACAAGGTTCGTTATCGAATACCGGTTCTCGATTGGGATCCGGTCTCGTAAAACCTGTCGGCGTCCAGACCAGGCCCTTGTTTCGGGCGGAGCGCCGGAGGATATTCGATAATGAAACGCATGCTGATCAACGCGACTCAACCTGAAGAGGTTCGAGTTGCCATTGCCGATGGCCAGATACTGCTCGATCTGGATATTGAAGTACCCGCGCAGGAGCAGAAGAAATCCAATATCTACAAGGGCCGCATTACCCGGGTCGAACCCAGCCTGGACGCCTGTTTCGTGGAGTTCGGCTCGGAACGCCACGGTTTTCTTTCGATGAAGGAAATCAGCCGCGACTACTTCAACGAGGAAGCGCGCAAGCAGTTTGATGCCGGCAACCGGGTCGACATCAAGGACGCGGTCAAGGCCGGTCAGGAAATCATCATCCAGGTCGACAAGGAAGAGCGTGGCACCAAGGGCGCCGCGCTGACCACTTTTATCAGCCTCGCCGGCCGCTACCTGGTCCTGATGCCCAACAACCCGCGCGCCGGGGGGGTCTCGCGCCAGATTTCGCGCGATGATCGCAAGGACCTGCTCGATACCCTGAAGCTGATCGATGTACCCGACTCCATGGGCCTGATCGTACGCACCGCAGGGGTCGGACGCGAGCAGGAAGAACTGCAGTGGGATCTGGACTACCTGCTGCAGCTCTGGGAAGCGATCAAGACCGCCTCCGAAGCGCGCCAGGCCCCGTTCCTGATCTACCAGGAAAGCAAGCTCATCATTCGTGCCTTGCGCGATTACCTGCGCGAGGATATCGGCGAGATCCTGATCGACGACGACCAGGTCTTCGAAGATGCGCGCGAGTTCATGCAGCAGGTCATGCCCCACAACCTGCGCAAGCTCAAGGCCTATCGCGACGACATTCCGCTGTTTTCACGCTATCAGATCGAATCCCAGATCGAGTCAGCGTTTTCGCGAGAGGTTCGGCTGCCGTCAGGCGGCGCCGTGGTCATCGACCACACCGAAGCCTTGCTGTCGATCGACATCAACTCGGCTCGCGCCACAAAGGGCGCTGATATCGAGGAAACGGCGCTCCAGACCAACCTGGAAGCGGCCGATGAAATTGCCCGTCAACTGCGTATCCGCGATCTCGGTGGCTTGATCGTTATCGACTTCATCGACATGATGAGCAAGGATGCTCAACGCCAGGTCGAGAACCGCTTGCGCGATGCCATGCGCATGGACAAGGCGCGGGTTCAGATCGGTCGGATATCGCGCTTCGGCCTGATGGAAATGTCACGCCAGCGTCTGCGCCCGTCACTGGGTGAATCCAGTTACATCACCTGCCCGCGTTGCTCGGGAATGGGATCGATTCGATCGGTGGAGTCGCTGGCACTGTCGATTCTTCGTCTGACCGAAGAAGAAGCGATGAAGGATCATACTGCCCGGGTGGTTGTCCAGGCCCCGATCGCGGTGGCCAACTTTCTGCTCAACGAAAAGCGCTCGGCCATGGCCGAGATCGAGGAGCGCAACAAGCTGCCGGTTACAGTGGTTGCCAATGACGCGCTCGAAACACCGCGCTTTGAAGTGCATCGCTTGCGTTCATCCGAAGACACCGACGAACCCAGCTATGCGCTGGGCTTGAGCGAAGCGGCTGACGGCAATGGCGGCTATCAGCGCACTGACCAGCAGCAAGCAGCCCCCAAAGCACCGCCGCAGGCTGCCGTATCGGGGGTCAGGCCTGCCAGTCCGGCACCCCAGCGTGCCGAGGTCGGCGGTCCCGGCTTTATCGCCAGGCTGGTCGCCTTTTTCAAGTCGTTGTTCGGCGGCGGCGAAGAATCTGAAAACAAGCGGGCAAGCAAGGCGCGCGACAAGGACCAGCACGGACGCAAGGGCCAGTTTTCGCGCGATCATCACCGCAAGCGCAGCAGCAAGGACGATGAATCGAGCCCGCGCAAGGCCGCTGGCGACCACAGTGACGGTCCGCGCAAGAAAAAGAAGAAGAAAAAGCGCGCCAGGGTGCAGGACGATTCGAATCAGCAGGATACGAGCCGGCAGCCAGACAAGGCGGCCAAGGACAACACCGGCAAGGAAAGTCCCGGCGATGGCCAGGAGCCGCAAAAGCCGCGCAAGAAGCGCCGCCGCCGCGGCGGCAAGAAGCGCCGGGCCCGCAACAACAATGACTCGACCTCCGGGAACGATTCAAACCAGCGTTCAGGCGATCAGGCTGATACGCAGCCGTCTCAGCCAACCGGCCAGAAGGCGGACGAGAACAAGTCCTCCGGCCAGTCAAGCCAGCCCGCCGAAAGTCAGCCGGCCACCCCGCCGCGGGGACCGTCCGAAAGCAAACCGGCTCCGGCCCAAACCCGCTCGGCTGAAAGCTCACAAGCCAAGCCGGAAAATGCGCCTGCACCGAAGACACCACCTGATCAGGAACGGCCGGCCCGACCTCAGCCACCAGCCCAGGATACTGCGACAGACAAGGCCGCCGGACCCGAACCGGAACGCAAGCCGACTCCCTCTCCGGCTCCGGAGCCTGGAGACAAGTCGACCGGCAGTAAGGAAAAGCCACAGGCGGTCAAGGGTGATGACGGCATCTATCGTCTGACCGGCGACGACAAATAGGCACAATCCTTGTCCCGATTCGCCACCCTTCGGGTGGCTGAATCGGACCGCTTCGGATCAGTCCAGTACCAGGTCGGCAAAATCGATCAGGCCCGGTGAGCGGTCGATCATCCGGCGGGCGGCCAACAGGGCGCCGCGGGCGAAGATCAGTCGGTCGGTGGCCCGGTGGGTCAGTTCCAGTCGCTCGCCATCGGCCAGGAAATAGACGGTATGTTCACCGGCCACATCGCCGCCGCGCAAGGCCTGGTAGCCGATTTCACCTTTTGAGCGAGGAATCCGGTGGCGGGTGCGATCGAATACAGCGCATTCGTCCACATCCAGATCGCGCGCCGCGGCCAGCGTGGCACCCATGGCCAGCGCCGTCCCCGACGGGGCATCGATCTTGCGCCGATGATGCATCTCGCTGATCTCGATATCGAAATCCTCCCCCAGCGCTCGGGCAGCCTGGGCCGCCAGGCGCATCATCACGTTGACACCGAGACTGAAGTTGGCCGCCTGGCAGATCGCAATTTCGGTGGCCGCCTTTTTTATCAGCCCTGCTTGCTCCGCGTTGATTCCGGTCGTGCCTATCACCATCGGCAACCGATGCCGCTGGGCATAGGCAAGAACCTTTTCCAGCAGAACCGGATGCGAGAAATCGATGATGACATCGGCATCGGCGTTGGGATCAAAGAAATGGTCTCGTGAAGCCGTGCCGGCCAGCCGGAACTGCGGATCGGCGCCGATTTGCGCGATCAGGGCCCGACCGGTAGAACCGGTGGCACCGCTAAGAAGAATTTCGATGCTCATGGGCCAAGCATAGCCCATCGCATCAATGCATCACAGTCCCATCCGATCGAAGAAACTGCGGACCTTGTCGGTCCAGCCGGTGGCCTGCGGATTGTGATCGCCGTCCTCGCCAAACGAATCATGGAACTGCTTGAGCATATCCTTCTGCTCACGGGTCAGCTTGACCGGCGTTTCGACCACCACGCGGCACAGCAGATCGCCGGTTGAACGACTGCGCACCGACTGAACACCCTTGCCGCGCAGGCGAAACAATTTACCTGACTGGGTTTCGGCCGGAATCTTGAGCATGACCGATCCATCCAGCGTCGGAACTTTCATCTGGCCACCCAGCGCCGCGGTGGTAATCATGATCGGCACTTCGCAGAACAGGTCGTCGCCCTCGCGCTGGAACAGCGCGTGCGGGCGAATGCGAACATCCACGTACAGATCTCCGGCCTGGCCACCCTGGGCACCGGCACCACCCTCACCGCTCAGGCGAATGCGATCGCCTTCATCGACGCCGGCGGGAATCTTGACCTGCAGGGTCCGGGTTTCGCGAACCTGCCCGGAGCCATGGCAATCACCGCAAGGGTCAGCAATGCTCCGGCCACTTCCGCCGCAACCGGGACAGGCTTGCTGAACCGAGAAAATACCCTGTTGCATGCGAACCTGTCCCTGGCCGCCGCAGGTGGAGCAGACATCGAGCTTTCCACTCTTCGATCCCGATCCGTCGCAGCTGGTGCAACGACCCACGCTCGGAATACGAATCTCCTTGTCGATGCCGGCGACGGCCTCTTCCAGATCCAGTTCGAGGGTGTAGCGCAGATCCTGTCCACGATGAGAACGACTGCGCTGGCGGCGACGACCGCCACCGAAGATATCGCCGAAGATGTCACCGAAAATGTCGTTCATGTCGCCGAAACCGGCGCCACCTCCACCACCACCCATGCCGTTGACGCCTTCATGTCCGAAACGGTCATAGGCGGCTCGCTTCTGGTCGTCCTTGAGCACTTCGTAGGCTTTCTGGACTTCCTTGAAACGTTCCTGGGCGGCCTCGTCATCCGGATTGCGATCCGGATGAAATTTCATCGCCAATCGACGATAAGCCTTTTTCAGATCGGCCGCACCCGCATCGCGTGCTACACCCAGAGTTTCGTAATAGTCTGCCGGCATACCAGACTACTTCTTGTCGTCATCGACTTCAGTGTATTCGGCGTCGACAACATCATCGGCTGCGGCCTCGGCACGCTCCGTTCCGCTCTGTCCGCCTTCTGCCTCACCACCGCTTTCAGCCTGGGCCTTCTCGGCGGCTTTCTGGTAGAGCTCGGCGCCGGCCTGTTGCAGTTCATTGACGGCCTTGTCGATCGCTTCCTTGTCATCGCCCTTGATCGCTTCGTCGACCTTGGTCAACGCGTCTTCGATCTTTTGCTTGACCCCGGCGTCGAGATCATCGCCGTGATCACTCAGACTGGATCGGGTGGCGTGGGCAATGCCGTCGGCCTGATTGCGTGCGTTGACCAGCTCATGGAAGCGCTTGTCCTCCTCGCGGTGGGTTTCGGCATCGCGCACCATGTTCTCGATTTCTTCGTCACTCAAACCGGAACCGGCCTTGATCTCGATGCGTTGTTCGCGGCCGGTTGCCTTGTCCTTGGCCGACACGTGGAGAATACCGTTGGCATCCATGTCGAAAGTAACTTCAATCTGTGGTGCACCACGCGGCGCGGCCGGGATGCCGGTCAGGTCGAATCGCGCCAGCGACTTGTTGGCCGCCGCCTGCTCACGCTCACCCTGAAGCACATGCACGGTAACCGCACTCTGATTGTCCTCGGCGGTCGAGAACGTCTGCGAAGCCTTGGTCGGAATCGTGGTGTTCTTTTCGATCACCTTGGTGAAAACGCCGCCCAGGGTTTCAATACCCAGCGACAGCGGGGTAACGTCAAGCAGCAGCACGTCCTTGACATCACCGGCCAGCACGCCACCCTGAATGGCGGCACCCACGGCCACGGCTTCATCCGGATTGACGTCCTTGCGCGGCTCCTTGCCAAAGAAGTCGGCGACGATTTTCTGGACCGCCGGCATCCGGGTCTGTCCGCCAACCAGGATCACTTCGTCGATCTCACTGATTTTCAGACCAGCGTCATTGAGCGCGGTCCGGCACGGATCGATCGAGCGCTTGACCAGGTCCTCGACCAGCGACTCGAGCTTGGATCGGGTGACCTTGATGTTCAGGTGCTTCGGCCCGGACGCATCGGCCGTGATGTACGGCAGGTTGACTTCGGTCTGCTGCGCGCTGGACAGCTCGATCTTGGCCCGTTCGGCTGCCTCACGCAAGCGCTGCAGAGCCAGCGGATCATTGTGCAGGTTGACGCCCTGTTCCTTCTTGAATTCCTTGGCCAGGTAGTCGATCAGGCGCATATCGAAGTCTTCACCACCGAGAAAGGTGTCGCCGTTGGTGGCCAGCACTTCGAACTGCTTTTCGCCGTCGACATCGGCAATTTCGATGATCGACAGGTCGAAGGTTCCACCGCCGAGATCGTAAACGGCGATCTTGCGGTCGGCACCCTTCTTGTCCAGCCCGTAAGCCAGGGCAGCAGCGGTCGGCTCGTTGATGATGCGTCGGACCGTCAGCCCGGCGATCTTGCCGGCATCCTTGGTCGCCTGGCGCTGGGAATCGTTGAAGTAGGCCGGCACGGTAATCACCGCTTCGGTCACTTCTTCACCGAGGTAGTCCTCGGCAGTCTTCTTCATCTTCATCAGCACGCGGGCCGAAATTTCCGGCGGTGCCATCTTCTTGCCGTCAACTTCGACCCAGGCGTCGCCGTTATCTGCTTCGACGATCTTGTAGGGCACCAGGCCCTTGTCCTTCTGGACCACATCTTCAGAATACTTGCGCCCGATCAGGCGCTTGACCGCGTACAGCGTGCGATCCGGGTTGGTCACAGCCTGGCGCTTGGCCGGCTGCCCGACCAGCACATCACCGTCCTTGGTGAAAGCCACAGTCGACGGTGTAGTGCGGTCGCCTTCCGCATTTTCGATAACGCGGGTCTTGCCACCTTCCATGATGGCGACACAGGAATTGGTTGTTCCCAGGTCAATGCCGATAATCTTGCTCATGATGTTAGAAATCCTGTTCTCGTTAATGAATTGAGAAAGTTGTTGAACGCTTACGCCGATTAGTGGGGCCCTTGAGGGCCAATTTCAATCATTCGCCCCTGGCAACCATCACCCGCGCCGGCCGAACGACCCGGTCATGGAGGCGATAACCCGGCTGCAACACGGTGACCACGGTATCCGGATCCTGTCCGGTTCCGGGCTGCATGCCCATGGCTTCGTGCCACTGCGGGTCAAAACGCTCGCCCTTCGGGTCGATGATTTGCAAGCCATAGCGGGTCAAGGCGTCAATCAGCAGCTTGCGGGTCAGCTTCAGCCCTTCTCCGGCATCGCTGCCGCTGGCCTGGGCACTCTCGATACCCTGGTCCAGGCTGTCAATAACCGGTACTAGGTCCTTGAGCAGACTTTCAACCGCAAATTTCCGCGATCGTTCCACTTCGCGCTCGGCCCGTTTTTGCAAATTGTCCATCTCCGCCCGGGTTCGCAGCAGCGCTTCCTTGAGCAAACCCACTTCTTCTTCGAGTGGATGCGTTTCGATCTCTGCCTCGTCCGGCAGGTCGGTATGCGCGTGCTCTTCAAGCGGCTCGACCGAGCTGTGCGACTGCTGTGGTTCCTGATCGGTGCGATCCGAATTGCCGTTCTCCGGCTGGTTGTCGTTCGTATGGCCCATAATGATTGTCAGGAGTTTCCCGAGTTGTAATGACCTGCGCGTTAACGTGGGGTTGAGTCTCGGGGAATACAACAGTTTCAAAACCGGTTGCCAGCAGCCCTGCACTCTGGGATCATTTCGGCCCTGTTGCCGATCCAAGCGACCCGACCTTGAGGATCCGGAAAATCCGATGCTGCGTGCCCTCGCCATTCGTCATTTCGCCATCATCGAAAAACTGGAACTGGACTTTGATCCCGGCTTCAGTGCGATCACCGGTGAAACCGGGGCCGGCAAGTCCATCCTGATCGATGCTCTGGGGCTGTTGCTGGGCGATCGGGCCGATACCGGCATGATTGCCGCCGGCCAGGATCAGGCGGAACTGTCGGCGCGCTTCGAGCTGGGTTCTCACCAGTCCGATGCCAGGGCCTGGCTGAAGGAGCAGGCCATGGACGAGGACGACGAGCTTGTCATCCGGCGTATTCTTTCGTCCCAGGGCAGCTCGCGGGCCTGGATCAACGGCCGCAGCGCTACCGTCAGCCAGCTCGGCGAACTTGGCGAACTGCTGGTCGAGATCCACGGCCAGCACGAGCATCAACAGCTCGAAAAGCCCCAGACTCAGCGACGTCTGCTCGATCAGCAAATCCCGGACGAAACCACGCTGGCCGTCCGCTCGGCCCATGCCGACTGGCAGTCGGCCTGCCAGGCCAAATCCGATTTTGATGCCGATGCCGGTGACCCGGCTCAGCTTGAACTGCTCAGGTTCCAGGTTCGCGAACTGGCCGATCTGGCATTGGCGGCCGGCGAGTACGAACAGCTCGAAACCGAGCAGGAACGCCTGGCCCGCAGCGACGAAATTCGCAGTGCCACGGCCACCAGCGCCGGATTGCTCGACAGCGATGATCAGGCCAGCGTCCGAACCCTGCTGATCGACGCCAGCGCCCGGCTTGAGCGCGTCAAGGCCCTGGATCCGGAACTTGCCAGTGTCTGTACGCTGCTCAATGAAGCCAGGATCAACATTGATGAAGCCATTTCAACGCTGGAGCGCTTCGATCGTGTCGAGGAAGACGATCCCGAACGGCTGGCCACAATCAATCGCCGGCTGGAAAAGGCACTGGATCTTGGCCGCAAACACCGGACCGAACCCGATCGGCTTCCGGCCCTGGCCCAAAGCCTGGCAGAACGGCTGGAACGGCTGGAAAACCAGGGAGAGCAGCGCGAGCAGCTGAATCGGGCGGTCGAACAAGCGCTGGCCCGCTGGCAACAGACGGCCAGGAAACTGAGCAAGGCCCGCCAGGAGGTCGCCAATCAGCTGGCCAAGGCCGTCAACGTCCATCTGGCTGAGTTGGGCATGGACCAGGCAAGACTGGAGTTCGAGGTCCAGTACGACGACCCGCCCGAACCGGCCCGCCACGGAGGCGACCGTATCCGCATTCTGTTTTCCGCCAATCCCGGGCAACCGCCGCGCAACCTGGGCCGCATCGCTTCGGGCGGAGAACTGTCGCGGGTCAGCCTGGCCCTGATGATTGCGGCCAGACCGCAGCGGGGTCCGGTAGTAAGGATTTTTGATGAGGTGGATGCCGGTGTCGGCGGCGCGACGGCCCGGGTCGTGGGTCAGTTCCTGCGCCAGGTGGCCGACCAGGGTCAGGCGTTCTGTGTCACTCACCTGGCTCAGGTTGCCGCCTGTGCCGAGCATCAGTTCCGGGTGGTCAAGACCAGTTCAGACGGCGCAACCGATATCGAAGTCGAACGCCTGACCGCCAAATCCCGAAAAATGGAGATTGCGCGGATGCTCGGTGGCGATCAGTCGGTCAAGAGCCTCGAACACGCCGCTGAAATGCTCAAACGTCAATAATTGATCCCGAGATCTCTCAGGATTTCTTCAGTGGTCGTACGTAGATGACCAATGAGTGATCAACGATCTCGTAGCCATGCTCGGCGGCGATCTCATCCTGGCGTTTTTCGATCGCTTCATCGAAAAACTCCACCACTTCACCGGTTTCCATGCACACCATATGATCGTGATGCCCGCCTTCGTCCAGTTCGAAGCAGGCCTGGGCCGGCCGGCCGGGGCCATCGTCGAACATATGTTTGCGGACCAGGCGCGCCGCCTCGAACTGGCTGAGCACCCGATAGACGGTAGCCAGACCGATCTCTTCGCCATCTTCCATCAGCGCGCGATAGATCTCGTCGGCAGTCATGTGCTTCTGGGGAGTTTGCTCCAGAAGACGAAGAATCTGCAAGCGGGGGTGAGTGACCTTCAGGCCTGCCTTGCGCAATTCACTGGTTTCTTCAGACATCGTGATTTTTTATCCCGCCAAATGCTTGACCGATTAACTCGAAACCTATTGTATCATTGGGCCCATCAATTCAAGACTTGCGGATCTCGATAACTTATGCGCCTGATTTTCTGCGCGATTCTGGCCTTTACCCTTTCGGCCTGCGGACTGGTTTACAAGCAGGATATCCAGCAGGGAAACGTCCTCGATGACGATGATGTGGCCCAGCTCGATATTGGCATGACCAAACGCCAGGTCCTGGTACTGCTGGGCTCACCGTCCGTGCAAAGCCCATTTCATGACAGCCGCTGGGACTACATGAACACCTATTCGCGGCGCGGCAATACGCCATCCAAGCGTGTTCTGACGCTGTATTTTGACAATGACCGCCTGGACTCGATCGAAGGCAGCTACCTGGATCAGGATTCCGTGGCCGCCCAGGCCTTGCGCGAACTTCAGCAACCTTCTGACACGCCGATCCAGGACATGGAAAGCTTGCGCGACGACCCCTGAAAAGATCAGGACCCCTTCTTTCTGGCCCGCTCCAGTTCGGCCAGCTGACGTCTGACCTCCTTGGGATCGGCTTTGAGCGGCTGGTAGATTTCCACCCGGTCGCCATCTTTCAGACGATGATCCGGACGGCAACGTTTGCCGAACACCCCGGCTCGCTCGACATCAATCGTCGCATCGCCAGTCAGCGAATCCAGGTTCGCGGCGTTGACCGCATCTGCCAGTGTCGCCCCCCGAGGCAGCTCAAGCATGACCAGCTGCTGGCGTTCGGCGTTGCCGGCAACGACCTCGATCCTGATTGTTTCAGCCATGAATCGCCTCGGCCCGGCGACAGAAATCATCGACCATGCGATCGGCAACCCGGCCAAATCCGCGTTGAAAGGGCAGCATCAGCAACGATCCCGGCATCGCAAACGACAGATCCAGGCTGATCCGGGTTCCCTCCCCGCCCACCGGACTGAATTGCCACTGACCGGAAAGCTCATCAAACGGTCCGTCTGCCAGTTGCATTGCCAGACTGCGGTTCTCCACCAGGGTGTTGCGGGTCGTGAACCGACGTGCCAATCCGGCCACTCGAACATCCAGCGTGGCAATCTGATGACTTTCTCCCTGCTCATGGACTTCGGCCGCCTGAACCCAGGGAAGAAACTCCGGATAACGGGCCACATCCCGAACCAGATCAAACATCTGGTCCGGGCTATGGGTGACCAGGGCGAAGCGGTGAATTTCGGGCATAGACAAAAAAAGGGGTCAGGGTTCGGGGTTCAGGGGTGGCGGGCGGAGGTTAGGCGCCCGTGTTCGGGGATGATTATAGGTCAGGGAGGTTGTTTGTTTGGGAAATCTCCGGACCGTACTGTGTTGTGACAGCGCCTGCGCTATCATGCCCGTCCACTGTCATTGACCGCTGATTTTCATGGCCAAGCCGCCCTCATCCACCATTGCCGTCAACAAGCGCGCCCGGTTCGAGTATCACCTCGACGAGCGGCTGGAAGCGGGGATTGCCCTGGAAGGCTGGGAAGTCAAGGCTTTGCGGGCCGGCAAGATCCAGTTTGGCGAGAGCTACGTGTTGCTCAAGAATGGTGATGCGTTCCTGTTCGGCTGCCTGATTACGCCGCTGACCTCGGCCTCGACCCACGTCCGTGCCGATCCGATGCGCAATCGCCGCCTGCTGCTCCACCGGCGCGAACTCGATCGACTGATCGGCTTGGTCGAACGCAAGGGCCAGACCATCATCCCCACCGCGATGTACTGGTCCAAGGGCAAGGTCAAAGTCGAAATCGCCGTCGCCCGTGGCAAGCAGACCCACGACAAACGCCAGACCCAGAAAGACCGCGACTGGGAGCGCCAGAAAGGCCGCATCATGAAAAACACCTAGGGAACCTCTGAACAAGTCTGCGCGGTCCGCGTAGACTTGTTCAGAGGTTCCCTAGTGCTTGCGGAACTTGTGCGGGTACTGTTAGTCTGATGTATCACCTACGGGGGCGTACTGGCTTCGACGTGTATCGGACGTACCCTGGGGCATGCCGAGGAGACAGCAACCCTCGTAAAACCTGGCTGTAAAAAAGTTAGTTGCCAACGACGACAACTACGCACTGGCTGCCTAAGAAACAGCCTGCTCCCCATCAGTTGAGCCTGCGCTTCTGAACCGGGGATCATTTAGCAGGATCGCAGCGTGTCGTGCATCAGGGCATGTCTGTTAAAACAAACTGAGGCTGGTTGCTGCATATGCCCTGCCACTTGGGCGGTGCGGTAACGAGAAAAAATCGAGTGGCTAAGCATGTAGAACCAGGATCTGATGGTTTGCGGACGCGGGTTCGACTCCCGCCGCCTCCACCAAATCCCCGTAAAGGCCGGCAGAAATGCCGGCCTTTTTTATTGCCTGGAGGGACTGAGCACTATGGCTGGCATCTTCTGAACTGATGTGCCACAATTTGAAAATCGTGCCACACGGAAGAAACCATGACTGTCAGCGAATCTGAAGTCCAGATCGGCGCTCAGGGTCGATTGGTCATACCCGCGGCGCTGCGTAAAGCGCTGAAGCTCGAAACCGGTGATCGGTTGATCGCCCGGCAGGTGGGCGACACTCTGGTCCTGGAGCGAAGGGAAACGATCGAAAAGCGCCTGCGTGAAAGGTTTCATCACATTCCCGCCGACATTGACCTGGCCGAGGAACTGATCAAGGAGCGTCGAGCCGAGGCCGCCGCCGAAGCCAGCAACCCATGAGCGTGGTCCTTGATGCATCCGCCCTGCTCGCCTATCTGCATGAGGAGCCGGGAGGACAGCAGGTTTCCGGGGAATTGGAGGGCTGGCGGATTTCGACCGTGAACTGGTCGGAGGTGCTGCAAAAGTCCCTGCATCGCGATGTTGATATTTCTGGAATGGCGCAGGAGTTCGCCGATATCGGTCTCCATTTCGAACCGTTCAGTCCAGAGCAGGCAGAGATCGCTGCTCGACTCTGGTTCAAGACGCGACGCCAGGGACTGTCGCTGGCCGACCGGGCGTGCCTCGCCCTGGCCCAGGACAAGGGGCTACCGATCCTGACTGCCGACCGGGCGTGGTTCGAACTGAATCTTGAAATCGAGATTCAAGCGATTCGCTAAAGTAAGCCCTCATAACGGTTCAGACAGCGATTGGAAGCGGCTGCTGGCTCAAGCGCTGGACGTGTTCGAGCATCAGGGTTTCGCGCTGGATGGACAGGCCCATGGTGGTTTCCTGACGCTGCATGACTGCGCGGTTGTGCTGAATGGCTTCGTCCAGGCTGACCCACAGGGGTCGCATGCCGTTGGCGATTTCGTAGGATTCCATGCGCACTTCCTGAAGCGGGCTGTTGATTTCGCAGAAATGGAAGTGCGAAACCATGTGAAGCACATCGAATTCGGACTTCCAGTGGGGACGCTTTTCGTCGACCCTGGCGAATTCGCGACCCACTTTGACGCCGCGAGCGCCGGTTTCTTCTTCCATCTCGCGGACCAGGCCGGTGATGATGTCTTCGCCATCGTCGACACCGCCGCCGGGGAAGCTGAAGTCGTTGTAGCGTTCCGTGAACAGAAGCAGGATCTGCTCATCTTGCATCGCCACGCCGCGGGCGGCGCGCCGGAACAGCACGCGCGCATTCGGGCAGAGGCTGAGCTCAGGGTGAATCAGAGTTTCGGTAATCAGCATGATGATACCCGGCGCAAAAGCCGGCCATTGTACGCGAGTGAGAAACATTGGCGGCTGATCTACTTCGCCCGCCAACAAATCAATCCGTAAACAGCCTCACCCGGACTTGCAATTCGGGGGCTTTGCCCCGACTGAATCCGGTTTACAGCCCAGGAATCTTTGCATCCATGACCGACGTTCGTGACCGCGCCATTCTGACCATCGCCTTGTTTGCCGCCTTTGCCGACCAGGACAAACACACCAGTGAGCGCGAAGAAATCCGGCGCATTGCCGAAGGCCTGGGCGACCAGGCACCGGATTTGAGGACGTTGTATCAGGATGTGCTGCTCAAACGTGCCACGCTGGACGATGCGGTGGCCGCACTTGCCGATCCTGGCGAAAAGCATCTGGCCTACGAAATGGCTGTCGGTGTCTGCGATGCCGATGGCCGGATGACGTCTGAAGAACGTGAGTTTCTGAACCGGCTGCGGGGCTTGCTCGCTCTTCCGGTAGCCGAAACCGACAGTATCGAGCAGGAAGCTGAACAGATTGTCGAAATGGGCGAAGCCGCCGCACCGGCAATGGTGGCCGTCTCTCCGGCAACCCCTTCGGTACCAGCACAGACCACGCCCGACGTGGATGAGGCGGCACTCGACAAATCCATCCTCAACTACTCGATCCTGAACGGCGCGCTGGAGCTGCTGCCGCAATCCTGGGCCTCGATGGCGATCATTCCCCTGCAGATCAAGATGGTCTACGGCATCGGCAAGGAATACGGTGTCGAGCTCGACCGTGGCCACATCAAGGAATTTCTGGCCACCCTGGGCGTCGGGATGACCTCGCAGTACATCGAACAGTTCGGGCGCAAGCTGATCGGCGGATTGTTCCGCGCGGCAGCCGGACGCGGGGTCGGCCGGCTCGGACGGACCGCCACCGGCATGGCTTTTTCATTTGCCACGACCTATGCCCTGGGCCAGGTCGCACGGCGCTACTACGCCGGTGGTCGGACCATGTCCACCGAACTGCTCAAGCGCAGCTTTGAGGAAACACTGGGTTCGGCCAAACAGATCCAGACCGACTACATTCCGCAGATCGAGCAGAAAGCCAGCACACTCAGCATGAGCGAAGTACTGTCCATGGCACGCAGCTAGTCCGTTGACGTCCACGCCGCCTTGCCCGCTCTGTCGAGAGCAGCAGACCGCCTGGCTGGTGCAGGTCGAGCAGCGCGACTACTACCGTTGCCCGACCTGTCAACTCCGGTTTCTCGACCCGGACGCGCATCCGGGGCCAGAGGCCGAGCGGGCTGTCTACGATCTTCATCAGAATGATCCAGCGGATCCGGGCTATCGGCGCTTCCTGGCTCAACTGGCCGAACCGTTACTCAAGAAACTGCCTGCAGATTCGCGGGGACTGGATTTTGGCTGCGGGCCCGGACCGGCGCTGGCGGCCATGATGGTCGAGGCCGGTCACCTTGTGGCGCTTTACGATCCGATCTATGTGCCCGATATCAGCGTTCTGGAAGGACACTACGATTTCGTGACCTGCACGGAGGTCGCCGAGCATTTTCACGACCCGGCGCGTGAGTTCGAACGCCTGGATGCGCTGCTGCGACCCGGTGGCTGGCTGGGGATCATGACCCGGTTCCAGACTGAAGACGACCGATTTGCCGACTGGCACTACCGGCGAGACCCCACCCACGTGGTGTTTTACCGCACGGAAACCATGCAGTGGCTGGGACATCGCTACGGCTGGGAGCTGGAGATTCTGCCACCCGGCGTGGTACTCGCACAAAAGCCGATCAATCAACAATAGCGGCAATGCGAACCCTCTCCCCTTCTTACCTTCTTACCTTCTTACCTTCTTACCTTCTTACCTTCTTACCTTCTTACCTTCTCCCCCTCCTACCTTCCCCCTAAAAACTCACCACCTGCGCAATTCGATTGACCAGCAACTTGCCGCTGGTATAACAGGCATTGAGGAAAGCCATCACATTCTCGGGCGGTTGTCCCGATTTCTCCCGCAACTCATCCAGGCTGATCGGACCACGGATCAATATCTGGGCCAGCCGGTGGAGCTGCTCATTCTTCATCGCCTCACCAGGAACCTGGGTAAGCATGAACTGAACGTCACCCAACAGATCCGGGTGCAGTCGGCCGCGCGCCTGGGCAAGGCCGGCAAACCATTTCAGTTCACTCAACGGACGCTGCCGATGGCCCTGAACGCGCTCGACCAGATCGGCACTGGATACCGGCACGCCGGCCGATGAAGGCATCGGCAGGGCAAACATCGGCGGAGCAAGATCGGCAATCGAGCCATCAAAGAACCAGGCACCGGAACCGGGATCGAGCAGGATCAGCGGCCAACCGGGATAAGTGATCACGACCGGCTTTTTCCAGGTCTGGCGGCGCAGGTGTTCTGCCAGGGTGAAATGACCTTGCTGTTCGCCGACATCAATGGCTTGCCAGATGGATTCCGCTGCAACCGGTGGCGCGGGCGAAGCTTCCTGACCAGTTTCGTCGTGAATGTCGCCGGAGGCCAGGGTGGTCAGCAGCTTGAGAAAATCGCGCGAGCGCAACGGCTTGTTGAGCAGGAATCGGGCCGGAAAATCCTTGCGCCGGCTCATCGCAATGGAAACCTGACCGCGCTGGGTCATGTCCTTCCAGACGTCTTCGCCTTCCTCGGTATCGATATCGATCAGGGTAACGTCGCCACCCGGCTGATCGGTGATGCCCCAGGATTGTCCACCGTCGCGACCTCCAGCCAGATTAAGCAACGAGCGCATGACCATCAGATCCTTCGGCCCGACTTTCAAAGCAGAAAGAGTCATCTGGTCAGTCATCGCTGTGGTCTCCGATGTAACGTTTGCAGGTTACCAGAATACATCCCGGAGGTGAAAATCCCAAGTGAAATCAGCGCGAAGCGTTTCACAATTTGCAGGATTGTTCGGTTATCGGAATGCCGAGTCGCCACATGATCAGGCAATCTGTGAGCGAGATCACACGACCTGAAGATCTCCGAATGCCTGGAGCAGTCGATTCGCATCGGCCATGGCTTGACCCAGAACCGCTTCGATCTCGGCCATGCTGATCGGCTCATGACTCAAGCCCGCGGCCGGGTTGGCGACAACGCAAAGACTGGCGTAATCGATCCCGGCTTCACGTGCCAGTGCGGCTTCCGGCAGCGATGTCATGCCCACCAGCGCGCAACCATCGGCAGCCAGTCGCCGAACCTCTGCAGCCGTTTCCAGCCGGGGTCCCTGGGTCACCGCACAGCAGCCCCCGGCATGAACAGTCATGCCGGCAGCGTTGGCGGCTGCCAGCAGCGCCTCACGCAGTGAACGACTGAACGGATCGGCAAACTCGATATGAACCAGCGGTCGGTCGGCGTCGTTGGCGAAGCTGGATTCACGGCCCCAGGTGTAGTCGATCAGCTGGTCGGGAACCACCAGGCTGCCCGGTTCCAGCTCGGGGGCAATCGAACCGACCGCATTGACGGCGATGATTCGGTCAACGCCCAGCTGGCGGAGCGCATCGATATTGGCCCGGTAGTTGACCCGGTGAGGCGCGATCCGGTGAGGACTGCCATGACGGGCCAGGAACCAGGCCTCGCCCTGGCCCAGACGCACTCGCATCACTGGCGCCGATGGTTCACCGTAGGGTGTTTCCACGACCCGCTGCCCGGTTGATTCAAGCAGATTGACCGCACCGGTGCCGCCGATAATTGCCAATGTCATGTCAGTCAATTGCCCAGATCTCGTCAAGTTGTCGCCAGTAGCCATGCCAATCCATACCGCAACCGAACACGTAGCGATCAGGCAGAGTTAGCGCGGCATCGTCGACCCAGTCCCGGGCCAGTCCGCGATCGTGCAGCTTGGTCGCCAGGGCAACCGTCAGCACCTGCTCTGCCCCATCGTCCAGCAGGCGCTGGCGGACCGCCTGCATTGTGTAACCTTCATCAAAAATATCGTCGACCAGCAGGATGGTGCCTTCAACCGAGTCCGGCCAGCGCCCCCACTTCAGCTCACCGCCGCTGGTTTTTCCCCGGTAGCGAGTTGCGTGCACATGGTCGAACAGCAGCGGCCGGTCAAGCCGGCGGGCCAGCTCCACGGCCGGATACATGCCGCCGTTCATCAGCACCAGCAGCGTCACCCGATCATGCTCGGCCAGGCGGTCGGTCAGACGCTCTGCCTGGCGATCGAGCGCCTGGCCTATCGTGTCTGCATCGAGCAGCCGCTCGGCACCATCAGGCCATTGCGCCGGCCAGCGATCACTGCGGGTCACGACTTGCTCTCACTGGTCTTTTCCTTGACCGGTTCCTTGATCTGCTCGCCGGACCGTTCGCTTGCCATTTGTTCCAGTTGATCAATCTTGAGGGTTCGGGTCGGAAAGGCGATTTCAGCCCCATTGGACTCGATGATCTGACCGATTTCAAGCAATACATTTTCACGTACCTGATGATATTCGGTCCAGACCGTGGTTTTGGTGAAGCAGTAGATCATGATGTCCAGCGATGATGCACCAAAGCGATCGAAATGAACCATGGTGGTCTGGTCCGTAGCGATGTCGGCATGTCCTTCGATCATTTCACGAATACCATCAACAATCGGCTTGACCACGGAAAAATCATCGTAGCGAATACCGACATGCTCGAAAATCCGTCGATGAGTCATGCGTGACGGGTTTTCCACCGTCAGTGACGTAAACGTCGCATTCGGCACGTATAGCGGACGCTTGTCGAATCGACGGATCGAGGTCATGCGCCAGCCGATTTCTTCGACCGTTCCCTCGATGTCCTTGTCCGGCGAACGCACCCAATCACCAACGGAGAACGGCCGGTCCATGAACACCATGAATCCGCCGAAGAAATTGGCCAGCAGATCGCGTGCTGCCAGGCCGACAGCGATACCCCCCACACCACCGGCGGCCAGGAAGCCCGAAATGGGAATATCGAGAATGCTCAGTATGGTCAGGATGCCGGTCAGCACGACAGCGATTCTCACAATACGCCCGAGTACGCTGACCGTGGTGATATCGACCATCTCGTCGCGCTTGCGCTTCTCGGCGACAAACGCGTTTTCGAATCCGGTCACCAGGCGAAAGGCAAACCAGGTCGCGGCAACAACCAGCCCCAGTTGCTGGGATGCGTTGAGAAAATCACTCGAAAAGCCCAGCGCGTCGCTGTGCGGTTCGATCACACGCGCCGCCATCAACATGCCCTGCCACCAGATCAGCAGGGAGATCGGACGACGGCCAGCATAGACAATCGCATCGTCCCACATGTGGCCGGACTTCTCGGCCAGGTTCGCCAGGTGGCCGATGAAGATGCGGTAAATGAGCTCAAGGAGCAGCGCTCCCAGGATGATCAGGAATGCGCTCAGAATCCATCCGGGTACGCCAATCAATCCGCTGAATCTGTCAAGGTAGTCGTTCATTGTTCTTTGGCAAGCAGTTCGAGTGAATCGCGCCAGGCCCGGAACTCGGGCACCGTCAATTGTTCGTCCAGCGTGGCCATGGGCCGACCGTAAAGCCGGTCCATGCGCCCTTTCATCAATTCCGGCCAGTCGCGGACCGAAGTCAGCACCTGTCGGGCCGAGTCAGCACGACAGACCAGCGCCAGATCGCATCCGGCAGCAAAGGCCATCCCCAGCCGATCGGTCAGATTTCCGGCGGGCGCGGCGCCCGCCATATCCAGATCATCGGAAACCACCAGGCCCTCAAAACCCATCTGCTTGCGCAGCCGCTCACCGATCCAGCGCTGCGAAAACCCGGCCGGGCATTCATCGACAGCCGGATAGCAGACGTGGGCCATCATAACGGCCTCGAATCGTTTGGCAAGGCGCATGAACGGCAACAGATCCTGTTCAAGTTCGCCCGCAGACCTGGCATCCGTGACGACTTCAAGGTGCGAGTCGGCAGCGACCGATCCATGACCCGGAAAATGCTTGGCACAGGCGGCCATTCCGGCATCGTGCATCCCGGCCAGGTACCACTCGGCGAGGGCAGACACGGCCTCCGGATCGTCGGCCATGGCGCGATCGCCAATCACCGAGCTGCCGCGGTCCAGATCCAGCACCGGCGCCCAGCTCAGGTCAACGCCGAGATCCAGCACCTCGGCTGCCATGACCCGCCCATGGCGATACGCCAGATCACCGGCACGATCCGGGTGTGACCGATACCAGCGTCCGAGCACACCCAACGGCGGCAGCGGGGTCAGTCCTTCACGAAAGCGCTGAACCCGCCCCCCTTCCTGGTCGACCGTGATCAGCAATGGCGGATCACGCAGTTCGCGAATAGCCGCGGTCAGTTCACGGACCTGGTCCGCGGACTGAAAGTTGCGGCTGAACAGGATGACGCCACCGACGGCCGGATGACCCAGGTTCTCGGCGGTTTCGGTGTCCAGGGTCATGCCGTCGATGCCAATGATCAACGGACCGGGAGAAAGGGACTCAGTCATGGTTTTTCAAACAGGGCGATTGATTCAACATGGGCAGTGTGGGGAAACATGTCGGCAATACCGGCTTTTCTGAGCACAAAACCGTGGTTGCGAACCAGCTCACCGGCATCGCGTGCCAGGGTAGCCGGGTTGCAGGAAATGTAAACGACTCGACGCGCGCCGCTTCCGGCCACCAGCGGCAGAATCTCGAAGGCCCCGGAGCGCGGAGGATCAATCAGCACCGCGTCGAACCCGGTCCGGTACCAGCTTCGATCCGACACGTCGGCGGTCAGGTCAGCAACATCGAACTCGGCATTTTCAATGCCGTTTCTGGCGGCATTGGCCTTTGCCGACTCGACCAGTTCGGCCAGGCCTTCCACGCCGATCACATGGCCGGCGTGACGCGCCAGCGGCAAGCTGAAGTTGCCCAGCCCGCAGAACAGATCCAGTACCCGATCGTCATCACTCAGGGCCAGCAGTTCCAGGGCCCGATTGATCAGGCGCTGGTTGATGCGCGCATTGACCTGGACAAATTGCTGAGGATGAAACGCCAGGGTCAGATCCTGGTCATCCAGCCGGTATTCGAGCTGATGGGCTTCGGGATTAAGACGAAACACCGTGTCCGGCCCCTTGGGCTGAAGATACACAGCGATGGATTCGCGGTCGGACCACTGGCGAAGCCGCTCGAGATCATCGGGTTCGAGTGGGTTGAGATGACGAATCACCATCGCCGAGCCGTTGTCGCCCGCCGCGATTTCGATCTGCGGAACGGCATCGGCCACGCTCAGGTCACCGAGCAGGTCTGACAGGCTGTTCAATCGGTCACTGAAATCCGGATGCAATACCCGGCAATCACCGATATCGGCAACAAATCGTCCCTGGGGCTCGCGAAATCCCACCAGCACCCGGCCCTTGCCCTTGACCCAACGCGCGCTCAGGCGAGCGCGTCGGCGGTAGTACCAGGGATCGTCGGCAATGGGTTCAAGCCAGGATTCCGGTTGAACCTCACCAAGGCGTTCAAGATTGTCGACCAGGCGCTTGTGTTTCCACTTGAGCTGGGCCGCCGGCGCCAGATGCTGAAGCGCACAGCCGCCGCAATGATCAAACCACTGGCACTCCGGTTCAACCCGCTCGGGAGAGGCTTCCAGAACGTCGATGGTGACCGCCTCGTCATACTTGCGCGAACGATCGATCAGGCGAGCGCTGACCCGTTCTCCGGGCAAGGCCCCGTGGACGAACACGGCCTTGCCCTCCACCCGACCGACTCCGCGACCATCGTGAGCCAGATCGGTTACATCAACAACGACCGGCTCGACCGGCAGCTTGCGGCGTCTTCGGCCCCCCATTCTCCTTACTTCTGAACCCAGCTACCGTCTTCGCGCTGGTAGTACCAGCCAGAACGTGCATTGGCGATCCACTGCCGGGCAAAGGTATCGCGAATATCGTCCTCCCATTCCGGGTGGCCATTGGCGACCGCGATCTCGCGATAAACCGCGTTGCGGTCCGAGTTTTCTTCGCCGACCACCCGCTCCAGGTTCCGCCGATCTGCCAGGCCAACCGCGCTGCGGTCACGAATTTCGACCAGGCCGTTGTTACTGAAACCGATCGCACCGGCATCGAACCAGGCGGCAAGCTGGCTGCGCTGACGCTCGGCCATGCGCTCCTTGATCGCCTCAATTTGCGGCGTATCGATGTTGATGTTTGCCGTCTGGGCATGGGCACTGGCGATGAACAGATCAGACCAGTGAAAATTCTGCGAGGTAGGCGGAGGAGGAACTTCACCGTTCACACCGTTCTCGCCCAACACATCCTGAATGAATCGGTCCGCCGCTCGCTCGGCCGCCGCTTCCGGAAAGTACACGTTGATGGTTACACAGGCCGCCAGAGTCAATACCGCAGCAATGGTCAGATAGGAAAGAATTCGAATCATGTGGAATCACTCCTCACAAATTTAGCCTGGAAACCGGCGTCATCGCAAAGCATGACGCGCCAACACTGAATCACGCATGAATAGTCTACACACAACCGAACCCTCACATCAGACCTTCAAATCGACTGAAGCGCCTGGGCCAGGGTTCGGTAGCCGCGGGCCGTGATCTTTGCCTTGACGCCTTTCAGGTTGCCTTCCGGTACCAGGGCCTGGTCAAAACCCTGCCCTGCGGCTTCGCGTAGACGCTCTTCTCCGTTGTAGACCGGCCTGAGTTCACCGGACAGACCGATCTCGCCAAAAGCTACCAGGCCCTTGGGTAACGGTTTTTCCCGCAGCGAGGACTTCAACGCCAGAGCAATGGCCAGATCGCTGGCCGTTTCAGTGACCCGGATACCGCCGGCCACGTTGACGAATACATCCTGATCGCCAATCGCAATGCCGGCATGGCGATTCATCACTGCCAGCAGCATCGCCAGGCGGTTGGGATCGATGCCGACTGCCACCCGGCGCGGATTTGAAAGCGTGGAAGGCGCCACCAGCGCCTGGACTTCAACCATCAGCGGCCGGGTGCCCTCCCGGGTGACCAGCACACAACTGCCGGGAGCCGGTTCCTCCTGACCGGACAGAAAGATGGCCGACGGATTGCCGACCGCTTTCAATCCCTTGTCGGTCATGGCGAACACGCCCAGTTCGTTGGCGGCACCAAAGCGATTCTTGACCGCTCTGACCAACCGAAAGCGACTGCCCGAATCGGATTCGAAGTAAAGCACGGCGTCGACCATGTGCTCCAGCACGCGTGGACCTGCCAGGGCACCCTCCTTGGTCACGTGTCCGACCAGAACCACGACACAGCCGGTCTGCTTGGCGAACTGGACCAACCGTGCGGCACATTCGCGCACCTGGGCCACAGCCCCCGGGGCCGACTGCAGCGATTCGGTCCATACGGTCTGGATCGAATCGACCACCATGAAGTCCGGCCGGCGTTCGGCCGCAGTGGCCAGGATGACTTCCAGGCTGGTTTCGGTCAGGCATTCCAGGCCTGATGGATCCAGGTCCAGGCGGCGCGCTCGCATCGCCACCTGACCGGCAGACTCCTCACCGGTGACATACAGACCACCGAGGTTGGCCTGGGCCTGGAGCAACAGCGTGGACTTGCCGATGCCGGGATCTCCGCCTAGCAACACCACGGATCCGGGTACCAGGCCACCGCCAAGAACCCGGTCCAGTTCAGTCAAACCGGTCGTCAGGCGTCGTCCGCTGTCCTCGGCGCGCACCTTGGCCAGATTGATCACCTTGGCCGAGGCGGTACCCGTCCAGTTGCCGCGTCCCTTCGGCCCTCTCGAGCCCTCGGCTGAGGAGGCAACGCCCTCTTCCAGCGAATTCCACGCCAGGCAATCCGGGCACTGACCCGACCACTTGGGAAAACTGGCACCGCACTCACGGCACGAATAGTTCGACTTGGTTTTTGCCATAGCAGATAGGATACCCTTCATCAAAGACGGACTGCAGTGGATATCACGGCCTTGAAACGCGACGAACAACCCATCATCGGCGAGTCACCGGCATTTCTCGAAGTACTGGAGGAAATCTCGCGGGCTGCACCGCTGGACCGCCCCGTACTGATCGTCGGTGAACGCGGTACCGGCAAGGAACTGATTGCCGAGCGGCTGCATTATCTGTCGAAGCGCTGGGATCAGCCGCTGGTCAAGCTCAATTGTGCCGCCATCAGTGAAACCCTGCTGGAATCCGAGTTGTTCGGACATGAGGCCGGTGCCTTTACCGACGCGTCGCGTCGCCGGCGCGGTCGCTTCGAACTGGCCGATGGCGGCTCGCTGTTCCTGGATGAACTGGCGACCACGGCCATGAATGTGCAGGAAAAAATTCTTCGGGTGATCGAATACGGGCAGTTCGAGCGTCTCGGTTCCTCCGGCACCATCGAGGTTGATGTGCGCCTTATCGGGGCGACCAACGAAGACTTGCCGGCGCTGGCCGAACAGGGCCGGTTTCGCAGCGACCTGCTTGATCGCCTGGCGTTTGATGTGATCACCCTGCCGCCGCTGCGTGCCCGGCGCGAGGATATTCTGCCGCTGGCCGAGCACTTCGCCATCCGGATGACCCGTGATATGGGTCGTGAAGTTTTCAGCGGATTCACGACAGCCGCCACGGAACGCCTGTGCAATCATCCCTGGCCCGGCAACGTGCGCCAGTTGAAGAACGTTGTTGAACGCGCGGTGTATCGTCATGACGAGACCGACGAACTGGTCGGCAATATCCAGTTCGACCCGTTCGAATCACCCTGGCGCCCGGAATCGAAGCACATGGGCTCCGGGGAGCCAGATTCAAAGTCCGGGACTGACAGACCCCACTCCCTTGAATCAACCGGACTACCGGACGATCTTCGCGCCTACCTGGATGCCATCGAACGTGAGGCCGTGCTGGCCGCCCTGGATATCAACCACGGTCATCAGAAACAGGCCGCCGACCAGCTCGGTCTCAGCTATGACCAACTGCGCGGCATCCTGCGCAAGTTCGACATCAGCCCACGCGGCCGAAGCCGCTCAGACTAGCAACCTTAGTACGACTCGCCCGGAAGGAGGACTTCGACCCGATTGCGTCCGGCGTTCTTGGCCTGGTACAGGGCCTGGTCGGCACGCTTGAGCAGGCTGGAAAATTGCCGATCCGCCGGATCGGACAACGCCAGGCCAATACTGACCGTCAGCGACAGTTCAGCCTCCGGCAAGCGAATGGTCGAGGACTCCAGCGCCAGCCGTAAATCCTCTGCCAGCTTGCGGGCAGTCTTGAGGCTCAGATCCGGAAGCAGGACGGCAAACTCTTCGCCGCCCATCCGCCCGATCAAATCATCGGGACGCAGCGTTTCGCGACAGATTCGCGCAAACGCCTTGAGTGCCTCATCCCCGACCGGGTGACCGAATTCGTCGTTGATTCGCTTGAAATGATCCAGATCCATGATCAGCAACGCGGTAGATGACTGGCCGGCAAGACCCTGGTGATGGGTTTGGCGGGCCTGTTCGAGAAAGGCCCGGCGAGAGCTCAGGCCGGTCAGTGAATCGGTGCTGACCAGTCGTTCCAACTCCTGCTGGGCACGAATCCCGTCGATCGCAGACCCGATGGTTGCCGCGGCAATTCCCAGCGCATCGATCTCGGCCTGACTCCAGTCCCGGTCGCGAGTGCAATCATCAAAGCCGATCATGCCCCAGAACCGCCCTTCCAGAACGATCGGAACGACGACAATCGAGACAATGTCCTGGGCCCTCAGTAGCGATTTCTCCGGTTCCGGAAAATTTGCCACACGACCGTGCACTGCCTCACCGTCCTGCAATGCCGGCAGCCAGTTGGGAATGGCTCCCCGATAAGGCATGCCCAGCATCTCCGGATTGTCGATCTGCGCCTCGATGCCGGTATTCACCCATTCGAATCGCATGGTGGCCAGCAACTCGCCGTCGTCGGCTTGATGATTCTCGAACACATACACCCGATCGACATCCACCGAGCGCCCCAGCGCCTCCAGCGCCCGTCGCATGGCCTCATCCCGATCGTTGGAGTTGAACAGCAGGCGTGCACTGGAGGCCAGCGCGGCCAGAATCGCTTCGCGCGACTGACGCACCTGTTCAGCCCGCTTGCGAGCGGTGACGTTGCGTGAAATCCCCTGAATTCCAACCACACCACCGCTATCATCAACCATCAGGGAAGCGATGATTTCAACGGTGATTTCCTGGCCATCGACGCAATGCTGACGGATTTCGACCCGCTGAGCCTCGTCAGGCCCGAAATGGCCGTCACGGTAGCGGGCGACCCGCGATTCAATCATGCGCCGAACCCGCTCTCGTTGCTCGGGCACGACCGATTCGGGGAAAGTCTCGGTCATGGCCTGCTCGACGGTCAGTCCGCGCAAACGCGTCACGGAAGGACTGATGTAGGTGTAGCTCAGATCAGGCAGGCTCAGCGTCCAGATCACATCGCTGGCGTTCTCGGCCAGCAGCCGATAGCGTGCCTCGGATTCGGCCAGTTCACGATTGACCGACTCGACCGTTCGGCCAAGTCGCCGCAGCCGCAGTCTGAAATTCAGGATCAGCGCAATGACAACCAGCAGCACCAGCGTGCTGCCAATCATTATTGTGGTTGTATCGACCCCGAACATCCAACGATCATACCGGCAAACAGCATTGACCCCAACATTCGACGCTCAGAGCTTCCCTTGCTTGACCACCCGTGTCGGCACTGTCCAGAAAATGACTGAAATCAGCAGCATCACGATCCCCAATCCGAGACCCAGCCAGGCATTCCGCCCGACGCCTGACTCCAGAACCGACAACTCAGGATGATCCGGATGGTAGCGAACCTGAATTTCGTTTCCCTGGGCGTAGCGAGCCTCGTCCAGCCTGGCTTGATCCGCACCGCGACGTTGCAGTGCGCGGCTGAAGCGGATTCGCTCACCCTGATACTCCGTGCCGGCCACGACGTATCGATAGCGCAACGACAAGCGCCAGGACGGCTGGGCCCGGCCGCCACCCTTCAACACGGACTCGAAGTGCTCGACCTGCCCGGCGACCTGTGGCCAGTGCTCGCTGCCCAGACCATGGTGAAGAATCCAGATTCTGTCGTAGATCAGGATCACCGCCATGATCGCCACGATCACGGCGGCCGCCTTGCGCGCCCGACGTTGATTTTGTCGCTCCAAAATATCCGTTCGCTTCGGGAAAACAACCGCTACCCTACCAAAGACGGCCGAGTGAACCGACAACGCCAGCCCGGTGATAGCATGATCACTGATATTCAAGACCCCGGTTTTCAAGAGGCAGACGAATGAAAGCAACCGATCTGATGGTCAAGGCGCTCGAAAGTGAAGGCGTTGAATACATCTTCGCTGTACCCGGCGAGGAAAATATTGATCTGCTTGAATCCATTCGAACCTCCTCCATCCGCCTGATCGTGACCCGTCACGAGCAGGGAGCCGGCTTTATGGCTGCTACCTATGGGCGGCTGACTGAAAGGCCCGGCGTCTGCATGGCCACGCTCGGACCCGGCGCTACCAACCTGGTCACACCGGCCGCCTATGCCCAGCTCGGTGCGATGCCGATGCTGATGATCACCGGCCAGAAGCCGATCAAGAAGTCCAAGCAGGGGCAGTTTCAGATCATCGACGTGGTCGATCTGATGCAGCCGGTGACCAAGTTCACCCGCCAGATCGTCAACGGCAACATGATTGCGCCGCTGGTCCGCGAGTCGATGCGCCGGGCAATGGAGGAACGGCCGGGTGCTGTTCATCTGGAATTGCCCGAAGACATCGCCCGCGAAGATACCGATGGCGAGTTGCTGGCACCCGTGGGCAGCTTGCGTCCGAATGCATCCGAACGCGCCATTGAAGCTGCCATCAAGATGATCGAGCAGGCTTCAACCCCGCTGCTGCTGATTGGCGCCGGTGCCAACCGCAAGAACACCAGCAGGGTTCTCACCGCATTTGTCGACAAGACCGGCATTCCGTTCGTCAACACCCAGATGGGCAAGGGCGTGATCGATGAGCGCAGCGAGCATTTCATTGGCACCGCGGCGTTGTCTGCCGACGACTTTGTTCACGATGCCATCGACCGTGCCGACCTGATCATCAATGTCGGCCATGATGTCATTGAAAAGCCACCGTTCTTCATGGCTCACGGCGGCAGCCAGGTCATCCATGTCAATTATCTGCCGGCCGAAGTTGACGAGGTCTACTTCCCGCAGCTGAACGTGGTTGGTGATATCGATTCGACCATGGAACGCCTGGCCGACGGCATTGCCGATCGATCGCGTTGGGATTTTTCCTGCTTTGACCAGGTCAGGGACAACCTGGCCAATCGTCTGAGCAAGTATTTCGATGACACCCGTTTTCCGATGCTGCCCCAGCGCCTGGTCAGTCGCTTGCGCAAGCGACTCGATGACGATGCCATCGTCAGCCTCGACAATGGCATCTACAAGATCTGGTTTGCCCGCAACTTCAAGGCCTATCAACGCAACACCTTGTTGCTTGACAATGCGCTGGCGTCCATGGGTGCCGGCCTGCCGTCGGCCATGATGGCCAAGCTGCTCTATCCGGACCGGCAAGTCATCGCGGTCTGCGGTGACGGCGGATTCATGATGAACTCCCAGGAGATCGAGACCGCCGTTCGGCTGAAGCTCGATCTGACCGTCATCATCCTCAACGACGGCGCCTACGGCATGATCCGGTGGAAACAGGAAGATTTCGGTTTTCCCGACTTCGGTCTCGACTACGCCAATCCGGACTTCGTCAAATACGCTGAAAGCTATGGTGCGATGGGTTACCGCCCGGAAAGTGACGAGGACTTCGGCAGCATTCTCGATCGGTGCCTGAGCGAGCCCGGCGTCAAGCTCATCGACCTGCCGGTCGACTATTCACTCAACCATCCAATTCTCAATGAGCTACTGAAACAAAAGAACCCTGCCGACGAGTCGCCCTGCCGCTCATGAAAACCGCCAACCGTTCGGTCACGATCGGGGATATCGAGGTAGAACCGGGCACTCGGCGCAGCATTGACCTGGAGGTCGGTCGGCTCTATACCCACTCGCCAACCACCATGCCGGTGCAGGTGGTTTGTGGCCGGCGCGCCGGACCCACGCTGTTCGTCAGCGCCGCCATTCACGGCGACGAGCTCAACGGCGTCGAAATCATTCGCCGGCTGCTCAAGATTTCCGAACTCGAGCGCCTGCGCGGAACCTTGATCGCGGTACCGATCGTCAATTTGCACGGCCTGATTCACTCCAGTCGCTACCTGCCCGATCGACGCGACCTCAATCGCAGTTTCCCCGGATCTGAAACCGGCTCGCTGGCGGCCCGGGTTGCTCACCTGTTCATGCGTGAAATCGTGCACCAGTCAACCCACGGCATCGATCTCCACACCGGCGCCATTCACCGCGGCAATCTGCCGCAGATCCGGGCCAATCTCGACCACCCTGAAACACTGGCCATGGCTCACGCCTTCGCCACGCCGGTGATCCTGAATGCCGCGATCCGCGACGGCTCGCTGCGCGCAGCGGCGATGACCCGGGATATTCCGATCCTGCTCTATGAAGCCGGGGAAGCGCTGCGGCTGGACGAATTCTGCATCCGCGGTGGCGTGGAAGGCATTGTCCGGGTCATGCGCCATTTGCAGATGTTGCCGAAAAGCCGGCGCAAGGCCCCGCAGGAATCGGTTATCGCGCGTTCAAGTGCCTGGGTCCGTGCCTCGCAAAGCGGCATTTTCCGGGCATTCGTCCAGCTCGGCGATCAAGTAACCCGGGACCAGACCACCCTGGGCGTAATTGCCGATCCGTTTGGCGAGCGTGAGCAGGAAGTGCGCGCACCGTTCAGCGGAATCGTGATCGGTCGACTCAACCTGCCGCTGGTCAACGAAGGTGATGCCTTGTGCCATATTGCCCGCTTTCACAGCGCCGACCTGGCCGCCGAGCGTGTTGGCGACTATCACGACACCCTCGAAGCCGACGACTTCCCCTACGCCGACGAATCTGACCATTGAACATGCCGGTTGAGGAAATGGACGACAGCGACTGCTGGCTGATCCATTTCTTTTATAATTACGGACTTTTCCCCGCTGGAGTAATGCGATGACCGCCACAATGCGCGCCCTGGTCAAGCCGGCTGCCGCGCCGGGTCTGGAACTGCGTGAGGTTGCCGTTCCCCGGGCCGGTGCCAACGAGGTTCTGGTCAAGCTTGAGAAAACCGCCATTTGCGGCACCGATCTGCATATCTACCAGTGGGACGAGTGGGCTCAGCGCACGATCAAGCCACCGCTGGTAATCGGGCATGAGTTCGTCGGTCGGATCGTCGACATCGGCGAAGGCGTGCGCGGTTACGAGGAAGGCCAGCGGGTGTCGGCCGAGGGCCATGTTGTCTGCGGCGTCTGTCGCAACTGCCGCGCCGGCAAACCGCACCTGTGTCCGCACACCGAAGGTATCGGGGTCAATCGCGACGGCGGTTTCGCCGAGTATGTAGTCGTTCCCGCCAGCAATCTCTGGCCGATACCGGATGCCATTCCTTCCGAACTGGCCGCCTTTTTCGACCCGTTCGGAAACGCCGCCCACTGCGCGCTGCAGTTCGACCTGGTCGGCGAGGATGTACTGATCACCGGTGCCGGTCCGATCGGCATCATTGCCGCCGGCATTGCCCGCCACGTGGGTGCCCGACACGTCGTGATCAGCGATGTCAACGACTACCGGCTCAAACTGGCCGCCAATATGGGTGCGACCCGCACGATCAACGTGACCCGCGAGAAATTGCCCGACATTCTCGACGAGCTCGATATCGACGGCTTTGACATCGGCATGGAAATGTCCGGCAATCCGCAGGCCTTCAATGACATGCTTACCTGCATGTATCACGGCGGCAAGATTGCCTTGCTCGGCCTGCTTCCCAAAGGTACCGGTGTGGACTGGGACAAGGTCATCTTCAAGGGCCTGGAGATGCATGGCATCTATGGGCGGCGCATGTACGAGACCTGGTACAAGACCACTCAGATGGTGCTGACCGGCTTTCCGCTGCACAAGGCACTGACCCATCAGATCGACATCGATGACTTCGAAACCGGTTTCGAATTGATGGCACACGGCGAGTGCGGCAAGATCGTCTGCGACTGGACCGGCGAAATTGCCAGGGGAACTGGCAATGAGTGATCAGGCAACCCTGGACCGGCTACGGGCCGAGCTGGAACAGATTGATAGTGATGGTCTGTACAAGCGCGAACGATCGATCACCACACCTCAGCGGATTGAAATCGAGACCGATCGCGGCGGCAAGGTACTGAACTTCTGCGCCAACAACTATCTCGGTCTGGCCGATCATCCGGCGATTATTGATGCCGCCAAACAGGCGCTCGATGAGTACGGCTTCGGCATGGCCTCGGTGCGCTTTATCTGCGGCACGCAGGACCTGCACAAGCGGCTTGAAAAAACCATAGCCGAATTCTTCGGCAAGGACGACTGTATTCTTTATGCAGCCTGCTTCGATGCCAATGGTGGACTGTTCGAGCCCTTGCTGGGACCGGAAGATGCGATCATTTCCGACCAGCTCAACCACGCCTCCATCATCGACGGCATTCGCCTGTGCAAGGCCGACCGTCATCGCTACCCGAATTCCGATATGGACGCATTGGAAAAGATCCTGCAGCAGACCCAGGACAAGCGAACCCGGCTGATTGCCACCGATGGCGTATTTTCGATGGACGGCTATGTCGCCGAGCTGGACCAGATCACTGCGCTGGCGGAAAAATACAATGCCCTGGTCATGGTCGACGATTGCCACGCCACCGGCTTTTTCGGTCCCACCGGCCGCGGCTCTGCCGAATACCACGGCGTCATGGACAAGGTCGATATCTTTACCTCGACGCTGGGCAAGGCACTGGGCGGCGGCATGGGCGGCTTTACCGTCGCATCGCAACCGGTCATCGACATCCTGCGCCAGCGTTCACGGCCCTATCTGTTCTCCAATTCGCTTGCCCCGCCACTGGTTGCGGCCAGCATCAAGGTGTTCGAGATGCTCAACGAGTCGACGGCCTTGAGAGACCGGCTCGAAGAAAACACCCGCTATTTTCGCAAAGCGATGACCGATGCAGGTTTCGACATCAAGCCGGGCGACCATCCAATCGTCCCGGTCATGCTCTACGACGCACCGCTTGCCCAGAAAATGGCCGACGAACTGCTGAACGAAGGCATTTATGTCATCGGTTTCTTCTATCCCGTAGTACCCAAAGGTGAAGCCCGGATTCGCACCCAGATATCGGCGGCCCATTCCCGTGAGCATCTTGAACAGGCCGTGGAAGCCTTCGTCCGGGTGGGCACGCGTCTGGGCGTGATCGACTAGCCGATCGAATAGTCAATCGAATAGCAAGGAGCCGCCGACGTGCCGACCATCGGACCTGCAGAATGGACGGTGGTTCTTGCCACCCTGGTCGTGACCATTGCCTGCGTCGTGCTCCACTTCGAGATTCTGCAGCTGCTCAATCGCCGGGTCGTGCGACCGTCCCGCATTCTGGTCCGCGATCGACACCATCGGCCAACCCTGCTGGTGGTGATTCTCGCTTTGCTGGCACTGCATGTGGCCGAAATCTGGTTGTTCGGACTGGCGTTTTACCTGTTGATGCAGATCGACGGGCTCGGCAGCATTGTGGGCTATGACACGTACGACCTGTTCGACTGCATCTATTTTTCTGCCTCCACCTACACCACCGTCGGCTGGGGTGAACTCTATCCGATCGGCCCTTTGCGATTTCTGGCCGGCGTGGAATCCCTGGCAGGCTTCATGATGATCACCTGGTCGGCCTCGTTCACCTACCTGGTGATGGTGCGAACCTGGGGTTCCCATCAGCGCGACTGATGCCACCGGGACGATCCAGGCCCGGGTCATGATTATCGGCGCCGGCTTTGCCGGTCTGGGTCTGGCGATGCGGCTGAAAGACGGCGGTGACGATGACTTCCTGGTATTGGAGCAGTCCGACGGTGTCGGAGGTACCTGGTGGGTCAACCGGTATCCGGGCTGCGCCTGCGATGTCCAGTCTCATCTGTATTCGCTGTCGTTTGCTCCCAAGCCTGACTGGACCCGTCATTTCGCTCCGCGGGCCGAGATTCAGCGCTACCTGGCGGCCTGTGCCCAGCAATCCGATCTGCACTCCCGGATCAGGCTGAACACGAAAGTCACCGAAGCACGCTGGAACGAATCCGATGGCTGCTGGGAATTGACCGATCAACACGGCCAGCGCTACCGCTGTCAATTCCTGGTGACCGCGATCGGAGGACTGTCACGCCCCGCCCTTCCATCCATTCCGGGAATCGACACCTTCTCTGGCCGCGTTTTTCACTCGCAACAATGGCCGGAAACTGTCGATCTGAGCGATCGAAACGTCGCAGTCATCGGCGGCGGCGCCTCGGCGATTCAATTCGTTCCGGAGATTGCCCCGAAGGTGGCAAAGCTCGATCTCTACCAGCGCACACCGCAGTGGATTCTGCCTAAACCTGACCGGCCCATTCCCGCCTGGCGCCAGCGTCTGTATCGGGGCTTTCCCCCGGCCCGCCTGCTGACCCGACTGGGTCTGTATCTGTTGCTGGAGTCGCGTCTGCCGGCATTCAATCGCTTTCCCCGCCTGACTGCCTTTCATCGCCGCAAGGCTCTGAACTTCCTGGCCCGCCAGATTGAAAACCCGGATCTGCGCCGGACCCTGACGCCGGATTATGCAATGGGCTGCAAGCGGGTGCTGATGTCCAATGATTTCTATCCTGCGCTGAACCGCGACAATGTCGAATTGATCAGCGGAGCGGTTGCAAGGATTACCCCGAACGGGGTGATCGACCGTCATGGTATCGAACGTCGAGCGGACACCCTTATTCTGGCCACCGGTTTCCAGGCCACCAACCCGATTCCGGAAGGCATGATCATTGGACGTGACCAGCGCGACCTGGGCGTTGAGTGGCGAGATGGCCCGAGCGCCTACAAGGGCACCTGTGTACATGGTTTCCCCAATCTGTTCATGCTGCTCGGTCCGAACACCGCGCTCGGCCACAATTCGGTGTTGCTGATGATCGAAGCGCAGATCAACTACCTTCTCGATATGCTTCAATCCCAGCGCCGTGCCTCGACCAGTGTCGAGGTAAAGAATTCGGCCCAAGAGGACTGGAACCGGCGCCTGGACCGGAAACTTGCCCGTACGGTCTGGAACCGGGGCGGCTGTGCCAGCTGGTACCTGCACCCGGTCAGCGGTCGCAATACCACCCTGTGGCCGGATTTCACCTTGCGCTTTCGCCACCAGACCCGGCGCTTCGACCCCGAACACTTTCGAATCGCTACCGTTGCCGATAAATAATCATTGATCGCGATTGCGCTAGGTGTGCAATCTCAGTTCGTTGCCCCCACAAGCAGCTGGAAATTGGGTGGCCGGCGGCGAGTGGTGAAGAGGGCTGGCTTTTGCTTTTTCCCAGCTCTCCAACTGTTGCATTGGGTGCTGCCGGGAGGGGCGGGCTGGCCGGGGCGCGGAAGCAACTTCCAAGCCAGCAGCATTTTTCAGGCTGCAAGAGATTATCAGGAAGCCCTGAAGGCTGGCCAACTTCACCGCTGCCTATTCGTTGACATCTGGCTCCACAGAACTGGCCGACTCATCAGAGCCGATCGTCCCGGCCAGCCCGAACCGCCCGGCAGTACCCGATGCTCGATGCCCTCTACATCTCAAACTCTCCAGGCTTGAACTTTTTTATCGTTGATGTGGACAACGCACTGAGTCTGACAGCCAGGGAATCCCTGAACAAGTCTGCACGGGCGCGGACTTGTTCAAAGGTTACCTGGTGGACTATGCTTGGTCCACGAGCGGGGACTCTCGGGAATGCTTGCGGTCGATACAAGGCCGTGCCGGTTTGCGGGAAAATGCGGAATCACTATCATTGAGCGCGTCCGAGCTGCCGACCGGCAACGAGTCGATCGGTATCGGTGGGTTCCAGCAAATTCGTGCGACCGCGGCTCATTTGATCATTGCGGGATTGCTGATTGCAGTCGGTTCGGTGGCCGGCTGGTACCTGGCCGAGTGGCTGAACCGCAGCCAGATGCAATCCGAGCTCGGCAATGCCGCCGAACGTACCCTGCTGCGCCTGGACGCCATTATCGACGAGGCCAACCTGGTATTTGCCGAACTCGAGAACAGCTCCTTCGAGCATTGCAGCGAACCGCTGCTGCTGGAGATGCGGACCCGGCTGTTCGAAGCCCGCTTCATGCGCGACATCGGCGGCGTCCGCGGATATTCACTGTACTGCAGTACGGCCCTGGGTCAGCTTGAGACCCCCTATCACAGCACGCCCCCGGACATGGTCCTGGCCGACGGAACGGGACTGCGTACCGACCGCAGCGTGCTGGCCTCGGAGCGCATGCGCACCATGGTGGTCGAAAAAGGCCGCTTCAATGCGCTGATCGATCCGCGTCAGGTCAGCGATCTGACCACCTCGATTGCCGACAGCGATATTTTCATCAGTGTCGGACAACCCGGACCGTCCCAATGGCTTGCTTTCGATGAATCGGCGCGCCTTGCCGCCGATCAGTCCGGTTCCCCGCTGGTCGCCGACCGATGCAGCCAGGTCACCGGAGTGTGTGTTCGTCTTACCCGACCAGGCCGGATGACCGGGTCGATCAGCGAACCAACCCATATTGTCATCGGCTCACTGGGTGGGGCCCTGGGATTCACCCTGTTTATCGCCGGGGTCGGTATGCGGCGCAATCAACAATTGCCTGAGCGCGAACTGGCCCGTGCCTTGCGAGCAGGTGACATTCACGCCCGCTACCAGCCCATCGTCAATCTGCCCGACGGCTCACTGGCAGGCTTCGAGGCACTGGCTCGCTGGCGCTTGCCCAAAGGCCGCTTTGTTTCGCCGGAGTCATTCATTGCACTGGCCGAACGCAGCGGCCTGATCAGCCAGGTCAGCGCGCTGATGATCGAACAGATCGGAGAGGATCTGGGCGAGTGGTTGAGCCGCCGGCCCGCCCAGCGCCTGGCGATCAATATCGCGCCGTCCGAACTCAGCGATCCGGCCCTGATCGATCACATCGCCGAGCACCTGATCGAGCGCGGGGTCCGACCCGGGCAGATCATTCTGGAAATCACCGAACGCACGATGCTGGAAAGCGAGACCTCACGCCGTCATATCGAGCGGCTGGCACGTCAGGGATTCGTCATCTTTGCCGATGATTTCGGGGTCGGCTACTGCGGGCTGGCCTATCTGAACGAACTGGACATGCACGGCATCAAGATCAGCCAGGGCCTGACCGCTGCGGTGGCGACCGAAAGCCCGAAAGCCGGCCTGGTACCACGGGTGACCGAAATGGCCAGAGAGCTCGGACTGGAGGTCGTGATCGAAGGGGTCGAGACGACTGAACAGCGCACGGCTCTGGCTGCACTGGGACCTGTTCTGGCCCAGGGCTGGTTGTTTGCGCGCGACTTGAGCGCTGCAGAACTGAAAGACCTGTACGAAGCTGACACCCCGCCGCTCGATTCCCGGCAGTCATGAAAGTCGCGACCGCGAACAACCTGTTATCCGGTCTCAGGTCACTACCTTGATACAGGCTGCCATCAGATCCTCTTCCGACGCCAGAATCAGGTTGGCCGCATCAGCCAGCGGAATGTAACAATCGGCGCCGGTGACCCGAACAATCGGACGGTTTGCCAATCCGGCCTCGACCAGCGCGGCCAACAGACCTTCACCAATGCCGGCGTCCGGGCGACCTTCATCAAAGATCACAACACCGGCACATTCGCCGGCTTGCCGGGTCAGCGTCTCGATATCCAGCGGCTTGAGCCAGCGCAGGTCCATCACCCGGGTCCGGATCTCGTAGCGCTGCTCCAGCTCGCGCGCACAGCGTAGCGCCATCGGGACGCCGTTGCCGAAGGTAACAATCAGCAAATCGTCCGCCTGCTCGTTGTACAGCCGCGATGAAAATGGCTCCATTGTCTGCCCCGGTTGCGGATAGGGGAAGCACCATTGGCCGTCATCGCGCTCGTACAGGTCCTTGGTCATGTACAGCGCAATCGGTTCGAGAAATGCACAGATTCGGCCATCGACCCGGGCCAGCGCGGTCATCGTCCGCAACATCGCGGCAGCATCGTCGCCGCGCGAGGGGCAGCCGATGATCAGTCCGGGGATATCGCGCAACGCACCGATGGAATTGTCGTTGTGAAAATGCCCGCCAAAACCACGCTGGTATCCCAGACCGGCGATTCGCAGCACCATCGGATTGCGAAACTGGCCGTTCGAGAAAAACTGCAGGGAACAGGCCTCGCCACGAATCTGATCGCAGGCATTGTGGAAATAGGCCAGGTACTGGATCTCGGGGATCGGCAAATACCCCATCGCGGCAAACCCCTGGGCGAGACCAAGAATCGTCGTTTCATCCAGCAGGGTGTTGAAAACACGACGCCGGCCGAAGCGTTCCCACAAACCGCGGGTTACCGTGTATACGCCGCCCTTGCGGGCAACGTCCTCACCGAACACCAGGGCCTCGGGATAATGAACCATCAGATCGGTCAAAGCCCGGTTGATCTGGATGGCCATATGCCGCGGGGGCTGATTTTCCGGCAAACCGGCCCGGCTGCCGAAAGCCGCTTCCCGGGCCTTGGCAGGGGATTGCCTGGTCAGCTCGGCAGCGACCGCTTCCCGGCTGTAAGGTGCCAGTGGAGCGATCACCGACTCGCGCGTGGTCAGACGCGGCGTGCCATCGGCACGGTCGGCTTCGCTCAGACAGCGTTCGCGCAGCTGTTCATAGCGCCGCAGAATGCTGTCCGCACTCATCAGGCCACGGGCGATGATCCGCTCGGCCGAACGCTTCAACGGGTCCAGTGCCTCGGCCGCTTCCAGTTCGTGCATCGGCCGATAGTCGATTTCGAAATCCGTTCCGGCGTGACCCATCAGACGGGTTGTTCGAAGGTGCAGAAATACCGGCCGACGTAGACGCCGGCAGACTGACACCGCGTGTTCGACCGGCTCGAAGCCGGCGGCCAGATCGAGTCCGTCGGCAAAGTGGTACTCGAGGCCGTGGCGACTGGCAATACTGTCGCGTACCCAGTTGGTCGGCGTCGGCACCGAAATCCCGATACCGTTGTCCTCGCAAACCATCAGCAATGGCAGCGGCAGGTTCTGGTGTCGGGTCCAGGCGCAGGTATTGAGTGCTGCCTGGGCGGTGGCATGGTTGAGGCTGGCATCGCCGAAGGAACAGACCACCAGGCTGTCGGCCGGAACCGGCAAATGATTGGCATCCTGGTCACCGCGGGCTATGGCCAGCGCTGTACCTACGGCCTTGGGCAGGTGCGAGGCAATGGTGGAGGTTTGCGGCAGCACCCACAACGGCTTGCTGCCCCACACCTTGTGCCGGCCGCCCGAGGCGGGATCAGCGATGGCCGCCGCAAACGACAGGCAGGTATCGCGAATGAAGTCCATGCCCTCAACCTGGCGATAACGCTCGGCCATGAAGCCGCCGGACCGGTAGTGCAGAAACGCCGGATCGGTATGACGGGTCAGGCGACCGACCAGCGTATTGCCTTCGTGGCCGGATGAACCGATGGTGTAAAACACCTTGTTTTCCAGGCGCTTGACCCGGGCCATCAGGTCAAGCTGACGCGACACCATCTGGCTGTCAAACAGTTCCAGCAGATCAGCATCGGAAATACTCCCGCCTCGCTGCGCGGTCACCTGCCCCGAGGCAATCGCCCGGACATGATCAATCAGCGCACGATCAACCACTTCCGCCCGGTTGATCTGGCGTGCTCCCGATTCCTGACTCATGACTGAATACTACCGATAGCTATTGGTCTAGAACGCGTTGTGCCCGGTGAGCTCACGCCCGACGACCAGCTGGTGAACGGTCTCGGTACCCTCGTAGGTGATCACCGACTCGAGATTGAGCGCATGGCGGATGGCAACGTATTCCAGCGTGATGCCGGCCCCGCCTAGCAAGTCGCGGCAATCGCGTGCAATATCCAGCGCCATGCGTACGTTATTCCACTTGGCCATGGAAATCTGGGTCGGATGAACCTTGCCGGCATCCTTGAGACGCCCCAGGCGCAGACTCATCAGTTGCGCCAGGGTGATCCGGCGGGAGTGGTCGGCCAGGCGCAGCTGCACGGCCTGGTTGGCCGACAGCGGACGCTTGAACAATTCACGATCGCCGGTATAGTCGATGGCTTCCTTCAGGCAGGCGATGGCCGAGCCGATCGGACCCCAGGTGATGCCGTAGCGGGCCTGGCTCAGGCAGGACAGCGGACCCTTGAGTCCTTTCACATTGGGAAGGCGGTTGGCATCAGGGACGCGAACATTGTCGAAGTAAAGCTCGGAGGTGACCGAGGCGCGCAAGGACATCTTGGCCTTGATGTCACGAGACTCGAAGCCCTTGAATCCCTTTTCAACGAGAAAACCCTGGATCCCGTCCTCGGTTCGGGCCCAGACGATCGCGATATCGGCGATGGTGCCGTTGGTAATCCACATCTTGGCCCCGTTTAGAATCCAGTCGTCGCCGTCGCGCCGGGCATGGGTCTTCATGTTGGCCGGGTCGGAGCCGCCATGCGGTTCGGTCAGACCGAAGCAGCCGATGACCTTGCCGGCAGCCATATCAGGCAACCAGCGATCTTTCTGCTCGTCGGATCCGAAGGCATGAATCGGATACATGCACAGCGAGGACTGTACCGAGACAAAACTGCGCAAACCCGAATCGCCGCGCTCCAGTTCCTGGCAGATCAGCCCGTAACTGACCGCATTCAGTCCGGCGCAGCCATACCCTTCCAGGCTGGATCCAAGCAGGCCCATTTCAGCAATTTCCGGGATCAGTTCGGTCGGAAAACGACCGGAATCGAAGCACTCGGCCATCAGCGGCAGTGCTTTTTCATCGACAAATCGGCCGACACTGTCACGAATCATCTGCTCCTCGTCGGAGAGCTGATCATTGATATCGAAGAGATCCAGGGGGTTGAGGCTGGCCATAAAATTGAAATTCTCAGGGACGTCGAGGGATAAGCGATAGTTTAGTGGATTTGACCGTTCGATGAGATGAAATCGACGCTTCCACGCACGCCCCATGCAACGCTATAATGGGCGGACTGAAATTCCCCAGACTGGCCGAGTTCCAAATGTTGAATCGACTGATATTCGCGATTGCCCTGATCGCTGTTTCCGGTGCGCCGGCATTCGCTCAATCCGGCGACGCCGAACGCGGCAGCGTCATTGGCTACACCTGCACCGGCTGCCACGGCATTCCATACCAGAAAAACGTCTACCCGACCTACTCGGTGCCACGCATCGGTGGCCAGAGCGAAGGCTACATCGTGTCTTCACTGAAGGCCTACCGCTCCGGTGAACGCACCCACCCCACCATGCAGGCCCAGGCCAATACCCTGTCCGATCAGGATATTGCCGATGTCGCCGCCTATTTCGTAAGTCTGACGGAGGACAGCGAATGAATCGCCTGATCAGTTTTGCAGCCATCGTGCTGCTGGCCTCGCTGTCAATTTCCGCCGAAGCCGGCAATCCGAGCCGGGGCCAGGAACTGGCCGGCGAGGTCTGCCAGAGCTGCCACGGCATGGACGGCAACCTGGTGTTGTCCGATGAGTATCCGCGCCTGGGCGGTCAGCACGAAGACTACCTGGTCATGGCACTGAAGGCCTATCGCTCCGGCGATCGCCAGAATGCCATCATGAGTTCCTTCGCGCAGAACCTGAGCGACCGCGACATCGCCGACCTGGCCGCCTGGTTCGCCCGCCAGGATGGGCTCGTCGAACTCAAGATCGACTAGTCGTAGTAAGGATTTTCGCCGCTGGCGTGGTCGGTGGCGTCGATCACGCGGCGGACGTCCGGGATTTCCTGTTTCATCGTGGTTTCGATGCCCTGCTTCAGGGTGACATCGACCATTCCGCAGCCGTGACAACCGCCGCCGAACTGCAGGACCACATCGCCCTGGTCGGTCACCTCCACCAACCCAACCATGCCACCGTGCGAAGCGACCATCGGGTTGATGCGCGCTTCCAGCACCCATTCGACCCGCTCGCGCAGGGATGATGTGTCGTCCGGGCGCTGACCTTTCAGGCCCGGTGCCCGAATCGACAGTTCTCCACCCATCGCGTTGCCCTCGAAATCGATCATCGCGCCATCGAGACTGTCGACACTGGGTTGATCGACATAGAGCACGAACTGCTGGCAATCGACGCTGGAATCTTCAGCTTGTTCGCTTCCCGGCGGACAGAAGGTCAGTTCGACATCGGCAGCGGGCGTCCCGGGATTGATGGTTCGCAAGCGCAGGTTCGTGCCGCTGGCTTGCTGTTCCAGCAATCGGGAAAAATAGTCGCGGGCGGCGGGGGTGATCGTGAGCATATCGGTCGGTACTGGCAAGGTTCAACACTGTAGGTGCCGGCGGGTCAGTCCGCTTTCAAGAGGTTCCCAAGCGCTGGACCAGATATGGCAGCGAGTGATCATAGCGCCAGTCAATTCCAGAATGCGTTCCGTCAAATTCTTCAAACTGGTGATCAATCGAGCTGGCCTCCAGGCGATCGGCCAGCGCCCGGGTTCCATACTGAATGAAATACTGGTCGCGGTTGCCAACGTCGATCCACAGCCCCTTCAGCGCAGCCAGCTGGTCCTGGCAGGAGGTAGCACGGCGCAGTGGATCAAACGAGAGCCAGCGTGACCAGACAGCCTCCTCGAGCGCGCAGGTGCGAGGTTCGAAGGGCAGTGCCAGACCCAGCGGCTGCTCCGGATCGGGTGAATAGCTGGCGGCCAGGCACAGCACCATCAGCGCCTGAAACGCCGCGCCACCCGGTCGCCGGTCGCGCCAGAAAGTCCGCACCATCGCCTCGACGTCATTGTCGTAGCGCGCAAGAACACTGGCGCAGGGCGCGAAATCGCGCTGGTAGACCCGATCGAAGCCGCAGTCGCCGGCATGACTGGCAACCGCGGCAAAGTGTCCGGGATGCGCCATCGCCAGATGGAGGGCGCCAAATCCACCGGACGATTTGCCGAATACTGCCCGGGAGCCGGGTTCAGAAATGGTACGAAAGGACTGATCGACTGCGGGAATGAGCTCGTCGATCAGATAGTCGGCATAGCTTCCCATCGCCGGGGTATTGACGTACTGGTTGCCGCCCAGGGAGGTGTAGCAGTCGGGAAACACCACGATCACCGGATCGAGCTTGCCGCTGGCGATCAACCGGTCCAGTCTGGCCGGCAGGTTTTCGCCCTGGTTGCGCCAGCCGACCTGGGCCGGTCCGGCGCTGGTATAGGCGGCCAGGCACCACAGGACAGGATAGTGACGGTCGCTGTCAGCATAGCCCGGCGGCAAGTACACCGGGTGGCTGCGCCGGACCGGATCGCCGAGTGGATTATCAACCAGCAGTCGTGATTCGTGGTCCAGGCTGACCACCTGGCCCTTTGATTCCGGCGCCGATGGGCGCAATGGCGACCTCAGACCCATAAACTCAACCGGTCAGCGGAATGACCTTGCGGCTCTTGGGTGGCACCTTGCCCAGTTCGGGCACCAGTTCCAGCAGAATTCGACGTAGCTGCGGGCTGTCGTACTGTCGAACAGCTTTTTCGGCACGCTGCAGCCGATCGATCATCCAGTTCAGATCCACATCGGCCGAGCGGGTCAGAAAGATCTTTTCATGTGCCGTCTTGGCATAGGACTCGTGAGCATGAAACAGCTCCTCGAACAGCTTTTCGCCCGGACGCAGCCCGGTGTAGACAATCTCGATATCCCGTCCAGGTTCTTTCCCGGCCAGCCGAATCAGCTGCTCGGCCAGGTAGCTGATGCGAACCGGTTCGCCCATGTCCAGGACAAAGACTTCACCGCCCTCCCCGAGCACCCCGGCCTGCAGAATGAGCTGACCGGCCTCGGCAATGGTCATGAAATAGCGGGTGATCTCCGGATGGGTCACCGTGACCGGCCCGCCGCGCCGGATCTGTTCGTTGAACAACGGCACCACTGATCCGGTGGAGTTGAGCACGTTACCGAACCGCACCGTGATGAAGCGGGTATCGGAGACCCGGTTCAGGTGCTGGCAATACAGCTCCGCCACCCGCTTGGTCGCGCCCATGACATTGCTCGGGTTGACCGCCTTGTCGGTGGAAATCAGAACAAAGGTCTCGACGCCAAAACGCGAAGCCGCGTCAGCCACCCGGCGAGTGCCCAGCACGTTGTTGCGGAACGCTTCGCGCACCTGGTTCTGGAGCATCGGCAAGTGCTTGTAGGCAGCCGCGTGGAAGACCACCTCAGGTCGCGACCGCTCCATCACGTTGTCGATGGTGGCCGAATCGCCGACATCGCCCAGGATAGTCTCGACAATCAGATCGCGAAACTCGCTGCGCAGCCGATAGTCGACCCGGTACAGGTTGTACTCGCTGTTATCCAGCACCACCAGGCCGGCCGGGTCCAGACGGGCAATCTGGCGACACAGTTCGGCGCCGATGGAGCCTCCTCCACCGGTCACCAGAACACGCTTGCCTGCCAGGCCGGAACGAATCAGGTTCCAGTCCAGCGACACCGGGTCACGACCCAGCAAGTCATCAATGGCAACCGGTTTGAGGTCGTCGAAGCGGGTAAAGCTGTTCCCCAGTTCCTTGAGCGTCGGCAAGGTCTTGAAATCGACTTCCGCCCGCTCACAGATTTCGACCACCCGCTGCATCTGCTGGTTGGTTGCCGAAGGGATTGCAATAACCACCAGATCAACCGCCGCCTCACGGGCGACCCTGGGCAAGCGGTCGATGGTGCCGAGTACCGGAACGCCGGTAATTTCGGTGTTACGCAGGCGCCGGCTGTCATCGAGAAAACCGACGACATCGTAGCCACCGCGACGCTTGAGTTCAGGCAACAGCAAACGGCCCGAGCGACCGGCCCCGAGGATCAGCGTGCGCTGAGTCACCCGGCGCCGGTGAACCTCCATGCGCATGTCCTTGAAGACTCGATAAGTCAGACGCGGTACGCCCAGCAACAGCAAAAGCAGTACCGGGAAGGACCAGACCATCACTACCATCAGCTCGATCGGAGATTCGAGGATCAGCAAAACGCCTGCGCCCGCCACCGCACCCAGCACAGCGGCACGCAGCAGGTTACCCAGATCCGGCAAACTGGCAAATCGCCAGACGCCGCGATACAGACCGGCACGCCATTGCAAAAACCCCTGCAACAGCAGAATCAGGTTGACTTCGATAGCCAGTTGCTGCCAGCCGATGCTCGCTTCGCCGAGCAGCCACAGCGTGCCCAGTCGCGCCGCCGACCAGGCCATGACGATCATGATCAGATCATGAACAATGACCAGCGCGCGCAGATTGAACAGCGCGGCCCGTCTTCCCACTCGATCAGTCATGCGATTCTGATTCTCCGTTAGCAGCAGACTGAATTCGCCACCAGCCTGTTGCCAGCAACGCGGCCACCCCCATCGCCAGCACGATATCCAGCTCGGGGCGGGCCAGTGCCCAGAGCGTAACCGGCAACACAAGCAGCAGGTTGACCACTGCATAAAGCGTCAACACCCGACCATGAGACCAACCCGAACGGATCAGCTTCTGGTAGGCATGCATCCGGTGCGGAGTATACCACCGCTCCCTGCGAATCACTCTCAGCAGCAGGGTTGCCGTGGCATCGACCACAAACACCGAGCAGACGATCAGGCTGATCCAGATACTGGCGCTGCCAAGAATCAGGGCATTGAGTGCCAGCCAGGCCACCAGGCCGCCAATGACCACCGACCCGATATCACCCAGAAAGATCCGGGCCACCGGTCGGTTCCAGACCAGGAAACCCAGTGCAGCGCCGGCCAGACTGACACTTACCAGCATCTCCCAAAGCTGAAAATCCCGCCAGAATATCCAGCCGAACATCAGCCCGGTCCAGCTGGCTTGCATGGCCGCAAGACCGTCGGAGCCATCCATGAAGTTATGCAGGTTGATCAGCCAGACTACCGCGACCAGAGCCAGACCGGAAAACAGGAAGGGCTGATGGACATCGATGCCCGCCACGGTAATCGACCCTACCCCTCCGAGGACCAGCAGCATTACAGAAGCAATCAGAACCTGGCAAGCCAGACGAACCCCGACACCGAGCTCAAACACATCATCACTGCCGCCCAACAGCCCCAGAAGAGCGATCAGAAGCAGGGTGGAATAGCCTGTCGACCCGGTCAGGTGGCCGAGCGGGGCAGCAATGATCAGCGAAACAGACAGTCCGGCAACCAGAGCAAGGCCTCCGCCCCTGGGAGTGGGCAAACTGTGACTGCGGCGATTGCCCGGTTTGTCGACCAGCCCATGAGCGAGAACCAGACGCCGCACCAGGGGCGTCAACAGCAGGGTTACCAGCATTGCTGTCAGCGGAACCAGCCAGGCCATCATCGGCATTGTCCTTCGCCGGACTTCATTTTCCAGTCTTCATTCACCGAGTATGCCGCGAATGGCGCGAGTGGTATTCCAGCGACGACAACTCGGGCACAGCCAGTGGTAGGAAGATCCACTGAAGCCGCAATGCTGACAGCGGTAGCGCGGCTGATCCTTGAGCAAGCGGTTCATCAAATCACCGATCAATTCCGGATCCACCCGATCCAGACTCACACCCTGCTGACCCAGCAACGCCATCAGATACTCGAGTCCGCGAACCGTCGGTCGTCGGGCCATGTGGTCCAGAACCAGATCGGCTGCACCCTGGGGGTCACTGGCAGATCGCAATCGGGCCAGTGCCAGCAGCGGTGTGGTCATCGGACTGCGTTCAAGCAGCTCGTCAAGCCAGTTTTCCAGCCCGCTTCGATCGTGAAGCCGCTGATGACACTGACCCAGGCGATCGAGCACCTGGAGCACGCAATCCGGATCCAGGTCGCAGGCGGCTCGGTAATGATCGGATGCTCGCGCCCACTCTTCTTCATTCCAGGCAAGGTCGCCTTCGAGCAGGCGCGCGCGCGGATTGCGCGGATCGTAACGGCGCGCCTGGCGCAAGACCTGGCGCGCCAGAGTCGCATCGTCGGCCTCGATGGCCTCTTGCGCCCTTTCACAATAGAACTGGGCAATCAGGGCATCCCGATCAACGGTGCCGTCGCGCAGGTTGCGCGCCATCGCAATCGCCTGCTCCCAGTCCTTTTCCTGCTGGTAGATTGCCAGCAACTGTCGCGTCGGAACCTGGACAGTAGCGTCTCGTTCGATCAATTCGCGAAACAAGCGCTCGGCCCGATCCAGCAGACCGGCCTGCATGTAATCCTCCCCCAACTCGAACAAGGCCAGCGATCGCTGTTCGTCGGTCAGGTTGGGACGGGTCATGATGTGCTTGTGGAATCGGATCGCCTTGTCCATTTCGCCGCGTCGACGAAACAGGTTGCCCAGGGCAAGATGGGTTTCCACCGTGTCCTGGTTGATTTCAGCGATTTCCAGAAAGACCTCGATGGCCTTGTCGGGTTGTTCGTTGAGGAGATAGTTCAAGCCACGGAAGTAGCTTGATGACAAGGATGAAGACTGGGATTCGAAGCCACGACCCCGACGGCGTGCTGCCCACCAACCGGTTGCTGCCGCCAACGGCAGCAGCAGAAACAGCAGGGTCAGCTCAAGCATTCCGTTCGGGAAGCTGACCTTCGTTGACAGACGGGTGACGACTCCGACGCAGGCGAGACGGCAGGTGGAACAACATCAGATAGACGAGCAGGCCGCAAACCAGACCCAGTGCAAACACCAGCATCAGAAGGCTGCCGAGCGGCAGACTGAAGGTCAGCCCGGGCAGATTGACGACAACCGGCTCAGGATTCATCACGCCGATCGCCAGGCCGATGGCGACCGCAAACACACAGGTTACGAGCACGATCCAGCGAAACATCTTGCCTCCTGTGTCAATTCAACCAGACCAGCGCATCAGAAGCGCCAGGTCGGCCAAGTCAGCGGCGCTTATTGAGCGCCTTCGTTAACTCGCTCTCGCAGGGCCTTGCCCGGCTTGAAATGGGGAACATACTTGCCCGGCAACGCCACCGGCTCACCGGTTTTCGGATTGCGACCCATCCGCGGCGGCCGAAAATGCAGGGAAAAACTGCCAAAGCCACGAATCTCGATACGCTCACCGTCTGCCAGAGCCCGGCTGAGTTGGTCAAGAATACAGCGTACAGCCAATTCGACATCCGCCTGACTCAGGTGAGTCTGGTCCCCAGCCAGTTTCTCGATCAATTCGGATTTCGTCATCAGCCGCTCCCTCTTCGGTCAACCGGCAGCCGAACGAGCGGCTGCCGGCAGTATAGCTTGATCAGTCCTTGCTGCCGAGCTGCTCTTTGAGCAGATCACCCAGCGAGGTGCCGGTTCCGCCTGAACGGGACTGGTACTGATCCAATGCATCGGCCAACTCATCGTCATCTTTCGCACGAATCGAGAGCGTCAGGTTGCGGGTCTTGCGATCCAGGGCAACGAACTTGGCCTCGATCGTGTCCCCTTCCGACACCACCTTGGTGGCGTCCTCGACGCGTTCCTTGGCCAGGTCGGACGCCTTGATGTAACCATCAACACCGTCGGCCAGCTCGACAATGGCGCCGCGCGGATCAACCGACTTGATCTTGCCGTTGACGATGGAGCCACGCGGGTGCTCGGCCATGTAAGTGGCGAACGGATCCTGCTCCATCTGTTTGATGCCCAGCGAAATACGCTCGCGCTCCGGGTCCACCGCCAGCACGACAGCTTCGAGCTCTTCACCCTTGCGGAAGTTGCGAATGGATTCCTCGCCCGGCGTCATCCAGGAAATGTCGGACAAGTGGACCAGACCATCGATACCACCGTCCAGTCCGATGAAGATACCGAAGTCGGTGATCGACTTGATTGCACCCGATACCTTGTCGCCCTTGTTGTGAGTCGCCGCGAAGGCTTCCCAGGGATTGGCGGCACACTGCTTCATGCCCAGCGAGATACGGCGACGCTCTTCGTCGACATCCAGCACCATGACTTCGACTTCCTGACCAACGTGCACGACCTTGGCCGGATTGACGTTCTTGTTGGTCCAGTCCATTTCCGACACGTGAACCAGGCCTTCGACCCCGTCCTCGATTTCGACGAAGCAGCCGTAGTCGGTAATGTTGGTGACCTTGCCGAACAGACGCGAAGTCGGCGGATAACGACGGTCGATATTGCTCCACGGATCATCGCCAAGCTGCTTGAGACCAAGTGAGACGCGCATGCGCTCGCGGTCAAAGCGAAGTACCCGCACTTCCAGTTCGTCACCGACTTCGACCACTTCGGAAGGATGTCGTACCCGCTTCCAGGCCATGTCGGTGATGTGCAGCAGTCCATCGATACCGCCCAGATCCAGGAATGCGCCGTAGTCGGTGAGGTTCTTGACCACACCCTTGATAACGGCGCCCTCGGTCAGGCGTTCAATCAGATCGTCACGCTCGGCGGCATATTCATGCTCGACCACGGCACGACGGCTGACCACCAGGTTGTTACGCCGGCGATCCAGCTTGATGATCTTGAACTCCAGATCCTTGCCTTCGAGATAGCCCGGATCGCGCACCGGACGAACATCGACCAGTGAACCCGGCAGAAACGCCCGAATACCATCGATATTGACGGTGAAACCGCCCTTGACCTTGCCTGAAATCTGGCCGATGACGTTTTCTTCGGCGTCGAATGATTTTTCCAGAACTGTCCAGACGCGTGACCGTTTGGCCTTTTCGCGCGACAGCCGGGTCTCTCCGAAACCGTCTTCGACGGCATCAAGGGACACTTCGACTTCATCACCTACCGCAACTTCAAGCTCGCCGTCCGGCCGCTCGAACTGGTGGATAGGGACAATACCCTCGGATTTCAGTCCGGCATTGATGACGACAACATCATCACGGATTTCAACCACCCGCCCCATGACGATCGCACCAGGGCGAAGGTCCTTCTCGGACAGGCTTTGTTCAAATAATTCTGCAAAGGATTCGGTCATTACGCTTGTATCTTCCTACAGGATCCGCACGGCGTTTTGCGCGTCGAACGGTCTCTGGATCATCTGCGCCAGCCCGTTTTTATCGGGGTTTTACGGCACTCGTTTATGAAAACGACTGAAGGCCCGCCTTGGCGGGATCCAGTCACCCGGTGTATTGCCTTTTTCTTTATCTACGACCTTGCCAAACGCTTCCGGACGATTTCCAGTATCCGTTCGACGACAGCTGCCAGGGGCATGCTGGTCGAATCGATCACCTCAGCGTCGGCGGCCGGCACGGTCGGTGCGACCGCCCGCTCACGATCACGACGGTCCCGTTCTTCAAGGTCGCGAAAAAGACGCGAGAATATAACACTTTCTCCTTTGTCTTTCAACTGTTTATAGCGCCGCCGCGCGCGTTCCTCCACGCTGGCATGGAGAAACACCTTGACCGGCGCATCGGCAAATACAATGGTTCCCATATCGCGGCCGTCGGCGACCAGGCCCGGCCAGCGCCGGAAGCTCCGCTGCAGGTCCAGCAAGGCCTTGCGAACAGCTGGAATCGCGGCCACCCGTGAGCTGGCGACACTGACTTCCTCGGATCGCAGGCGCTCGTCAACCGACCGTCCATCCAGCACAACCTCGATACCGTCGGCGCCGGACTGAAACGCCAGATCCAGGTCCGCGCTCAGCCGGACCAGGGCGGCTTCATCGTCGACGGCAACACCGCGATCCAGCGCGGCCACGGCCACGCTGCGATAGACCGCGCCCGAGTCCAGCAGGTGCCAGCCCAGCGCCTCGGCCACACAGGCTGAAGCCGCTCCCTTGCCGGCGCCGGACGGTCCATCAATGGTCAGCACCGGGGCCTGTTCGGCCGGTCTGCCCGGTTCGTTCGACGTGTGATTACTCGTCATCGATCCATTCCACCTCGGCGCCCAGCGCCATCAGGTCAGCGACAAATCCGGGATAGCTGGTGGCAATCCACTCGGCGCGCTCGACCTCCACCGGGCCGGTTGCCACCAGACCCAACAGACCCAGACTCATCGCAATCCGGTGATCGCCATGACAATCCACACGCCCACCGCGAATCGGACCCCCCTCGATCACCGCACCGTCCGGGGTTTCGCTCAGCTTGACACCCAGCTGGCGCAATCCATCACACATCACGGCCAGGCGATCGGATTCCTTGACCCGAAGCTCAGCCGCTCCCTTGATGGTGGTCGTCCCGGTCGCAGCGGCGGCCAGGGCCATAATGACCGGGAACTCGTCGATGGCCAGCGGCACCCAGGCAGCCGGAATCTCGATTCCGCGCAGCCTGGCATGGCCCACCTCAAGCCGACCGACCGGCTCGGCACCCACACCGTCACCGGGCGCTTTGCGCAGCGCGGCACCCATGGCGTCAAAAATTCTCAAGACCCCGTCGCGGGTCGGATTCAGGCCGACATTCTCCAGGACAACTTTCGAGCCCGGAACGAGCAGGGTCGCGGCCATCACAAAAGCGGCCGAGCTCAGATCGCCCGGCACCCGGACCTGGCAGCCAGTCAGTTTCTGGCCACCGCGCACGCCGATACCCGGCTCACCATCAAGCAGGGATACACCGAAAGCCGGCAGCAGCCGCTCGGTATGATCCCGGCTTGGACCCGGCTCTTCGACCACGGTATCACCCGCTGCCGACAGCCCGGCCAGCAACACTGCCGACTTGACCTGGGCGCTGGCCACCGGCAATCGATAGCGAATGGACTTGAGCGCACTCGGCACAATCACCAGCGGCGCCTTGCCACCGGACGACTCGATGTTGGCGCCCATGGCCGCCAGCGGGTCAATAATGCGGTCCATCGGACGGCTCGACAGCGAGGCATCGCCGATCAATTCAATCCGTTCACCGAGCAAGTCGCGACGTCCGGCGACCAGACCGGCCAGCAGACGCATACCGGTTCCGGAATTTCCCAGGTCCAGCGCCTGCGAGGGCGGCTCGAGACGGCCACCGGTGATGACGATTCCGGTCTCATCCTCGACCACATCCGCTCCCAGGGCGGCCATGGCGGCAAGCGTTGCGCGCGTGTCAGCGGCTTCCAGGAACCCGGTTATCCGGGTCTGGCCAGCGGCCACGGCACCCAACAGGGCAACCCGATGCGAAATCGACTTGTCGCCCGGCGGCTGATAATGTCCGCTGAGACCGCGCGCGGCCGGATGAACCCTCAGGCGCATGGTCTAGCCCAGAACCTTTTTCAGGGCCGCCAGTGCCCGACGGTTCTGATCGGCGGTACCGATCGTGATCCGCAGGTAGCGATCCAGTCCGTAGTTTCCGACCGGGCGAACGATCACACCCTCGCGCAGCAGCTTCTCGTTCAATTCGGCCCCGCTGGCGTCGAACCCGGTGAGAATGAAATTGGCTGCGGACGGGATGACCGTCGCGCCGAGTGCCTTCAATCCTTCGCCGAGCTGGATCATGCCCTCGCTGTTGACCTGGCGCGAGCGATCGATGAAGTCCTGATCGTCCAGCGCTGCCCGGGCGGCGGCCAGGGCGAGCGAATTGACATTGAACGCCGGGCGCACCCGGTTGAGCAAGTCGGCAACGCCCGGGTTGCTCAGTGCATAGCCTACCCGCAATCCGGCCAGACCATAGGCTTTCGAAAAGGTCCGGGTCACGACCAGGTTGGGGCATTCATTGAGCCAGGTCGAGGCATCGCCCAGGGTGCCGGACTCGGCATACTCGGTATACGCTTCATCGACCACGCAAATCACGTGCGGTGGCAGTGAGGCAACAAAATCCTTCAGCCGCGAACCGTCCAGCCAGGTACCGGTCGGATTGTTCGGATTGGCCACGAACACCAGTCGGGTGTCCGGCCCTACCCGCTCGTACAGGGCGCGCAGGTCGTGACCCAACGCCATTGGATGATCGACCGGCAGGGCCGGTGCAACCCGGGCCGTCGCGCCGACCATCTGGCAGGCGATCGGATACACCGCAAAGCAGTACTGGGAAAACACCGCTTCCAGCCCCGGCTGCAGAAACACCTGGGCCAGAAAAACCAGCACGTCGTTGGAGCCGTTGCCGAGCGTGATACAGGACGGATCGACGTCATGCCGTTCAGCAAGGGCGCGCTTGAGCTCGAAGCCGTTGGCATCCGGATACAGCCACAGATCATCAAGCTCGCCACGTACGGCGGCGATCGCGCGCGGGCTGGTGCCGAGCGGGTTTTCGTTCGAGGCCAGCTTGATCGAATCGGTCACGCCGTACTCGCGCTCGAGTTCACTGATCGGTTTGCCCGGTGTATAGGGTTTGAGCTCGCGTACACCCGGCACGGCCAGGTCGTTGTAGTCAAAAGTTTTCATGATTGAAACTGGGGTTCAGGGTTCAGGTTCAGGGTTCAGGTTGCTCGGTGGGATTCGGCCCGGCTTCCGGCAGGCGGCCGAGGACCGCGCGGGGATATGAGCCAAGGACCTTGACCAGGCGGGCCGAAGCGGTCAGCTCGGCCATTGCTTCGGCCAGGTTCGGATCATCCACGTGACCGTCGACATCAATGAAAAAGACATAATCCCAGCGTCCCTGGCGCGAGGGGCGCGACTCGATCCGGTTCATGTTGACCTGATGGCGTGCCAGCGGTTCAAGCAGACCGAACAGTGCGCCGGGGCCATCCTGGCCGGCAACCATCAGGGTTGTCTTGTCCTCGCCAGAGGCCGGTAACAGACTGTTTCCCAGCACCAGGAACCGGGTGGTATTGTCGACATGGTCTTCGATATTGGCAAACAGGACCGGCAAACCATAAACTTCGGCCGCATGGCGGCCGGCAATGGCGGCAGCGTCCGGCGCGTTCCGGACCCGACGCGCCGCCTCAGCGTTGCTTGAAACAGCGACCAGCTCGGCATGATCCAGATGCGCGGCCAGCCAGTGCTTGCACTGCGCCAGCGACTGCTGATGGGCATAAACCCGTTCGATCTCGCCCAGGGAGCGTGACTGGGTCAACAGGTGTTGATGGATGCGAAGCTCGACTTCAGCGGCGATCTTGATATCGGTATGCATGAACATGTCCAGGGTGTGACTGACAATCCCCTGGGTCGAGTTTTCGATCGGCACGACTCCGAAATCAGCCTCACCGCTCTGGACGCTGAGAAAGACATCTTCGATGGAAGCCTGGGAAATGGCATTGACCGAGTGTCCGAACTGGCGGTAGACCGCCTGCTGGGTAAATGTGCCCTCCGGTCCGAGGTAGGCAATCCGCATCGGTTCCTGTTGAGCCAGACAAGCCGACATGATCTCGCGGAACAGCCGCAGCATGGCCGCATCGCTCAGCGGACCCTGGTTGCGCTCGATCACCCGCCGCAGGACCTGGGCCTCGCGGTCAGGGCGATAATAGGCCGACCCGGATGCCAGCTCGCCCTTGGCCGACCGCACGGCCAACGCCATACTGGCACGCTCGGCGATCAGGGCCTGGATCTGTTCATCCAGCTGATCGATTCGCCGGCGAATACCATCCAGGTCCGACTCAGCCCCGGGTTTGCTCGTAGTCCCGCATGAAGTCAATCAGATTCTCCACCGCATCATCATCCAGCGCATTGTACAGGCTGGCACGCAAGCCGCCGAGTGCGCGGTGACCCTTGAGGCCGACCAGTCCGGCCTGCTCCGCTGCGGCAACAAAACGCGGTACATGCGTTTCGTCCGGCGTGAAAAACGGGACGTTCATGACCGAACGACAGTGTTCCGCCACCGGATTGGACCAGAAATCGCTGTCGTCGATCACCCGATACAAGCGATTGGCACGATCGCGATTGCGTTGGCCCAGGGCCTCCAGGCCGCCTGAGGACTCGATCCAGCGGCAGACTTCCAGGGCCACGTACCAGGCCAGAGTGACCGGTGTATTGAACAGTGAATCCGAAGCCACCCAGCTCCGATAATCAAGGTACTTCGGCAGGCCGTCAGGAATCCGGTCAAGCATGTCACGCCTGATCAGCACGATCGTCAGTCCGGCAATGCCGAGATTCTTCTGCGCCCCGGCGTAGGCGAATGCGAGCTCATGATAAGGGTACGGCCGCGACAGAAATTCAGACGACAGATCGGCCGCCAGCGGCACGGCAACCCCGGGAGGCTGCTCGTACTGCACGCCGTGGATCGTTTCATTGCCGGTGTAATGAAGATAGGCACAGCGATCCGGCAAATGGCCGATTTCCGGCAGATCGGAATAGCTATTGCTCTCGCTGCTGCCAACCACCTCGGCTGGCCCCAGCCGACGCGCTTCGGCCAGCGCCTTCTCGCCCCAGTGCCCACTCAGCAGATAGGCCGGGGTACGATTGGCGGCCAGGTTCATCGGCAGCCAGGCAAACTGCAGGTTCGCTCCCCCGTGCAGCAACAGAATCTCATGGTCGTCAGTGACGGCCATCAGCTGGCGCAGGCGAGTCGCCAACTCCTCGGCGATCTCACCGAAGCGTGCCCCCCGATGGGAAATCTCGGCCACCGACGGTTCGCCATCCGGACAGACGGCCAGCGCCTCGCTCAAGCGACGACGTACTTCAACCGGCAGCATGGCCGGCCCCGCTGAAAAATTCCGGATGGTCAAATCAGGCTCCAGCGGCTATCGATTCCTGGCCACCCAGATATGGTCGCAACACCTCCGGAACGACTACCGAACCATCGCGCTGCTGATAGTTTTCCAGCACCGCAATCAGGGTCCGGCCGACGGCAAGGCCGGAACCATTGACGGTATGCACCAGTTCCGGCTTGCCGGTTTCGGGATTGCGCCAGCGAGCCTGCATCCGCCGCGCCTGAAAGTCGCCGAAGCTCGAGCACGACGATATCTCGCGGTAGGCGTCCTGCCCCGGGAGCCAGACTTCCAGGTCGTAGGTCTTGCGCGCCGAGAAGCCCATATCGCCGGTGCACAGAATCATCACCCGGTAGGGCAGCTTCAGCGCCTGCAGTATGAACTCGGCATGCCCGGTCAGTGCTTCCAGGCAGGCGTCGGACTCGTCCGGCAAACTTATCTGTACCAGCTCGACCTTGTCGAACTGGTGCTGGCGAATCATACCGCGGGTGTCCTTGCCATAAGCCCCGGCTTCGCGCCGGAAACACGGCGTATGGGCGACAAATTTCAGCGGCAGCCGTCCGGCATCGATGATGTCCCCGGCCACCAGGTTGGTCAGCGGCACTTCGGCCGTGGGGATCAGGTAGCGGCTGGGATCATCGTCGATATGAAATGCATCGTCGGCAAACTTGGGCAGCTGGCCGGTCCCCTGCATCGCATCAAACGACACCAGGTACGGCACATACATTTCCCGGTAACCGTGTTCGGCATGACGATCCAGCATGAACTGGGCCAGCGCCCGATGCATCCGCGCGAGATCGCCACCCAGCACGGCAAAGCGGCTGCCGGCCAGTTTTGCCGCCGATTCAAAATCCAGTCCACCCAGGGCTTCACCGATCTCGACATGATCGCGCGGCTTGAAATCCAGGGTCGTCGGCTCACCCCACTGGCGGACCTCGACGTTGTCTTCCTCGCCCTTGCCATCCGGAACCTCCGGGTCAGGAAGATTGGGCATGTCCAGTGCCACATGCTGCAGCTGCTCGCGGATGGCATCCAGGGTCGACTTGGTTTCCTTCAGTTCGTCGCCCAGCCGTGAGACTTCGGCCAGCAAAGACTCGACATCCTCACCGCGCGCCTTGGCCTGACCGATGGATTTTGACCAGGTATTGCGCTGATTCTGAAGCTCTTCGGTCCGAACCTGCAGCGATTTTCGCTGCTCCTCCAACGCGGCGTAGTTCTCGATATCCAGGTGGTAGCCGCGGCGCGCCAGCTCACTGGCAACGCGCTCCAGGTCATTGCGAAGTAATTGCGGGTCAATCATAAGGATGCTTGAAGATGATGTTGGCGTCGCGTTCCGGACCGGTCGAGAGCATGTGCACCGGAGCCCCGATCAGTTCTTCGATACGATCAAGATAGGCTCGCGCGCCGGCAGGCAGGCCGTTGGCATCGGTCAGCCCCTGGGTAGTGCCATCCCAGCCCGGCAGGGTCTCATACACCGGCCGAACCCGAGACCATTCCTCGGCACCCAGCGGAAAACCGTCAACGCCTTCGTAACCGATACAAATCTTCACTTCGTCGAACGGATCGAGCACATCAAGCTTGGTAATGCAAAGCCCGCTGATACCATTGACGCGCACCATGCGCTTCATCGCCACGGCGTCCAGCCAGCCACAACGACGCGGGCGGCCCGTGGTAGCACCGAATTCCACACCGCGCTCGGCCATCAGCTTGCCGGCCGCATCATTCAATTCGGTCGGAAACGGTCCACTGCCCACACGGGTGGTGTAAGCCTTGGTAATTCCCAGCACATAGTCGATCGCATCGGGACCGACGCCGGCACCGGTCAATACGCCGCCAACGGTAGTGTTGGACGAGGTCACGAAGGGATAGGTACCGTGATCGATATCGAGCAGACTGCCCTGGGCACCTTCATAGAGAATCTTGCCGCCGTTGTCACGCAATGCATGCAGATCACTGGTGACATCGGTAAACATCGGCTTGAGCTCTTCGCCCAGCTGCGCCGCCTGGTCGGCAATTTCTGCACCATCGACCGGATCGGTCTTGTAGAAGTGCTCGAGCAGAAAGTTGTGATACTCGATCACACTGCCCAGCTTGTCCTCCAGCCGCTCCGGGTCGGCCAGGTCGGCCAGGCGCAGGCCGTGACGGGAAACCTTGTCTTCGTAGGCCGGCCCGATGCCGCGCCCGGTCGTACCGATCTTGCGCGTACCGCGAGCCATCTCCCTGGCGCGGTCAAGCGCCTCATGGCAGCCCAGTATCACCGGGCAGGCCGGAGATATCCCCAAGCGTGAGCGCACATCCACGCCGCGCGCCTCAAGTCCCTCGATTTCCTTGATCAAGGCATGCGGAGCCACCACGACCCCGTTGCCGATCAGGCAACGGGCGCGCGCGGTCAGCACGCCGGAGGGAATCACATGCAGAACGGTTTTTTCGCCATCGATGACCAGGGTATGGCCGGCGTTATGGCCACCCTGGTAGCGCACCACGGCATCGACATCATGGGCCAGCAGATCAACAATCTTGCCCTTGCCCTCGTCACCCCACTGGGTGCCAAGGATCACAACGGATCGGGTCATTCGAGGATCTCCCGCTAGCGGCCACCCTGCTGATCGAAATACCGGAAGAACTCGGAGTTGGTATCCATCAGCAGAATGTCGTTTTCAGTGCCAAAACTGTTCTGATAGGCGCCAAGACTACGCCAGAAAGAATAGAACTCACGGTCGCGATTGAACGCATTGGCATAGATCTCGATGGCCTGGGCATCACCTTCACCACGAATCCGCTGAGCATCACGCTCGGCATCGGCTAGCAGGACGCGAACCTGACGATCGGCATCCGCCTGAATCCGCTCGGCCGACTCACGACCCAGCGAGCGCAGCTCGTTGGCGAATTCGGTCCGCTGGGTCTCCATGCGGTTGAACACCGAGTTGAGTACTTCTTCGGTCAGTTCGATTCGCTTGATTCGGACATCGATCACATCGATACCGAAATCCTGAAAACGCTCGTCAGCCCGGGCAACCAGTCGCTCCATCATGTTGCGACGTTGCTCGGAAACCACTTCACTGAGGGTGCGCTGGGCAAACTCGTCACGCAAGTCGTTCCGAATCAGCTGACCCAGGCGGGAACGGGTGAACATCATGTCACCGCCCTGGGTCGAGATGTAGAACTGACGGGGATCGGCGATGCGCCATTTGACGTAGTAATCGACTTCGACAAACTTCTGCTCTGCCGTGTTCATCTGCTCCGGGCGCATGTCCAGCGTGATCATGCGCTTTTCGAGCTTTTCAACGTTGTTGATGAACGGCATTTTCAAATGCAGCCCCGGTTCATAGTCGGCGCGAACCACTTCACCCAGACGAAATTTGATCGCGAACTCATACTCCTTGACCACAAACAGGCTGTTCAGGCCAATGATCAGGGCCACGATGGCAATAATGGGTATGAAAAGTCTCATATCAGCGTCCTTCCCGGCCCGAACGGGCGCGTGGATCATTCTGGCTGTTGCGCTGCTGCTCGCTGGGTGTCATCAGCGGCGGCGGCGGTGCACTTGTGGCTGTTGTTGAACCACCCCGCATCTGATCCAGCGGCAGATAAAACATGTTGTTGGAGTCACTGACGTCCATCAACACCTTGGACGATCGTCCGTAAACCTGCTCAAGGGTTTCAAGATACAGACGCTCCCGCGTTACTTCCGGCGCACGCGCATACTCGTTGTAAATGGAAACAAAGCGATCGGCCTCACCGGTGGCCTTGGCCACAATGGATTCACGATAGGCCTCGGCCTCCTCCATGATTCTCGCCGCACGACCGCGAGCTTCCGGAACTTCCTGATTGGAGTAGGCCTGGGCTTCATTGGCAAAGCGAATCTGATCCTCGCGTGCCCGGACCACATCATCAAATGCCGAGCGGACCTGCGACGGAGGCCTGACTTCCTGCAGGTTGAACGAGGTGATTTCGATACCCGGATCGTAGCGAGCGAGAATTTCCTCGAGCAGCGCCTGGCTGTCCAGCGCAATCTGTCCACGCCCGATTTCCAGGATGAAATCCATATTGTTGGTTCCGACGATTTCGCGGATGGCACTGTCGGCCGCCTGTGCCAGTGAATCGACCGGATCCTCGACATTGAACAGGTACTTTTCCGGTTCAAAAACCCGGTACTGGATGGCAAACGCCAGGTCAATCAGGTTTTCGTCACCGGTCAGCATACGGCTCTGACTTTCCAGCGAGCTGACCTGGCTGACATTGATCTTGATGACTTCTTCAATCGGCCGTGGGAAGGTGACATTGAAACCCGGGTTCAGCGTCCGGTTATGCTCGCCAAAGCGCAGTACCACACCACGTTCGGATTCATCCACGATATGGATCGAGTTCCAGGCCACCCAGATCACGATCAGCAGTCCGACCAACAGCATCAAGCCACCGAACGATGGTCCGCCGGAAGAATTTCCGCGCTTGTCATCATTGCCGCCACCGCCGATGATTTTTTTCAAACGACGCTGCACATTGGCAAACACTTCATCGAGATCGGGTGGCTGCTGACCGTTACCCCCTTTCCAGGGATCACGATCACCACCACCACCGCCGCTGCCGCGACCAGGTTCATTCCAGGGCATTACCTTACTCCATTGCTCATGGCGTTGGTGCTTCAATTGTCAACCCGGCAATCGCTTTGATTGCCCGGTTCAGGAAATCTCCGGGGTCTCCGTGTTTCTGATCCCGGAGTCCCGTCAGACCGGGTCAATTGGGGCGAATGTCGCGCTGACATTCAGGGCCCTTTTGACAGCCCGTTAGTCTAACAGGAGTTGTTCGGCCAGTTTGCCATCCGCACCGTCAAGACGCGTCAAGGATCGTGCGTCACGACGGTCAAGATCAACCTCGAGATGACTGGTGCCGGAGTCGTCGACGCGTTCCTCCAGGACCACGCCGAGATCAAACAGTCGCGCCCTCAGGCGCTGGCAGGTCGGGCCGACCGCGATCCAGCGATGAATACGCCCTTCCCCCACCCGCTCGACCAGGGCACGCTGCAGCGACTCCATTCCGTCGCCGGTGGTGGCCGACACCCAGACGGCGCTGACCTGGCCAGACTCATCGCGTTCCAGACCGGGCGCATGATCAGTCAGATCAACCTTGTTGAAAACCTTGAGGCGAGGCAGATCACCTGCCCCGATATCTTCCAGCACCTCATCAACCACCGACTGATGGCGCAGACGGTCCGGATCGGCACCGTCAATGACATGAACCACCAGACTGGCACCCAGCGTTTCTTCCAGCGTTGCCCGGAAGGCGGCGACCAGTTCCGGCGGCAGATCGCGGATGAAACCGACCGTGTCGCTCATCAGCACGGTGCCACCGGCGAGGTTCTCGATGCGGCGCACCGTCGGATCCAGCGTGGCAAACAACTGATCGCGCGCCATGACTGCTGATTCGGTGAGTCGATTGAACAAGGTGGACTTGCCCGCGTTGGTATAGCCGACCAGTGCAATCAACGGAATATCACCCCGCTCTCGCGCCCGACGTCCCTCTGCGCGCCGCTGTTCGACTTTGCCGAGACGACCGGTGAGCTGGCGAATACGATCAGCCAGCAGACGCCGGTCAGTTTCCAGCTGGGTCTCGCCCGGCCCGCGCATCCCGATCCCACCGCGCTGACGCTCAAGGTGCGTCCAGCCCCTGACCAGGCGGGTGGATAAATGCTTCAGCTGAGCCAGTTCGACCTGCAACTTGCCCTCATGCGATCTGGCCCGCTGGGCAAAGATGTCCAGGATCAGCGTGGTTCGATCCAGCACGTTACAGCCCAGGCGTCGGACCAGGTTTCTCTCCTGGATCGGACTGAGTCGGGCATTGACCAGGACCAGCACGATTTCCTCGGCCTTAACGCGCTCGGCAACTTCCTCGACCTTGCCGGACCCGACCAGGTAGCGGGCGTCCGGCCGGCGACGCGGTGCCCGCATCTCGGCAACGACGGTCAGACCAGCCGATTCGGCCAGACGCCGAAACTCTTCGCGCGAGTCCGCGTCATCGGACAAATCCAGAACCGGATGCAGCAACAATGTCCGCGAACCCGGTCCGACCGGGCCGTTCGAGCCATCCGGAGAGTCGATATCGATCAGGAGTCCTGTTCCTCCTCGTCGTCGCCGATGCGCACGTTGCGCGCTGGGACAACGGTAGAGATCGCATGCTTGTAGATCATCTGACTGACCGAGTTCTTGAGTAAAATCACGAAGTTGTCAAACGATTCGATGTGCCCCTGGAGCTTGATGCCGTTGACCAGGTAAATGGCCACGGGCACATGCTCGCGCCGTAGCGCATTGAGAAATGGATCTTGCAGCGATTGACCCTTGGACATTATTAACTCCTTGGAATGCGTCGTCTATTGTTGGTGGGTCGACTGTCTTCAATCCAGTGATGCCTGGCCGCGCCCTGCCTGATCGCCAACTGCCGGGCCAGAGCCGTCACTTTGCTTCGAAAAACCCTGTACTTGCCTGAAAATACGATTAATTGTAGAGGTTCTGCTCGCATCATACCAGAGGGATGTCGTCATCTGCCGCAGCCCTGTCAACTGACGCTTGGCCAGTTGTCGGGTCGCCGCAGCTGAGCGCCGCAACCATTCTTGCCGATCAAAGTCACCTTCCAGATGCTGCCAGGCCTGGCGGTAACCAACGCTTTTCATTGACGGATGATCAAGGGTCAGACCCGGTCTTTGGCGCAATGCCTCGACTTCGGCAATAAATCCCTGCTTCATCATCTGCTCCAGGCGTTGCTCGATACGCTGGTGCAGCACCACGCGATCGGCTGCCGTCACAACCAGCCTGAGGGCGGGCATGCGGGCGATTCGATTATGGCGCTGCCAGTGACTCGGACCATGACCACTGAGGCGGAGTATCTCGACCGCCCGGATCAGGCGTTGCGGGTCGGCCAGGCGAATGCTCGCGGCAGCCACCGGGTCACGCCTGGCCAGTTCATCATGCAAAGCCTGCCATCCATGCAGCTCAGCCTGGGCCTTTATCTCCGATCGCAACTCCGGGTCGGCGGCCGGTAGACGGTCCAGACCATAGAGCAAGGCCCGAAAATACAGGACGGTACCACCCACCAGCACCGGCAGCTTTCCCGCCTCGGCTGCGCGGACGATGGCAGCCTCGCAGTCGGTGACGAACTCGGCAGCCGAATACGGCGTTTCCGGATCGCGAATGTCAATCAACGCATGCGGGTAGCGCGCCAGGGTTGCCGCATCCGGCTTGGCCGAACCAATGTCCAGACCGCGATAGACCTGGGCCGAATCGACGCTGATCAGGGCGGCATTGAAGGTATCGGCAAGGCGCATCGCAATGGCAGTCTTTCCGGCCGCCGTCGGCCCCATCAGAAGCACCACCGGCGGCAGGCCGATGGATCGCGCTTGCTTATTGACCACGCAGGAACAGCTGATCAAGTGATTTCATATCCAGCTGAACCCAGGTGGGTCGGCCGTGATTGCATTGATCGCTGCGTTCGGTGCGCTCCATGTCGCGCAACAGCCGATTCATCTCATCGGTATTCAGACGCCGGTTCGCTCTTACCGATCCATGGCAGGCCATGGTCGACAGCAATTCATCGATTGACGACTCGATGCGCTCGCTGCGACCCAGTTCGGCGAGATCGGCAAGCAGATCGCGGACCAGCCCGAGAGGATCGGAATTGGCGAGCAGAGTCGGGACGGCTCGAACCATCACGGCCTCGGGTCCGGCCAGGTCCAGCTCGAAACCGAGTCTGTCCAGACCATCACCATGGGCCTCCAGCGCGCTGGCCTCACGCCTGGAAACAGCCAGCTTCTCCGGAACCAGCAGGCGTTGCCAGCGGACTCGCTCCTCGGCCCAACTCTGCTTGAGCTGCTCGTAGACAATCCGCTCGTGCGCGGCATGCATATCGACCACCACGAGGCCGCCGGCGTTTTCGGCCAGGACGAAAACCCCATGTATCTGGGCTACCGCGAAACCCAGCGGCGGGATTTCGTTGTCTTCAGCCGTGCGCCCATTGAAATGATCGCCCGAAGGACTTTGGGTCAGCGATGCGTATCGAGCCAACTGATCGGACACGCTCAGTCCCAACCCTGACTGGGACGGCGGATTGGCGCCGGATCCGAGTCCCGGTTGACCGGATGTCAAACCTTCGCTTCCCGGGGCAACGGCCGGCGCACCCCTGCCCTGACCCGGACGGGTATCGGCCAGGGCGTGGTTGATGGTGGAAAACAGGAAATCGTGAACCAGCCGACCGTCGCGAAAACGCACCTCGGTTTTCTGCGGATGAACATTGACGTCGACCCGGCGCGGATCAATCTGCAGACTGAGAACAAACGCCGGGTGGCGGCCGTGAAACAGGACATCCCGGTAAGCCTGTCGTACCGCATGAGCAACCAGCCGATCACGGACCAGTCGGCCGTTGACAAAAAAGAACTGCTGGTCCGCCTGGCTGCGCGAGAAACTGGGCCTCGCAATCCAGCCAGAAAGCACCATTCCGGCATGCTCCCGCTCCAGCTCCAGCGCGTGGTCCACGAACGCCTCGCCACAGACTTCGGCGACCCGCCGCACCCATTCTTCTGGACCGGCGATCGGCGGCAGGCGACGGACAGCCTTTCCGTTATGAATCAGCTCGAATCCGGCCGCCATATTGGCCAGTGCCAGCCGCCGAACCAGTTCGTCGATATGATTGAATTCGGTTCGCTCGGTGCGCACAAACTTGCGCCGGGCCGGGACGTTATAAAACAGATCGCGGACTTCGATGATGGTTCCGGCAGGCATGCCGACGGGTCGCGGGGCGCTGATCTGGCCGCTTTCGCTGTCGAGTTCGAGCCCTTCGTCCTGATCGATCGGCCTGGATGCCAGGCGCAAGCGCGATACCGAGGCGATCGATGCCAGTGCCTCGCCCCGAAACCCGAGACTGGCAACCTCCTCGAGATCATCCAGACTGGAAATCTTGCTGGTCGCATGCGCACTCAGCGCCAGGGCGAGCTCATCACGGGCAATGCCGCCACCGTTGTCGCTGATGCGAATCCGGCGAATGCCGCCCTGTTCCACTTCGACGCGAATCCGGTCAGCACCGGCATCCAGGCTGTTTTCAACCAGTTCCTTGACCACCGAAGAGGGCCTTTCGACCACTTCTCCGGCAGCAATCTGATTGATCAGGTGGGTTGGCAGTTTGCGTATAGGCATGCCACCAGTTTAGCGGGAAACAGGAAAAGCGGAGCGGGGAATGGGAAAAGGGAAAAGGGAAAAGGGAAAAGGGAAAAGGGGAGAAGGGGAGAAGGGGAGAGGGTGAAATCTTTTTGGGGGTGACGGGGTGGGTGATGGATCAGGAGCTGGTGGGGATGACCAGTACCGCGCCGGGGTGGATGACATCGCCGTTCAGGCCGTTGGCTTCACGCAGGCGATTGATATTGACCTGGTAGCGGCGGGCAATCACGCCCAGTGTGTCCCCGCGTTCGACAACGTGGCGATCCTGGCTGCGATTGGCAGCGAACCAGCTGCCCTGCGGTGCGGTTTCGCGAAAGTGTCGATCAACACCGCTGGCAATGGCCGCGGCAATCTGGCGCCGGTGACCCGGATTGGTCAGGTTCTGCTCGTCCTGGGGATTGGAAATGAATCCCACTTCAACCAGAATGCTCGGCACATCGGGCGAGCGCAGCACCACGAAATTGGCTTGCTCGACCCGTGAACGATGACGTCGCCCCACACCGCCCAGATGTTCGAGCACTTTCTCGGCCGCCCGGCTGCTGTACTCCAGCGAAGCGCTCTGGGAAAGATCAAGCAGTACCGAGCTCAACATGTCGTCGCCACGATCCAGCTTGACGCCACCGATCAGGTCGGACTGGTTTTCGCTCTGGGCAAGCAGCCGGGCCGCCTCACTCGATGCCCCGCTGCGCGAAAGAATATAGACCGAGCTGCCGCGGACCCGGAAATCGCGAAACGCATCGGCATGAACCGAGACAAACAGATCCGCTTCGGCCTTGCGCGCGCGCTCGTAGCGATCCTGCAATGGCACGAAGTAATCATCGGTTCTGATGAGCACCCCGCGCATGCCGGGCATGTCGTTGATGCGTTGCTCCAGTTCACGCGCAATGGCCAGGGTAATGGCCTTTTCGTAGGTTCCGCCCGGTCCGACGGCCCCGGGATCTTCGCCGCCGTGCCCGGCATCGATCGCAACGATCATCTCGCGATTGCCAGTCGCTGCCGCACGAACGACTTCGCGCACACGCTCGGCCGGCGTCTGGGCATTGTCAGGGGTCAGGTCGATCACCAGTCGATGACCGTAGTCACCGGCCGGATCGAGAAGGAAACTCTGAGGTTTGGCCGAGCTGTTCAGATCAAAAACGACGCGCAGACCGTTGCCGTTGCGCACACCGTGTCGCACGCTGGTAATTACGCCACTGCGATCCGGGTTCAGCGGCAGTTCTCCGGTCAGATGGGTGGCATCGATGTCGACGACCACTCGGGCCGGATTGTCGAGGGTGAAAAGACGGTAATCGACCCGATCAGCCAGATCGAGCACTGCCCGCGTGCTGTCCGGACCGGCCCAGATTCGCAGATTCTCGACCTCTCCGGCACAGACCTGAGCGCTGCCCAAAAGCAGCATCACGGCAATCCAGATTGTGCGAGCAGGTTGATTCATGACCGCTCCCGGCGCAGATCCGGGTTCATCATGCACTCAAAACAGGAACTTTTCAAGTCAAATCGGCAAGATACGTCATTAACCGAAGACTTCACCTTTACTATGAGTGGTATCCACCACATCGTTGTCGCGACTGATTTTCAGCATCAGGGCGATTCGATCGGCGCTTTCCGGCTGCAGCAAGTCCTCGAGGGAATATTCATCAAGCACGTCAATGAAGGTCTCACGTGCCCTGGCCAGCATATGTCGCAGCCGGCAGGCCTCGGTAATCACGCAGGCATTATCGGGTCGCATGCACTCGACCAGGGCAAAATCGGGTTCCATGCAGCGAACCACCTCTCCAATCCTGATCTGATCGGGAGCCCGGGCCAGGGTCAGTCCGCCGCCCACGCCGCGTACGGAATTGACATAACCCTGAGCAGCGAGCTGCTGAACCACCTTCATCAGATGATTGCGGGATATGGAATACGCCTCGGAAATATCGCGGATGGTACTGCGCCGATCACCGGAAAGACCGAGATAAATCAGGACGCGCAGCGAATAATCAGTGTACCGGGTAACTCGCATGACTTGGATTATGACCCTTGTGACGATGCAATTGCGCTTGGCAACGGAATATCCCGCAAAGCAGCAACGGGAATACCCGTTTATAGCGCGGCGGACGTGAAAGTTACTTGATCAATCTCAAATCATCGACTTTGTTTGGTGTGATCTCTCAGCAGGATGTCCCCTCCAACTATAAAAACGTGGAAGCCTGTGGAGGTCGAGGTGTAGAGAGCATTGAGCATCGGGTACTGCCGGGCGGTTCGGGCTGGCCGGGACGATCGGCTCTGTTGAGTCAGCCAGTTTCGTGGAGCCAGGTGCCAACAAATAAGCAGCGCTGAAGACTGCCGAATTCCCAGGTTTCCTGAAAATTTCGTGGTGTCTGAAAAATGCTGTTGCCTTGGAAGCTGCGTCCGCGCCCCGGCCAGCCCGCCCCTCCCGACAGCACCCAATGCAGCAGGTTGAGGGTTTGGGAAAGGCAAAACCCAGCCCCTTGCAACCATCTGACAACACGGCACCACTCGCCGCTGGCCACCGGATACTCCATTTGCCTCATGTGGACAACCCACTGAGAGACTACATCTAGCGGGTAGGAAGGAAGCTGAGTGGGTTTTCGGGCTGGCCGTTGCGGCGAACTTCGAAATGCAGGATGGCCTGATCGGTTTCATCCAGACCCATCTCGGCGATCGGCTGGCCAGCCTGAACGCGAACGCCTTCAGCCACCAGTCGAGCGCGGTTGTGCCCATACGCCGATAGTAGCTGGGATGAGTGCTTGATGATGATCAACTCGCCGTAACCGATCAGCGCCGTCCCACTGTAGACCACTTCGCCGTCGGCTGCCGCGACCACCTGCTGACCCGCCTGACCACGAATTCCGATGCCGCGACGGGCAGCGGACGCATCGAACGGGCGGGCCACATCTCCGTCCGTCGGCCAGCGCCAGGCAACCCCGGCAATGGTCCGGGTTGACGCCCGGGAGCCGGAGCTCGGGGGCGGTGGTGCACTGGAAGACTGACGGTCCGGTACAGTTTGTCGCGGCGGGGATTCCGGGTCCGGGGTCGGACGCGGTGCCGGCGGTGTGCTGGTCACGGCCGGTCGCTCGTTTTGTGCGATCGGACGCGGCGGCTCGGTCATTCTCAACGATTGACCGGGTCGAATCGTGTACGGGGCCGACAACCGGTTCCAGGCTGCGATATCGCGCCAGTCCAGTCCGTACCGAAACGCAATCGAATACAGCGTGTCGCCGCGCCGAACTTCGTAATTGGCCGGTGCCGTCATCGGTGCAGTGGCCGGCCGCGAGGACCTCGGAGATTCACGCCGGTCTTCGACAGGCGCTGGTTGCCATGGCGCGCAGGCTGTCACCAACAGGGCGAGCAGCAATAGCCAGCTGCGCGAGTACTTTACGGCCAGAACCACCACACCAGACCCGCAATCAAGGCCAGCGCCACCACGAACCAGCCGATATAGTCCACCCACTCCCGCAGCCGCTCGGCCGCCTGTACACCACCCGCCCAGATCAGGGCAGCGACCAGGAAAAACCGGGCACCGCGTCCAATGACGCTGCCCAGCACAAAGCCGATCAGCGGCATTCCCAGCGCCCCGCCAGCGATGGTGATGATCTTGAAGGGAATGGGGGTAAAGCCAGCCAGAATGACGAACCAGATGCCGTAGTCCGCGAAAGCTTTCACCGCGGTCTCATAGTGGCCCATGTAGCCGATGCGCTCGATCAGCGGAAGGACCAGTTCCAGCGCTAGATGGCCGATCAGGTATCCGATCAGCCCGCCGACGACCGAGGCCACGGTTGTCAGCAGGGCCAGTCGCCACGCCCGGTCGCGGCGGGCCAGCACCATCGGCGCCAGCATCACGTCCGGTGGAATCGGAAAGATCGTGGCTTCGGCCAGCGACAGTCCTGCCAGGTAGCGCTCAGCATGGCGATGCGCCGACAGCCGAAGCACCCGATCATAGAGCCCCTGAAACACCGCGCCGCCCTACTCCAGCCCTTCCAGCAGCGGCACAAAAATCACCGCTCCCAGATCCTCACGCTCGAAACCTGAAGGACTTCGGGTAATCCGCACCAGGCGCTGGCCGATATCGCTGCGCTGAGGAGCGACCAGAGTGCCACCAATGGCCAGTTGTTCAAGCAATTTTTCCGGAATCTCACCCCCGGCAGTCACGACGATGGCGTCGAACGGAGCCTGGGTCGGCCAGCCTCCCAGACCGTCGGCATGACGGGTCAGGATATTGTGCAATCCCAGCTGGTGAAAGCGCTGACGGGCTGTTCGTACCAGCTCACCGATTCGTTCGGTCGTGAAAACCCGACCCGACAAGGCGGCCAGAATGGCGGCCTGATAGCCGGAGCCGGTGCCGATCTCGAGCACCTTGTCGGGCTTTCCTTCGCCGATGGCCGCGGCGGTCATCAAGGCGACCACATACGGCTGGGAAATGGTCTGGCCGCGGCCGATGGGCAACGCGGTGTCTTCATAGGCCCGCGACGACAGCGCCTCGTCCACGAACAGATGACGAGGCGTCGCGGCAATGGCATCGAGCACCCGTTCATTGGCAATACCTTTCTCGCGCAGACGCCGAACCAGGCGCTGGCGCGTGTTCTCCGAGGTCATGCCGATGCCACGTTGCTGAAGATCCGCGATCATCCTGAATCTCTGTCCTCGCCGGCATTCAGCGCCTCGATCCACTGGCTGATCTGATCCAGCGCCTGGTAGCGGGTCAGATCGACATGAATCGGTGTCACCGAGACATAACCATTGCGCACTGCATTGAAATCGGTTCCGGGGCCGTTGTCCTGCTCGCCGCCGGGCGGTCCGATCCAGAAGAAGGTCCTGCCACGAGGATCTTCCAGCGGAATGACATTCTCGGATCGGTGACGATGGCCCAGACGGGTGGTTTCAAAACCGCGAATCTCCGCCCACGGCAGATCGGGGACATTGACATTGAGAATGGTGTCTGCCGGCAGCGGCTCGGCAACCAGTCGGCGCATCAGGATGGTCGCTGCTCGCGCCGCGCTTTCATAATGGCTGGGGCCGTTCCTGCCATAGGATAGCGACACGGCCATCGCCGGAAGACCCAGAAACCGGCCTTCCATGGCCGCAGCCACGGTACCGGAATAGAGCACATCGTCACCCATATTGGCGCCGGCGTTGATGCCGGAGACCACCATGTCCGGCTCACCGTCGAGCAGACCGGTGATCGCCACGTGGACGCAATCGGTCGGTGTACCAAATACCTTGTAAACGTTGTCTTTTTGTTGCTCCACCCGAATCGGTTGATCGAGGGTGAGAGAATTGCTCGCACCGGATCGATCACGGTCAGGTGCTACAACTGTCACCCGATCACAGTGTTCGGCCAGACGCTCGGACAATAGACGAATGCCGGGTGCATACAGCCCGTCATCGTTCGCTATGAGAATATGCATGCTTGAAATGGCTGGATTAAAGTCGTAACTATAAAGGAATCCAGTGTGGATTCGGCACGAAACATCGACCAATCCGGTCGAAGCAGACAATAAGGACCCATGATGTCGATCAGCGACGACGACCGAGAACTGTTTCGTGCCGAGATTGGCGAAGTACGGCGAATACAGGCCGAGCGGGTGCGTCACCGCCCCGCCCCTGTTGCTCCCGTTCCGCTGCAGCGTCGTCGGGACGAGGCGGCGGTCATGCAGGAACTGGCCACCGCCCCGATTGACTTTGCCAACGTGGAAAGCGGCGAAGAGCTGTCCTGGCTGCGTCCGGGCATGCGTAGCCGGGTTCTGACCCGACTACGCCGCGGCCACTGGCGCGTCCAGGACGAAATTGATCTGCACGAAATGAATACCAAGGCGGCCTCCGCCTCGATTCGCAGCTTTCTGGCCGATGCCCGGCGGGACGGCTTGAGCTGTGTCAAGATCATCCATGGCAAGGGATTGCGTTCCGGCCCCGACGGACCCCGCCTGAAACAGATGACCGCACGATTGCTCAGCCGTGCCGACATCGTCTGCGCGTTTGCATCCGCTCCCCCGAATGATGGTGGCACCGGTGCCGTCTACGTCCTGCTGAATAACCGAAAATGAGCGGGCCGATGGACGGTGCCCTGGGAGCCATCCTGGTGCTGGCGGCGCTGGCGCTTTGGTGGTTTTCCGCTACCCGGGCACGTGAACTGGCCAAGTCGCATGCCCGCCGCTTCTGCCAGCGCCAGGAATGGCAACTGCTGGACCAGACCGTGGCCCTGGCCTTCATGCGCCCCACCCGGCAGACCGGGCGCTGGCAGTGGCGCCGGCTGTACCGCTTCGACTTCAGCCCGGACGGCGGCCGCCGCAACGGCGGCGAACTGGTGCTGCTGGGAAACCGCCTGGAAAGAATCTACGCCGAACTCGACGACAGCACCCGCCTGGTCGAATAGATGGGGGTTATTTGACGACGCGGAGGTTGGGTTTGCGGGTGCGTTTGGGATCGTCGTCGCCGCCATGGTCATCGCCGTCGGTTTCGGCGCCGGACTCCAGCGCTTCTTCATCGGGGAACATCATTCCGCGGCCATTTTCCCGGGCGTAGATCGCCTCGACCGCTGCAACCGGCACCGATATCGCTTGTGAAACCCCGCCGAATCGAGCGACGAAGGTCACCAGATCGGCATCCATCAGCAAATCACGCACCGCTGACGGACTGACGTTGAGCACAACCTTGTCGTCGCGGCGCGCCGACGACGGCACGCGCAATTCGGGATGATCGGCATCGATCAGCAAATGGGGCGTCAGACCCGAATCCACGATCCACTCATGAATCGCTCGCAGCAGGTAAGGTCGGCTGGCAAGCACAATCTAAAGGCCCACTAGTCCGACTCGCGGACCAGGCGCTCGACCTCGGTCAGGCTGCGCTGGAAGGAATCTCGACGGAACATGCGATCCATGTACTGGTTGACCTTGGGTGCCTGCTTGGCCGTCAAGTTGATATCGTAGGCCGGAAGACGCCAGAGCAGCGGAACCAGCGCACAATCGGCCAGAGACAGTTCATCGTGAAGCAGGAACGGCGTCAGACCGAACAGGTCATCGGACGCAATCAGGCTGTCGCGAAGTTGCTGGCGAGCGGCGGCGATCTTCTTTTCGCCCCCGGATGTTTCGATGATCTTGCCGGCGTCGATCCAGTCGCGATACATCCGGTACATGGCCAGCCGCAGACGCGATCGGGAAACCGGATCGACCGGCATCAGCGGTGGATGCGGATAGCGTTCATCCAGGTATTCGGTCACCACCCAGGTCCCGTAAAGCACCATATCGCGGTCAACCAGGGTTGGCGTCTCACCATAGGGATTCAGTTCCGCCAGGTCAGCCGTTGCGGCCCGATCCTGCTCGACATGAATGATTTCAACATTGATTCCCTTCTCCGCCAGGACAAAACGTACCCGGTGGCAGTTCAGGCAGTTCTCGGACGAGTACAGTGCCATCATGATCCAGACCCTCTGTTGGATTTCGCGGTATTGCCGGTGCTTCCGGCGGCGGCAATCACTTCTTCACGTCCTTCCAGTACTCCTGATACAGGAAATAGGAAAGCAGCGTGAACACGGCCAGGAACAGCAGCACCCAGATTCCCATGCTTTCACGCTTGAGGACAGCCGGTTCCGCCATGTAGGTCATGTAGGCAACCAGGTCACGAATGACAGCATCGTACTCTTCCACCGACATCAGGCCCGGCTGGTCAAGCTCCAGTGAGGTGATTTCCTGATGGGTCTCACCGTTTTCATCCGTCACCGATTCCATGATCGGCCGCTGGATACCCTGGAGCTCCCAGAGCACATGCGGCATCGACGCATTCTCCAGCACCGTATTGTTCCAGCCTTCGTCCGACAGGTAGTAGCTGCGCAGGAAGGTGTAGATCCAGTCCGGTCCGCGCGAACGGGCGGTCAGGGTCAGATCCGGCGGCGCCACACCAAACCACTCGGTCGCCTGCTCACTCGGCATCGCAGAGGTCATGTAGTCTGCCAGTTCCTGATCGCCACCGATCAGAAACTGCTCGACTTCCTCCTCGCTCAGACCCAGGTCTTCGGTCAGACGCTGGTAGCGCATGTACTGGGCGGAATGACAGCCCATGCAGTAGTTGGCAAACATGGCAGCGCCGCGCTGCAGCGACGCCATATCGTGAACATTGGCGTTGGCATGATCGTAGTCACCGCCTCCGGCCGCATGCGCACCACTCGACATCGCCAGAATAAGCAGGCTGCTCAGAATTCCTAGGTGTTTCATCATTTGGTCACCCGTTCTGGAACCGGTTTGGTTTTTTCGTACTTGGTCACAAGCGGAAGCAATGCGAAGAACGCAAAGTAGACAAAGGTCCAGATGCGCGCTTCGATGGTTTCGGCCGGCGTTCCGGACGCCATCCCCAGCATGCCCAGACGAATGAACCCGATCGCAAACACGGCCAGTAACAATTTGCTTGGCCAGCCCTTGTAGCGAATCGAGCGGACCCGGGAGCGATCAAGCCACGGCAGCAGGAACAGCACGAAAATCGCCGCACCCATCAGCACCACCCCGAGCAGCTTGTCCGGCACGGCACGAAGAATTGCGTAGTAAGGCGTGAAGTACCAGACCGGCACGATATGCGTCGGTGTGACCAGCGGATCGGATGGTGCGAAATTGTCCGGCTCCAGGAACAGGCCGCCAAACTCCGGCACGAAAAAAATCACGAAGGCAAACAACAACAGGAACATCCCGGTCCCGAAAAGATCCTTGACCGTGTAATACGGATGGAACGGAATGCCGTCGCGCGGCCGACCGAGCGAATCCTTGTTTTTCTTGATATCAATGCCATCCGGGTTATTCGAGCCGACTTCATGCAGCGCCGCCAGGTGAAGCACGACCAGCATCAGCAGAACCAGCGGCATCGCAATCACGTGGAGGGCAAAGAATCGGGTCAGAGTGGCATCGGCAATGTAATAGTCGCCGCGAATCCACTCGACCAGCGCATCACCGACAACCGGAATCGCACCGAACAGGGAAATGATCACCTGGGCACCCCAGTAGGACATCTGGCCCCAGGGCAGCACGTAGCCCATGAATGCCTCGGCCATCATGACCAGGTAAATCAGCACGCCCAGAATCCAGATCAGCTCCCGCGGCTTCTGATAAGAACCGTACAGCAAGGCCCGGAACATGTGCAGGTAGACGACGATGAAAAAGAACGACGCACCGGTCGAATGCATGTAGCGAATCAACCAGCCCCATTCGACATCACGCATGATGTATTCGACCGAGCCGAATGCCAGTGCAGCATCCGGCTTGTAGTGCATGGTCAGAAAGATTCCGGTCACGATCTGGATAACCAGCACCAGCATCGCCAGCGAACCGAAGTAATACATGATGTTGAAATTCTTCGGCGCGTAATACTCGCTGATGTGCGCCTTCCAGAAACTGCTGACCGGCAAGCGCTGGTCAACCCACTGTCCGAACGATTCGGCGGTCTTGCTCAACTGACTGGCAGCTTTGGCCATGTTATGCAACTCCTTCCGGATCAACGCCTATCAGGACGTGATCATCGTCGACGAATTGGTATGGTGGAATCACCAGATTGAGCTGAGCCGGCACGCCGCGAAAGACGCGTCCCGCCAGATCAAAGGTGGACTTGTGGCAGGGACAGTAGAAGCCGCCCTTCCAGTTTTCGTCAAACGGCTGAGCCTCGACTTCAGGCAAGACCTCGGGAATGCAGCCCAGATGCGTGCAATGAAGATTCAGCACCAGGAACTCCGGCTTCAGCGACCGGTGGGCGTTTTGCGCATAGCTCGGCTGCTGGTCTGCCACGCTGGAATCGGCATCGCGCAGACGCTCGTCCAGACCGCTCAGATCCTGGAGCATGCGATCGGTCCGGCGCATGATACCTATGGCCTGGCCGCGCCACTGCACGCGGGTCATCTGACCCGGCTCCAGGTCGCCAATAAAGACTTCGACCGGCGCACCGACAAGCCGCGCCCGGGCACTTGGCGTCCAGGAAGCGACAAACGGCCACGCGGCCAGACCAACTCCTACCGCTCCCACGACACCGGTGCCAGCCAGCAGCAAGCGCCGCCGGGACAGGTCGGTTTCGGGATGCAGGGAATCAAGCGATTCGGTTTCGGACATGAAATACTCCCGAGCTAACGAGTCTGGGCCAGTTCGGCAGGTAACACCGGATGCCGGCCAACGATCAATCAACGAGTCCGGCGTGAGCCCCGACAAACGGGGTTCGGGTCAGTGCAACTGGCCGCGATTCCGGACACAACAAGAATTCAATCCGCTATTTTAGCGAAAAATTAAGGATTTTCACAATTATACTTACCAAAAGTGGACGGAACATGGTGGGATCGCAGTATTGTCACTGGCTCTGGCCATTCGGTGTCCGGGAAACGGGGAGTCGAATCATTCATCACAACAGGTTGCATTTGTCTTGATCAGATTGTTCCAGTTCATCGCGCAGTTCATCGTGCTGGGTCTGGCGGTGGCATTTATTGCCGTCTATTTGCGCCCGGATCTTCTGCCGGCGTTGGCCGAACCGCCGCCCCGGCCCCAGAATCACAGCTATGCCGAGGCCGTCAACACCACGGCACCGTCGGTCGTCAGCATCTACACCCGGACGCTGATCACCCAGCCGCTGTTTGAAAACCTGTCGGATCCGTTCTACCGGGCCCTGTATCAGGACCGTACGGTAACACTGCCGCGTCGCGGCCTGGGCTCGGGCGTGATTGTTTCGGAGGACGGCCTGATCTTGACGACCCGCCACGTGATCTCGGATGTCGACAATATCGTGGTTGCCCTGTTTGACGGTCGAATTGCCGAAGCCACCGTGGTTGGAAGCGACCCGGGTACCGACCTGGCCGTGCTCAAGGTCGATCTCGACGATCTGCCCACCGCCAGCCTGGTTACCGAATCCAACCTGCGCGCCGGCGATGTGGTTCTTGCGATCGGCAATGCCTTCGGACTCAGCCATACCGTCACCATGGGAATCGTCAGCGCCACCGGCCGCGGGCAACTCAATCTGACCACCTTCGAAGATTTCATCCAGACCGATGCGGCCATCAATGCCGGCAATAGCGGTGGCGCCCTGGTCAATCCGGCCGGCGAGATTGTCGGCATCAACTCGGCATCGCTGAGCCAATCGGTCGGTGCCCAGGGGATCAGTTTCGCCATTCCGGCGCCCCTGGCCCAGGAAATCATGGCCCAGATCGTCGAATACGGCCAGGTCCAGCGCGGCTGGATTGGCGTCGAACTGGTGGACCAGTCGCTCGCCCTGCAATTTCAGGACCGGACCTTGACCGGGGCGCGGATCGCGCGGGTTGATCCAAACAGCCCGGCCTGGGGGTCCGGATTGCGTCTCGGCGACCTGCTGGTCACGGTCGACGGCCAGCCGATTACCAGCGCGCGTGGACTGATGCTGAAAATCGCCCAGACCGAGCCGGGCAGCGTCATGGAATTCGAGGTCCTGAGAGGCCGTCAGCTGTTCACGACCAGCGTTGAATTGATTCAGCAACCGCCGCTTTCAAATCGCTGAACGGTCGTTCGGCAAGGCTTCAGGCCTTGGGCAGGGTGACGCCGCGCTGACCCATGTATTTGCCTGCCCGGTCAGCATAAGAGGTCTCGCAGGGCTGGTCGGATTCGAGAAACAGGAACTGGGCCACGCCTTCATTGGCATAGATTCGCGCCGGCAGTGGCGTGGTATTGGAAAACTCCAGGGTCACGTGGCCTTCCCACTCCGGTTCCAGCGGCGTGACGTTGACGATGATGCCGCAGCGGGCATAGGTCGATTTGCCCAGGCAGATGGTCAACACGTTGCGAGGGATTCGGAAATACTCAATGGTTCGAGCCAGGGCAAAGGAGTTGGGCGGAATGATGCAGGTGTCGCCCTGAAAATCGACAAAACTGTTTGCGTCGAAATGTTTCGGGTCGACCACTGCCGAGTTGATATTGGTGAAAATCTTGAATTCATCGGCACAGCGGCCGTCGTAGCCATAGCTTGATGTGCCATACGAAACCAGCTTGCGGCCATCGTCGCCCACACGCACCTGGCCCGGCTCGAACGGCTCGATCATGCCGTGTTCCTCAGCCATGGTCCGAATCCAGCGATCCGACTTGATACTCAAGACTTTCTCCCGACAGACAAACTGCGCCGCATTCTAGCAGAGGTGTAGAGGCATCGAGCATCGGGTACTGCCGGGCGATTCGGAGAGATTGGTGGGCAGCGGCGAGTGGTGCCGCCTGCTGGCGAGCCGAGGGTCAGAACGCCACTTTTGATTGATTCGGCTTTTCTGGAGCCTGGGTGCCCGCGACTCGTATCCGAATGCCGGGGCTGCAAAGGTCTCTTCATGAGAATGTGGTTCAAGAATGATGCTGAAGCTTTCCTGCCTGCCTCCGTGACCCTCGGCTCGCCATCAGACAACACCACTCCCCGTTGTCAGATGGTTGCAAGGGGCTGGGTTTTGCCTTTTCCCAACTCTCCAACTGCTGCATTGGGTGCTGTCGGGAGGGGCGGGCTGGCCGGGACGCGGAAGCGGCTTTAATGTCAGCAGCATCATGCGGACTCCACGCACCGCTCAGTAAGCCTTACAACCGGGTCATCTCCACCAGGGACATTCGTTGGCACCCGGCTCCAAGGAACTGGCCGACTCTTCAAAAGCCGATCGTCCCGGCCAGTTCGAACCGCCCGGCAGTACCCGATGCTCCAATCTCTCTATTCCACAATCTTGATTTTGGGCATGCGCACGGTCTGGTTGCGGGATTGGAGGGACAGGCGTGCCGCCACGCGGCGGGCGACTTCGCGGAAACGCAGCGATACCGGGTGATCGGGTTCGGCCACCACCACCGGGGCTCCGCTGTCGGTTGACCTTCCGAGTCCGGCGTCCAGCGGAATCTGTCCGAGCAGGGTCAACCCGGTTTCTGCGGCAATTCGTCCGCCACCGCCGCTGCCGAAGATCGCCTCTTCATGGCCGCAGTTCGAGCAGACGTGGGTGCTCATGTTTTCCAGAACCCCGAGCACCGGAATGCGAACCTTGCTGAACATCGCAACCGCCCGGCGCACGTCGTCGACGGCCACATCCTGCGGGGTCGTGACCGCCAGCGCCGCGGCAACCGGAATGCGCTGGGCCAGGGTTAACTGAATATCGCCGGTGCCGGGCGGCAGATCGACGATCAGATAGTCCAGATCACTCCACAGGGTTTCGCCGACCATCTGCTGCAGAGCCTGGGTCGCCATCGGGCCGCGCCAGATCATGGCCTGGTCAGTTTCAACCAGCACCCCGATCGACATCACCTGCAGACCATGCGCCATCATCGGCCGTATGCGTCGGTTGTCGGTGGTTTCCGGCTTGCCGCTCAGGCCCAGCATGCGCGGCTGGCTGGGGCCATAGATATCGGCATCGAGCACACCGACGCGCGCACCTTCTGCCTGCAATGCCAGGGCAAGATTGGCGGCCACGGTCGATTTACCGACCCCACCCTTGCCCGACGCCACCGCAATCACATTGGCCACTCCTTCCAGCGGACTGAGCCCGCTCTGAACGGCGTGCTGGGCCAGTTCGGTATCGATTTCGATGGTGACCGCGCTGACTGCCTGGTCGTGAGTCAGGGTCTGCCTGACCAGATCACGCAGCGCGTCGTGCCAGCCGGCTGCCGGATAGTCCAGCACCAGCCGAACCGCCGCCTTGCCGTCACGGACCACCAGGCCACGTACCGAAGCGGACAAACTCTGTCCGGTGTGCGGATCGGTCACAGCCGCAAGACGATCGCGCAGTTCGGATTCAAGAGCAGCAGTCATTGGGTGTTCACCACGATTCGAGGCAGGGCATTCATTGTAACGAATGGCGGCTTGGTCAACCGGTCGTCATGCGATAATGGGTGGCATAGTCAACTCTGGCCGTTAACCAACAACAATGTCCGCAAAGCGCCGAATTCTTGTCACTGCCGCCCTGCCCTATGCCAACGGCTCGATTCATCTTGGCCATATGCTTGAATACATCCAGACCGATATCTGGGCGCGGTTCCAGCGCGCGCGCGGACACGAGGTCTGGTTTGCCTGGGCCGATGACGCCCACGGTACGCCAATCATGCTGCACGCCGAAAAGCGGGGCATCAAGCCCGAGCAGCTGATCGAGGAAATGAGCGCCGAACATCAGCGCGACTTCGCCGACTTCGGCCTGTCCCATGACCAGTTTTCATCGACCCACTCGGCCACCAACCAGGCCATGGTGGAACGGATCTGGACGGCCCTGACTGAACGCGGCGCGGTCAGCACACGCACCATCGAGCAGTACTTCGACCCCGAGCGCAAGCTGTTTCTGCCCGATCGTTTCATTCGCGGCCAGTGCCCGCGCTGCGGCGCCGACGATCAGTACGGTGATTCCTGCGAATCCTGTGGGGCCACCTACGACCCGACCGAACTGGTCGAACCGCGTTCGGCATTGTCGGGCGCAACCCCGGTGATGAAGCAAACCGAGCATTTCTTTGTCAGCCTGGACCAGTTCCGCGCCAGCCTGACCGACTGGGTGCGCTCCGGCACCCTGCAAGATGAAGTGGCCAACAAACTCAAGGAGTGGCTTGATCAGCCCCTGCGCGACTGGGATGTGACCCGCGATGCACCCTACTTCGGCTTTCCGATCCCTGGCCAGACCGACAAGTATTTTTATGTCTGGCTGGATGCACCGGTCGGATATCTGGCCAGCTTTCAAGAGATTTGCGAGCGTGAAAGCCTGGACTTCGAAGACTGGCTCAAGCCGGACAGCACCACCGAACTGCATCACTTCATCGGCAAGGACATCATCTACTTTCACTGCCTGTTCTGGCCGGCGATGCTGGAAGGTGCCAGGCTGCGCCGGCCCACCGGGGTCTATGCCCACGGATTTCTGACCGTCAATGGCGCCAAGATGTCCAAGTCGCGCGGGACCTTTATCAAGGCCCGGACCTGGCTGGATGAACTTCATCCCGACTACCTTCGCTACTACTATGCCGCCAAGCTCGGATCCGGTCTTGCCGATATCGATCTGAGCCTTGACGACTTTCGCGCCCGGGTCAATGCCGACCTGGTCGGTAAACTCGTCAACATCGCCAGTCGCTCGGCCGGCTTCATTCACAAATTCGGCGAAGGACGACTGGCCGATCAACTGCCCGATCCGGACCTGTTTCAGCGCTTTGTCGACGAACACGAAGCGATCGCCGACGAGTTCGAAAACCGCAACTTCCAGATGGCGATCCGCCGCATCATGGCCCTGGCCGATGAGGCCAACCGCTATATCGACGAGCACAAGCCCTGGGTGCTGGCCAAGGAGGCCGGCCGCGAGCAGGAGGTGCTGGCCATCTGCACCCAGGGCATCAACCTGTTCCGGGCGATGATGATCTGGCTCAACCCGGTGATCCCGCACACCGCGGCGGCAGCAGCCGAGTTCCTGGACTGCTCGCTGGATGATTTCAACAGCATCGACCAGCCGCTGCTCGGTCATACGATCAAGCCGTTCAAGTCCCTGTTGCGACGGGTCGAGCCGGAACAGATCGAACGCGTGCTCACCGCCAGCAGGGAATCGCTGGAAAAGAGCGATGCACCAGAACCAGCCAGCGATCAGAAAGCCAGCCTTCAGGAGAACGATGTGATCGAGTTTCCCGAGTTTGCCAGGGTTGACCTTCGCGTAGCCCGAATCGCTCGCGCCGAAGAGGTCGCAGGTGCAGACAAGCTGCTGCGCCTGGAACTGGACCTGGGTAATGAAACCCGCCAGGTTTTCGCCGGCATTCGCGGTCACTACGACCCGGCCGAACTGGAAGGAAGGCTGACCGTGATGGTGGCCAATCTCGCCCCACGGAAAATGCGCTTCGGGGTATCGGAAGGCATGGTGCTGGCGGCCAGCGAAGGCGGTGGCAGGCCCTACCTGCTCAGTCCCGACAGCGGTGCCGTGCCCGGTATGAAAATCAGCTGAGCATCATGTTTGATCCGGTCGAGAGAGCACCGTGGACCTGCTGCTGATCATTGTCTCTGCCGCGCTGGTCAACAATTTCGTGTTGATCAAGTTTCTCGGCCTGTGCCCTTTTCTCGGCGTGTCATCGAACGTGGAATCGGCCTTCGGCATGGCGCTGGCGACCGCGTTCGTGCTGACCCTGGCCTCGGTGGCCAGCTACCTTTTGACCAACTGGGTCCTTTCGCCATTGGACTTGATGTATCTGTCGACGGTGGGCTTTATCGTCGTGGTCGCCGCACTGGTTCAGTTGACTGAACTGTTCATGCGTCACTCGGCCCCGCTGCTGCACCGCGTGCTTGGTATCTACCTGCCGCTGATCACCAGCAATTGCGCCGTGCTTGGCGTGGCGCTGTTGAATGTCAGAGAAAACCACTCCCTGGTCGAGTCGGCCGTCTACGGCCTGGGCGCAGCCCTCGGTTTTGGTGCCGTCCTGGTGGCCCTGGCCGCAGCCCGGGAGCGCCTGGCTATAGCTGATGTCCCGGCCAGCTTCCGCGGCGCGCCCATCGGCCTGATCACCGCCGGATTGATGGCCCTGGCCTTCATGGGTTTCACCGGCTTCGCCCGACTATAGATGACAGAAAAATCTTTTTGACGCAAAGCAGCGAAGCAGCCAAGAAAAGATAATCGGTATTTTTAACGATAAAAGATCTTTTCCCTTCTTTACATCTTTGCTGCTTCACTGCTTTGCGACAAAAAGATTCTAATGCCGGATTTCAGGTCAGCACCATAGCTCGGAAACAGGGGTATCCGGATGATAATGATGCGCGATCTGGGCCTGCAGAAGTTCGGCCGTGGCCAGCGCGTCAACCAGGGCATGATGCGCCAGGTAGCGCGGCAGATGGTAGCGCTCCCGGCTGGCTGCCAGGCGCAGCGATTCCGCTGGTTTTTGCGGCAGCAATCGCCTGATCAATCCACGCCAACCCGCTGGTCTGGCTCGATGCAGTCGCGCTTCGATCTGCATCGTATCGATCAGCGGGAAGATCAGACCCTCGCCCAGCCGCTCGGCCACCGCGCGCAGCAAAAACGGACGTTCGATGTTTCGATAATGAACCACCACGATCCGGCCGGACAGCTCGGATAACAACTCCGGCAGAATGTCTTCCAGATCGGGTGCCTGCTCGACTTGGTCATGGGTCAAGTGATGAATCGTGATCGATTCCGAATCCAGCGTCCGCCGCGGGCGAACCACCCAGTAACGGCTCTGACGGGCCCGGATTCGCCGCGAATCAAATGGAATCAGGCCAATGCTGACGATGCCGTGATGCGCCGGATCGAGCCCGGTGGTTTCCAGGTCCAGCGCCACCAGCGGCGCGTCGCCAACCGGGGTGTCCGGACCGACGGTGCCGCAGGCATAAAAGTGTCGCAACGCGGCATGCCGGGTCGCTGTCGCCAGCGACCTGTAGCGTTCGGGCCAGTCCGGATGTCCGTCGGTACCATTCACGGGCGAAAACGGAACTTGACGAATTTCTGGGCATCACTCAACACCCTGAACGCGTCTTTGAGACTGCGCCGATCGAGCGTGGACAGGTCTTCCGGGTTGATGTTGTTGTTGAGTTGGCGACCTGCTTCGATCGCTGCGGCCTGGTGGCGTATCCTGACAATCGCGATGAATTCCAACGCATCGCGCAGGTCGGTCGCCATGCCGCTGGTCAGGAAGCCCGCGGCCACCGTATCGTCGAGCCGCCGAAAGCTGTTCTGCGAACGCGAACCGGCAGCCAGCGCATGAACTCGAATCACATCACCCAGCGGACCGGTTCCACGACGCTTGAGATTGAGCGAGTTCTGGTGTCGCCCGCTCGTCTCGAGCACGAAATCACGAAAAAACCCCAGCGGAGGCGTTCGGTTCAGCGCATTCTGGGCCAGGCAGCCGAGAAAACGCGGTGCCTTGCTGGCCCGCTCCGCAATCCGGCGCTGCAGCTGATCGGCCATCGAGATCTCACCGGCCACGCCGTCAAGATCGAAGAAAATCGAGCTGTGCAGCAAGGCTTCGGCGTCGGGTTTGCCGATCCAGTCGTCGAATTGCCGGCGCCATTGTGACAGGGTCATTCGCCACTTCGGATTGGTCGCCATGATCCCGCCGGTGCAGTACGGATACCCCAATTCCGCCAGACCATCGCAGACCCGATTGGCCAACGCCATGAAGTACTCGCCATGATGTCGCGGGTCATACTGATCATCCAGAATCAGGGCATTGTCCTGGTCGGTCAACAACACCTGCTCATCCCTGGCCATGGAGCCCAGTGCCAGCAGGCAGTAGGGAACCGGCGGCGGGCCCAGCTCCGCTTCGGCGAGTTCAATCAGGCGCTGTTTGAATGTGCGGCCGATGGTTGCCATGGCGCTGCCGATCATGTGCGAATTGGCGTCTTCATTCACCATCCGCACAAAGCTCGCCTGGACGTCCGGCAGTAAGGTCTTCAAGCCTTCAAGACTGTCGCGCGCCAGGATGCTGCGCGCAACGAACAGGCTGTTCTGAGTCTCCAGGCTGATCACGTCGGACAGGTTGATCATGCCCACCGGGCGCTGCCGATCCAGCACGGGCAGATGGTGAACATTGTGTCGCATCATCAACAGCACTGCTTCGAAGACGAACGCATCGGCGTCCACCGGCACCGGATCGGGTGACATGATCTCACCCACTGGTGTCTGATGGTCCCGTCCGGCCGCAACGATCCGGCGGGTCAGATCGTTTTCGGTCAGAATGCCGATCACGCTGAATGCCTGTTCCTGCTCGCAACCTTCCTGTTCATCGCAAACCAGCAGGGCCGACACCCGTTCTTCATCCATTTTTCCGGCAGCCTCGCGCACGGTCGTTTCGACGGTAACAACCGCCGGCTTCAGATGCACCAGTTGGCGGACGCGGGTAACCAGCAGCGGACTGCCACCGGTTTGTTGCGATGCGCTGCGGCGCAGGCGTGAACGATCCTCGACTTCGACATAATCGGCGAAGGCCTCTTCCTCATCGAACAACTCCCGAAAGACTTCATCGGGAATCAGGTAGACCAGTGTGTCCTCCAGCGCCCGCACCGGAAAGCGCGCCGGACGTGCCGTCATCAGGGCAATCTGGCCAAAGATCTCGCCGGCGCCCAGACGGTTGTACAGCGCACCGTCGCGGCGGAAAATCTCGACCGCGCCACTGCGAATGAAATGGAGGTCGCGCACCGGGTCGCCCAGCGACACGATGGTGTCGCCAGCACGAAAATAGGACACCTCGACCGAGTCAGCGACAGCCTTCAGCCGTTCGGCATCAATCAGGCTGAACGGCGGATGCAGCTTCAAGTGTTCGTGGATCTCGATCAGCTCGACGTCCATACCCTGTTATGTTTGCAGCGACATATTGGCCGAATCCTAACATTGTCGACCGACAGCGCAGGTATCATGACGGTGGTCGGATCGCAGCAACGAATACACGAACACGGGACATTACATGCTGGCTGCCATCGTCACTATTTCGGCACTGGTCATTCTGATCGGATTTGTTCTGCTGTGGCTGGGCCAGCGACTGCAGCCCGATGACGATGATCTGGTCGAACAGATCAATCAGGTTCTGCCGCAGACCCAGTGCGCCCAGTGCGGCTACCCCGGATGCCGACCCTACGCCAGGGCGATTGCCGATGGTGAAGCGGATATCAATCAATGTCCGCCTGGCGGGGACGCCGGTATTCGGGCGCTGGCCGATCTGCTCAATATCGAGCCCAAACCTCTGGACGAAAGCCGCGGCGAGCACAAGCCGGCCCTGGTGGCACTGATCGATGAGGATCGCTGTATCGGCTGCACGCTTTGTATTCAGGCCTGCCCGGTCGATGCCATTTTCGGCGCTGCCCGCCTGATGCACACCGTGGTCGCTTCCGAGTGCACCGGCTGCGAATTGTGCCTGGCACCCTGCCCGGTCGATTGCATCGATCTTGTTGCCAGCAAAACACCCTATGTGCCGCCGCGTCCATCCAATCAGCGAATCGAGCTGGTGACCCGATGAGCGACGATCAGATCGGTGAGCGTTTGTATCGTTTTCCCGGCGGGCTCAAGTTGCGCCACCACAAGAAAATTGCCTGCAGCGAACCGCTGGCCCCGGTTCCGCTGCCATCACATCTGTATCTGCCCTGGTCAGCCGGGCGGGCCCAGGCCGGAGAGCTGCTGGTCGAACCCGGCGAACGGGTGTTGCGCGGCCAGCCGCTGACCCGGCCTGACAATGACTTTGAAATCGCGGTCCACGCCCCGACCTCCGGGCACATCGGCGACTGGGTCGAGCGGCCAACCGCCTGGCCCCCGGGCGAGACTGTCCGCTGCCTTGAACTGGTTGCCGACGGACAGGATGAGGCTGCAGCACTTGCGCCGCTGGATGACTGGCAAACCGTTGATCGAGACCGCCTCGTCGATCATCTTCGCGCCAGCGGACTGGCCGGCCTTGGCGGCGCGCTGTTTCCCACCGCGGCCAAACTTCGCGGTGACTGGCCCGAGATCGAGACGCTGATTCTAAACGGGGCCGAGTGCGAGCCCTGGATTGCCTGCGATGAAATGCTGATGCGAAGCGATCCTGAACGGGTTGTCAGCGGAGCGCAGGTTCTGGCCCGGGCGGCCGGGGCAAAAATGATTGTCATTGCCATCGAAGATCAGATGGGGGTTGTCGAGAAACGCCTGACCGCTGCCTGCCAGGCCGCAAGCGGTCCGATCGTTATCCGGGTCGTCAAGGTCACCACGATCTATCCCGAGGGCGGCGAGCGGCAGCTGATCCAGGTGCTGACCGGAAAGGAAGTTCCGCACGATGGCCTGCCGCAGGACCTGGGGCTGCTATGTCACAACGTCGCCACGGCGGCGGCCGCCCATGATGCGGTTATTGACGGTCAGCCCCTGATCGAGCGCATCGTGACCGTCTCCGGCCCCGGCATTCGCCAGCCGCGCAATCTGATCGCCCGCATCGGCACGCCGATTGCCGACCTGATCGCAGCGGCGGGCGGCCTGGAAGACAATGTTCAGCGCCTGGTTTTGGGCGGGCCGATGTCCGGGACCGCACTGGCCGGCGATCAGATTGCGGTCACCAAGGGGACCAACTCCCTGCTGGCACTGACCGCCGACCAGCTGGTGGATCAGCAGCCCACCCTGCCGTGCATCAACTGCGGGGAGTGTGTTCGGGTCTGTCCGGCCAGTCTGCTGCCGCAGCTGTTGTACAAGGCCATTGCCGGCGAGCAGAATGAGCAGGCCGCCGAGCTGAACCTGTTCGACTGTATCGAGTGCGGTTGCTGTGCCCAGATCTGTCCCAGCCACATTCCGCTGGTCGACTGGTATCGTCACGGCAAGGCCGAGCGACGTCTGCAGCAGCTCGACGAGCGCCGCGCGGCACTGTCACGTCGTCGCTTCGAGGCACGCGAACAGCGCCTGGCAAGCGAGCAGGCCGAGCGCCAGGCCAGGCGCGAGCGGCGGCGCGAGAAACTCGATCAGGCCGGCCAGGCGCAGAGCGAGATCCAGGCCGCCATCGAGCGAGCCAAACAACGCAAGTCAGACAACTGATTTCACGACCAATCAATACGCCGGAGCCGACATGAGCCGAAAAACCGTGACCCTGCGCGAAGCCAGCATCAACCCGAATGTGATTCGCTACCATCTGTGTGGCATTGCCCTGCTGATGACGCTGACGCTGTTCGGCATCCCGCTGTTGCCCCTGGTCCTGCCCCTGGCCTGGGTGCTGCTGAAGCGCTACTACGAGCGCCTGCATATCGAACTGACCCGGCGAGACCTGAAGGTCACGCGCGGCATCCTCAACCATGAAGAAAAAACCATCCCGCTGGAAAAGATCACCGATCTGGCCATTTACCAGGGTCCGATCATGCGTCTGTTCGACCTGAAGGGGATCCGGGTCGAAACCGCGGGACAGACCAGTGGCGGCGCGCTGGTAACGGTCGTGGGCATCGAGCAGGTGGAAGATTTCCGCGACGCCGTGCTTGAACAACGCGACCGGATCAGTGATCGGGACGAGGAAGACGCCGCTGACACGACGTCCGCTGCCACGAATGCCAGTGGCGGCGACCCGGCCAGCATCGAACTCCTTGCCGCGATCAGGGACAGTCTCGCCCGAATCGAGCAATCACTCAAGCGCAACGACTAAGCAACCCGACCCATGACCAGGGAGACCCAGTTCGACATAGCCGGTGCGCCGCACCTTCCACCGACGGTCACGGTCGGCGGCATCATGCGCCAGGTCCTGCTGGCACTGGTTCCCGCGATCCTGGCCCACTGGTGGTACTTCGGGCCGGGCATTTTTTTCCAGATCGCGCTGGCCTGCAGCTTTGCCGTGTTGTTCGAAGCCGCCATGCTGCGCGCCCGGCAACGGCCGGTTCGCCTGTTTCTGGGTGACTACAGCGCCATCGTTACCGGCGTGCTGTTTGCCCTGTGCGTGCCGCCGCTGAGTCCCTGGTGGGTGGCAGCCACCGGCATGCTGTTTGCGATCGTGATCGCCAAGCATTTGTACGGTGGTCTGGGGTACAACCTGTTCAATCCTGCGATGGTGGGTTTCGCCGCCGTGATCGTCGCCTTTCCGATCGAGCTTAGCCAGTGGCTGGCTCCGCGCTCAATCTCACCCGGCCTGCCGAACCTGCTGGAAACGATGAGGGCGATCGCCACTGGCGGGTTGCCGGAGTCGGTGGCCTGGGATGCCGTTTCCCAGGCCACCCCGCTGGACATCCTGCGCACCGGCGTTCAGGACGGTCTGGTCATCACGGAGATCCGTGGTCAGCCGATCTTCGGTGACTTCGGCGGCCTGGGCTGGGAATGGATCGCCAACTGGTATGCACTCGGCGGTCTGTGGCTGGTCTACAAGCGCGTGATCTCGTGGCATGTCCCGGTGGCCGTCCTGGCCACGGTTATCGTGGTTGCAACCCCGTTGTGGCTGTTCGGTCCGGACACCCATCCCTCGCCACTGCAGCATATCTTTTCCGGCGCGCTGGTCCTGGCGGCCTTCTTCATTGCCACCGATCCGGTTTCCGGAGCCAGCACACTCAAGGGCAGACTGGTATTCGGAGCCGGCGTGGCCATCATCACCCTGGCAATTCGCCGCTATGGCGGCTTTCCCGACGGCGTTGCCTTCGCGGTGTTGCTGATGAACATGATGGTCCCGCTGATCGACCGTTACACCCGCCCGCGAACTTATGGGCATTTGCAATGACGACCGACCGTTTTCCCGTCAAACCCGCGCTCACGCTGGCCCTGATCGGGCTGGCTGCCGCGGTGCTGCTGGCCGGCCTCAATGCCCTGACCAGCGATCGCATCAGCCGGGCCCAGGATCAGCGTGCGCTTGAGACGCTCACTCGGGTTCTGCCGCCGGAGCGCTTCGATAATCCGGTTGCCAGCGACTGGACGGAACTGGACATCAATGGACTGGATCGGCCCGCCAGAGTCTATCGGGCGCGCCTGGATGGCCAGCCCAGCGCTGCGATCATTGACCTGACGACACCGCAAGGCTACAGCGGCGACATCCGCCTGCTGGTGGCCCTCACCCCCGAGGCCGACATCATCAGCGTGCGCGTACTGGAGCACCGGGAAACGCCCGGCCTGGGCGACCGGATCGAAGCCCGGCGCAGTGACTGGATCGAACAGTTCAGCGGCAAGTCACTGACCGATCCTCCACCCGAAAACTGGGCCAGCAGCCGACGCGGCGGCGCATTCGATACGCTGACCAGCGCGACCATTACCAGCAGCGCCGTGATCGATGCCGTGGAGCGCAGTCTTCGGGCTTATGAAAACGCGCGCGAGCAGGTCTGGCAAGCGCCCTCGATGGCGGATGGGTTATGATCCGCCGGCCATTGCCGAGACCGTTTCCAGAACCGTGAAGACCACCCAGTATTCCGCCCAGGCATCTCGCCTGCTCGTTCGCCGCTGGCTCAATCCCCTGCTGGAGCGCGGTTCGCGCTGGCTGGCCCCCACGGCCTGGCTGCAGGGTCGGGAATTGCTGTACCAGAATCTGGTCCACCGCGATCTCGACCGCCTGGGCATAGCCACGCCGTTCTACCCGTTGCGCAGTGCCGCCAGCTACAGCTACCTTTACCTGCTGTTGCGCCTGGTGCAGGATCACGGCGGTCTGAACGTGCTCGAACTGGGTGCCGGCCAGTCGACCATCCTGCTCGACCAGCTTGCCGCCTCGCGCGATCTGAACCTGACCTCCCTGGAACACGACGCTGGCTGGGCCGATCGGATCGGTGAACAGGTGTCGAGCACGATCCATCATGCCCCGCTGGCCGAACGCCGGTTCGCTGATCACCGCTTTGACGGTTACGATCCTGCAGTACTGGAGGGTGCCAGCGGCTTCAACCTGCTGCTGGTCGATGGCCCCCGGCGTAGCCGCCGACGCTCCCGCTGGACCGGGCTGGAGTTTCTTGAATCGGTGATGGACGACGAATTTGTGGTCATTTTCGATGACGCTGAACGCCGCGGCGAAATCCAGACCATTGCCAAGGCCCTGAAACTGCTCGACGCCCGCGGCGTGAAGTACGGCGTCCACCTGACCCGTTCGATCAACAGCCAGTTCCTGATTGCGACCCCGCGGTTTGAAGCGGCGCTTTATTATTGAACAAGGCTCAAGGTTCAAGGTTCAAGGCTCAAGGATCAAGGCTCAAGGATCAAGGATCAAGGAAAAGCAGGACCAAAAGCAATGGCATTTGTCGGGGTGACATCATTTCAAGGCGGCGAGTTGTCGAGTTCTGGGGTGCGGGGGCGATGCCGCAGCATCGGCAGGAGTTGGCCAGGGTTCAGGTTGCCTGGAATGCCTAGGCTCAGCGAGGAGCCCAGCAAGCGGGACCACAGTCCATTTTTCCGGCCGCCGGAATAGTGCCAGCAGGCGACCGCCCACATGGCTGCGAGCACGCGGCGAAAAGCCGCCCGCTCGAACCGGCCGCAGCGTTCATTGGCCTTGGCGAGTGAATACAACCATTCTTCGGCCCAATCCAGATACTGACGTCCGTCGCTGACTTCGGGGTCAGGTTTCTGGGTCAACAGGTAATGCCATAGCAGATCCTGATCGCTGTAACTGATGTCCAGCTGGTCAAGCATTGAGCCCTGAATGGCCATTTTGCGATCCCGGCCCAGGCCGCGCGTGTTCTTGGTGATGCGCCCGGCATGCTCGCGCCCGCAGACCAGCAGATTCGGCAGGTTGGCCATCCGGTGCTCTCGCGCCAGGCGCACATGCAGATCGTAATCCTGGCAGCGCGGAAAGGCCTCGTCGTAGCGAAACTCCCGCAGCACCGCCGTGCGCGCCATGATCGTGCGATTGATCAGCGAGCAATGGAACAACAGGTGGGCGTCGACATCCTCGGGCCGCATCGGATGGCGGCGCACGCGCTCGAGCAGCTCACCGTCGGCATCCATCAGGCTGCAGCCGCTGCCGATCTGCACCAGCTCCGGATGCCGATCAAGATAATCCACCTGGACCCCCAGACGCTCGGGATAGGAATAATCGTCGCTGTCAAGCAGTGCAATATAGTCACCACGCGCCAGCTCCAGGCCGCGATTGCGGCTGGCCGGAATGCCGAGGTTACCCGGATTGCTCTCCAGCCGGACGCGATCATCACGGTAGCCCGAAACGAGCTCGGCCGTGCGATCAGTCGAGCCGTCATCCACTACCAGAATTTCAAAATCCGTATACTGCTGAGCCAGCATGCTGTTGATCGCCGTACAGATATAATTCTCGCGGTTGTAGGCAGGGATGAAAACAGTGACTCTGGGGTTTCGACTCATGATGACGATTCAGGCAATGCAGTTGAAGCTCAGGCGCGGCAGTATACGCGTTCCCGGCCCAAGGTTCGGTACGTCTCCGGCATGATCGCGCGCATCGCTCATCGCCACGCCCACTCTCCCGGCCGTCGCCTGATCGACTTCCTGCGTGGCCTGTTTGTCGGCGGCGTCGGCAAATCCCAGCGGGTCTATTTCGTCAACGTCAACGGCACCCGCTACAAGCGCGTGGTCTTTGGCGACAGCGCGCTGGCTGCCGAGGCCGAGGCCGGCCTGACCATCTGCAGCCCCCACGTGGGCCTGCCGACCGTCATTCTGCATCACGAAAACGAGCTCTGGGTCAGCTTTGTCGAAGGCCGCAAGGTGGATCCGGATTCCGACACGGATCGAATCGCCCTGGCTGATTTTTTTGCCAGCCTCTACCGGATCGCGCCGCGCCAGGTGGACCTGGGCGAGACCGCCTTTCATGCCCGCCTGCTGACGGATCTGACTTTTCTCACCGATGCCGGAATTCTCGATGCAGCGCGCAGCAGTGCGTTGTTTGCGCGCGCCGAAGCGCTCAAGCCGTCGTCGATCTGGCTGGGTTACGACTATATCGACCCGGTACTGAAAAACTTTGTCATCAACAATGACCGACTGGCCGCCATCGATATCGAAAGCATCGGGCGCGACCAGCCGCTGGGGACCGGGATTGCCAAGAGCACGCTGCACTGGCTGGAGGATGGTCGTGACCGCTTCGCCGATCTGCTGATCGAACGCGGCGCGCCGGACTTCAGGGTCCAGCTGGATTACGTCCATCTTTGCTTTCTGGCCGGCTGGACCAAGCGCAAACTGCTGACCGGCAAGCGCGGACGCATCCGCCCGCAAAGGTTCGACCGGTTTTGCTGACGCCAACACGCACAATCTGGACCAACGGCCTGTGGCACAACAACCCCGGCCTGGTACAGCTGCTCGGGCTGTGTCCGCTGCTTGCCGTGACCAATACGGCGGTCAACGGTTTCGGGCTGGGTCTGGCAACCATCATGGTCCTGGTCGGTTCCAATGCCATCGTATCGCTGATTCGTGGTGGCCTGCGGCCGGAAATCCGGATTCCGGCTTTTGTCCTGATCATCGCCACGCTGGTCACCGCCATCGACCTGAGTCTTCAGGCCTGGTTTTTCGATCTCAGCCAGATCCTCGGCATTTTTGTTCCACTGATCGTCACCAACTGCACCATCCTGGCCCGCGCCGAGGCCTTTGCCTCGCGGCAACCGCCGATGCCATCGATGCTCGACGGGCTGGCCCAGGGCGCAGGTTTTGCCCTGGTTCTGATCGTGCTGGGCGCCGGGCGCGAACTGCTGGGCCAGGGCACCATCCTGGCCGATGCGGGGCTGCTGCTCGGTGCCTGGGCCGAGGGTCTGACCATTCATTTGCTACCCCGTGACCAGGGTCTGCTACTGGCCATTCTGCCGCCCGGCGCGTTCATTGGGCTGGGGCTGATGGTTGCTTTGCGGCAGTACCTGATGGCACGTCCGAGAACCGTCTCGGCTCCTCGGGCCACTGAACCGGCGACCAACCCATGAACGCGGCCGAACGGGAAGCATTTTTCCAGCGCCTGGCCGAGATCAACCCGAAGCCGGTCACCGAGCTGATCTACTCGACACCCTTCGAACTGCTGGTCGCCGTGACCCTGTCCGCCCAGGCCACCGACGTGGGCGTCAACAAGGCCACCGCCCGGCTGTTCCCGGTCGCCAATACGCCGGAAGCCATTCTGGCCCTGGGCGAGGACGGACTGAAGAATTACATCCGCACGATCGGGTTGTTCAACAACAAGGCCAAGAACATCATCGCGGCCTGCCGTATGCTGCTGGAGAAACACGACGGCAAGGTGCCTGACAATCTCAAGGACCTCGAAGCCCTGCCCGGCGTCGGGCGCAAAACGGCCAACGTGGTACTCAACACCGCGTTCGGCCAACCGACCATGGCCGTTGATACCCATATTTTCCGGGTCAGCAACCGGACCGGGCTGGCTCCGGGTAAAACTCCGCTAGCGGTCGAGAAAGCCCTGCTCAAGCGCGTGCCGAAGCAATATCTTCACGACGCCCACCACTGGCTGATCCTGCACGGCCGCTACACCTGCCGCGCCCGCTCACCCAAATGCGGCGAGTGCCCGGTCGTCGACCTGTGCCGCTGGCGCCAGAAAAAACACTGGCTGAACAAACCTGATGAGGCATGAAAACCCATATCCTGCAAGACTTTCCACCATCAACCGGTCTGCTTGGTCAGTGACTCCTATCAACCAGATTTACTTTAAACCTTGTAACCACCGAATGCACCGAACACACCGAAACCTAAACGGCATTTTTTCGGTGATTTCGGTGTCTTCGGTGGTTACAGAGATTTTTTGTCCCGGCTTCAGGATTATCTCGAATGACTGATCAGCCACCTGAACGGATGTTTGCACTGCAGCAACGCTTTGCCGGTCACCTGCGTGATCCGGAGAACGTGCCGGCGCCGGAGGGACTGGAGGACCGTCGCCTGGCAATTTACCGGCGACTGTTCTTCAACAATCTGAAAAATCTGTTCGCGCGCAACTTTCCGGTCATCCGCAAGCTCACAAGCGATCAGCAGTGGGATGCGCTGATCCGGGAATTCATGGCCGATCATCGCTCCCATACGCCGATGTTTACCGAGATCGGTGGCGAGTTTGTCGAATTTCTCGCCGAACGGGCAGACAGTGAACCCGACCAGCCCGGCTGGCTGGTTGAACTGGCTCATTGGGAGTTTCTCGAGACCTGTGTCCGTCTTGACGACCAGGATGTGAATCAGAGCGAAGCACCCGAACCCGGCGCTTTGATGGATCAGGTCCCCCAAGTCAACCCGACCCTGAAACTGGCCGAGTACCAGTGGCCGGTTCATCGGATCAGCCCGGCTTTTCAACCGGAGCAACCCGAGCCGGTGCTATTGGCGGTCTATCGTCACCCGGACGACAAGGTGGCGTTCATGAAGATCAACGCGATGACGGCGCGCGTGCTGGCCGAACTGCAGCAATCGCCGGGACGCAGCGGCAAAGCGCTGCTCGAATCAATCGCGGCTGAACTGGGTCGTCCTGCTCAGAAAGTCTTGAGCGCCGGAAAGGCCCTGCTTTCGAGCCTGGCAGAGCGCTCGATCATTATCGGCATTATCGACGGCATTTCCGGGACATAACGGCATTTCCGGGACATCCATTATCGGGTCATCGGCACCGGACTGACGGTGTAGCCGTTTTCACGCAACAACGCGATCAATCCGCCGGTGCCCGGCAGATGCAACGCCCCGACGGCGATGATCAAGCCGCCATCCGCCAACCAGGGTTCGGCCCGTTCCAGCATCCGGTGGTTGCGCTCAATCAGGCCGGCCTGCTGAAAATAGTCGACGACCTCGGGTCCCAGGTCAGCCAGCTGGCGATTCGACACGCGCCTGACCCGGTCCAGATCATCGGCCAGGTAGGCCTCGATCAGTTCCTCGAAAACCTCGGGCATGACCTCGAAGTCATTCACTGCAGATTCGATCAGGCGGATCTGCATGTCGGTATCCATGCCCTGAAGGAAATCCAGCTGCTCGTCCAGCGTTTCCAGCCCGACGACTTCGAGCCCCATGGCACTGGCCCGAAACGACAGACTCAAGTCCATGAACAGGCCGGTCTGGGGTGGCGGCAGTGACAGGGTCATCGCGACAGCCCAGGGCCGCATTCGGGCAATACCGTTCTCTGAAAGCCCATATTCGCGCTCCAGCAAATCGACTACCTGACGGTACAGCGCCGGCCGAAGGCGATCACCAAGTCGCTCACTTCCATCGAGGTGCATTGCCTGGTTCAGCTCGGCCAGCATGATGCCATCCGGCACCAGCTCCAGGGCCAGGGTGTCGGCGCTCTCCAGCACGGTTCTCAGCTCGGGCGGAATCTCCAGCAATTCGGCCGCTTCGCTGTGCATGGTCCCCAGCAACCAGCTCTGATTGCCCTGCTCATCTTCGACCGCCCACAGCATATTTGCCTGGACGCCCGACAACCAGCTCGCAGTCAGCAGCCAGAGACAGCAACGAAATATCATGGATATCACCTCGGTCCGGTCCCGAACCGTTATCATGAACGACTCCTGCACTCTACCACCACGCTGTAGCCATCCAGATGATGCCCATTGCCAAACGATTTCGCGGTTTCCTGCCGGTCGTCGTGGATGTTGAAACCGGCGGTTTCAATGCTGCCACCGATGCTCTGCTCGAGCTGGCCATGTGCATCGTCGAAATGGATGACGACGGCTGGCTGCATCCGGGCGAGGTCCAGGTCAAACACCTTGCTCCGTTCGAGGGCGCCAATATCGAACAGGCTGCGCTCGAATTCAACGGTATCCGCCCGGACCATCCATTGCGGCCTTCAGTCAAGGAGGACGAAGGTTTGCGCAGCCTGATGACGCCAGTGCGCCAGGCCCTGCGCGATACCGGCTGCAAGCGCGCGGTGCTGGTCGGACACAATGCCCATTTCGACCTGTCGTTTCTCAATGCGGCCATTGAACGGGTCGGTTACAAGCGCAATCCCTTCCATCCGTTCAGCTGTTTTGATACGGCCACGCTTGGCGGCCTGGCCTACGGACAGACCGTGCTGGCCCGTGCGGTCGATGCCGCCGGCCTGGAATGGGATACCGCGCAGGCCCACTCGGCCGCCTATGACACCGAACGAACCGCAGCCCTGTTCTGCAACATCGTCAATCGCTGGCGACACCTGCAGGAACTCGAAGAGGGCTGAGTCTGGGTTGACATTCATTGCCCGAACGAATGTCGTTGCAAGACTTGAACACGCGGCCTGCAACTACGATGTTGCATAATGCTGGTTGCAATGTGCTTTCAAGCACACTTTCGATTCAACATCAACCAAGGAGTTGAACCATGGCTTTTTCCCTCCCCGATCTACCCTACGCCAAAGACGCGCTCGAGCCGCATATTTCAGCCGAAACGCTGGAATACCACTACGGCAAGCATCACCAGACCTATGTCGACAAACTCAACGGCATGATCGAAAACACCGACCACGCCGACAAGTCGCTCGAAGACATCATCCGATCGTCTGACGGCGGGCTGTTCAACAACGCCGCCCAGGTCTGGAATCACACATTTTACTGGCATTGCCTGTCACCGACCGGTGGTGGCCAGCCCACTGGCAAACTGGCCGATCTGATTGCGCGCGATTTCGGCAGCTTCGACGATTTCAAATCCAAGTTCACTGAAACCGCCATCGCCACCTTCGGTTCCGGCTGGGCCTGGCTGGTCCAGACCACCGACGGCAAGTTGGAAATCACCTCGACCAGCAACGCCCAGACGCCGCTGACCGGATCGGCCAAACCGCTGATGACCTGCGATGTGTGGGAACACGCCTACTACATCGATTACCGCAATGCGCGACCGAAGTACATGGAAGCGTTCTGGAACCTGGTCAACTGGGATTACATCGGCTCGCAACTGAGCTGACCCGGATCGATCGAGCGCAGCGGAGAGCCGGCATCATGTCGCATCTGTTCAACACCTATGCCCGTATGCCGGTCTCCCTGGTGCGCGGCGACGGGGCCTGGCTGTATGACGACCAGGACCGGCGCTACCTGGACGCACTCAGCGGTATCGCCGTATGCAGCCTGGGTCACGCCCATCCGCGCCTGGCCGATGTCATCGCCGACCAGGCCCGCACCCTGGTACATACCGCCAACATCGTGCGGATTCCCCAGCAGGAAGCGCTGGCCGACGCACTGTGTGACATCAGCGGCCTGGACCAGGCTTTCATTGCCAATTCCGGGGCCGAGGCGATCGAATGCGCGCTCAAGCTGGCACGCCGCTACGCCCACGAGCGCGGCATCGAGCACCCGGCCGTCCTGGTTGCCAGCGACAGCTTTCATGGACGTACGCTGGCTGCTCTCAGTGCTTCCGGCAATAGCGCCATCCAGGCAGGTTTCGGGCCGCTGGTCGCTGGCTTCATCCGGGTACCGTTCGGGGATCTCGACGCCGCAGCCGAAGCGTTTGCCAACCATCCCGAGCTGGTCGCCGTACTCGTCGAACCGATCCAGGGCGAAGGCGGTGTTCGCCCTGCCCCTCCCGACTACCTCCAGGGACTGCGTTCGCTGTGCGACCGCCATGAAGCGTTATTGATGCTGGATGAGATCCAGACCGGCATGGCCCGCACCGGGCGCTGGTTCGCCTTCCAGCACGAACCCGATCTGCTGCCCGATGTACTGACGATCGCCAAGGCCCTGGGCAACGGCATACCGATCGGTGCCTGCCTGGCGCGCGCCAGCGTGGCCAGCCTGCTGGCGCCGGGTTCGCATGGAACGACCTTCGGCGGCAATCCGCTGGCCTGCCGGGTCGGACTGGAAGTCATTGCGATCATGACCGAGCAGAATATTCCGGCGCGTGCCGAAGCAGTCGGCAAGCAATTGATCGAGCGACTGAAAGCCGGTCTCGACGGTCAGCCTGGCGTCGTCGAGGTTCGCGGCCGGGGGCTGATGATCGGGATCGAACTTGCCGAACCGGTTCCGGAATTGAAGGACCAGGCCATGGCCCGCGGCCTGATCATCAACGTGACCCGCGGCAATACCATTCGCCTGTTGCCGCCCCTGATCATCGACGATCAGCAGGTCGCCCAGATTGCCGATACCGTCATCGGCCTGGTGCGCCAACGGTTTGCCGCATGACGCTGTCAGTCAAAGACATCCACCTGGGCTATGAAGCCACCCCGGTAATCCGCGGCCTGAGCTTCAAGCTGGCCGAAGGCGAGATCGGTTGCCTGCTCGGCGCATCCGGCTGCGGCAAGACCACGGCCCTCAGGGCGATTGCCGGTTTCGAGGCCATCGACCAGGGCGAGATTCATATCGACGGCAAGCTGGTCAGCTCGCCGAGCGTGCGGGTGGCGCCGGAAAAACGCAGCGTCGGCATGGTGTTCCAGGACAATGCGCTGTTTCCCCATCTCAATGTCAGCCGCAATATCGCCTTTGGCCTGGGCAAGCTCTCCAGCGCCGAGCGCCAGGAAAAGGTTCGCAGTCTGCTCGACCTGACCGGCCTGACCGGTCTCGATCAGCGCTATCCGCATGAACTGTCCGGTGGCCAGCAACAGCGCGTGGCCCTGGCCCGGGCACTGGCTCCGGAACCGTCGGTGCTGCTGATGGACGAGCCGTTTTCCAATCTGGACACGCGGCTGAGACGACGCATGGGCGAAGAAATCCGCGGTATGCTCAAGGCCCGCGGCACGACCACGCTGCTGGTGACCCATGACCAACAGGAAGCCTTTGCGCTGGCCGACCGGATCGGCCTGCTCAAGGATGGACGGATGCTCCAGTGGGATCCGCCCTACCAGATATACCATCGCCCCAACAGCCGCTATGTCGCCGCGTTTACCGGGCGCGGAAGCTATCTGCGCGCCCAAGTGCGGGATGATCTGCTCATTCATGCGCTGGGTCAGTCACCATTGCCGGCCGAACGACCGGGTGGCAGCGAAGTGGCGCTGTTGATCCGGCCCGACGATATCCGTCCCCATCCCGGCGGGCGCCAGGCGCAGGTGATAGCGCGCCAGTTTCAGGGCGCCGATATCCTCTACCGGCTGCGGCTGGAAAGCGGTGAAGAAGTGACTGCGCTATTCCCCAGTCATGACGATTTCGACGTCGACTCGGCGATCGGCGTCGAACTCGACGCCCAGCATCTGGTGCTGTTCCCGGCCGATCAACCCGGCGCAGGCAGTCCGGTTCTCACCAAGCCGGCCATCTGAGCATCAAGCAGTGGCTCCAGGCGAGTCACGGCCTGGTCCAGTTCGCTCCGATCGCCGGCAATCAGCGTCGCATGGCCAACCTTGCGTCCGGGGCGCGGCTTCTTTGCATAATCGTGCCAGGCCAGTCCGGGAATGGTGAGTAACTGTTCGGCCGCAGGAACCGAGCCGATCCAGTTCAGCATCAGGGCCTGGCCGCGCATCGCGGTGTCGCCCAGCGGCCAGCCGATTACCGCGCGCAGATGGTTTTCGAACTGCGATGTCACCGCGCCTTCGATGGTCCAGTGCGCGGAGTTGTGCGGTCGCGGCGCAAACTCGTTGGCCAGCAGGTCATCGTCAGTGACGAACAGCTCAAGGGTCAGACATCCCACGTAGTCCAGATGGGTCATCAGCCGGTCGACCATGCCGCGTGCCCTGGCTTCCATTTGCTCGCTGATCGGAGCCGGTGCCAGCGCCAGCTTGAGGATGCCCTGGTCGTGAACCGTCCAGCTGGGCGGATAAAAACGGATTTCGCCGTCAGCCGATCGCACTGCGGTCAGCGCGCATTCATGCCGGAACTCGATCCAGCTCTCCAGAATCAGCGCCTTGCCGCCGAGCTCGGCCCAGGCCGGCTCCAGGTCTTCCATCGAACGCAGCACCACCTGGCCCTTGCCGTCATAGCCCAGGCGTCGGGTCTTGAGTACGGCGGGCAAACCGAGCTTTTCGATGGCTGCCAGCAGATCAGGCCGCGATTCCACCGCGACGAATGGTCCTACGCTGATGTCGAGTTCCGTGAACAGCCGCTTTTCGACCAGGCGATCCTGGGCCGCCGCAAACGCCGCCGGACCCGGCCGGACCGGTCGAACCGTCGCCAGCGCATCGAGCACATCGGCCGGCACGTTTTCAAAATCACAGGTGATAAAATCGCAATCCAGCAGAGCCGCCAGATGGCTGGCATCGGACCAGTCAGCAACCACCAGCTCCGCGTAGCGGCCGGCGCAGGCATCGGCCGCCGGATCCAGCACGGTAAACTCCAGCCCCATCGGCATTCCGGCCTCGGCCATCATCGCCGCGAGCTGCCCGCCACCGAGGATTCCGACCCGCATGCCGGCGGTCATTGCAGTCCGGGCTGATCGTTGTCCAGCACCGAGTCGGTCTGGCGCTGCCGCCAGGCCTGGTAGCGCTGCTGAATGCCAGAGTCCTGGGTTCCCAGTACCGCCGCGGCCCACAGCGCTGCATTGACCGCCCCAGCCCGGCCAATTGCCATCGTGCCGACCGGCACGCCAGCCGGCATCTGGACAATCGACAATAGCGAGTCGATACCGTTGAGCGTCCGGGACTGGACCGGAACCCCGATCACCGGCAAAACCGTCTTGGACGCCACCATACCCGGCAGATGAGCCGCGCCACCGGCACCGGCAATGATGATCTTCAGACCTCGTCCGGCAGCGGCCTCGGCATAGTCGAACATCCGGTCGGGCGTGCGATGGGCCGAAACCACGCGTGTTTCATGCGCAATTTCCAGCGCATCCAGGGTCTCGGCCGTATGTTGAAGGGTGTCCCAGTCACTCTGGGAACCCATGATGATGCCAACCAGCGGCGAACTGTCCATCGCTGCTTCTCCGCGTAAGGGGAAAAGTCAGCAATGGTAGCAGGCCCGGGCCTGAAGCGAAACGTTTTGCATCATCATCACACCAGAAGGTGGCCGCCAGCCCACCGCTTGCAGTAGAATTCAGGGCATGACTATTCCAGATCATCTGCTCGATATCCTGTGCTGCCCGGTCAGCCATGAACCGCTGCTGCCGTTGTCGAAGGAAAAGCTGAAAAAGCTCAACCAGGCAATTGCCGAGGGCGACATCCAGACGGTTGACCACGAACCGGTCACCGAGCCGCTCAAGGCCGCGCTGATTACCCGCAATCACAAGGTCGTCTATCCGATCATTGACGGCATTCCCGTCTTGCTGGCCGAGCGGGGAATTGGAACCACCCAGCTAGCCGAGGCCCTTTGAGGCCCTACTCAGCGAGCATCCGGCGCCAGGTCCAGGCCGCACTCGACGAAGATATCGGCACTGGCGACGCCAGTGCCGCGCTGATTGACTCCGCAGCTCAGGCCCGGGCGACGTTGATCACGCGCCAGGCTGGCATTCTGGCCGGCCGGGAATGGGCTGACACGGCATTTTCGCTTTGCTCCGACCAGACCACTTGTCACTGGCGGGCCGACGACGGCGACCGCTTGTCGCCCGAACAGACACTTCTGGAGGTTCAAGGTCCGGCACGCGCCCTGCTCAGCGCCGAACGCACCGCGCTGAATTTTCTTCAGTTGCTGTCGGGCATCGCGACCCGGACCGCCGCCTATGTGGACGCCGTCGCCGGCACCGGCGCGCGCATTCTGGATACCCGCAAGACCCTGCCCGGCCTGCGCCTGGCCCAGAAGTATGCCGTTACCGTCGGAGGCGGTCACAATCATCGCCTCGGGCTCTACGACATGATCATGCTCAAGGAAAATCATATCGCTGCAGCCGGTGGCATCGGACTGGCGGTCGAGCGCGCCCGGGCAAACTTTCCCGACCTGCCCGTCGAGGTGGAAGTGGAAGCGCTGCAACAACTCGATGAAGCGCTTGACGCCGGTGCCGACCGCATCATGCTCGATAATTTCAGTCGTGATGATCTGGTCACCGGAGTTCGTACCTGTCGCCAGCGAGCTGTGCTGGAAGCGTCCGGAGGCATTACCCTCTCGACCATTCGAGCCATTGCCGAAACCGGCGTCGACGACATATCCGTCGGCGATCTGACCAAGTCGATCGAACCGCTGGATCTGTCGCTGCGCTTTGCCAACTGAACCGGCCGTCAATCCAACATCTGGTGGACCCTGGCACATGGACCGTCGGCCGCGTCGGGCCGACCTACTCGACCTTCAAACGGATTCGATGGAATCACGAATCCACCTTGCGCGCTTCTGGATTTGATTGATCTCTTCGTCGCCCTTGCGATCGACGTTGCGATACATCATTTTCATTCGCGGGTTGGCTTCGAAGCGGTCGCGATGGCGCACCAGGAAATCCCAGTACAGGGCATTGAACGGACAGGCCTTGTCACCCAGCGTCTCCTTGACCGAATAGGGACAGGCCCTGCAATAGTTACTCATCCGGTCAATGTACTTGCCGCTGGCAGCATACGGCTTTGAAGCCAGCTGCCCATCATCCGCATGCATGACCATGCCCAGGGTATTGGGCAACTCGACCCAGTCATAGGCATCGGCATAAACCGCCAGGTACCAGTCGCAGATTTCCTTTGGCACCACGCCCAGCAGCAAGGCAAAATTCCCGGTCACCATCAGGCGCTGAATATGATGGGCATAGGCGTTGCGACGCGTGGCATCGATGGTCTTGTGCAGACAGCGCATCTGGGTCTTGCCGGTCCAGTACCAGGACGGCAAAGGCTGCTTGTTATTCAGTGCATTGCCCTCGGCATAGTCCGGCATTTCTCGCCAGTAAATGCCGCGAACGAATTCACGCCAGCCGATGATCTGGCGGATAAAACCCTCGACGGCATTGAGCGGCGCCTGGCCGTCGCGCCAGGCCTGTTCTGCCGCCTGACAGACTTCCTGGTATCCAAGCAGACCGAGATTCAGGCTCGCTGACAGGCGACTGTGAAACAGGTAATCCTCATCGTCGTGCAAGGCATCCTGGAAATCACCGAAATTTGGCAGACCGGTGCGGATGAAGTGACCCAGGGCGCGTCTTGCCTGGGCCCGGGTCACCGGGTAGTCAAAATCCGTGGCCGATCCGAAGGCATCCAGACAACCCGCAACCCGATCACGGACTTCGGCCACGACCTCATCCGGCGTAAAACGCATGGGTGATGCACTGGGTGGCTCACCGCGCCAGGGCTTGCGATTGGCCTTGTCATAGTTCCACTGGCCACCCACCGGCTGCTCGCCGTCCATCAGATAAGCGGTTTTACGACGCATTTGCCGATAGAAGAACTCCATCCGCAGTTGCTTGCGCCCCTCGGCCCATGAATCAAATTCTTCCAGCGAGCAAAGAAACCGGGTGTCGGGCAACACCGTCACCGGCACACCCAGCTCGCGCTCCCAGCCCCGAATCTGCTCCAGCACACGCCACTCCCCTGGCCAGGCAACCACGATTTCGTCAACAGGATGTTGCCTGCCGTACGACCGCACCAGATCGGTAAACGAGCGAACGCTGGCCCTGGGACTGAACTCGTGATAGTGGACGGTCCAGCCTTGCTCCCGTCGCTCGGATGCGTAATGCCGCATGGCCGAGAAAACCAGAATGATCTTCTGGATATGGTGTTGCACGTAGCTGGCTTCCTCGACCAGCTCTCCCATCAACAGGCAGTCATGTTCGCGGTCCAGCGCTTCGAGCACCGCATTATTTTCGTTGAGCTGGTCACCCAGAATCAGTCCAAGCCTGGCCATACGTTGTCATTTCCAGTAATCGAGCAGTGAAGTTACCACCTTGATCAAGAAATGAATGTCGAGAGCGAAGCAGGAATTGACACGGGTCAAATCGTTCGTGGCAACCGGCCCCTAGACTGTCAGCACTTCCTCAACCACTGAACCAAATGGAGTTGATTCATGTTACGCATTGCAACGACCCTGGCGGCCCTGAGCCTGATGTCTACCACTGCTCTGGCACAGGACCAGGGCGACTGGATCCTGCGCGTCGGACTCGGTTATGTCGATCCTCAGGGTGACAGCAACAACCTGGTCTTCGAAGGCATCGAGCTTGACGGATATCGCATCGAGGCCCAGGGAAATACCCGTCCGGTTGTCAATCTGACCTGGATGGCAAGCGACAGACTGGGCGTGGAACTGCTGGCAAGCTGGCCATTCAAGCACGACATCGATGGCGACCAGGCGCTGAGTGCACTGGGCAAGCTTGGCAGCACCAAGCACCTGCCACCAACGCTGAGCCTGCAATATCACTTTCGGCCCAACCAGACCTTTCGTCCCTACGCCGGTATCGGCGTGAACTACACCCTGTTTTTCGATGAAGACACGACCGATTCGCTGCATCAGGGCATCATTGGTACCTCCAATGCCGCGCTGGGTACGACCTACAGCGGCGGTGAAACCGGCCTTCGCATCGACGACTCCTACGGTCTTGCGCTGCAGCTTGGTGCCGATATCCAGATCAGCAAGGCGTTCTTTCTCAATGTCGACCTGCGCTGGATCGATATCGAAGCCGACGCCCGGCTGACCACACGGACCGAGGATGCCCAGGGTTTTGAATCCGTCCTCCACAGCCGGATCAAGGCGGATATCGACCCGCTGGTTTTCTCGACCACGTTCGGAATGCGCTTCTAAAGAGAGACTGTCCCAGGCAGGCGGCAATCTGCGCCGCCTGCTGTCGCTCGCCTTTCTTTGTGTCAACCGGCCCCGGGGTATAGAATTCGTCTCCACTTCGATGGACACGACATTCTGGCATGGGACCGGCAACACGCTATCTCGATCTCGATGAACCCTACACCCTGTACCGGGGCGACAAGTTGCCCGGTCTGCGCCTGGCCTGGGAAAGCTGGGGCAAGCTTGATGACAACAAATCCAATGCGATTCTGATCTTTACTGGCCTGTCGCCGGGCGCCCACGCCGCATCCAGTCGCCAGGACCCGGAGCCAGGCTGGTGGGAAGAGATGATCGGCCCCGGAAAACCCATCGATACCGATCGTTATTTCGTGCTGTGCGTCAACTCGCTGGGATCGTGCAAGGGGTCGACCGGACCGGCCAGCATCAACCCGGAAACCGGCAAGCCGTGGCGACTGCATTTCCCGGAGCTGTCGATCGAGGATATCGCCCGCACCACGCGCAAGGTGGTCGAGCATCTGGGCATCGGTCAACTCCACGCCATTGTCGGGCCGTCCATGGGCGGATTGACCGCGATGGCCTGGCTGAAGCTGTTTCCGCAGACCACCCGGCATGTCGCACTGATATCGACCGCCTGCTCGGCCACCCCGTTCGCGATCGCGATCCGTTCCCTGCAGCGGGAAGCCATCGTCACTGACCGCAATTTCCGCGACGGCACCTACACCGAGGATGACTGGCCGGAAGTCGGCATGCGCCTGGCCCGCAAGCTGGGCATGATCACCTACCGCTCGGCCACCGAATGGCGCCAGCGTTTCGGTCGCAAGCGCCAGGATTACTTTCCCCAGACCCTGTTCGGCATGCGTTTCGAGGTCGAGTCGTACCTGGAAACCCACGCGCGCAAATTTGTCGGCCAGTTCGATCCGTGCTGCTACCTGTACCTGTCGCGCGCGATGGACGGATTCGATGCCTGCGACAGTGACGAAAGCATCCGCGCCCTGTTCGCCCGCAGTTTCAGCGGCCACGCGCTGGTCCTGGGCGTGGAAACCGATTTCCTGTTCCCGCTGGACCAGCAGCAGGAACTGGCCGCCGCCCTCGAAGCCACCGGCTCCGAAGTCAGCTTCCACGCCCTGCCTTCGGTCCAGGGACATGATGCCTTTCTGGTAGACTTTGAACGATTTGGTCCACCAATCAGGGAGTGGCTGTCATGAATCTCGAATTCACCGGCAAATCGATCATGGTCGAAAAGATCAGCGCCGCAGTGCGCGGCGATTGTCCCAAAGCCATCACCGCCTGTCTCAGGGATGCGCTGTGCGAACTGATGCAGGACGATCGCGTCCAGCTGCCAGCCTGCGTATTCGATTACGACACCGATCACTACAGCCGCCGCCTGATCCACCAGGACGAGGCACTGGGCTTTACCATCATGGCCATGACCTGGGGTCCCGGGCAATCCACCCCGGTTCACGACCATGCCGGAATGTGGTGCGTGGAGGCCGTCTGGCACGGCGAAATCGAAGTGGTTCAATACGAACTGATCGAGCGCGAGCAGGATCGCTTCCACCTGGAGCCACGGACCACCATGCGGACCGGCGTCGGCAGTGCCGGCAGCCTGATTCCGCCGCATGAATACCACACCATTGCCAACCCGGACGCCAACAAACCGGCCGTAACGATTCACATCTACGCCGGCGAAATGGACCAGTGCTGCGTCTTCGAGCCGGTCAGCAGCGACTGGTATCAACGCCAGTCGCGCAAGCTGAGTCTCGACACCGCCTGAGAATTCACGAATTAACCACCAGGCCGCTTTACATCCCGCGGCCTAGCGACGAAAATACCCAACTCACCTCTTGCCGGGGTGGCGGAACTGGTAGACGCGCCGGACTCAAAATCCGGTTCTGGCAACAGAGTGGGGGTTCGATTCCCCCCCCCGGCACCATCGTTTTTTCATCTGCTGTTCTTATTGTTGCCGACGCCGCTCGCCGCCGTCGCGAGAGCGCACGCGTGAGCGGGTTTCATTGCGGCTGGGCGCTGATCCGCGTGAGCGTGGTGCTGGTGCGGAACGCTGTGGTGGCGGAGCGCTCGGCATGCTGCGCGGTGCCGGGGCTGAGCGTGATGGCGCTGAGCGGATCGGAGCCGAGCGTGATGGAGCGGACTGAATGGGTGCCGACCGTACCGGGGCCGATCGAGACGGCCTGACCGGCCGGGACGCGGCCGGCGCAGGTGCGCGGGTGCTCCGGGTCGGGGCTGATGAACGCGCACGCGGCGTCTCGCGGGAGGCACTCATTGAGTCCGGAATTTTGATCCCGGCTCGACGAGTTGGTGCCGATCTCGATGAGGATGAGGGTGAAACGCGCTGAGAGCGCTCAGGTGAGCTTTCGCGGCTCAGGCGCTCCCGCAGCTGGGGCTGACTGCGCTGAACGCGTTCGCGGCTATTGAGCGTCGGTTGCGTTGATACCCTGCCCTGCGCCCGGGTTGAGGTTGAACCTTGCGCCGGGGCGCTCTGGCGGGCCTGAGTGGCACGACGCGAGGCAGACCGGGCTTCAGGAGCGCTATTTCGGGCGGTTGAAGCGGCCTGACTCCGACGTTGTGTAGCCACTCTGGAGCGCTGCTGGTTCGCTTGCGACGCGGATTGCTCGCGCAGATTCAGGCTGCGGCGCTGATCGGCTGCCCATTCGCGCTGCTGACCACGCTGGCGCATCGCCCGAGGTGCACTGGCCTGAGCGCGGGTCGAGTTCGTCGAGCGTTCAACAAAGCGGTTCTCAGACACTCCACGATGGTAGTTCACACCGCGACGATGATGCGGATTGTGCTGCCAGTGACGCGCCTCGCGATAGTTCGCCACGTCTCGGCCGGAGTGAAAATGGCGATCGCGATGGTAATGATGGTGATGATTGACGACCACAACCTGCTTGCGCGACCAGTGGAACGAGCTGAAGTAGAACGTGGGCGCGATGCGATAGGCAGGGCCCCAATAGAAGCTCACGCCGCTGACGTAGCGCGGAGGATGGTGCCAGTAGACCGGCGGGTAGGCCGACCAGTGCCAGCTGCCATAAACCACTCGCGGGTCGTAATACGGCACATAGACGGTCCGAGTACGGACCGGCTCGATGTAGATCACTTTGGTTTCGCGAACCACGCGAACGTGCTCATTGCTGCGCAGATGACCGCTGGCATACGCCTGATCCCGCAGGTGCTGGATGGAGGCGACAACGTCAGCTTCCTGGACCAGAAAGGCGTCGCCAAGACGCTGGGTCCAGGCGATATCGTCATCCATTCGCCTCAGCAGCTCAGGAAACGCGACCAGCGCTTTGACGCTGGGATCCCAATCCTGGTACTCGACGGCCGCAACGGCAACTTCACCGTCCAGTCCCGGATTTTCTCGCGACCAGCGCGCGGCCTGGACAACTTCCAGCGGATAGGTCGCCGCAATCAGCACATGCGAAAGCACGCTGTCCGGGTACAATGCAACCGGTGCGAGCATCTGGTCAATTTCGGCCTGACTGAACCAGGGTTCCTGTGACGACGAAGCCGGCACCGAGGCGCAGGCGCTGGCTACCACGGCGGTCAGGGCGACGATAATCAATTGCTGAAATCTGTTCATTGGCGGTTCTCCTAGCGATCCAATGTGATCACGACAGCACCTTTTTACCCCAAACCACCTGAAGCCTGGCTGAACGGTCGCTTTCTAGGTGTGCAATCTCAGTAGGTTGTCCACATGAGCAGGCTGGATACTTGGTGGCAAGCGGCGAGTGGTGCCATCTGCGGGCTGGCCGGGGCGCGGAAGCGGCTTGCATGCCAACAGCATATTTCAGACTCCACGAAATTTTCAGGAAGCCCTGAAGCGGAGCTATCTTCACCGCTGCCTATTCGTTGGCAAATGGCTCCACAATATTTGCCTACTCAACAGAGCCGATCGTACCGGCCAGCCCGAACCGCCCGGCAGTACCCGATGCTCAATGCCATCTACATCTCCAATTCCACACACTTGAACGTATTTATCTTTGGTGTGGACAACCTACTATCTTTGGTGTGGACAACCTACTGAGAGATCACACCTAAGCTCTAGAACGAGAAAGGGCGGACCTTTCGGCCCGCCCTGTGCGAATCACGTACGACTATGGCGGCGTCAGAGATCTCTGGCGATCCGGAATCCTACCCGCATATCGGTGCTTGCCGACGTACTGGAGAGCCGAAACGCCGAGCGTGACATCGGCGGGGTGCTGGACCAGGCTCCACCCTTGATGACCCGTCGTTCGCAACCAGGGTTTACCCAGGCCGAGCCATCATCCGGTGCTCGCACGAAGCTGTCGTGCCAGCAATCGGCCATCCATTCCATCACGTTACCGCCCATGTCATACAGGCCGAAGGGGTTGGCTCGCAGGCTGGCCGCCGGGGCCGGCCCCCAGAACCCGTCGGTATAGCGACGGAAAGCAACGTTCCAGCGCGCATTGGTCGGTGAGGAATCGCCGTCGCCGGTCAGGTTTTCGGTGTTGTCTTCCGGCGATTCCTCTCCCCACCAGTAAGGCGACTGGCTGCCCGCACGCAGTGCGTATTCGAATTCGGCCTCGGACGGCAGACGGTACATCCGTCCGGTTTGCTGTCCCAGCCAGCGCGCATAGGCCTGAGCGTCATTCCAGGAGACGTGAACCACCGGCAAGCCAGGGTCGGCCTCTTCACCCACGTAATCGTTGCGCCAGGTGATCTGGATCTTGCTGTCCATCCGACCGGTGCGAGGATCGTAGATGCGCGACTGACCTTCCCGCTCGGCATCCGTGCGATAGCCGGTCGAATTGATGAAATCGGCAAATTGACCCACCGTAACCTCGGTTCGACTCAGGGCAAAACCGCGATCGAAGGTCACCCGGTGACGCGGGCCTTCATTGGTGAACCGATCGGATTCATTGTCCGGCGAGCCCATCATGAAGCTGCCTGCCGGAATGACAACAAGATCAGGCCCCGGACCGTCCAATGCCTCAATCGTGTCGGAAAAAACCTGGCCGGGTTCAAGACTGCCATACAAACGGGCATCGGACAGCGATACCTGGAGCGCGTCGATCCGGGAACGTGGGTAATCCAGTGCTACCAGACGCGTTATTCCAGCCTCGGCCTGGTCGAAATCTCCCGAATCGATAGCGGCGGTGACCGACTGATCGAGCTCTTCAAGATGGCGCTCGCGAAAATCCGCGATGCTGGTGCGTGTCTCGGCGACGGCATCCGGGTTTTCCCGTACCGTTCCGGCAGCAGCCAGGGACGCCTCGGCGGCCTCGAAATCCAGGTCTTGCGCCTGCTCCAGCGCTCTGGCCAGCAAAGCATCGAAGGTAGCATCCAGGCCAGCCTCGGCCTGCTGATTGCCTGCGTCAAGTTCAAGCACCCGACGATACAGATCATTGGCGCTCTCGCCTTCCGGCGTCACCAGATTGCCGCCCGCCAGGGCCGCATCGGCGTTGGCCATGGCGGTGGCCAGGGTCGCCCGACGCGACGCTTCTGCCTGAACTCGCCCGACCACCGGCAGGTTGGGACTGAATTCCACAATCACGTTGACCAGTTGCTGGGCAAGGTTGACGTTGCCGGCACTCAATGCCGCCTCAGCATCTGCCGCCACTTCCTCCATCAGTGCCTCAAGGGCTTCCTGGATGTCCGGATCTTCCGGCACGAAAGCCCGCCGGGTCAGCAGACTCTGCAACTCGGCATCCTGCTGCGCATCCGGCAAGCGAACTGACGGTTGTGGTTCCAGCTCGGCTGGCGGCGTGTTCATGGTCGGAATATCCATCGACCATTCGTCTTCGCCCCGCCCGACCATGTCACCCAGGCGGCGAACGCTGCGACCTTCGCGCTCTTCTTCCTGAGCAGCCTCGCTGCCTTCCTCGGCTTGCTCCGGCTCCTGGGCCATCAGGCCCGGACTGATCACGAACAATGTCATGAGCAGTAAATATCCAATCGTCTTCATCAAAACCCCTTACTCCAATACGGTGAGTTTGACCTTCCGTTTCTCGTTAAACTGGGCCGCTGACTCGGCATCCACTTCGCAAAAATAGCCGATTCAGCCACGGCGAACAACTCTAAATCCATACAACTGGCGCGACCCATGTCACAACATTGTCCAAAACAGCCGCTTTCCGACCCGATTGTCCAGGCGGCACAAACGGCCGTCGAACAGGCCGAATACCTCCATCCGGGCGATGACCTTAGCACGCCGGGACAATGCTGGCACGCTTCATCCGTGCTGGGACTCGATACTGAATTCGTTCGCGAACGCACGTTTTATCCGCGACCGGGCCTGCTTCAGCTGTCCGACGGTAAAAAGGTCTGGCTGCTTGACCCCATCGGACGTGAGGATTCGGAAATCCTGAGTCAAGTATTGCAAAATCCGGATGTTACCAAGGTTTTGCACAGTGTGGGCGAGGATCTGGAAATCTTCAGCCTGGTGGCGAATGCCTTGCCGACGCCACTGTTCGACACCCAGATTGCCGCTGCCATGCTGGGCATGCCGTTGCAATGCCGCTACGAAAGCCTGGTGCTGGAATGTTTCGGGGTTGAGCTGCCCGGGGGGCAAGCCCGCTCGGACTGGTGCCAACGTCCGCTCGGCGCCGGACTGCTCACCTACGCCGCCCAGGACGTCATCTGGCTGCCACGGCTTGAACAATTATTGCGCAGTGCGCTGAAAGACTGCGGACGACTGGCCTGGCTGGAAGAGGATTGCCAGCGACTGGTCGATCGCGCCAGAGACGGCGATGGCAAACCTCTGCTGCTGCGGGTCAAGGGAGCGGGTCGTCTGGAAACCGAGGCACTGGCCTGGCTCGAACGGCTGTCCGGTTGGCGCGAGGAACAAGCCCGAACCCATGACCTGCCGCGTGGATTTGTCGTGCGCGACGATGTGTTGATGTGCATTGCTGAAGGTGCGACCGGCGGGCAGTCAGCGAATCAACTGGTGAACTTGCTGCCGCCGAGAGAACGGCGGCGACATGGCGATAGTCTGGCAGCATTGTTGCAGACTCCTCCGCCGGAACCGGTTGAACGCCCGCTGGAACTGGCCAGGATGAGCAACGAGGAGCGTCAGGCTCTCAAGCAGGCCCAGCAGGAAGTGCGCCGAATCGCCGAACAGGCGAATGTAGACCCGGCCCTGATCGCCAGCAAACGCGAGCTGGCCCGCTTGATCAGCGGCCAGACCCCGGACTGGCTCAATGGATGGCGTGGCGAACTGATCGGTCACCTTGCAGGTATCTGATAAACTTCGCCCGCATGCGGTCCATAGCGCCCCGGTAGCTCAGCAGGATAGAGCAGCCGCCTCCTAAGCGGCAGGTCGCAGGTTCGAATCCTGCTCGGGGCACCACCAAGTTGTCATCTGATCAATCATCCATTTGATCAATTATCAATGAACTCGACGAAACCTTTCAGCCACCGCTCGGCCTGGTCTCGAAGCTTCGGGTCTGTCTGGTCGTCGGTCAGCAGCTCGTTGGCTTTGGACACCCGCAAGTAGTCCGGAAACAGATTGACACCAAGCTGGCGCAAGCTGATCAGCGAACCGGCCTGGGCCAGCGCCGTTCCCCAGGCCCCCGGCGTGGCACCGGCCAGCGCGGTGGGACGCTTGCCGAAGGTCGGCTTCATTTCCTCGCCCGGTCGAGTCAGCCAGTCCAGCGCGTTCTTCAGCACACCCGGCATCCCGGCATTGTATTCGGGGGTGACCAGGATCAGACCGTCGCTGGCCTTGATTTTCTGACGCAGCGTTTCGACGGCCTCCGGAATACCTGACTCGGCCTCCAGGTCGCCGTCATAGAGCGGTATCCCATGCAGGGTTGCCAGCTCCAGCTCGGCACCGGATGGCGCCACCTGTTCAAGCAACCGGCACAGCCGGGTATTCAGAGACGGCCCGCGAAGGCTTCCGGAAATGATTATCAACTTCATGGTGGGTTCTCCTGATCAATTCGCAGCTCAACCGTTGACAATACAGGACAGTTGACCAGGTCAGGTCAAGGCCTGAACTGCCGCCAACAGAAACCTGAGGTGAAGGTTACAATGCGGCCCTGAACCTTACACTCAAATCACACAGGAGTCCCACCTACCATGGGCATGCTTTCAGGAAAAAAGGCCCTGATCGTCGGGGTTGCCAGTCCTCGCTCCATCGCCTGGGGAATTGCCGAAGCGATGCATCGAGAAGGTGCCGAGCTGGCATTCACTTACCAGACCGAGAAACTCAAGTCCCGGGTCGAAAAGATCGCCGAACAGACCGGGTCGAGTCTGGTGATGCCGCTGGATGTGGCCGAAGACGATCAGATCGACGCCGTATTCAGGCAGATCGGGCAGGAATGGGACGGCCTCGACATTATCATTCACGCGGTCGGCTTCGCCCCGCGCGAGCAGCTCGATGGCGAGTTCATCGATGTCATCGATCGCGAAGGATTCCGGATTGCCCACGACATCTCCAGCTACAGCTTTGCGGCGCTGGCACGGGCCGGTCGCGAGTTGATGCGGGGACGCAATGGTGCGCTGCTGACCCTGTCTTACCTGGGTGCGGTACGTGCAATGCCGAGTTACAACGTGATGGGGATGGCCAAGGCATCACTGGAAGCGTCGGTGCGCTATCTGGCTCATGGACTGGGTCCGGAAGGAACGCGGGTCAACGCGATCTCGGCCGGACCGATCAAGACACTGGCAGCTGCCGGCATTTCCAAGTTCCGATCCATGCTGGATCATGTCGAGACTACCGCTCCGCTGCGCCGCAGCGTGACGCCGGAAGACGTCGGCAATGTCGCGGCATTCCTGTGCTCTGACCTGGCCTCCGGTGTCACCGGGGAAATCACCTATGTCGATGCCGGCTACAACATCGTGGGTATGGCCGGGCTCGACTGAGGCCCGACATGCCCCAACTGAGCGTAAAAAAAAACCCGGCGAGATGCCGGGTTTCTTTTTCTGGGCCAGTCAGCTCGTGGCGATAGCGATTAAAGTCGTTCTTCGACCACCGAGATCTCGGTGTTGTCACGCAGATACTCCACCAGACCGGCAATCTCATAGTCAGAGCGGGCAAACCGCAGCTGTTGACGAGCGCTGGCACGCTCTGCCTCGCTCGCTTCGCCCGGATTGCCCGGAGTCACCGAATCAAGACGAACGACAGCGAAGTTTCGACCTTTATCCAGAACATGTACCGATGGTTCGTTACCAGGTGCCGGCAGGCGAAACACGCTCTGAACAAAATCGCCACCATGTTCGAAACTGTAGCGCTCCAGGGCGTCGATGACCTGTACCTCCAGCTCCTGCTCGGCAGCCACCGATTCCAGAGTGGCTGATTCGTCGTCACGCAACGTGGCGGCCAGCGCCTCGGCCTGATCACGGGCCAGATCCGCCGCCCGCTCGAGCATCAGTCGCTCGCGGATACTGTCAGCCACCTCATCGAATGGTTTGACCTCGGCCGGCAAATGCTCTTCGAGCTTGATCACAACCAGGTGGTTCTCGCCCACATCAATCGGATCGGAAACCGCACCGTCGAGCAAGACCAGGTCGGAAAACGCCGCCTCGACCACTTGCGGATTGGACAGGACACCCTCCCCGCCCATGCGCGAAAATGGCTCGCTGGTTTGTATCTCGAGACCCAGCTCATCGGCAACCGGTGTCAGGGTCGAGTCATCAGCAAACACCATATCCACCAGCCGCTCGGACTGCTCGATGAAAAGTGTCTCGCTCTCGATTTCGACGTACTCGGTGAGGATCTCGTCACGGGCTTGTTCGAAACTCATGCCCTGAGGCGGGCGAACGTCGTCCAGGCGGATGATATGCCAGCCAAAACGGGATTCCACCACGTCGGACAAGTCACCAACCGTCTCCAGGGCATACAAGGCCTCTTCAAAGGGCTCGACCATCTGACCCGGCTCGACCAGGCCGAGGCTGCCGCCTTCGGAACTTGAACCCGGATCATCGGAGTAGGTTTCGGCCAGCTCGGCGAAGTCCTCGCCATCGAGCAGGCGCTGCCGAATTTCAGCTGCCAGCGCCTCGGCCTGCTCGCGATTACGGTCATCGTCAGCCACGATCAGAATATGCGAAGCCTCGCGGGCTTCGGGGGTCAGGTAGCGCTGTTGCGCGGCCTCATAGCGAACACGCAATTCTTCCTCATCCAGTGTCAGCCCTTCGCGCAGATCCTCGGCATTGAGTTCGATCCAGGACACCCGAACCTGCTCGATGGTCATGAACTGATCCTGGTTATCGGCGTAGAAGGTCTCGACATCCTCGGTGGTGACCTCCACTTGATCCTCAAACGCCTCTGGCGATATTTCGATTAGCGCAACCTGGCGTGTCTGCTGTTGAAGCTCGATCAACTGATCGATCTCGGCCTCGGTCGCAACAATCGATGAGGTCAGTGAAGACGGCAACACGTTGACCAGCAGGTCGTCGCGCAATTCCTGCTCGAATCCGCGGGGGGTACGGCCAGCTGACTGCAGCATCAGTCGATACTGCTCGGGATCAAACCGTCCATTGACCTGGAAACCCGGAATATCCCGAATGACGTCCAGCATGGCCTGCTCGCTGACGGTCAACCCCATCTGCTCGGCGTGTTGACGCAGAAGCAACTGGTCGATCATGCCTTCCAGGTGTTCACGTCGCGCGATGGGCTGATTGGAGGCGATCTCGTCATAGGCATCGCCCTGACGCTCGCGAAGATTGGCCCGGTACTGGGCAAAGCTGGTCTGGAATTCCGAACTGGTGATCTTGTCGTCACCCACCGTTGCAACCGCATCCTGCGGAACGGACTGAATATAGCTATCCAGCCCGAAGAACAGGAACGGAATGGCCAGAAGGCCCAGAACGAAGATGGCGACTAGTCCGGTTACGCGGTCACGAATGGCCTGGAGCATGATGTCTCTGGAGTCCTGAAGAAAATGACGTGAGGGCTTGTCTAATCGACCCTGTTATAAAAAAACAGGGCGCCACATGGGCGCCCTGCTTAGGTATGGCGGAGTGGACGGGACTCGAACCCGCGACCCCCGGCGTGACAGGCCGGTATTCTAACCAACTGAACTACCACTCCTAAACCTGGTGGGTGCTGGAGGGCTCGAACCTCCGACCCTCGCCTTGTAAGGGCGATGCTCTCCCAGCTGAGCTAAGCACCCCGGGCAAGCCCGTTATTTTATCGCGTCTTTGAAACCTTTACCAGCCTTAAATGAAGGTGTTTTCGATGCCTTGATCTTGATCGTCTCGCCAGTCGCCGGATTGCGACCCATGCGAGCGGCACGCTTCTTCACTGAAAAGGTACCGAAACCAATCAGTGACACGGTATCTCCCTTCTTCAGAGCCTTGGTAACGGACTCGACCATGGAATCCAGGGCGCGCTGAGCGTCAGCCTTCGAAAGGCCAGCTCCGTTGGCAATGCTGTCAACCAGTTCTGCTTTATTCATTGAGTAGTACTCCAAATCAGTTTCTTGTGGGATGCGCAGCGGCCAGCCCCCGCGTTGCTGCTGGACAATCCCTACGGCAGCAGCCAGCCATCTGTTGGCCGAAGATGTTATCTCACCCACCCAGCCTCATCAACTGCAATCGCACTGAAACAGGGCCGAAACACGAAAAAAAGCGGTTTATCGGCGATTCAGTGCGCTCGAACCTCGGACGAAGAGGACTTTTGTGAGTCGCTGACCGAGGCATCGCCGTCATCCGGCGCGGTGTGAGGCACCTCGACCAGGGCCAATTCCAGCACCTCATCGATCCATTTGACCGGCTTGATCTCCAGATCCTTCTTGATACGTTCCGGAATCTCGGCCAGATCCTTTTCATTCTCTTCCGGAATCAGGACCAGGCGAATGCCGCCTCGAAGTGCGGCCAGCAACTTCTCCTTGAGCCCACCTATCGGCAGGACCTTGCCGCGCAGCGTGATTTCTCCGGTCATCGCGACATCGGCCCGAACCGGAACGCTGGTCAATACCGACACCAGGGCCGTGACCATGGCGATACCGGCGCTCGGACCATCCTTGGGCGTGGCACCTTCCGGCACATGGATATGGATGTCGCGGTTCTGATGGAAGTCCTCGGCAATACCCAGCGCCCGGGCACGCGAACGTACCACCGACAGGGCCGCCTGTACGGACTCCTGCATGACGCTGCCGAGCTGGCCGGTATGGGTCAACTTGCCCTTGCCCGGCACCGCAGCCGCTTCGATCTGCAGCAGCTCACCGCCGACCTCGGTCCAGGCCAGGCCGGTCACTTGCCCGATTTCGCTCTGCTCTTCGGCGCGACCGAAACGGAAGCGTCGAACGCCCAGGTATTTGTCAAGATTCCGAGTGGTTACCTGGCGTTTCTCAAGCTTGCTGTCAAGACTCAATTCCTTGACCACCTTGCGGCAGATCTTGGCCAGCTCACGTTCGAGGTTGCGCACCCCGGCCTCGCGAGTGTAGTAACGCACGATATCGGTAATCGCGGTTTCACTGATCGACAGCTCGGTTTCGCTCAGACCATGTTGCTCGCGCTGCTTGCCCAGCAAATAGCGAACCGCGATATTGAGCTTTTCATCCTCGGTATAACCCGGAATGCGGATGATTTCCATCCGGTCCAGCAGCGGCGGCGGAATATTGAGCGAATTGGCGGTCGCCAGGAACATCACCTCGGACAGATCGAAATCGACCTCGAGGTAGTGATCACCGAAGGTGTTGTTCTGCTCGGGATCCAGCACTTCCAGAAGCGCCGAGGACGGATCGCCACGGAAATCCATCGACATCTTGTCCAGTTCATCAAGCATGAACAACGGATTTCGGGTGCCGTTCTTGCCCATGTTCTGCAAAACCCGGCCCGGCATGGAGCCGATGTAGGTTCGACGGTGGCCGCGAATTTCGGCCTCGTCGCGTACGCCACCCAGGCTCATGCGGACGAACTCACGACCCGTGGCCCGCGCGATCGATTTGCCCAGCGAGGTTTTTCCGACACCCGGGGGACCGACCAGGCAAAGAATCGGTCCTTTCAGCTTCTTGACTCGCTGCTGCACCGCGAGGTATTCGAGAATGCGTTCCTTGACCCGCTCCAGACCGAAGTGATCGGCCTCGAGAATTTCTTCGGCCGCCTTGAGATCGTTGCGAATCTTGCTGCGCTTTTTCCACGGCATCATCAGCATCCAGTCCAGATAGTTGCGCACTACCGTGGCTTCGGCTGACATCGGTGACATCATCTTGAGCTTGTTGAACTCGTTGCGGGCCTTTTCCAGTGCTTCCTTGGGCATGCCGGCTTTTTCGATCCGGGTCTCGAGATCACCGAGGTCATTGCCCGACTCGTCCAGATCCCCGAGTTCTTTCTGAATGGCCTTCATCTGCTCATTCAAGTAGTACTCGCGCTGGCTTTTTTCCATCTGGGTCTTGACCCGACCCCGAATCCGCTTCTCCAGTTTGAGCACATCGATCTCGCCCTCGATCAGGGCCATCAATCGCTCCATGCGTTCCAGTACCGGCGCCGTTTCCAGGATCTGCTGCTTGTCTTCGTTGCGGATTCCGAGGTGCGCGGCAATGGTATCTGCCAGGCGGCTGGCGTCTTCAATACCGGCCAGTGTGGTCAGCAGTTCCGGCGGAATCTTGCGACTGAGCTTGACGTACTGCTCGAACAGGCCCATCAGACTACGCGTGGTCACCTCGACGGAACGGTCGTCATCGTCGGCGCCCTTGAGATATTCCCAGTGGCCGGCCAGGTAGCCCTCAGTGTCCTCGAGCGAATTGATCCTGACCCGATCGACACCTTCGACCAGCACCTTGGTGGTGCCATCCGGCAGGCGCAACATCTGAAGAATGCTGGCAATCGTGCCGCAATCAAAAAGGTCATCCGGCTCCGGCGACTCGACTTCCGGGTTGCGCTGGGTGATCAGCAGAATCTGCTTGTCGACGTTCATGGTCTCTTCCAGCGCCCGAACCGAGCGCTCGCGCCCGACGAACAGCGGAATCACCATATGCGGGAAAACCACCACATCACGCAGGCTCAGGACCGGCGTGGGCTGGCGGGGAGGACTGGTTGAGGCATCGCTCAGAGCGTTGCTGTCCATGATTCTGGATATCCTGTCTGGCGCAGGCATTTGATGCCTGCAGTGAATAAGGAAACGATGGAAAGTATATTGACCCGCACAGGGCCGGATTCAAGCGCAACAACGGCCTCAAGCCGTCATTGAAGGAACCGCCGCCGGCTCAGTTTTCGGCGCCGGCGCGTTGCGGCTGATTGCCGTCGTAGATCAGATAGGGTTGGGCTTCGCCCTTGATCACAGCCTCGTCGACAACGACCTTGCTGACGTTTTCCATCGAAGGCAGGTCGTACATGCTTTCGAGCAGGACGTTTTCCAGGATGGTCCGCAAACCACGCGCACCGGTCTTGCGCGCCATTGCCCGACGAGCGATCGCATGCAGGGCGTCTTCACGAACTTCGAGCTCGCAGTGATCCATCTCGAACAACTTGCGGAACTGTTTGACTACTGCATTCTTCGGCTCGATCAGGATTCTGACCAGGGCGTCTTCATCCAGCTCGCGCAGGGTTGCGATCACCGGCATGCGGCCTACGAACTCGGGGATCAGACCGAAACGAATCAGGTCTTCCGGTTCGACTTCGGCCAGCAGCGCGGACAGGTCCATGGACTCCTTGCTGCGAACCTGGGCCTTGAAACCGATTCCGGCAGATTGCGATCGCTCCTGGATGACCTTGTCCAGGCCGGCAAACGCCCCGCCGCAGACAAACAGGATATTGCGAGTATCGACTTGCAAGAACTCCTGCTGGGGATGCTTGCGGCCACCCTGGGGCGGCACCGAGGCCATGGTGCCCTCAATCAGCTTCAGCAATGCCTGCTGCACGCCCTCGCCCGATACATCGCGGGTGATCGACGGATTCTCTGCCTTGCGTGAAATCTTGTCGATTTCATCAATGTAGACAATGCCGCTCTGGGCCTTTTCCACATCGTAATCGCATTTCTGCAGCAGCTTCTGGATGATGTTCTCGACGTCTTCGCCGACGTAGCCTGCTTCGGTCAGCGTGGTGGCATCGGCAATGGTGAACGGCACGTTGAGCATGCGTGCCAGCGTCTCGGCCAGCAGCGTCTTGCCGGAACCAGTCGGTCCGATCAGCAGGATGTTGGACTTGGCCAGTTCGACATCGTCGCGATGCTTGTGCGACTCCAGTCGTTTGTAATGGTTGTAGACCGCGACCGACAGGACTTTCTTGGCGTCCTGCTGTCCGATCACGTAATTATCGAGGAAGGCGTGGATCTCACGCGGCGTTGGCAGCTGTTCGCGCTCGGCCAGGCTGGATTCTTCCAGCTCTTCGCGAATGATGTCATTGCACAGCTCCACGCACTCGTCACAGATATAGACGCTGGGTCCGGCAATCAGCTTGCGGACCTCATGCTGGCTCTTCCCGCAAAACGAGCAATACAGAATTTTGCCGTCGCTGGTCGACTCACTCATGGGCGTTGCAAATACCTGCGCTTGAACACATGGCCCTAGTTTACCCGAATTGACCCAAGGCTATGTCGTCACCCGGGTCGACAGTACTTCATCGACCAGACCGTAGTCGGCTGCCTCTTTGGCCGACAGGAATTTGTCGCGATCGGTATCGTTCTCGATCACTTCAAGATCCTGGCCGGTGTGGTGCTGAAGTATGCGGTTGAGGGTGTCCTTCATCTTCAGGATTTCGCGGGCGTGGATATCGATATCCGAGGCCTGGCCCTGGAAACCGCCCAGCGGCTGGTGAATCATGATGCGTGAATGGGTCAGCGCATAGCGCTTGCCCTTGGCACCGGCAGCCAGCAGCAGTGCGCCCATGCTGGCGGCCTGGCCGACGCACATGGTCGCAACATCCGGCTTGATGAACTGCATGGTGTCATAGATCGCCATGCCCGCCGTGACCACACCGCCCGGCGAATTGATGTAGATATTGATATCCTTGTCCGGATTCTCGGACTCCAGGTACAGCAACTGGGCCACGATCAGGTTCGCCATATGGTCTTCGATCGGCCCGACAATAAAGATCACCCGCTCCTTGAGCAGGCGTGAGTAGATGTCGTAGGCGCGTTCGCCGCGAGCGGACTGCTCGACAACCATCGGCACCAGATTCAACGCTTGTTCGTTCATTCCTGCTCCAGCGCTTGCTTGAAACTCATCGTCTTGTTGCTGACCTTGGCCTTTTCAAGGATGGCATCAACCACCTGCTCCTCAAGTGCCATGTTTTCCAGCTGATCCATCAATCGCTCATCGGAACGGTAGATTTCCATGATCTGGGCCGGATTTTCATAGGTCTCGGCCACTTCCTCGAGCTTGGCGTTGACCCGGGCAGGGTCGATGGCAATTTCGTTCTGACGGGCAAATTCACCAAACAGCAAGCCCAGTCGCAGGCGACGCTCGGCCGGCTCGCGGAACATGTCGGGCGATAGATGACCACCCTGTCCGCCGGCCTGCTGCTGCATCTGGGCCAGCATCTGCCGGGTTTCCTGCTCGATGCTGCTGGCCGGCAGCGGCAATTCTCCGAACCGGCTCAACAGACCCTGGGTGACGGCCTGCTTGACCCGATTCGACACCGCCTGCCTCAGCTCGCGATTCAGGTTGCGCCTGACGTCTTCGCGCAGCTTGTCGACGCCACCCTCGACGCCGAACGATGCGGCAAATTCGTCATCGACTTCCGGCAACTCGGACGCTTCAACGGCCTGGATCTTCATTTCCACACTGGCCTGCTTTCCGGCCAGGGCCTGGTGCCGAAATGTTTCGGGAAAGGTCAGTTCGAGTGTTTTTTCGTCTCCGGCACTGACGCCGGTCAGGGCCTGCTCCAGCTCGGGAAAACTTTCCATATTGCCCAGAGTGGGGGCAATTTCATGCCGGCCGGTATCCGGAACCCGCTCACCATCAACGTCGGCCACGTAGGACACCCGCACCCGATCTCCGCTCTGCGCCGCGCGTTCGGCATCGTGCCACTGCCGGCGCTGCTCGCGCAGGGTATCGATCATGTCGTCAACGTCCGAATCGGCGACCTCGGCCTCGGGGCGTTCGATCTCCATGTCGTCGACATTCAGCTCGGGCACGTCCGGAAAGACTTCCAGCTCGGCCGTGAATTCGAACTGACCTTCATCGGATTCGGGCTTCGGTTCCAGTCGGGTGACACCGGCCAGACGCAGTTTCTGCTCGCCAATGGCTTCCTGCAGTCGCGACTGCATGACCTGGTTGAGGACTTCCTCGCGAACCTGCTTGCCGTAACGCTGACGAATCACGTTCAGCGGAACCTTGCCCGGACGAAAGCCCTTCAGGCGCACTTCGCGACGCAGTTGATTGAGCCGGTCAGCGACCTGGGTGTCGATTTCTTCGCCCGGAATCTGAACGGTCATGCGCCGCTCCAGATCCCCGGTCTTTTCCACGGATACCTGCATGGTTTCTCTTGATCGATTGAGTCAGTAGTGGTGGTAAAAACGCCAGAACCCCAACGGGTAATGGCAGCCTGTTGAATTGGTGGGCCGTCAGGGACTCGAACCCCGAACCTACTGATTAAGAGTCAGCTGCTCTACCATTGAGCTAACGGCCCTCACTGTTGAAAACTGGGGTGAGCGACGGGGGTTGAACCCGCGACCTCTGGAGTCACAATCCAGTGCTCTACCAACTGAGCTACGCCCACCATTCATCAAATTGTCAAGCGCTGCAAAAGGTCCAGCACCAGCACAGTCGCTATTGTAACGCGATTGCCGCATTGGCGCGCCCGGCAGGACTCGAACCTGCAACCGCCGGCTTAGAAGGCCGATGCTCTATCCGGTTGAGCTACAGGCGCATAATTCATGGTCGGGGCGGCAGGATTTGAACCTGCGACCTACTGCTCCCAAAGCAGTTGCGCTACCAGGCTGCGCTACGCCCCGCGTTCAAGCCGGCCAATGTTACGGACTACGCCGGCCCGGGTCAATGCCTGAGGGGTGATATTGCGGAAATCTTCGAGCTCGGACCTGCACAAGATCAGGTGGCTTGCTCATACGAGTAGGTCGGCCCGATGTGGCCGACGGTCATGGCAACCCGTTTCCACCACAAGAATGACTTTTTGACATTTATTTGGAAATTCCACGGTTTGTCAGCAGAAACCCGACATCCGGTCGATCCCGCCACATGGACCGTCGGGCGCGTCGGCCCGACCTACTCTACTTGCCATTACCCCGGGGATCCTGGCTGTTCAAGGGTTCGAGGTGACTTCCGGGTGCGCCGCCAATAAAAAAGCCCCGCAATTGCGAGGCTTTTTTATTGGTGGCGCGCCCGGAAGGATTCGAACCTCCGACCGCCTGGTTCGTAGCCAGGTACTCTATCCAGCTGAGCTACGGGCGCTTTGAACTGCAAGCCGCGCATTATCGAAAATGGTGGCGATGCTGTCAAGGGTCACGGGAAGTTATTTCCGCCCGATCTGTAAAGATGTATCTGGAATATGGTAATTTGATCCAGCGCAATAAATGCAGATCTGGTACTGCTTTATGCTGCAGCCATGAATCAACCCGGTCTTGAACGACCTCTGGAGATAGAGCAATGACAACCCATCGAAGCTCCAACTCGTTACTGGTAGCAACATTTGTCAGTCTGTTCGCCATGACGGCCTGTAATGCACAGAGCCCGGATGCTCAAGTGCATGAGGCCGAAGTGGCCAAGGCGGCCTCGGCTGACCTGGACGCTGGTGCCAGCGCTTACCAGACCCATTGCCAGGCTTGTCACCAGGCGGATGGATCCGGCTTGCGGGGCGCCTTTCCGCCACTGAAGGACAATCCGCGCGTCGGTGGCGATGGCAGCTATGTGGTCGAAGTCATTCTCGGCGGCCAATCCGGACCGCTGGAAGTCGCTGGCGTCCAGTACAACGGCGTCATGCCGCCGATGCACTATCTCAGCGATGACGATATCGTCAACATTGCGGCTCACGTCGTCAATACTTTTACTGCCGGACAAAGCACCATTCAGGCTGCCGATGTTCAGGATCAGCGCGTCGAACTGGGCCTGGTCGACCGGGCAGCCGGCGAACGGCACGCCGGAGCAACTGAGGGCGAAATGGCTTATCGGGGCACGCCCTCGCCCATCGAGGGCGGACGCCAGATCGTGACTCCCGGAGCACCTGATCTCAGCGAAGTCGAATTCAACCGCTCCCAGCAGATCTATTTCGAGCGCTGCGCCGGTTGCCATGGGGTGTTGCGCAAGGGCGCGACGGGTAAACCACTGACCACCGATATCACCCAGGAAAAAGGCACCGACTACCTCAAGGCACTGATCAGCTTTGGATCGCCCGCCGGAATGCCCAACTGGGGAACATCCGGCGAGCTGACCGATGATGAAATCGACGCGATGGCGCGCTTCCTGCAACATGAGCCGCCGGAGCCGCCCGAATGGGGCATGCCCGAAATGATGGACTCCTGGGTCGTTCACGTGGCCCCGGAAGATCGCCCGGATAGTCCGCAGCATGACTATGATGTCGACAACTTCTTTGCCGTCACCCTGCGTGATGCCGGCCAGGTCGCGATCATCGATGGCGACAGTCATGAGGTCGTGTCCTACGTGGAGACCGGCTATGCGGTGCATATTTCGCGCGCCTCCAGTTCGGGCCGCTACTTCAGCACCATTGGCCGCGACGGCAAGATCGACCTGATCGATCTCTACATGAACCCGCCACAGGTGGTCGCCGAGATCAAGATCGGACTCGAAGCACGCTCGGTCGAAAACTCACGCTACAAGGGCTACGAGGACCAGATCACGATCGCCGGAGCCTACTGGCCGCCGCACTATGTGCTGATGGATGGTCAAACCCTGGAGCCGAAACGCATCGTATCGACCCGCGGCATGACGGTCGACACCCAGGAATATCACCCGGAACCTCGAGTGGCTGCGATTGTTGGCTCGCATCAGCATCCCGAGTTCATCGTCAACGTCAAAGAGACCGGCCAGATTCTGCTGGTCAACTATGAAGATATTGACAACCTGATGGTGACCACTATCGGCGCAGCACCGTTCCTGCACGATGGAGGCTGGGATGCTTCGGGGCGCTATTTCCTGACGGCCGCCAACGAATCCGACCGGATTGCCGTGGTCGATGCCCAGGATCGCCAGCTTGAAGCGCTGATCCCGGTCGAGCGCATCCCGCACCCCGGCCGTGGCGCGAATTTCGTCCACCCCGAGTTCGGACCGGTGTGGGGCACCAGCGCACTGGGCAATGATCACATCACCCTGATCGGAACCGATCCCGACAACCATCCGGAACAAGCCTTCAAGGTGGTTGATATCCTCAATGGCCAGGGTGGCGGCTCGCTGTTCATCAAGACCCACCCGGAATCGACCAACCTGTGGGTGGACACCCCGCTCCATCCGGATGAAGCCATCAGTCAGTCGGTGGCGGTGTTCGACATCAATGATCTGGATGCCGGATTCGAGGTATTGCCGATCGCCGAGTGGGCTGATCTGGGGCCCGGACCGAAGCGAATCGTTCAACCCGAGTACAACAAGGCCGGCGATGAAGTCTGGTTCTCGGTCTGGAGCGGGATGGAAGAAGAATCTGCCATCGTGATCGTCGATGATCGCACCCGTACGCTCAAGCACGTGATCAAGGGTGAGCGGATCGTGACCCCGACCGGCAAGTTCAACAACTACAACACCCGCAACGAGATCTATTGATGCCAGAGCGGGAACTCACGGGGCGAGGCTGCGGCCTCGCCCCGCTTCACTACTGGCTTGTTCGCGGTCTGGTCGGACTTGTTCTACTCAGCAGCCTGGCTCTTGCCCAGCCTGAATCCGAATCGACGGACCCCGAGCCCGAGACCAACGCCGAACTGGATCGCATCACGGTTGTCGCGCACCGTCAGCCACGCCGGCTGTCGGAAGTTGCCGGCACGGTAACCGTGATCGGCCCTGAACGCCTGGCACGCGACATGGCATTCGAAGTCGATGATCTGGTCCGCTATGAGCCGGGAGTGGAGATTGACAACGGCAGCACACGCTTCGGCTTCAGCGGATTTCGAATTCGCGGTGTAGGCGGAAACCGCACCGCGGTTCTGATCGATGGCGTGCCGGTTCCGGATCGATTTGCAGTCGGCAACTTCTCCGACAGCGGACGCGGCCTGATCAATCTGGGTCTGGCCGGGCGCATCGAAATCCTGCGCGGCCCGGCTTCCACCCTGTATGGCAGCAAGGCCCTGGGGGGCGTCGTCGCGATCGACCTGATCGACGTGGATGATCTCCTGACCGATCACGACTCGGGAACACGGTATGCCCTGGAAGGAAGCAACGATGCCGACCGCTATCGGCTTACGGCAGCGACCGCCCTGCAGCGTGATCGCAACAGCCTGCTGCTGGCTGGCGCGGCCCAGCGTTCGGATCAGGTCGATGTCGCTGCGCGGCCAGCAGATATTCCCCTGGACCTGGTCGAACAGCAGCAGTCAGCTGTCCTGATCCGCGCCGGCCACGACACCACGGCGGGCAAGCTACGCCTGAGCCTGGACGGCCTGCGCGAAACCCGCGATGCCGACCTGCGCGCCCTGCTGGGAAGTGGCCGCCTGGCCAACACCACCCGGCTGACCGGGGATGATCGCCGCTATCAATGGCGTGTATTGCTCGATCAACAGCTCGAACCAATCGGACCAATAAGCCAGGGCCATTGGCGAGCCTGGCACCAGCGCAGCGACACCTTGCAGCTGACCCTGGACGAGCGCCCGATCGCCCCTTCCCCGATCGAGGTATTTCGGCGTTTCGAACTGCGCCAGGAAAGCACCGGGCTGGGTATCGATCTGGAATCCGATCTGTCGCTGTTTGATCCCGTCTCACGTCTCGGTTACGGACTGGAACTCAGCCAGACGCAGGTAGAAAGTCAGCGCGATGGTCTGCAAACCAGTCTGACGACCGGCGAGACGACGACCACGGTTCTGGGCGAGTCCTTCCCGCTGCGCGATTTTCCCAACAGCCGGATTACCGAGCTGGGTATCTATCTGCAAGGTGAAGTACCGCTGTGGAGTGGCGGCCCGACGCTCAGTCCTGGTCTGCGTTTCGAGTATTACGATCTGGGTCTCGGGCAGGACGCCTTGTTCGATCAATCTTTTCCGGAGGCGCAAACGACCGAGCTCGATACCACCGCCTGGATGCCGCGCCTCGGTCTGCTCTGGCCGCTGGGACCGAACGTGGAAGCGTTTGCCCAATACGCCCGCGGCTTCCGGTCGCCGCCGTTCGATGATGTCAATATCGGCCTCGAACTGGCCCAGTTCGGTGTGCGCGCGATTGCCAACCCCGACCTGAAACCCGAACGCGGCCGAACCCTGGAAGCGGGTCTTCGCTGGCGCGGACCAACGACCCGGCTCGAACTGGTCGCTTTTCGCAATCGCTATGACGACTTCATCCAGTCACGCGCCCCGCTGGGTTTTGATCCGGTCAGCGGCTTTGTCCTGTTTCAGTCGATCAACCGGGATCGGGTCCGCATCGAGGGTGGCGAACTGCGCCTGCGCCAGGACCTGGGTCGCGGTTTGAGCGCCGAACTGGCTGCCGAATGGACGCGTGGCGAAGACCGCTCCGACGGGCGCTCGCTGTCCGGCATATCACCGCCCAAGGCCGTGGCCGAACTCAACTGGATCTCTCCCGACGCTCGTTGGGAAACACGCCTCGTTGCCGTGGCTGCCCGTTCCCAGAGGCGCCTGGAAGACGAAGCCGGCGACCCGCTGTTCTCGGCACCGGGCTACCTGACCGTGGACTGGCTGACCCGCTGGTTCCCGCGCCAGGGCCTGGAGGTCGGATTCGGTCTGTTCAATCTGGCCGACCGGCACTACTGGCAAAGCTCGAATGTGATCGGACGCCCGCCTGACGATCGGCTGTTGCCGCTGCTGGCAGAACCTGGCAGGTCGGCGCGGCTTAGAGTGACCTGGTCCTACTGACGCGAAACCCTGAACGGTCTTCAATGAACGGATTGTGGCAAACTCTTGACCTGCAGCCATTCTCCAGCCTTATCCATTGTCGAAAACTGATTCATCGCCGCTGACACTCCTGGCCGGACCTGAAATCCGCTGGCCCGATCTCCGACTTGAAAGCTGGCTGATCGGCCGCGGTGTCGATTGCGATCTGATCCTGCCCGATGCAGCGATTTCCCGCCATCACGCCCGAATTGACTGGTCGGAGCCGGCCAGCCTGACCGATCTGGGCTCAGCAGCGGGCGTGCGCATCAACGGCCGTCCCAGCCGCTCGGCCACGCTGGCCGCCGGTGACCGGCTTGAACTGGGGCCCTGGCAGTTCCTGGTCAGAAACAAGGCCACGGATGAACCGGCCGAAACGCTGGTCGAAGCCGTCAGTTCTGCCGCACTTGCCGCGCCCCGCCTCGACTTGCTGCTCGACTTCTGCCGCCAGATCAATCAATCGCAAAATGACGATGCTCTGATTCGATCCCTGCTCGAAGTCGCCCTGCGCGGCAGTGGTTTTCGACGGGCTCTCTTGATCGATGTGAGCGAGCCCGAGCTCGCGATACTGGCCAGCGACCCTCCGGGACTGGACGACCGGCATGTCAGCCGTCAGCTGGTTGATGGCTGCCGGTCCGGTCAGTTGATGCAGCTCAAGCACATTGCCACTCCGGATCGCAGCGCCAGTGTCGTTGCACTGCAGCTGACCAGCGCGATCGCGGTCTCGATCGATGTCGACGGGTTGGGAACGCTTTGCCTTTATCTCGACTCAAGAGTCGGTGAGTCAGCCGAGCAACCGGATACGGCCCGGTATTGTCAGGCGTTGCTGCGAATTGGAGCACTGGGTCTGGCCAGGCTTGCGCACCAACGCCAACTGTGGCAGCAGCGCGAGCAGATTTACGCCGACCTGCATGATGATCTGGGCGCACGCCTGCTCAATCAGATTTATCGAGCGAACGATCCGGCCCAGGCCGACGAAGCCCGGGCCATGCTTCAGGATCTGCGCGATGTCGTCTCGCGCCCGCTGTCGGGACGGCAGACGATCAGCGAAATGCTGGCCGGCATGCGCAGCGAAGCGGCAGCCCGCTGCGAAGCCGCTGCCATCCGTCTGGACTGGCGCCAGCCCGAATCGCTTCCGGGGATTGATTGGGACATTGCCCGGGCGACAAAGCTGTCCCGTTGCCTGCGTGAGGCCATCAGCAACGCCATTGCGCATGCCCGACCGTCTCGTCTGAGTATCGAGGTAATCTGCAAAAACCGGCAGTTGATTATTTCACTCGGCCATGACGGTGAATTCAGTCCACCGGATCAATGGACAGCCGGCCGCGGCACCCGGAGCCTGAAGCACCGCTGCCTCGAACTGGGCGGAGTGGCTCATTGGAGCCTGGATGATGCAACTCTGGTGACCCGGCTGAGCGCCGCCGTCAGCCCTGAACCATGAAGGTCGGATTGATCATCGAAGACCTGCCTGCCGCACGCACATGGCTGGCAGCCGCGCTTGAGCAGGCCTTTCCCGGCATGCAGATTCACCTCGCTGCCGACTGCGGCGAAGCGCGTAAGCATCTCGAATCGAGCACGCCGGACCTGGCCCTGGTGGATCTTGGCCTGCCCGATGGTGACGGAACTGCCTTGATCGCTGCGATCAAGGCTCGCCATCCGAAAACCCTGTGTATCGTCGCCAGCACCTTCGCTGATGATGTCCACTTGTTTCCCGCGCTTCGAGCCGGCGCGGACGGCTATTTCACCAAGGATCAGGGCCAGACCGAACTGGTTCGAATCCTGGTTGATATCAGCGCCGGCAAACCTCCACTGTCACCTGGCATTGCCCGCCGCCTGCTCGCCTTCTTTCAGGATCCCGAGCCACCCGAAACGCCGCTGACTCCGCGCGAGACCGATGTTCTGCAGCTGATCGGCAAGGGATTTTCCGTCGCCGAGGTCGCCCGCCTGTTGGGAATCACCAAAAATACGGCGGCCGGCTACATCAAGGACATCTATCGCAAGCTGGGCATCAACTCGCGCGCCGAGGCGGCATTGAAGGCCGCAGAATTCGGACTGCTGCGCTAGGTTCCCTAGCTCCCCCACTCTACCCCCCTGTTCAGGGGATAGGCGACCAGCAGACCGCTGCTTAAGCTAGTCCCCGCAACGTGATTTCATTCAATCCGCTCTTGACCAAGGGGAAAGTCCAATGACGAGTTTTCGAGTACTGCTGGTGGTTCTGTGTTTGCTGCCGGCGCTAACCAGCGCCCAGTTTGAATTTATTGAAGACCTGACACCGGAAGGCGGTGACGTCGAGGATTTCGGCCTGGGTGCCGAGATCTTTGGCGATGAACTGTTCGTCGCCTGGCCGCACGGCTTTGGCAATCCTGACCCGGCCCCGGCTTGCGGCGAGGTTTACTACTACAAGAAAAATGACCAGGATCGATTCGAACTGCTGTCCATACTCCAGGCTCCGGTTTGCACGCCTGGCGACATGTTCGGCGCCTCGACGATGGCGCTGCAGGAGGACACCCTCATCATCCCCGCCCTGGCCGGCTTGAGAGGCGACGGTCAGGGCGATCCGGCGGACTCGCGCGTCTGGATTTTCGAGCGTGATGCCAGCCACAATCCGGGTGGCGTCAATGCCGGGTGGCGACCGGTTACCGACCTGGTCGGTTCGAGCGTCGGCAGCAACCGCGCCATCGGCGGCAAAGTCGACATCGAAGGTGACACGCTGGCCGTGCAATCGCACGTGATTGAAACCGTGTTCGGTTTCAGCTTTGTCCGCGCCGACGGCGTCTACATATTCCGTCGCAATGGAGAAAGCTGGTCGGAAATTACCCGGATCACCGAACCGACCGACTTTTTCGGGCTGGACTTCCGACTGACGCCCGACCAGCTGATTGTCGGCGCCCCGGAAGCGCAGAGCTTCGGTGGCGCAGGGAAAGTGGTGGTCTACGACCGCAATGGTGACGATTTCACCCTGCGCCAGACCCTGACCGCCGGCCCGGAAAGCAACTTCGGCTATTTTCTCGATACCAGCGGCGACCGCCTCGCTGTCGGCGCCGTCAACCTGGCCCAGCCCGGAGCGGTATTTCTGTTTGACCGGGCCGCCAACGGCGACTGGGAACCGGCCGGAAAGCTGACGCCGCCAACCAGAGCCGACAACGACATCTTCGGCGTTGCCGGTCGTTTTGCCGATGACTTGCTGATCATCGGTGCCGAAAACGGGGTGCGCCAGAGTGAACCGGCCGCCGGCAAGGTCTTCGTCTATCGGCAAACCGGCGACGATTTCGAGTTGATCCAGGAACTGGTCGCACCGGTTGCCAGCAATGCCAGCGATGTGTTTGGCGGCGCACTGGTCACCAATGGAACGGATCTGCTGGTCAAGGCATTCGGCAGTCCGGCCGGCGGATTTACCGCGTTCTATCACTTCCAGCGCGAGTCGACTCCTGACACCGGCGAGCCGTTCTCGATCAGCCTCGGCCATAGCGGACTGTTCTACGATCCGAGTCGCGACGGTGAAGGTTTCCTGGTCGATACCCTGCCCGACGGTCGCGGACTGATGTTCTGGTTCACCTTCGACCAGGGAGAACCGATGTGGTTGCTGGCCATCGGCCCGATCGAAGACAACACCATGCTGCTCAACGAAGTCTTCGTCACCAGCGGCCCGCGCTTCGACGCCTTTGATCCCGATGAACTGGAACTGGTCAACTGGGGAAGCATGGTGTTCGAGTTCGATGACTGCGATAGTGGGCGTGTCCACTACTTCAGCGACCTGGGTTTCGCTGACGGCACCATCGAACTGACGCGCCTGTCGAACATCGCCGGCATTCGCTGCGGCGAGACTGAAGGCCTGGTTTCCAATGGCTTTTCCGGCGGCTTCTTCAACCCGGAGCGAAACGGGGAAGGCCTGCAGGTTCACATTACCGATCTGGATGGCGAACATACGCCGGTGGTTTACTGGCCGACTTACGACAGCCAGGGTAACCAGCTGTGGCTTTACGGCATGGGTCATACCGACGGCGACAGCATCGTCATCGACAACATGATGCGGTTTGACGGAGCCAACTTCGGCGAGCTGTTTGACAGTGAGGATGTTCAGGGAACGGAATGGGGCCAGGTGCGCATTGACTACACCGGCTGCGACCAGCTTCGCATCAATTACGCGTCGGCAGACCCGGCCTTCGGCACCGGTTCGGTGGCGATGCAACGTCTCTATCAGTTGGGCCAGACCACCTGCAACGAGTCACCCAGTTTGCCCTGATGGCCGGTTGATCGAGACTTTACGAGTCGGAGTCGGGGGCGGCGTTCAGCATTGCGCCGCCCCCATTAATCACCGACGCCAGTCGCTCCCGGACCTGCACTACCCGCGGATGATCCGGCCCAAGCGCCGCTTCAAGCTGTTCCAGGCTGCGTTGCATCATCGGTGCCGCTTCACCCGCCCGACCGGCGCTGGCCAGACACCAGGCATAGTTGGCCCCAAACACCGCATAGCTCAGGTGATCACGCCCCAACAGCACTTCAGTTTCCGACAACAACGCTTCAAACTCTTTGACCGCTGCGGCAGCCTGACCGCGGTTGAGCAACAACATCCCCAGATTGTTGCCAACAGCCAGCATTTGCGCCCTTAGACCGTCATCGCCGGATTCTCGAACCTCGGCGATGATCTGGCGATACAGTGTTTCAGCCTCATCCAGCTCGCCCTGGTCTTCCAGCAGGTAGGCCAGAATATTTCGGGCAGCCAGGGTATTCGGGTGGCGTGAACCCAGCCGACGTTCATTCCAGGACAGCACATGGCGCACTTCCGGTTCGGCGACAGCCGGCTGACCCAGCATGATCAACAACGCCGCCAGGTTGTTGCGGGTAACGATGGTACTGGGATGATCATCGCCCAGCACCCGCCGCCGCTTGGCCAGCGTCTCGCGGGCCAGCGCCTCGGCGGATTCGGTCTGGCCGCTATTGGAAAGCGCTGAGGCCAGATTGTTCATCGCTGACAAGGTCTGCGGATGATCCGGACCAAACTGCGCGATTCGCCCGGCCAGCAGTTCCTCGCTCAATGCCAGTTCCCGTGCGGGATCTCCGCGTCGGCCGGCAATGATGGCCAGATGATTCTTGAGCACCAGGGTGTCCTCGGCATTGGGCCCCAATTCGTCTTCAGCCTCGCTCAAGTGATGCTCGACCAGCACTTCCGCATCATCCAGTCGACCCGACTCAAGCAACGCACGACCACGAATGGCCGCCCAGTAGTTGCGCACATGAGCACCTGCCGCCAGTTGTCCGATATCAGGCGACAGTGAATCGGTGATATCCAGCGCCTCATCAATGTGGCCGGACTCCAGCGCCGCCCTGGCCTGCTCGATTCGGGTCAGCCAGACATCATCGAGGGTCGGATCGGACACTTGGCCGTACAGATCGGCAGCATGGGAAAGCTGCACGCTCCCCTCCTCGCTACGTCCGAGATTAAGGAGGATGGAACCGATCAGGCGATGCAGCTCGGCCCGGACCGGCGGGTCCATGCCCTGATCCAGCGGCAACAGGCGGGCCGCCTCGGTCAGTGTTTCGACCAGCGTCACCTGCTCACCCAGGGTGTTGTCCGGATCGGCGGCGGTCAAGGTGTCGTGAATGAACTGATTGACCGCGGCCAGTTGCTCGCTGCGCAGCTCGGCCTGACTCCTGGCCTGGGCTTCGCGGTAACCAAAGTGCAGGGAGACGGCGGTTCCGGTCAGAATGGCCAGGCTAAGCAGTGCCGCACTGGCCACGCCGAGCCGATGCCGGCGCACGAACAGACCAAACGCTCGCCATCGACCCGGCGCACGGGCAAGAATCGGACGGTTGGTCAGGTAGCGCTCGAGGTCCTCGCGAAACTGGGCCATCGACCCGTAGCGATCATCAGGATTTGGAGCCAGCGCATGCATCACCAGCGCTTCCAGTTCGGGATCCAGATCGGCACGGTAGCGTTTCAGGGACACCGGCTGTTCACGGGTCAATCGACCAATGGCATCGATCAGGCTCAGACCCTTCAGGTCGATCGGCATGGTTCTGGCCAGCGCACGGTAAAGCATCACACCCAGGGCATAGACATCACTGCGGGTGTCTGCCCGGCCGTCAATCTGCTCAGGTGCCATGTAGCCGAGCGTTCCCACCAGTTCGCCGGCCTGGACCAGGGTGGAGGCCTGAGCCGCATCGATCTCGGTCAAACGGGCCACGCCAAAGTCTAGGATATGCGGCTGCCCGGAGGCATCCACCAAGACGTTGGCCGGCTTCAGGTCGCGATGAATCACACCCTGCTGGTGAGCGTGAGCCACACCATCAGCGATGCGGGCGATCAGTGACACGATGTCGCGGTCCGGGTGCTGACCATCGGCCAGGTAGAGCTGGAGCATTTGTCCTTCTATCAGCTCCATTGCAAGCCACGGCTGACCGTCGTCTGCAGTTCCGGCGGCAAATACCCGGGCGATGGCCGGATGATTGAGACGGCCCAGCAGATCGGCTTCCCGGGCCAGTCTCGTTCGCGCCTCGGGGGACATCAGGTCAGCCCGGATCAGCTTGATGGCAACATCTCGCTCAGGCTTGAGCTGACGGGCGCGAAACACGCAACCCATGCCACCATGACCAATCAGTTCGAGCAGTTCAAAGCCTGGCAGTTTCGGCGGCCCGATCAATCCCGAAGGCGAGGCGGTCGTTGAGTCCGCTGCGCTGGTGGCCTCCTCCAGCAATTGAACGAGCGCCCGGGCTTGCTCGATTCGATCCGGGTCGTCTCCCAGCTGTGTCTCCAGAAATGCCTGGCGTTCAGCGACTGGCAGGCGACCCACACGGGCCGCCAGGGTCAACAGCTGGCGCTCGAAACGCTGGCTCATGAATGGGTATCGTTGACGACCGTCACGGCACTATCGTGGCAACACAAAACCACGGCCCATGGCTACCCCGCGCAAGGTGGCCAGCTCCACTTCGTCGGCGCGCACCTGGCGATCCAGCCGATCAGATCCAGACTGATCAACGCAGCCAATGCCGGCAACCTGAATCCCGTCGAGTTGACACCATTCATTCTGTCTGCCCCCGTCACCGATTGGAATCGGCCAATCCGGCAAGATCCAGCACGAAAGCGTATTCCAGGGCGGTCTGCTCAAGACGCCGGAAACGCCCGGAAGCACCGCCATGCCCGGCTTCCATATTGGCATGCAGCAGCAGCGGGCTGTCGTCCGTTCGGGTCGCTCTCAGGCGTGCCACCCACTTGGCCGGCTCCCAGTACTGGACCTGCGAATCCCACAGGCCGGTAGTGACCAGAATGGCCGGATAGTCCTGGGCCATCACGTTGTCGTACGGTGAATAGGACAGCATGTATTCGTAGTACTCCGGATCCATCGGATTGCCCCACTCGTCGAACTCGTTGGTCGTCAGCGGTATGGACTCATCCAGCATGGTCGTGACCACGTCGACAAACGGCACGTGAGCAACGATCCCGGTGTACTGGTCCGGCGCCATATTGGCCACCGCGCCCATCAACAGACCACCGGCACTGCCGCCCATCGCGAACACCCGCTCAGGATCGACCAGGTTCTGTTCGACCAGGTGCGCGGTCACGTCAATAAAGTCATGGAAGGTGTTTTTCTTGTTGAGCATGCGTCCCTGGTCGTACCAGTCGCGACCCATCTCCTGGCCGCCGCGTACATGGGCGATGGCAAACACGAAACCGCGATCCACCAGGCTCAGTCGATTGGCACTGAAGGTTGGCTCTGAACTCGATCCATAGGAGCCGTAAGCATACTGGTACAGCGGGGCACTGCCATCCAGCGGCGTTGATCGATGATGCATCAGCGAGACCGGCACCAGAACACCGTCACGGGCTGGCACCATCAGTCGTTCAGTGACATAGTTCGAGGCATCAAAATCACCGGCCACGGATTCCTGCTTCATCAGCGTGCGTTCACCGCTATCAACATCCAGGTCCCAGGTCTGAGAAGGGGTGGTCATTGAAGTATAGACGTAACGCAACACCTGGCTGCCCTGGTCCGGATTTGAACCGAGGTAGGCCGCATAGGCCGGCTCATCAAACTCCAACAGGGTGGACTCTTCGCTCTCCCAGTCATGAATCCGGATCCGGCGCAAACCATCGGACCGCTCACTGATGGCGAGAAAGTTTTCCATGACGTCCATTCCGTGGATAAAGACCTCGTCGGAATGAGCGATAACATCCTGCCATTGATCCCGGTCGGCATGCTGATCAAGGCCAACCTCCATGATGCGGAAATTCGGTGCCTGGTAATTCGTCCGGATGATCCAGCGATCACCCAGATGATCGGCCATGTACTCGTGATCGCGCTCGCGCGGATAGAACAGCCGGAATTCGCCCTCAGGCTGATCGCTGGGCAGTACATGCATTTCGCTGGAGACGGTCGATGCCAGGTAAATCAGATTCCAGGCGTTCGAGCTCGACCGTCCGACACCCATATAAAACGACGTATCGTCTTCCTGGTACACCACCTCACCCTCACCGGCCGCGTCAGCAGCGGTATCCAGGCGCCGGACCTGCCATGAGCGCAGGGTTTCCGGATGATTGGAGACATAGAACAGGTGCCGGTTATCGGCACTCCAGGAGAGGCTGGAAACACCGGTAATGCCGGTATCAATCGTCTCGCCGGTATCCAGGTTCTTGATCATGATGCGGTACTGTCGCCGGCCGACGGTATCTTCCAGGTAGGCCAGGCGCTGGTTGTCCAGGCTGATATCACGGCTTCCAATCTGAAAGTAATCGTGATCTTCTGCCAGCACGTTGACATCCAGCAGGATCTCTTCCTGGGCTTCCATGCTGCCTTCGCGGCGGGCATGGATCGGATACTCGCGACCGGTCTCGTAGCGGGTGTAATACCAGTAACCGCGGTCGAACACCGGCACGCTGGAATCGTCTTCGACAATCCGTCCGCGCAGTTCTTCGAACAGTTCGCTCTGGAAATCGGCCACATGCGCGAGCATGGCCTCCTTGTATTCATTCTCGGCATTCAGATAGGCCAGAACATCGTCATCCTCGCGCTCATCGTCGCGCAGCCAGTACCAGGGGTCCTGACGCTCGCCGGCCGGGGCGGTCACGATATGCTCGCGCGCTTCGGCAAGCGGCGCCTCGGGGAGGTCGACCGTGTCGATGCTGACCGGCTCGGCAACCGGCACATCAACCCGCGATTCCGGCTCGTCGGAACTGCAACCGGCAACAAGGGCCAGGCACGCAGCCAGCCAGCACGCCCGGACCAGCCGGACAGAAAACAGGGAATAGGACATGAAATAAGCTCGTATGAATTCAACACAGAACGCGAATATTACACCGAGGCAGCCGGTTCAATGAACTGAAACACGTCTTCGTAGATTCGCCGACTTGAGTTCAAAAGAAAAAATCCTTATGTCGCAAAGCAGCAAAGCAGCGAAGCAGCCAAGACGGAAAATAAGGAAAAACCATTTCAAGTTTTGCCTGGTTGCTTCGCTGCTTCGCGTCCAAAAGGTTTTTCGTCTCGGTCACCGATCAAAGATCGGTTTTTGAAAATAGTTCTTCGAGCAGACGGTCATGAAAGGCTTCTGGGTCGCTGCCATCGAAGAGTTTCAGGCGCTGGGCGCGGTCGAAGAAGCCGGGTGCGGGTCGGCCTGACCGGGCGCGGCTGACGGCCAGCGCCGAGCGCGGGGTGCGGCCCTGTTCGACATCGTGTTTCATCAGGATTTCAATCAACCGGGTGGTCTTGTGAATGCGATGAGGTCCGGGCATGGCCAGCGCATCGGCCACCTGCAGGTAAGTCAGCGTCTTGCGCTCCCGCCGCGCCTGATCCAGCACCCCGGCCAGTTTCTGCAGCCAGACCTCCCGGTCAGGCGGCAGATTCATCAATTCCGCAATTATTCTTCTCGAAGACCCGGTCGGCGCGGTAGCTGGAACGGACCAGCGGGCCCGAGACCACTTCCATGAAACCCATTTCCAGGCCGATTTCACGGATCTGGCGAAATTCTTCGGGGGTGACGAAGCGATCGACCGGCAGATGATTGATGGTCGGTCGCAGATACTGACCGAAGGTGACAATATCGACGTTGATGGCGCGCAGGTCGCGCAGCGTCTCGATGACTTCTTCCAGGGTTTCGCCCAGTCCGAGCATCAGACTGGTCTTGGTCAGCACCGACGGCCGATGCTGCTTGGCATGTTCGAGCACCTTCAGAGTCTGATCATAGCCGGCGCGCGGATCACGCACCGGGTGGGTCAGGCGGCGCACCGTCTCGACGTTCTGGGCAAATACTTCGAGCCCGGAGTCGACCACGGTCTCGACGTCATGCAAACGTCCCTGGAAATCCGGGGTTAGCGCCTCGACCGCCGTCTGGGGATTGAGCTTCTTGATTTCGCGGACGCAGCTGGCATAGTGCCCGGCCCCGCCGTCGGCCAGATCATCGCGGTCGACCGAGGTCAATACCACGTATTTCAGGTCCATCAGGCGCACCGACTCGGCAGAGTTGGCCGGCTCTTCCGGGTCCAGCCAGCCGCGCGGGTTGCCGGTATCCACCGAACAGAAGCGACAGGCGCGGGTGCAGACATCGCCCATCAGCATGATCGTCGCGACCCCGTTGGACCAGCACTCGCCGATATTCGGGCACTTGGACTCCTGACAGACCGTGGCCAGACGGTGCTCATTGACGTTGCGCTTAACCGCCTCGTACTTGCCGCCGGACGGCAGCTTGGCCCGCAGCCAGGTCGGTTTGCGCCCGACCGGCTCGGGCTGAACATTCGCGCGCGCCTTGATCCCGTCGCGAATCGCGGTAAAGCCCTGCGGCTTGAGCATTTTCTCGCCACTCTTGACGGCGATCGGTATTCGAGGGCTGGGAATACGGGGGCTATCAGACATCAGCGGGTCATCGGGTCATTCGATTGAGCACGTATTATCCCATGCTCTCCATCCAGGTTCCAAGAATCGCTGCAGATTCGCTTTCCTGCCGAAATCGACCGACTTCAATTGATGCAAATCAAAAGAATGATATGATCCGGCAGGTAATCTGAGTTCAGCCATCCTTGGGAGATCGACATGATCGAAGGCCTTACTCGCAATGCCGCTCGCAATATATTTTTCGGCGGTTCCATCTTCTTCTTTCTGGTTTTTCTGGGCCTGACCGCCCACAGTCATTATTACGTGATCACCACGTCGACCGACCATGCCGGACTGACCGACTCGGTCAAGCAGGGCAAGCACATATGGGAGGAAAACTCCTGTATCAACTGCCACAGCCTGCTCGGCGAAGGGGCCTATTTCGCGCCTGAGCTCGGCAATGTGTGGCAGCGCTTCGGAGGGGAGTCCAGTCCCGAGGGTGCGCGTAACGCGCTGAAGGCCTGGATACGAATTCAGCCCACCGGTGCCCCCGGCCGGCGCCAGATGCCGGCCTACGATTTCACTGAGGAAGAGCTGGATGCGTTGATCGACTTTCTCGAGTGGACCAGCCGCATCGACACTCAGGGCTGGCCGCCCAATATTTCCGGTTGAGGGACCAAGGAGAATCCGAAGCAATGAATTATCAAACGCAAAAAGTCGCCTACCCGTTCTTTGTCATCGCGCTGATCCTGTTTACCGCCCAGGTTCTGTTCGGCGTGGTTGCCGGAGCCATCTACCTCTGGCCCAACCTGCTCACCGATGTCATGCCGTTTCATATCGTGCGCATGAGTCATACCAACCTGCTGATCGTCTGGCTGTTGATCGGGTTTTTCGGCGCGACCTATTACCTGCTGCCGGAAGAGGCTGAGACCGAAATCTACAGTCCGAAGCTGGCCTACTGGCAATTGGGCCTTTTCGTATTCGCCGGCGCGGCGGCACTGATCAGCTATCAATTCGGCATCCATGAAGGACGCGAGTTTCTCGAACAACCCTTGTGGACCAAGATCATCCTGACCATCGCGTTTTTGATGTTTCTCTACAACGGCACCATGACCCTGATCAAGGGTCGACGCACGGCCATTTCCGTGGTGTTGATGATGGGTCTGTGGCTGGCGGCGATCTTCTGGCTGTTCGCCTTCTACAATCCGGCCAACCTGTCGCTGGACAAGATGTACTGGTGGTATGTAATCCATTTGTGGGTCGAAGGCGTCTGGGGTCTGATCATGGCCTCGCTGCTGGCCTACCTGTTGATCAAGATGACCGGTGTCGATCGCGAAATCATCGAAAAATGGCTGTATGTCATCGTCGGGCTGGTACTGTTCTCCGGTCTGCTGGGAACCGGTCACCACTACTACTGGATCGGGCTTCCGGGCTACTGGCAACCGATCGGCAGCTTCTTCTCGGCACTGGAGGTCCTGCCGCTGTTCACGATGGTGCTGTTCGCCTTTTACATGTTCTGGCGCGGCAGTCGCAATCACCCCAACAAGGCCGCAATCCTGTGGACGCTGGGCTGTACGGTGATGGCATTTTTCGGTGCCGGAGTCTGGGGCTTCATGCACACGCTGTCATGGGTCAACTACTACAGTCACGGCACGCAGATCACGGCCGCCCACGGTCACCTGGCCTTCTTTGGGGCCTACGTGATGCTCAATCTGGCCATCTTTACCTATGCGATGCCGCAATTGCGCGGCAAGCAACCCTATAACCAGATCCTCAATATGTGGAGCTTCTGGCTGATGACCGGCGGAATGGCGTTCATGACCTTCACCCTGACCTTCGCCGGGGTCATTCAGACCCATATGCAGCGCGTGGTTGGCGACCGCTACATGGATGTGCAGGAACATCTCGGGCTGTTCTACGCGATGCGCCTGGGTGCCGGCGTTATCGTCAGTATCGCGGTGCTGATGTACGTCTACGCGATGCTTGGCAAGGCGCGTGAACAGATCCCTGCCGGCGCACCGCACGTAGCGGCTGGCGGCAAGACCCAGAACCAGTGAGCGCCGATCCCCTGCCGACTCAGTCCAGCGACGAGATCCCGTATTACCGGGAAACCGGCTCGGAATGCGCGCTGTTCGAGGCCGCTTATCGCTGTCACCTGCCGTTGCTGTTGAAAGGCCCGACCGGCTGCGGCAAGACCCGTTTTGTCGCTCATATGGCTGCACGCCTGAGCCGCAAGCTCTTTACCGTGGCCTGTCATGATGACCTGACCGCTGCCGACCTGACCGGTCGTCACTTGCTGATCGATGGCGAGACCCGCTGGTGCGACGGCCCGCTCACCCGGGCCGTGCGCGAAGGTGGCATCTGTTATCTGGATGAAGTGGTCGAAGCACGCAAGGACGTTACCGTGGTTCTGCACCCGCTGACCGATGATCGCCGCGTCCTGCCGCTGGAGCGCACCGGTGAGGTATTGCAGGCACCCTCAACCTTCATGCTGGTGGTCTCTTACAACCCCGGCTATCAGCATATTCTCAAGTCACTCAAACCCAGCACCCGCCAGCGCTTTGCCGCGCTGACCTTCGACTTTCCGCCGGCCGATGTCGAAATCGAGATCGTCGCCAGCGAAAGCGGCCTGTCCAAAGACCTGTGCGCCGGTCTGGTCAACCTGGCCCAGCGCATCCGCGCGTTGAAAGGTCAGGACCTCGAAGAAGGCGTTTCAACCCGGCTGCTGGTCTATTGCGCCAGCCTGGTAACCGACGGCATGTCGATCAAGCAGGCCGTCCGCCATACCCTGATCGAACCCCTGAGCGATGATGCCGACGTCATCGCCGCGCTGGAAGAGCTGGCCGGCCACGCGTTCGGCTGACTGCCCGGTCAATGACCGCCTGGTACGAATTCGAGGAACTGGTCGGCTGGCGCTGGCATCGCTGGGCCGCCTCAGCAACCAGCTATCCGACATTTCCCGAGGCTGAAGTCCGGCTGGATTCCTTGCGCGACACCCTGGCTGTCTACTTTCGCGCTCATGGCGGTGGACGCTCCCTGACCCTGACCTGCGCTGCCGCGATCGACTCCAGCCACCGGCTCACTCTGCGCCAGCGCCTGGGCCTGCAGCAGGAGCCGCATGAACCGGCCAGGCGCGACAGCGACAATGTCGTGCTGCCGGCCAGGCTGGCCTGTTTTCCCGATCGTTCGTTGAATCGAGATCTGTATTTCTGGCTGACCGGCTTTCTGGCCGAAGTGCAGCCGGCCGAACCGGCCGACGATCCGCTGCAGCGCGATCTGCTCGAATTAAGGGCGGCCGTTCAGGCCACGCAGTCGTTGGGAAAACGATTCCCCGGCCTGAATAAACGCTATGTCCATCTATGCCAGGAACTACGGCAGCTGCGTCCGGAACGGCGGCTGCCGCCGGTCGAAGCTCAGCTGGAGTCGGTCATCCTTCATCTTCTCGGTCACGAAGAATCGTTGACCCCGGCATCGCAACAGCTTCTGAACGGCATTCATGGCTCGGGTCCCATCGAAACCCTTCGAGCGCCCAGGGGGTATCGTCCCCCATTGCCCGTTCCGGTCTGGGGCCAGGCATTGAATCTATCGCCATCGTCGGTCCCGGTGGACGAATCCGACCCGGATCCCGGCGTTGATGCCAGCCCGTCGGACGACGTGCGTCGGGCCGCCGAACGCCGCCACCTCGATCAGACTGAGCGCGACGATCCACTGATGCTCAACCCGTTCGAAAAGATGCTTTCGTGGTCGGAGATGGTCAACGTCAACCGGGCAGTCGAGGACGATGAGGAGGACGATGCCCGCCAGGCCGCCGACCAGCTCGAACAACTGACCCTGACCCAACACAAAAGGCAGGCAGCAACCCGCCTTCGCATGGATCTGGAGATTGCCGCCGAGGATGTTGACGAAAGCCGGATTGAAGCTGCCCTGACCTACCCGGAGTGGCACTACCGCAAACAGCGCTATCTGCCCGACTATTGCGCCGTCTTCGCCGAGCCGGCCGCCGAGGTCACCGCAGGATTGAAGCCGCCGTGGGAGCCGGATGAACAGACCCGTCAACGCATACGCAAGATTCGGCGGCAGTTCGAAGCACTGCGACCACGGCGTGAATTGCTGCGACGCCAGATCGATGGCGATGAACTGGACCTGGATGCGATGATCAGCTCGATTGCCGAACGCGCCGCCGGCGGTCATGGCTCGGAGAATATCTATATGAGCTGGCGCGAACAGGCGCGCGACCTGGCCGTTGCCACCCTGGTTGATGTATCACTGTCGACCGATTCCTGGATCGATGACCGGCGCGTGCTTGATGTCGAAAAAGAAGCGCTGCTGGTACTGGCCCACGGTATCCAGGCCTGCGGTGATGACCACGCGATTTACTCCTTTACCTCGCGCCGGCGCCATCGGGTCAATGTCCGAACCATCAAGACCTTTGAGCAGGCCGTTGACACCGCTACCGAACGCCGCATCGGTGCGCTGGAACCGGGCCTGTACACGCGCATGGGAGCCGCCATTCGACACGTGACCACGGCCCTGGCCCAGCGGCCGAATCGCCATCGCTTGCTGCTGATGCTGACCGACGGCAAACCCAACGACACCGACCATTACGAAGGCCGTTTCGCGATCGAAGATACGCGCATGGCGGTCAGGGAGGCTCGTCGTCAGGGCCTGACCGTATTCGGCATTACCATCGATGCCGAGGCGCGCCAGTACTTCCCCGCCATCTTCGGTCGCGCCGGCTATGCCATCGTCGCCCGCCCCTCCGGCCTGGCCGCAGCCCTGCCCCAACTCTACCGCCAGCTTATCCGCTAGCGACTTTGTCCAGTTGCTCTTTGTCGTCGGAACGCACACTCCACCACCCACGAAGTACCGGCGCGGGCCGACGGGCAAATTTGAAACTCAGGTCGGTAACGGGTTTGACGGCCTTGGAAGGAACGAAACGATCGAGCTTGTCGGGCAGACCAAGGCGGCGCCGTTCGGATTGGCTGAGTTCGTTGAGGGATAGTGTGGTCATGACAGCTCCAGAGAATTGAAAAGAAGGCTCAAGGTTCAAGGCTCAAGGCTCAAGGTAAAAATCTTTACGGTGGTTGAAGGAAACCACTGTCGAGTAGGTCGGGGTGACACCCCCGACGGTCCATGTGGATTCCTCCGCCGCAAGGCCGGATTCGTGGCCAGGATCCAACAATCTTTCATCATTAACCGGCACCAACGACGTCACCAACCGCAACGCTCCCCCCGCTTCCAGGCTATCGAAGGGATAGCAGGTCACCAGGGTCAAAACATCCGCATCGAGCCCCAGATCAAGCTGCGTGATTCGCGCGTCGACGATGCTTTGATCAACCACTTCCCACTGCTCGGTCTGTCCACCCGCCAGCTCCAGTTCGAAACGTTCACCGTCTTGAACATGTTGCAAGAAACGGAAATGGGTATCCCGGTGCGCCGCAATCATTCGATGGCCGTTCGGCCCGGTTTCCATACCGGGTCCCCAGGCCAGCACCGGGGTATCCGCGCCTTCCAGCACCAGGTGATCGATGGCCAGTGCCGGAACGCGCAGCCGGGCAATGGGATGGCTCACTGCACCGGGCCATGGCATGACCGGTTCGCTGTTTTCGTCAGACTGGTCGTCGGCCCTATCCCAGGCGCGCTCCAGCAGGATCTGGCCCAGCCAGGCCTTGGCCTGAACACTGACCCCGGCGCCAAGCTGCCAGGCTGCCACGGCAACCAGTGACGCAAGCACGATCGACCGGATCATGAGTGCTCTCCATGCTCTCCATCCTCGTGATCCGCCGGAATAATGACCGGTTCCGCCGCCAGGCGGCGATGGCCCAGCAGGAAGCCGATCAACAGCAAGGCCAGCAGCCCGCGAATCAATGCCGGAACGCTGCCGGCATCGGTGCCCGGCATGGCACGAGCCAGCATTGCATCGGCACCACCGTTGTCGGCCATGAAACTCGGCACTTCATGGCGACGCAGCGCAGCCTGGCGTGAGCGCTGCGGCGTCTTGTCCACCGCCACCAGGCTGGTGTAGGGACTGAGCAGCTGGTATTCGATGGCCAGATCGAGCACTCTCTGGCGAACCTCGGTATCGTCCAGATCGCGACCGCGCCGATCAAGTTCACGCTGGATCGCCTGCCGGCCCCAGTGGGCCGCCACGCCGGGTGAGAGCTGAAAGGTCTCCAGCGGAATCACCTGCTGCCAGGGTTGACCGTCACTCTGCCCGGTCACCAGCAGATCGCCACTCAGACGATCCGCGCGGGCCGTGACCAGCAGCGGCTGCCCGGTGTACAGGTCGGGAATCTGCGCCGGCAGCGCCTCGACATCGGCCGGCCAGTGCAGCTCGATGTCATGCAGCACCGGGCTGGTCAGCTGGGCAACCAGTTCGCTCATGCGCTGCTGCACTTGCCACAAATCGCCGATCAGGACATTGCTTCCTCGCCCGAATCGGGCCAGGTCGGCAAGAAACTGACTATTGACACCATGACCGATGCCAACGGTGAACAGGCGCGACTGGCCGATCTGGTGCCGCACCTGGTCGATGATTTGTTGCGTATTGCCAACCTGACCATCGGTCACGAACACCACCTGCGGCAAATAGCCCGGCATCGGCACTTGCGTTAGCGCCATGTCCAGCGGCATCAGCATTTCCGTACCCCCATCGGCCTCCAGCGAGCGAACAAAGTCGCGAGCTTCACGCAAATGGCCGGGGGTCACGTCCACCGGTGCATCGAACAGCGCCCGTGCTCCGCTGTTGAATTCAATCAGGTTGAATCGGTCATGCCGTGCCAGCCGGTCCAGCGCGAACAGCAGCGCCTCGCGCGCCTGTTCGATCGACTGCCCCTGCATGGAGCCCGATGTATCGATGATCAGGGTCACTTCGCGCTGCGTCTGCAGTGCCGAAAACTGCTCCGGCGGTGTCAGCATCAGCAGCGCATGATCCTGCCCGCCCAGGCGCTGAACGAACACCGCCGATTCGGCATGTTCGCGCACAACCGGTCGCCAGACCAGTTCGAAATCCTTGTGTGGATCGGCGAACGGTCCGTCCAGGGTCACGATCCAGCGACTCTGCTCCATCGTCTTGTCGATCAGATGATGGCTGGACTCCAGCATCGCCAGTGGCATGCCGGCCGACAAATCGACACGCAGCGAGACCGGGTTGGTTGACTGCAGAGGACCCACCATCGGCGGAACCTGAGCAGAATTATCCGATTCGAGATCGACATCCATCGACCCACCCGGCTCATAAGGCGGTGCAATACTCATCGGAAAGCGCAGACGAAATTCGCCATGCTCGAACTCTACCTGCTGGCGAAAGCCAATCTGTACCTCGATGACCTCGCCCGGCGCGATATTGGCGATCCGGGTCGAAAACCAGTTGGCCCGGTCCTGCTCGACCAGGCTGGCAATACGGCCCTCGGCACGTGCCGTCTCGTAAGTCCGGCGTGCCTCGCCCCGCTCCTGGATCTCGCCTTCGATCAGTCGATCCCCAACCACCACCCGCAAGCTTTCCACCGCCGCGTCATCCGGCAGCGGAAACACATAGCGACCCTCGGCCCAGTCGGACGTGTCGTTGAGAAACTGCTGGCGCACCAGGGTATAGCCAAGCAATCCGGTGACGTCGATCTCGATATCGGTCACCAGCGCCAGCGACTGGCTGGACTGGCCGGCATGATCAAGCCATAGCGTGGCCGATTCCTCCTCGTTGCCCTGGGCCTGAACCAGCCCCGACAACAGAACAAGCAGAACGAATTTGAAAAGCAGGCGATCCAGTGCGTACATTTGAGGTCTCCGTTGAATAAGTTGATGCAACGGAGCCATTTCAACCCGCCGAGCTGACGCCAGGCGGTCAGGCTTGTGGCATTTCGGTGATCAGATATGGCAATGGTGTGGCAACGGCAAAGGCGTTCAACAACCAGGCTCCCATCCTTCGTTTTCGCTAAGATAGGGGCACAGATGACTGAAACAGGTCACCATTTGGCTCATCCTTCCCGCTTTCGCATCGGCCGTCTGACGATTGACACCCACTCCCATCGGCTGGTCGCCAACGGGGACGATATCCCGATCGAACCCAAGGTATTCGATCTGCTGGTTCATTTTGCCCAGCATCCGGGCCAGGTATTGAGCCAGACTGAGTTGCTGGCCGCCGTGTGGGGCCGCAGTGTGGCCAGCGACACGGTGGTTGCACGAGCCATTTACAAGCTGCGCCAGGTCCTGCGCGAGTTTGCTGGAACCGACAAGGCCGTTGTCACTGTGCGTGGTGTTGGCTATCGTTTCGACGCACGGATTGATCCGCCGCCGGATGCAGAACAAGTCCGAAAGAATCCCTCTCGATGGCTGCCTGGATTGGTGGTTGGTTTTGCCGGCTTGATCCTGCTTCTGAGCCTGGTTGGTGCGCAACTCTGGCGAGGCAGCGCCGCGGCCCAACCGCGTATCGCCCTGATGCCGTTGGACAATGCGACCGGCGATCGCGGGCTCGACTGGACACGTCGCGGGATCACGGAACTGATGACCGAACGGCTAAGACGCCAGGGCGTGGAAGTCATCTCAGAAGATCGATGGCCGGAATCGTCCAGGCCAAACAACCAGGCCAACCATGACCTGTCCGAACTCCTGCAGGCCACCGGCGTCAGCAGCGTATTGCAACCTCGTCTGCAACCATCGGCCGATGGCTATCGGCTTCAACTGAGCCACCTGGCCGGCGATGCAGTCGACAACCTGGAGTTAACCGGCAGCGATGCCGCAAACCTGTCCGGCGCACTGGCTGATCTGCTGGCCGCAAAGCTCAACGCGCCCAACCGACTGCCCGCCGGTGCCCAAGATCTTGACAACCCGTTTCTGCAGGAGGCCTATGCGCGCGCCTTCGATCACTTTCATCGCAGCGAGCACGACAACGCCCGCCAGCTCTACCATTACATTCTCAACCAGAGTCCCGACAACCCCTGGGCGCTCTATCGGCTGGGCATTCTGATGCGCCACAGCGGCGACATGGAACAGGCTCGAGCGCACCTGGCACATCTGCAATCGCTTGAGCCGGAAGACCCGTGGCTCCAGGCCAGCATTCAATCACAACTCGGTACCATGGCCTGGTATGCCGGCGACCTGGACCAGGCCGAACAGCACTACCAAGCCGGCCAGGCGATTTTTGACGATCATGGCTTTGATGACGGCACCGCCTCCATGCTCGCCAATCTCGGAATGATTGCCAATTCCAGGGCGCAATTCGAACGTGGCCACCGGCTTCAGTTCGAGGCAATGCAGATCTACCAGCGTCAGGGCAACCGGCCTGCCCAGGCCACCGTACTGCACAATATCGGCCTGGCGCGTTTCCAGGCGGGTGAACTGGATCGGGCGCGCAGCGCTCTGCAGCAGGCACTCAGGATTCGTGACGCGCTGGCGCTGACCGACGCCACCGCCAATACCCGCTCGGTGCTGGCCGATATCGCGGTCCGGAAAGGCCGTCTGGACGAGGCTGGACTACTGTATGAAAGAATCCACGCCAGCTACCAGGCAACGGGTAATCGGCGTGGACGCGACCAGGCACTCAACGACCTGGCCAGCATCGCGCTGATGCAGGGCTTACTGGATCAGGCGCATGAGCGGGCGGTTGAGTCCATCACCGGCGCGCGCGAACGATCGGAGCCAGCAGCCATTGCCGTTGCGTCCCTGACGCTGGGGCGGGTACTGCACGCCAAGGGCGATCTGGGTGGTGCCGAAAGGCATTATGGCGAGGCGCTCGACATCTGGCGAGACTACGACAACCCGCGTGCCCAACTGAGCTGCCTGGCCGAGCAGACCCGGCTGGAACTGGATCGCCATGATGCCTCGCAGGCTCGCCAACGGCTGTCGGAATTCAAGCACATTGCCGATACTGCCGGAGTATCCAGTTTCAAGCCGATCGGCGAGGCTCTTGAGCTGCGCTTGCGTATGACCGACGAGGAAGTCCTTGATCCCGCTTTCGGAAATGAGATCGAAGCCCTGTTCGGGGACCTTGATCCAGACAGCCTGCGAATTGCCGAACTGGCCGCAGAATTGGGCCAGGGCCTGTTTGACCAGGAAAGTAACCACCCAACGCTGCCTTATCTCAAGGACATCGCCTCGGCGTGGGCGCCGCGCTACTTTCCCGCCGCTCGACTGCTTTACATCAGCGCACAATCCCGGCAGGAATGCGATCGTGCCATGCGCGCCCTCCGGCAGCTACGCGGTGAACGCTGGCAGGATGATTTGCCACGGATCGAGCACTGCCTGCCTCCCCCTTCCTGATCCTCAAAGGCCATCGTTCAACGAAAAATCAAGTTCGCGAGAAGCAACTCACGAACCGATCTGGTCTAGTAGCCGCAACACCTGCGTTTGTCAGCGGATCGATTTCAGTGAGGAGGATCAAATCGATGGATTCAAGACTATCCAATGTACTCGCGACCACAATGTTTGTGGTCTGTCAGTTTTCATTCAGCCTGCAGGCACAGGTTGGTGAACTCGATGTCGATTTTGCCGGTGACGGCACGGCAACCCATGCCGTCCAGGAGTTCGACCGGGCAACCGACCTGGTTCTTTTGCCAGATGGTTCCATGATGGTTTTCGGTGCCTCTGAACGCAATGGAGTCGCCAATACCCGCTACGCCACCCTGACTCGATTCGAGGCAGACGGTACGGTCATCCAATCGGATATGTATGATCAACCACCCGCATTCGGCTGCACCGGGGATGGGTTTCCCCCGCTGGCTTTCAATACCGGCCTTGGTCTGGTTGACGGCGATTATCTTGGCGCAGGCTACGCCCAGGTCGACGGCTGTCAGGCTGGCGGCCTTCCCAGGCACTTTCATGTTTTGCGCATTGATAGCGACGGCAATCTGCTGGAGACCTTTGAACAAGCTGAGTTCAATGACGAAGCCGCCATCATTTACGCCTTGATCGAGCTGTCCAACGGAAAGATTCTGGCCGCTGGCCACGCCTCCAGCTCAGGACTGAATCACAGTACGGACGATATTGCGTTGGCCAGGTATCTGTCCGATGGCACGCTCGATACGGGATTCGGCACCAACGGAGAAGTCATGCTCGATATAAACGGCGACGAAGATCAGTTGCGCGGTGTTGTCGTGGGTGAGAATGGTCGTATCCACGTCGCCGGCCATGCCATCACATCAACCGGTCGGGATGTTCTGGCCGTCACTTTCAATGCCGACGGCACAATCGACCAGGGCTTTGGCAACAATGGTGTCTTTACCTATGACCATGCCGGTTTTGATGACCGCGCGCTGGAGCTGGATATCCAGCCCGACGGCAAGCTGGTTCTGGCCGGCCGAGTCACCGCCGGCAACGGCACCGACGAGCACGCGGTCGTCCTGCGATTGGATGCCGATGGAACGCTGGACAGCGGATTTGGAAACGGTGGCCTGGCCATTGTCGATACCGGCGCATCGATCAGCCTGGCCACCGGCGTTTATGTCGCCGAAGGTCAGCGCTTGCACGTCAGTGGCCAACGCCAGATCGACAACCCCGATCCCGAAACCAACATCAGCGAGGGATTTGTCGCAGTGCTCGACAACGACGGCAGTCCTGACAGTGCCTTCGCACCTGACGGCATCATCAGTTTCGGCTTCGGCCATGGTCTCGAGAACCAGGCCAGCGCCATGGACGTGGATACCGAATCAGGCCGGATTGCCGTGGCCGGTTACTCTGGCGACACCACCGATGGCGATAGAGACTGGACCATTGCCGCCGCCCGACTGAACGGCTTCGCAGACCTGATCTTCAAAGACCGCTTCGAGACATCGTCGAAATGAATCACTTCGATACCATTACCGTCAAGCTGCTCTTTTGAACCAGTCTTCAGCCAAATCTCGACCTGACTGCCTTCCATTTGGGTCTAGAATATAATTGTTCACGGCTTAGTTGGTGGAATCAATCGTAGAAACGCATTCGCGCTCGCCGGGCTATTCGTGGGCGAGGCCGGTTCGGGCCGACCCTCATTATTCAATGTACTGGAGACACTAATGAATACTTTTTCCGTGATGCGGGTGGCCTGTGCTGCCCTGTTGGCCAGCAGTTCACTGGCAGTGCTGGCAGACGGGCCGTCCTACACCTACGCTGAAGTGGGCCCAGGCTGGGTCGACCTTGATGTTTCCGGCGTGTCAACGAAAAGCGGCTATTTTGGCGGTTTTTCAGCCGAGTTCACCGACAATATTTATGCCTCTGCCAGCTTCGAGGAATACGACTTCGATTTTTTCGATCTGCAGATCATCAAGGCGGGAATCGGCTATCGCCTCCCCATGAATGACCGCACCGATATGAACTTCGAACTCGCCTACAACGAACTCGATGTCGAAGTGGCCGACACCGACGGCATACGCGGAACGGTGGGAGTTCGCAGCCGCAGCACTTCAAACTTCGAAACCCGCGCCTATGCCGGTTACGTGGCCGACAGCGACAATGGCTCCTATGTCCTCGGAGTGGAAGGCAACCTGCTGTTCACCGACAACATCGGACTGACCGTTCAATTTGAAACCTACGAATTCGACATCAACCTGGGCCGCGTCGGTCTGCGCTTCATATTCTGACCTTCCCGAGGACTGCGGCGATCGGAAACTGTCTCAAACCTCGAACCTGGCTACGGAAAGGGCGCGGATAAATTGCCGCGCCCTTTTACTTTGACTTCCAGCCATTCGCACCCAACCGTCAACGGGTAGTGGTGCCGCTGGCCACCAAATGACCCGCTGAGTTTGTGCGGACAACCATGATTGGGACCTGCAACAGTTGTACCTTTGACCAGGAATCCCGACAATATCGGGCATGACTACACGAACGATAGCGATTGTCGAGGACGAGGGGCCGATTCGGGATAATTACCGTGAGGCGCTGGAGCGGTACGGGTTTCAGACGCTGGGGTTGGCGGATCGGTCCGGAGCCGAGGCGGCTTTTGCTGAACGCTTGCCGGATCTGGTGGTCATCGATATCGGATTGGGTGACGAGCCGGAAGGCGGGTTCGAGTTGTGCCGCTGGTTGAGGAATCGCTCGGCGGAATTGCCGATCATTTTTCTGACCGCGCGCGACAGTGATCTGGACGCGGTTTCCGGGCTGCGCCTGGGGGCCGATGATTATCTGACCAAGGACATCAGCACCAGTCATCTGCTGGCCCGCATCATCGCGCTGTTCCGGCGGATCGACGCGCTTTCCCGTCCGACTCGCGAGCCGGGCCGGTTGATTGCCCACGGTTCACTGGCGCTGGATCCGGACGCACTGAACGTGCGCTGGAAGGACCAGGCCGTGGCGCTGACGGTTACCGAGTTCTGGATGATTCACTGTCTGACCCGCCACCCCGGCCACGTCAAGTCACGCTCACAGCTGATGGACGCGGCCAGCCTGGTGGTCGACGACACCACCATCACTTCGCACATCAAGCGGATTCGACGCAAGTTTCAGGCCGTGGATGCCGACTTCGACCAACTGAAAACGGTCCACGGCGCGGGATATCGCTGGCACGCTGCGCAGTGACACTACGCTCTCAGCTGCTGCTGATCACCCTGCTGGTAATGGCGCTGCCGATTACCGGCTGGCAGTTTGCGCGCCAGGTCGAGCAGACCCTGCGGGTCGGCCATGCCGAGGCCCTGATCGACATCACTCGCACCACCGCCCGGCTGTTAGCCAACCAGGCCGGCGAATTCTGGCCCGCAAGCGACGGCCCCTTACGCTACGTTCATCAACCCGTGACCAGTCTGTTTCTGGACGGCTACGCCGATGACTGGATCGGCACCTCAGGCGATCAGCCACTGGAAGACCAGTCCTCAGCTCGTCTGACTATTGCCGAACGCGATCAGAATCTGTATCTGCTGGTCCAGGTGACCAGCTCAAACCAGGTCTACAGCCGCCCGGGCCTGGCCGACGGCGATCGGCTGATGCTCGAATTTCTGCGTGCCGACGGTCTGCGAAGCCGGGTCGAACTGGCCCCGCTGGCGCCGGGCTGGATCGAGTCGCGCGGACGCAATTCTTCAGGCTGGCCGCGGGTTCAGGGCTACTGGCAGCCGCGCGCCCGCGGCTGGACAGTGGAACTGCAGGTTCCCGATCATCCTGCGCCGGTTGCGGTTGGCTGGCAGGTCATCGACGTCGACAGCAATAGCCCGCAAGCCCCGACTCGAATCCACGGCACGCTGAGTCCAGCCGCAACTCTGATTCGTCCCCAGCCAGAACTTGAAACCCGCTTGACGGAAATTCTTCCCGATGGCACCCGCGCCTGGGCGGCGTTGCCTGAAGGTTGGGTCATTGCCCGGGCCAGTCGCGATGAGCGAGCAGATTCGGCTTCGGTCCAGCCGACCTGGCTGGATACTTTTCTGTTCGAGCGTCTGGCCAGTGATTCCATTCCGGTCGGACCGCAGCGCGATGAGAACACCACCCGGCTGGCGACAAATCAAGAAGGACTGAACGAAGTCAGCGCGGCCTGGACAACCCGTCCCGATCAACCCGGCGTCGTGCTCAGCGCGAGCGCGCCGATCCGGCTGGACGATCAGATTGTTGGCCACCTGGTACTCGAGCGCGATGCCGACCGCCTGCTGCTGGAAAGCAATCGCGCCGTGTTGCGCCTGCTCGCCATCAGCCTGATCGTGTTTGTCGTGGTTGCGATGATTCTGCTGGCCTACGCCACCTGGCTGTCCGTGCGCATCCGCAAGTTGCGCAACGCGGCGGAAGCTGCAGTCAGCGAGGATGGACAGGTCCGCCAGCTGATTTCACCACCGCAAGCCGGTGATGAGCTGGGTGATCTGGGACGGAGCATGGCCCGTCTGCTGTCCGGCCTGGGCGAGCATCAACGCTACCTGCGCACCCTGGCCGACAAGCTGGCCCATGAACTGCGCACACCGCTGGCTATGATCCGCTCATCACTGGACAACCTGGAGCATGCGCAGGATCCGGCCTCGGTCGAACGTTATCGCGAGCGAGCCAAGGAAGGCAGTGACCGGCTCAACCGGATATTCCAGGCGATGAGCCAGGCCTCGCGGATCGAAGAAAGCCTGGCTGATGAACCCATAATTCGGCTGGATTTGAAGGAATTTCTCGACAATTATGTCCAGGCCTGCCGCGACACTTATCCCAGGCGTCGCTTCGATCTGATCGTTCCCGATCAACCGGCGATTGTCATGGCTGCCCCGGACCTGCTTGCCCAGCTTGTCGACAAGTTGATCGACAACGCGGTAGATTTCAGCCCGATCGACAGCATGATCCGGGTCCGGCTCGACCGTTCGGGTAGCACCAGGTTGCTACTGTCGATTGAAAATGACGGGCCATCATTGCCCGACAGTGGCGATACCGTGTTCGATTCTATGGTGTCGATCAGAAAACAGCGTGGACCAACCGTACACCTGGGACTGGGGCTGACCATTGCCCGCCTGATCGCCGACCATCACGGCTGGCGAATACGGGCAGTGAATTGCAAAGGCGGCGTCGCGGTTCAGATCACGTTGCCAATCAAAGAAAATCTTTCCTGATTACGTATGTTTCTCAGCTATTGAGAAGGCCGGCGGCTACCGTCGTAT
>Ga0076930_100070_pt1 | contig 163095 bp, 147 predicted proteins | sample HotLakConsoUCCRE_FD_71149 | JGI IMG/M metagenome (GOLD analysis project Ga0076930, IMG submission 71149) | Hypersaline microbial mat communities from Hot Lake, Washington, USA - Hot Lake Consortium UCC-RE (version 3) (version 3) ...
CCTGCATTGTTTAGAACCGATAGGCCCACTGGCGATGGCCGATGGACATGATTTTCCAGGGCTGGTCGATCAGCCTGTTCCCGGCATCGCAGCACAATGCGACGATCTCGTCGTAGGAGCGGAACACCCGATTGGACAGCCAGTTGTCGCGCAGGAACTGCCAGACGTTTTCCACCGGGTTCAGCTCCGGCGATCGCGGCGGCAGGGGCAGGAGAGTGATGTTGTCCGGGATATCGAGCCGGCCGGTGGTGTGCCACCCGGCCTGGTCGAGGATCACCACGGCATGGGCGCCGGGCCGGACCTGTGAAGAGATCTCCTCCAGGTGCCACGGCATCGCGCGGGTATCGCAGCGGGGCAGGACCAGCGCCGCTCCGACGCCCCGCTCAGGACAGATGGCGCCGAAGATGTAGGCCGACCTGGTGCGCTGGTCGTGCGGCGCCCGGGGCCGCGTGCCGCGCTGCGCCCAGCGCCGGGTGAGCTTGTTCTTCTGGCCGACCCGCGCCTCGTCCTGCCACCAAAGTTCTATCGTGGTGCCCGCCGGAAGCCGGGCGTGGATGTCGTCCAGCACCGACGGGAAACTTTTTTAAAATCCTCGGCGGCCAATACGTTCTGGTCCGGGTGCTGCGGGCGGGCCGAAAGCTTGCGGTACCCGAGCCGCTTCAACTCGCGCCCGACGGTGGTTTCGTCCATCGAGATGCCGAACTCCTCGAAGATCCACTGCCCGAGATCCTTCAGCCGCCAGCGAACCACGCCGTCGACAGCCGGAATCGGCCCTGCCTCGACCTTGCGACACAGCGCCAGGCGCTGCTGCGCATCGAGCTTCGGCGGCTGGCCCGGCGCCTTGCGGTCGATCAGGCCATCCGGCCCCTCGGCATTGAACCGCAGGACCCAGTCCCGGACGATCTGCAGCCCGACACCGCCCAGCCTGGCCGCCGCGCTGCGGCTCCCGCCGTCATAGATCAACGCCAGCGCCAGCAACCGCCGGGTCTGGTTCGCATCCTCCGCTTCCTTCGCCAAACGGCGAAGCATGGCCGCTTCATAATCATGTCGGAGAGGGATCGGCGCTCCCATGGCAACGCTCCTGTCGTTTGCCATGGTGAATCACATTTTGGCGCCCGTGGGAATCCCACCGAGACAGTCTCGATCAGCGCAGGTTGGTATGACTCGGGCGCTCGGCGACTTCGCCCGGATCGTCGAGGTGTTCGACCGCCAAGGCGTGTCGTTCGTCGCGGTGACCCAGGCGTTCAACACGACGACCTCGATGGGCCGGCTGACGCTCAACATGCTGCTCAGCTTCGCCCAGTTCGAGCGCGAGGTGACCGGCGAGCGGATCCGCGACAAGATCGCCGCGTCCAAGCGCAAGGGCATGTGGATGGGCGGCCCGCCGCCGCTCGGCTACGATGTCGCCGACCGCGCCCTGGTGGTCAACCCGGCCGAGGCCGCGACCGTGCGCACGATCTTCCGACGCTACCGCGCGCTCGGCTCGGTCGCCGAGCTGCAAGCGGTGCTGGTCGATCAAGGCATCGTCAGCAAGCGGCGGGTCGACCGCCACGGCCGGGTCACCGGCGGCACGCCGCTCGGCCGCGGCGCGCTCTACCGGCTGCTGCAGAATCGGCTCTACCGCGGCGAGATCGCCCATCGCGGCGCGGTCCATCCCGGCCGGCATGCGGCGATCGTCGACCAAGATCTGTGGGACGCGGTGCAGGCGCGGCTGGCCGACAATCGGGTCGACCGGCGGGCCGGCGGCGATGCCGCGGCGCCCAGCCTGCTGGCTGGGCTGCTGGTCGATGGTGAAGGCCGACGGCTGACGCCGAGCCATACCACCAAGGCGGGCCGGCGCTACCGCTACTATGTCTCCCATGCCCTGGTCACCGGCACCCGGTCGGCCACCGCCAATGGCCTGAGGTTGCCGGCCAGCGATCTCGAGGCGGCCATCGAGCAGCGGCTGTGCGGCTTCCTCATCGACCGGGCGGCGCTGTTCGACGAGTTTCAGGGCGGCCTGTCGCCCGGCGATCCCGGCACCGGCCTGCTGACCACGGCGGCCGAACTGGCCTACACTTGGACAACGTGCCCGCTGGTGGAGCGGCGCCGACGCCTGCTCGTCGTGGTCGACCGGGTCGTCGTCACCGAGGGCCAGCTGGAGATCCAGCTGTGCCGGCAGGGGCTGGGGACCCTGCTCCGGGGCGAAGCGCCGACAGCGCCCGACCCCCGCGATGACGATCCGCTTCGGCTGGTCGTGACGTTTAAGCGACGCCGGGTCGGCAAGGAGAACCGGCTGCTGCTCGAGAGTGCCGACTCGAGCGCGCGTCGGACTTCCGACACCGCGCTGCACCGGCAGCTCGCCCGGGCCCAACACTACCGCGCCCTGGCCCTGGGTGGCGATGGCCGGTCGATTCCCGCGCTCGCCACCGAGGCCGGCGTCACGCCGTCCTACTTCGCGCGGGTGCTGCGGCTGGGGTTCCTGGCGCCGGCTGTTGTCACGGCGATCCTGAAAGATCGTCATCCGGTCGAGCTGACCGCCAATCGGCTTGCCACCCGCATCACGCTGCCGGCCGACTGGTCGGCCCAGCGCACCGCGCTCGGCCTCGACTGATCCCATTCAGAACCCGGATCCTCCAAGACCCGGGATCCTCGCAGCCCATCACTCAATGCCTCGAACTGTCCAGGCCGACCGCCGGGGGCAGGCCGATTGGTCGGCCGTTGCCGCCTCGGGAGGGCGCTGTCCTGCTGCCGACGCGGAAGCGCAGCAGACGGTCGTGCCACGCCACGGCTCTCGGCGAACCCCCGAAACTGGAAATGGAGATAGGAGCGCCAAAACGCCCTGAGAGACGCGCAAGAGAGCGTCTCTCCCACCAAGACAGGCTGTGCCGGCTCCGCCAAGCCTTTGAAAGCTCAGGTGTATCGACGGCTATCGCCAAAACAATGTGGAAACCCGTTAAGGTAGAAAGAGTATTGGCTGGGGGACCTGGATTCGAACCAGGGCTCTCGGAGTCAGAGTCCGATGTCCTACCGCTAGACGATCCCCCAGCAAAGGTGCGCGGTGTCTAGCATGCGCCGGCGGCTGCCGACAACCCCCATCTGGGGGATTTTTCCGGACCGGCAACCCGCTGCGGGCGATCCGGGGTCAAGGGCGGGCCGGAGGCCGGCCGTGACTTCCGAGGGGCTTGCTCTACCGTCGGCTGGCAGTCGGGCGACTGGTGCAAACCCAACCGATTGGGCTATCCTCGCCCATCATCGCATGGTGGCGGTAACGGGGCGGCGGGCGCCACCGTGCCGCCGTCGGAGGGTTCTTCCGGTGCCCATGCAGCCCCTCGATACGATCGAAGGATCGGCCTCGCCTCCCCGGCCCGCCGGCTCCCGGCGGCCGGTGGCGGCGGTCGACCTCGGCACCAACAACTGCCGCCTGCTGATCGCTCGCGGGGGGCCCGGGGACTTTCGCGTGATCGACGCGTTCAGCCGCGTCGTCCGCCTGGGCGAGCGGGTCGACGTGACCGGCCGCCTGTCGGAGCCGGCGATGGCGCGCAGTGTCGCGGCGCTGAAGGTCTGCGCCGCGAAGATCGAGCGTCGCGGCGTCGGCCGGGCGCGCGCCGTCGCAACCGAGGCCTGCCGGCGTGCCGACAATTTTCCGGCCTTCCGAGACCGGGTGCGCGCGGAGACCGGCCTCGATCTCGAGGTCATTTCGGCGGACGAGGAGGCGCGCCTGTCGCTGGCCGGCTGCGCGCCGCTGATCGATCCGGCGGTGGACCATGCCCTGGTGTTCGACATCGGCGGCGGATCGACCGAGTTGATGTGGCTGAATGCCGTCGATGCGGCGGCGGGCCGGGCCGCGTGTCCGGTCGATTGGATCAGCCTGCCGTACGGCGTGGTCGGGCTGACCGAGCGGCACGGAATGGACCCGCTGCCGGAGGGCGTCTATCGGGCCATCGTCGCCGAGGTGGTCGACGCGCTGCAGGCGTTCGAGAGGCGTCATGCGATTCGCGACCGGATCGCCGAGGGCCGGGTGCAGATGCTCGGCTCCTCCGGCACGGTGACCACCCTGGCCGGGGTGCTGTTCGACCTGCCCCGATACGACCGGGCACGGGTCGACGGCCAGTGGCTGAGCTTCGTCGATGCCCGGGAGACGAGCCGTCGGCTGCTGTCGATGGACGTTGCGGCGCGGGCTTCCCACCCCTGCATCGGGCGCGACCGTGCCGACCTGGTCCTGGCCGGATGCGCCGTGCTCGAGGCGATCTGCGAGGTCTGGCCGGTCGGCCGGCTCAGGATCGCCGATCGCGGCGTGCGCGAGGGCATCCTGAACGACCTCATGGGCGGCGTGCGGGGCCACGCGGGCGGGACGGATCTGGCAGACCACGCTGTATCGCGGGGCGGTCGCCCCATATAGTCCGCGACCCGTCTTCGTTCCGCGTCGCCCGGAGTGTTCTCCCCATGGCCCGCAAGCCGACCTCCAGCCGCCCGTCCGGGCGAGCCCTTACCACCCGCGTGAAGACGGCCAAGCGGCGCAAGACGTCGTCAACGCGCTGGCTCCAGCGGCAGTTGAACGACCCCTATGTCGCCGAGGCCAGGCGCCGCGGCTATCGCTCGCGCGCGGCGTTCAAGCTGCTCCAGATGGACGAGAAGCTGGGATTGCTGCGCCGCGACATGAGGGTGGTCGATCTGGGCGCCGCGCCGGGCGGCTGGTCCCAGGTCGCGGCGGAGACGGTCCGGCCGGAGGCCAGCGGCGGGCGCATCGTCGCGATCGACTATCTGGAGATGGATCCGCTGCCCGGGGTCGAGGTCCTGCTGCTGGACTTCACCGACGAAACGGCGCCCGATCGGCTGCGCACCGCGCTCGACGGACCGGCCGACCTGGTGATGAGCGACATGGCCGCGCCGACGGTCGGCCATCCGCCGACCGACCATCTGCGGATCATGGGGCTCGCCGAACTGGCCTACGATTTCGCCCGCGACGTCCTGGCGCCGGGCGGGTCCTTCGTGTGCAAGGTGTTCTCCGGCGGCGCCGAGAAGTCGCTGCTGGAGCAGCTGAAACGCGACTTCGACAAGGTCCGCCACGTCAAGCCGCCGGCCAGCCGGTCGGATTCGGCGGAGACCTACGTCGTCGCGACGGGGTTCCGCGGCCGGGGCTGAGTGCGAGGCGCATCGGCCCGGGCCGTGGCAGGAAGGCGGGCGCGGGCGTAGGCCTCCCCGGCGACCGCGTCGCACAGCCGCGCCCAGTCGCAGCCGGTGCAGGCGGCGCGGATCCGGCCGTCGGCGAAGGCGGCGCGCAGGCGGGCGATCAGCCCTGGCTCCGGCTCGACCACGACGCCCGCCGCGATCGGCCGGTCCAGCTCGGCCGACAGGGCGGCGGTGGCGCGCGCGTCCCGCTCGCGGACGCTCAAGCGGTGGCAGTGTGCGTCCGGGTCGCCGCTGATCGGCCGGCACACGTCGTCCGGGCCGTCGACCAGCCGGATCGACTCTCCGCCGGCGATGCGCCGGATCAGGGCGTCGTAGCCCTGGCAGAACGCCTCGCCATAGCCCGCGCCGGCATAGGTCAGCATGCACAGCAGATGGTGCGGGCGGAGTTCGACCGTCATCGCTCGCCGTCGGCCCGGGCGCCGCCGCCGGCCGGCACCGGCATCATCGCGTCCTCGATCCGGGACGACGCGGCCAGGACGGCGGTGCCGATCAGCACCGCGAGCAGCTTCGTCGCCGGCAGCCGGCCGTCGAGTCGAAGCGGGGCGAAGGGCGCGACGGCGGAGGACGGGGGCGGGGACATGGGGACTCCTGGCAGGGCGGCGCTCGAACCGAATCGGCGAAGCGGAGGCGGTTGAGCCATTGGGTGAACGAGTCTCGATAGGATGTCCACGTGGCATCGGAAGGACGCCGGTAGGGATCTCCGTGGCGAATGTCGGCGATGGGCGGCCGGTCAGCCGGCGCGCAGCGGATGCTGGATCATCGGCCCCAATTGCTGCAGCAGCCCGGGCACCGAGTGGATCACCGCGCCCGTGTCCGCCGGCACGCCGGGCGGCAACGGTCGCACCAGCAGCTCCGCGCGGTAGCGGGTGACGCTGTAGCGGTCGGAACGCGGGCCATAGAGCGGAAACCGCGTGCCGACCGACACGCCGCTGCCGCTCCGGCTGCCGAAGCCGTAGCCGACATGGCCGGGCCAGGGATCCCATTCGCGGATGATCTCGCGCTGGCGATGCAGCGTCTTGTCCAGCACCGCCAGCCGGTCCGCCCCCCGGTCGGCGGCCAGCTCGGCGGCGCGGTAGAGGGCGAAAGCCTCCACCCGCTCCGGCGAGGTGACCGAATTGCCGGCGAAGGTCACCTCGAACAGTCCGCCCGCGATCGGACGTTCGGCATATCCGCCGCCCGGGCCGGCGGGAGCATAGGCGGTCGGCTGCGCGGTGCCGCAGGCGGCGAGCGCGGGCAGCGCGACCAGCATCAGCAGTAGTGCCGCAATCCGTCGAACCGTCATCGATCCCTCCCGTGCCGGCGACCCGCGGCGCCGGCGTCTCGGAGGATAACGCATGACGGCCGGTGCGGTAGCAGGCGATCGGGCGGCCGCCGGGTCACTCCCGCACGAACAGCCGGCGATCGAAGCCGCAGAAGGGTTCGGCGCCGGTTTCGGTGATGCGGATGCACTCGCTGATCTCGATGCCCCAATCGTCGAGCCACATGCCGGGGATCAGGTGGAACGTCATGTTCGGCTGCAGCACCGTGGAATCGCCGGGGCGCAGGCTCATGGTGTGTTCGCCCCAGTCGGGCGGATAGTTGACGCCGGTCGGATAGCCGAGGCGGGATTCCTTGACCAGGCCGGTCGGCTCCAGCGCCTTGCGCCAGGCGGCCTCGATGTCGGCGCAGGTGTTGCCCGGCTTCGCCGCCTCCAGCGCGTAGCCGATCCCTTCGACCACCATCTCCGCGAGGTCGTGCCACTTCTGCGGCGGGGTCCCGAGATAGACGGTGCGCGCCATCGGGCAGTGGTACCGGCGGCGGCAGCCGGCCAGTTCGATGATCGTGCCGGCGCCGCTCTCGAACGGCCGGTCGGTCCAGGTCAGGTGCGGCGCGGCACTGGCGGTGCCGGTCGGCAGCAGCGGCACGATCGCGGCGTATTCGCCGCCGAACTCCGGCAGGCCGCGGATCTGCGCGGCGGTGATCTCCGCCACCGCGTCGCACTGGCGCACGCCGGGGGCGATCACGTCGACCGCCGTCTGCATCGCCTGCTCGGCGATCCGCGCGGCCTGGCGCATCAGCGCGATCTCGGCCTCCGACTTGATCGCGCGCACCCAGTTGACCAGCAGCGCCGCGTCGACGAAGCGGCAGTTCGGCAACCCGCGCCGCAGGGCGGCGTCGGCCGCGGCGGTGTAGTAGTAGGCATCGCTCTCGACCGCGACGGTGCCCTTGGCCCAGCCGCGGTCGACCATCACCCGGGCCACGAACTCCATCGGGTGGCGCTCGGTCGAATGGACGTAGTGGTCCGGATAGCCGACGATCTCCCCGTCGTCGAGCCAGGTCGACTCCCGCGCACCCGGCGCGTCCTGCCTGCGGCCGATCCACATCGGCTGCTCCGCCTCCAGCGCCACCGCGACCATCTGGTGGACGTAGAACGACCAGCCGTCATAGCCGGTGAGGTAGTTCATGTTCGCCGGGTCGGCGATCAGCAGCAGGTCGATGCCGCGGTCGCTCATCCGCTGCTTGACGGCAGCGAGGCGTCGGGCGAATTCCGCATCGTCGAAAGGCGGCTTGTAGGGCGAGGTGACGACGGGCGAGTTGATCGTGGTCATGGGGCGGCTCTCGGGCGGGGCGTGGGAAGCGGCGGGTCAGCTCTCGATGGTCGTGCCGGCGCCGGCGGCGACGGCTTCGCGGAAGGCGTGCAGGGCGATCGCCGTGTCCTGGACGCCGGTGCCCGTCAGGTCGCAGACCGTGACCTCCTCGTCGGACCGGCGGCCGGGTGCGGTGCCGGCCGCGATCTCGCCCAGCTCGACCACCGGCAGGTCGGCGGTGACGATACCGGCCTCCAGCGCGGCGCGCAGCTCGCCCAGCCGTTCCGACTGGCTGCGTCGATCGCAGACGAAGCGGTCGGCGCGGGCGACCACCATCGGTGCCAGCTCGTTCTTGTCCTCGGCGTCCGACCCCATGGCGGTCACGTGCAGCCCCGGATGCAGCCAGTCCGCCTGGATCAGCGGGCTCCTGGACGGCGTCGTGGTGATTGCCACGTCGGCGGCGCGGACCGCCGCCTCGAGCGTTTCGGCGACCGCGACCGGCACGCCCAGGAGGTCCGTCATCTCCGCCGCATAGGCCTCGGCCTTCGCCCGGTCGCGGGCCCAGACGACGACCTCGGCGAAGCTGCGGACCAGCCGGAGCGCCCGGACCTGGAGGCGTGCCTGCATGCCGGCGCCGATCACCGCGACCGTGCGGATCTGGCGCTTCGCCAGGTGCCGGGCGGCGACCGCGCCGGCGGCGGCGGTGCGCAGGTCGGTCAGATAGCCGTTGTCGAGCAGCACCGCCTCGGTCAGCCCGGTCTCGGCCGACAGCAGGATCATCAGACCGTTCAGGCTCGGCAGGCCCTTGGCCGGGTTGTCGAAGAAGCCGGGGCTGACCTTCAGCGCGAAGCTGGGAAAGCCGGTGACGTAGGCCGTCTTCACGTCGATCTCGCCGTGCTTCTCCTCGATCGCCATGGAGAGGATCGGCGGCATCACGACCGAGCCTCCGGCCAACGCGATGAAGGCCTGCTCGACGATGTCGACGGCGGACGCGTCGAGCGACACGGCGCGGCGCAACTCGGCCTCGGTCAGGATGCGGACGGCGGGCATGCGGCTTCGACTCCTCAGATCGGCGGGGTCGGGGCGATCATCGCGTGGCGGAACGGCTCCGGCGCGTATTCGGTGACCACCTTGGTGAACAGCGCCATGTCGACGTTCGCGCCGCAGACGAAGACCGCGGCGGTCCGGCCGAGCGGCCCCGCCTTGCCGGCCAGGAAGGCCGCATGGGCGACCGCGCCCGCCCCCTCCGCGACCTGGCGGTCGTGCCAGTAGAGATGCGCCATGCCGTGGGCGATCTCGTCCTCGGTCACGGTCACCACGTCGTCGACCAGGGCCCGGCAGATCGGGAAGGTGACCCGGTTATCGAGTCCGATCCCGCCGCCCAGGCTGTCGGCCAGGCTCTCGACCTCCTCCACCTGGACCGGCCGGCCGGCGCGCAGGCTCTCGATCATCGCGGCGCCGCGGTCCATCGAGATGCCGACGATGCGGATCGCCGGGTTCGCCGCCTTCAGTGCCACCGCGATGCCGGAAATCAGCCCGCCGCCCGAGAGCGGGACGAGGGCGGAGTCGATCTGCGGCAGGTCATCCAGCACCTCGAGGCCCAGCGTGCCCTGGCCGGCCACGATCGCCGGATCGTCGAACGGCGGCACCGGGACCGCTCCGGTCTCCGCGACGAAGGCATGGGCCGCCTCGAACGCCTGGTCCTGGCTGTGGCCCGCGATGCGCACCGTGGCTCCGGCAGCCTCCAGCGCGGCGCGCTTGTTGACCGGCACCAGGTCGGAGAGGAAGACGGTCGCCGCGACGCCCAGACGCCGGGCTGCATGGGCGACGGCGCGGCCGTGATTGCCGGTCGACACGGCGACCACGCCGCGTTCCCGTTCAGCGTCCGTCAACTGCGCCAGGCGGTTGGTGGCGCCGCGCAGCTTGAAGGAGCCGGTCTCCTGCAGGCTGTCGAGCTTGAGGTGGATGTCGGCGCCGGCCTCCTCCGACAGGGCCTCGGCGCGGACCAGCGGCGTGCGGCGCACCAGCCCCGAAATCGCGGCGCGGGCGCGCCAGACGTCCTGGGCCTTGACCGGCAGATCGGGGCTCGGCTGGCGCATCTCGGGGCGGCTCGGGCGAGGGTGGGCGCTCGACGAAGCCTTCGGCCGACGGGCGGCCGTGTCAATCGTAGAATTGAGCCGGTGCAACCAGCGCGAGGCGGACGCGGCCCGCCAGTTCCGGCCTCGATTGGAGCGATTGCGAGGAGGTCCGGCGGTCGCCGGGACGACCAGCGGGTTTTCCGGGGCCTCCATCAGACCGTCAGCAGCGCCGGCTCCGGGCTCTGCTGCAGGAGGGCGGCGACCCGGTCCAGGCCCTCGCGCAGCTGGCCGCGGGTCGCGGGGGCGCCGAGGCTGAGGCGCACCGCGTGCGGCTGTGCATGGCGGCCGACCACGAACGGCTCCGACGCGGCGGCGGCGACGCCCTGCAGGCGGAGCTGGGCGACGAAGTTGTCGGCGCGCCAGTCGCCCGGCAGGGTCAGCCAGGCATTGATGCCGGTCGGATGGGCGGCGATCTGCTGGCCCGCCAGCACTTCGGCGGCGATCGCCTGGCGGGCTGCCAATTCGTTGCGCTGCCAGGCGGCCATGTCGCGCGCCGTGCCGTCCTCGATCCAGCGCGTGGCGATTTCCGCCAGCAGGGCGGAGGCCATCCAGCTGGTGGTGCGCACCCGCGCGGTCAGCCGCTCGATCGTCCCTGCGGGAGCCGTCAGGTAGCCGGTGCGCAGGCCGGAGACGGTCGACTTGGTGAAGCTGGTGATGTGGAACGCCAGGTCGGGCAGGAAGGACGCCAGGGTCGGCGGCGGATCGGCCACCAGGGGGCGGAACACGTCGTCCTCCACCACTGCGACACCATGCGCCTCGGCGATCGCGGCGATCCGGCGCCGCCGGTCGGCTCCCATCAGCGTGGAGGTCGGGTTGTTCAGCGTCGGCGTCGTCACGAGCACCTTGACGTCGCCGGCCCGGCAGGCCTGCTCGAACGCCTCGGGCAGGATGCCCTCGCCGTCGCAGGGCAGGCCGCGCAGCCGGAAATGCAGCACGGTGGCCAGCGAGATCAGGCCATGGTCGGTCAGCCGGTCGGTCAGCACCAGGTTGCCCGGCTCGGTCAGGGTGGCGAGGGCCACCAGCAGCGCGTGGGCGCAGCCGTTGGTGATCACCACCCGCTCCGGCGCGGCGGGCACCCCGAGCCCTTCGAGCCAGCGGGCGGCGGCGGCGCGGTGACGGTCCATCCCGACCAGCGGGCGGCAGGCCAGCATCGGGTCCATGTCGGCATCTGCCGACAGCTCGGCGAACAGCTGCCGCAGCCGCTCCACATGGTTCGGCGCGCGGGCCGGGCGGCAGATCGACAGGTCGATCACGTCCGCCTGCCGGCGCTGCATGATGAACCGCGCCTCCTCCCCGCCGCCGCGGCTCTGGATGAAGGTGCCGCGGCCGACCTCGCCGACCACCAGGCCGCGCCGCTCCGCCTCCACATAGGCGGCGCTGACCGTCTGGACGCTGACCTGGAGCCGCCAGGCGAGGCGGCGCCGGGGCGGCAGCCGGTCGCCCGGGCGAAGTCGTCCGTCGTCGATCGCATCGGCGATCGCGGCGACGATGGCGAGGTAGCGCGGGCCGGGCCGCAGGGCGATGTCGGGCAGCCAGTCGGACATGGGAAGCGGGTCCGGCGGTCTTGGGGGGCGGCGGGGCACGGTCGCAAGGGGCGACCGCGCGACGATCGTAGCCGGGCCGCTGCGTTGATCCGACTCAATTCGTCGCTTGAACCGCACCATTTCCCGGCCGTAGCATCCGGACCGGCTGCGGCGCCGGGCATCGGGGTCGCTGCGAAGGGCTGCCCCCGAAGGAGAGGCGCATGGCCGACACCGAGGGTCTGGAGAGGGACGTGCTGCAGCGGGCGGAGCCGCATCGCCCGTTTACCCGCGTCTCGACCCGGCTCGACTTCGACGCCGAGGGCAAGCGGTTCGGCACGCTGGTCGTGCCGCATTCCCGCAACGACAGTGCCTGGGGATCGGTGCAGATCCCGGTCTGCGTGATCGCGCGGGGCAGCGGCCCGACCGTGGTGATGGCCGGCGCCGCCCATGGCGACGAATACGAGGGGCCGATCGCGCTGATGAAGCTGGCGCGCGCGCTCGATCCGGCGGAGGTGCAGGGCCGGCTGATCATCCTGCCGACGGTCAACGTGCCGGCTGTCCGCGCCGGCACCCGTCTGTCGCCGGTCGACGGGCTGAACCTCAACCGGATCTACCCGGGCCGCGCCGACGGGACCGTGACCCAGATGATCGCCCACTACGTCACGACGCACCTCCTGCCGCTGGCGGACGTGGTGGTGGACCTCCATTCCGGCGGCAAGACGCTGAACTTCCTGCCGTCGGCGGTGATGCACTACCTGGACGACCGGCACCGGATGGATCACACCCTGGCGGCGGTGAAGGCCTTCGGCGCGCCCGCCGGCATGGTTCTTCGCGAACTCGACAGCCAGGGCATGCTCGACACCACGGCGGAGGAGATGGGGCGCATCTTCGTGACGACGGAACTCGGCGGCTCCGGCACGCTGACCCGGGAGACCGTGGAGATCGCGGAGACCGGCCTCGCCAACCTGCTGGCCCATTTCGAGGTGATCGACCGGCCGATCGCGACGCCGGAGAGCCGGGGTCGGGCCCCCACCCGGATGATGCACACGCCGGATGAGACCAGCTTCGTTCTGGCCGAGGACGGCGGCATCTTCGAGGTGCTGGTCGACCTGGGCGACCCGGTGGCGGCGGGCCAGCCGATCGGCCAGATCCATTTCTACGAGCAGCCGGATCGACCGCCGCTGACCTATTTCGCGCGGACCGACGGGGTGCTCTGGTGCCGGCATGCGCCCGGGCTGGTGCAGCGCGGCGACTGCATCGCGGTGATCGCCACCGACTTTCCGGGCTGAGCGCGGCGATGGCCGGCGGCGGCGGGGGCGTCCGGGCCGGGCTTCGGCTGGACGCGATCGATTTGCGCATCCTGGCGGCGCTGGAGCGCGACGGCCGGATCACCAAGCTGGCGCTCTCGGAACAGGTCGCCCTGTCGCCGAGCGCCTGCCTGGAACGGATCAAGCGGCTGGAGGGGGCGGGGGTGATCCGCGGCTACCACGCCGAGGTCGACCCGGCGCGCATCGCCCCGGTGACCACGGCGTTCGTCGAGATCGAACTGAAGCGCCACGAGGCCGCAGATTTCGACCGTTTTGAGAAGAAGATCGCGGAAGTGCCTGAGGTCATGGAGGTCCATGCAATCGGCGGCGGCATGGACTATCTGGTCCGCGTGGTCTCCCGCGGGATCGACGACTACCAGGCCCTGATTGACCGCCTACTGGCCGAGGACATCGGGATCGGCCGGTACTTCACCTACTTCGTGACCAAGCCGGTGTTCCGCCGGCACGGCCATCCGCTGGAGCGTCTGCTGGGCGGGTAGCCTCCGCCCGCCCCGGGCAGCCGGGTCCGGAAAAAGAGCGGGGCGCCGGCCCCGGGGGAAAACGGGCCGGCGCCCCGTGCCGGGCGGACCGGTGGATGGACCGGTTCGCCTCAGGGGAAGACGCCGACGGATCCGTCAGGGGGAGGAAGAAACGGACCCGCCGGCGCCCGGGGGAACTCGAGGGAAAAAACCGACGCGCGCCTCGGGTTCAGTGCAGCGGCGCCAGCTTTTCGGCGATCGAGCGCCAGTCGGCGGTGCGGCGCAGGTCGCCTGCGCTCTCGGCCTCCTGCGCCTTCAGCATGGCGGCGGCGACCGCAGCCTCGCCCAGGCGCTGGCGGATGGTCTCGGCAATCAGGGTGGCCTGGCTGTCGGTGATCATGGTGTCTCCTCTGCCTGGCGGCGGCTCCATGCCGCGTTCGGAACTCTCTACGCGGGGAGGCGCGATCCGGATCACCGCCACGGATCAACGGATCGACAGGGGCGTGCGAGATGGCAGGCGACTCCGATCAGCGACCGACGTTGCGGCCCCGCGACCGGGGCCTCGGCCGTGAACGAGCCTCCGCGAACCTCCTGGAAGATGGCGCCGGGCTAGTCGTGCCGGGTGATCTGGCCCTGGGACGGCCAGTTCGGGCGGGTCGCCACGTCCTTGCTGCCGCAGCCGGTACAGCGCAGCTTGGCCCCGATCTCCGGCACGGCGACCGCGGGACCCAGCTGGCGGACCAGTTGCACCGTGGGCAGCACCGCATTGTGGCCGCAGCGATTGCACCAGCAGAAGACGTCGACCTGCCGGTCGGCCAGCGTGCCGAGCAGCGCCGGCCGGCGCCGACGGTCGGCCGCCGCGATGACCTGGCGTTTGAACGCGCCCATCCCCGATGTCCGCCCCCCGATGGTTCCGCATGTCCCCGGCCGACGGCCCCGGGTGGTCCTAGAGGGCCGAGTCGACGATGAGAACATTATAGGAACACTTGGGGGTGGGAAAGGCCGCCGTCAGCAGCCGGCGCGGGTCTCGATGGTGGATGCAGCGCAGTCCGGCGGGTCAGTCGCTGACCAGCTTCAGCCGCTTTTCGAACACCGCCAGCGCCTCCGCCAGGGAGGTCGAGCGGGCCAGCCGCCGGGTCTGGTCGAACACCGCGTAGTCGGGGCCGCGGGGGCCGATCGACTTGGCGACGGCGTAGAGCGGCCGGTCATGGGTATGGCGGAACACGCTGAAGATCGCCACGCCTTCCTTGTGGTCGATCGCGTAGTCCTTCCACTCGCCCGCCGCGACCCGGGTGCTGTAGAGCTGCAGGAGCTTGGTCAGCTCGGCGCGATCGAAATGCACGCGGCGCCGACGATTGCGGTAGTCGGACAGGCGGACGATATGGGTCATGCGCCGGTGGGACCTCTCGCATGCTGACCACGGGCGGTCGGGGCCATGCCCTCGACTTTGTGACGGTATCATTTCTGAAATCGGCCCGGGCGTCCAGAGACTCCGGCCCGCCTCTCCGGACGGATTCGAGAGCGGGTCTTGCCCGCCGCGGCCGGCCGAACGACCTTCAGGGACGGACCGCGAGGGCGCCGCGCCGGCCTTCCCGAGGCAACGGTGCCGCCGAGCACGACGCCGAGCACGACAAGGAGGAACACGGGATGCCCGCCCTGGAGACGCCGATCTGCGATTTCGGCTGGAAGGCCGTGGATTTCAGCTTGCCCGGGACCGACGGTCGGGCCTGGAGCCTGGCCGACGTGCGCGGGAAGAACGGCACGCTCGTCATGTTCATCTGCAATCACTGTCCCTACGTCAGGGCCATCGTCGGCCGGCTGGTCGAGGATGTGAGGACCCTGCAGGACAAGGGGATCGGTGCGATCGCGATCATGCCCAATGCGGTCGAACTGTCGCCGGCCGACGGCATGGCGGCGATGCGGGATTTCGCCCAGGTCAACGATTTTCCCTTCCCCTACGTCCTGGACGAGACGCAGGAGATCGCGCGGGCCTATGGCGCGGTCTGCACGCCGGACTTCTTCGGCTTCGACCGGGACATGGGGCTGCAGTACCGCGGCCGGCTGGACGCCTCGAAGACCTCGCTGGCGCCCGACGCGCGGCGCGAGCTCCTGGAGGCGATGCGCCAGGTCGCGCGGACCGGCCAGGGCCCGCAGGAGCAGGTGCCGAGCATGGGCTGCTCGATCAAGTGGCGCGAGGCGGCGTAGGGCGCGGCAGCTCGCCCGAAAAAGGCGCCTCGAAAGCGGGAGATCGGGGGACCGGCAACCGCGGCCGGGCTTGACCGAACCCCCGGCGCTTGGTAACCGGCAGCGTTCGCCCTGCGGCCATGCCGGCCGCCGGCGCCTGCCGCAGTTGCCGGGACCGCCCGATCGGACCGGCCCCGGGTCCCGCGCCCGAGGCCTCCCGGCGGCAAGCCCCCAGGAACCCGCATGTCTGACGTCTTCCGCGAAATCGACGAGGAACTCAAGCAGGAGCGCGCGAAATCGCTGGCTCGGCGCTACGGGCCCGCGGTCGGCACGGCGGTCGTGCTGGTGCTGGCGGTGGCGGCGGGCTGGACCGGCTGGACCCGCTGGCAGGAGAGCCAGGATCGCGCCGCGACGGCCGAACTGATCGAGGTGCTGGGCGCGGAGCAGCAGGCCGGACCGGCGGACCTGGCGGACCGGTTCGCGGTGATCGCGCAGGAGCGGGGCGGCGCCCACGCCACCCTGGCGCGGCTGAACGAGGCGGCGCTCCGGGCCGAGGCCGGCGACACGGCCGCGGCGGTTGCGATTTACCGCGGCGTGGCGGAGGATGGCGGCGCCGACGCGGTGCTGCGCGACTACGCCCGGCTGGCGCTGGTGCTGCATGGGCTCGGGCGCGAGGATCCGGCGGACCTGGAGGCTCGGCTGGAGCCTTTGGCCGCGGCCGGCAGCCCGTGGCGCTGGACGGCGCGGGAGCTTCAGGCCGTCCTGGCGCTGGAGGCCGGCGACGCCGCCCGGGCTCAGGAGATCGTCACCGACCTGGCCGATGCCGCCGAGGCGCCGGCCGGCGTGCGGCAGCGCGCGGCCGACCTGCGCGATCATCTGGCGGAGCGATGAGACCCATGACCCCGCGTCGACTTCGTTCGGTGGCGCTGGCCGCCGTCGCCGCGCTGGCCCTGGCCGGCTGCGACACCCTGGGCGGCTGGCTCGGCGATCCTGAGGAGCCGCCGCTGCCGGGCGAGCGCGTGTCGGTGCTGGAACTCGACAGCCAGCTGTCGGCCGATCCCGGCACGGCGCCGCCTTCGGTGCCGGCGGCGCGGCAGAACCCGGACTGGCCGCAGGCCGGTGGAGAGCCCAGTCACGTCAACGGCCACCTGGCTCTGGCGCTGCCGCTGGAGCGGGCGTGGAGCGCGGATGTCGGCGACGGCCGCGGATCGAACCAGCGGCTCACCGCGGCACCCATTGTGGCCGGTGGGCGGGTCTTCACGCCCGACGCCACCGGTCATCTGACCGCGGTCGACGCCGGCAGCGGCAATCGGGTCTGGCGCGTACGCGTGGCCGACCCGCAGGAGGACAGCGTGCCGCTGGGCGGCGGCGTCGCCTGGGCCGACGGCGTGCTCTACGTCACCACCGGGTTCGGCGAGGTGCTGGCGGTCGATCCGGCCAATGGCGGGCTGGTCTGGCGGAACAAGGCGGCCGGTCCGATCCGTGGCGCGCCGGCGGTGTTCCAGGGCCGGGTCTTCGCCGTCACCGTCGACAACCAGACCGAGGCCTTCGACGCCGCGACCGGCGAGCAGGTGTGGAGCCACACCGGTCTCCTGGAGACCGCCGGCATGCTGGGCGGCGCGGCGCCGGCGATCGGACCGGGCATCGTGGTGGTGCCCTACAGCTCGGGCGAACTCTATGCCCTGCGCCAGGAATCCGGGCTGTCGGTCTGGTCGGACAGCCTGGCGGCGGTGCGCCGGGTCGGTGTCCTGGCCTCTCTGGCCGACATCCGGGCGGAGCCGGTGGTGACCGACCGGCTGGTTCTCGCGATCGGCCATTCCGGCCGCATGGCCGGGATCGATCCCCGCAGCGGCGCCCGCGCCGGGGAGCAGGACCTGGGCGGCATCCAGATGCCTTGGGTCGCGGGCGACACGGCCTTCGTCGTCACCAACGAAGCCGATCTGGTGGCGCTGGACGCCGACGGCGGCAGCATCCGCTGGGTCACCTCCCTGCCGCGCTGGGAAGACCCGGAAGACCGGCAGGAGGCGATCATCTGGTCCGGGCCGGTGCTTGCCGGCGGGCGGCTGATCGTGGTCGGGTCGACGGGGGAGGGTCTGCTGGCCGACCCGGTCACGGGAGAGATCACGGGCCGCTTCGACCTGGAAGGCGACGCCGCGGCGCCGCCGGTGGTGGCGGGCGGCACGCTCTACGTGCTGACCGACAATGGCCGGCTGACCGCCTATCGATAGGCCGGGGAGGGCCGGCACCGTCCGGTGGGGCGGGACCGGTCCGGATGGATGCGCCATGTCGTTCACCGTCGCGATCATCGGCCGGCCCAACGTCGGCAAGTCGACCCTGTTCAACCGCCTGATCGGCAAGCGGCTGGCGCTGGTCGACGATACCCCCGGCGTCACCCGCGACCGCCGCTCCGCGCCCGGCCGGATCGGGCCCCTGGAGTTCACCGTGATCGACACGGCGGGGCTCGAGGAGGCGTTCGACGACAGCCTTGAGGCGCGGATGCGCCGCCAGACCGAACGGGCGCTGGCGGATGCGGATGTGGCGCTGTTCCTGATCGACGCCCGCGCCGGGGTCACGCCCCTCGACCGGCACTTCGCCGCTTGGCTCCGGCAGAGCGAGATCCCGGTGATCCTGGTCGCCAACAAGGCCGAGGGCCGGGTCGGGCAGGCCGGCCTCTACGAGGCGTTCGAGCTGGGCATGGGCGATCCGGTGCCGCTGTCTGCGGAGCACGGAGAGGGCCTGGCCGACCTGGTCGAGGCGTTGCTGCCCTTTGCCGAGGCCGCCGAGGCCGCAGCCGACGCCGCTGCGCCGGCGCCGGACGGGGCGGAGGAGCCGGGCGAGGGGGACGAAGACGGCGAGCCACGGATCATCCAGCTGGCGATCGTCGGCCGTCCCAATGTCGGCAAGTCGACGCTGGTCAACGCGCTGATCGGCGAGGACCGGGTGCTGACCGGTCCCGATCCGGGCGTCACCCGCGACGCCATCTCGGTCGACTGGCAGTGGCGGGAGCGGCCGATCCGGCTGGTCGACACGGCCGGCATGCGGCGCCGGGCGCGGGTCACGGACAAGGTGGAGCGGATCGCCGTCCAGGACACGCTCAACGCGGTGCGGCTCGCCCAGGTCGTCGTGCTGGTCGTCGAGGCCGACGCGGTCCTCGATCGCCAGGACCTGACCATCGCCGCGCACGTGATCGAGGAGGGGCGCGCGCTGGTCATCGCGGTCAACAAGTGGGACGCGGCCTCGGACCAGGGCGAGACGCTGCAGCGCCTGCGCGACCGGCTGGAAACCTCGCTGACCCAGGTCCGCGGCCTCCCGACGGTGACGCTGTCCGCGCTGAAGCGCCAGGGGCTCGACAAGCTGATGTCGGCTGTCGGCGCGGCCTACGACGTGTGGAACACCCGCGTCGGCACCGGGCCACTGAACCGGTGGCTGGGCGCGGCGGTGGAATCGCACCCGCCGCCGGTGGTCAAGGGCCGGCGGCTGAAGCTGCGCTATATCACCCAGGTGAAGGCCCGTCCGCCGACCTTCGCGATCTTCACCACCCGGCCGGAGGACGTCCCCGAGAGCTATCTGCGGTACCTCGCCAACGGCCTGCGCGACCGCTTCGGCATGGCCGGGACGCCGATCCGCCTCCTGCTGCGCAAGGGCAAGAACCCCTACGCCGACCAGGGTTGAAGCCCGCGGCCGGGACCTGACGGCGCCCCGGAACCCGGTGCCCTTGCAAGAATGGGCGCAGGCGGGTTGCAGTGTATGCAGGCACGCCCTGCATACGGGGAATTTCACGTCGGCGCGGAACCATGGTCTCTTTCGAACGGTTTTGATCGTTGTCGAACATCGTCGCGTTCGAACGTCCCGTCCGGACCGCCTGTCCGGCCGTGGGCGCGCCGGACCGGCGACGGCGGCACGGATCAGCGCCGAAGCTTTCCGACCCCGCATCGGTCGACGTGCCGGGTACCTCCCCGCCCTTATCGGCCCCGGCATCCTCCCCCAACGCCGACCGATGCCCGCCGCGCCCGGACTCCTCCCCGTCCGGGCGCGGCATTTTTTGTGGACGGTGGCCGTCGCGCCACCGGTCGGCAACAGTTCCCGCGGGCCGCGCAGCGGGTGCCGCCCCTACCGCCGGCTTGCCGCGTAGTTCTCGATCATCGGCCGCATCTGGCTCAGGTCGTAGCCGCCGGTGGCGGCGCAGTGCAGGGTATCGTCGACCGATCGTGCGCCGCGGCCGGATTCGGTCAGGGACCAGAGGATGCAGGACCGGGTGCCGCTGCGGCAGTGGGCGACGATCGGGCGGGGGGCGGTGGTTACCACCTTCTCGAACCGGTCGATCAGCTCAGGGGTCAGGGTCGGCACGGTCATCGGAATGTGGTGATATTCGATGCCGTGCTGTTCGGCCAGTTCGCGGGCGCGCGCCGCGCTCAACTGGCCCGGCTCCTCGTCGTCCGGACGGTTGTTGACCACCGTCTTGATGCCGTGCGCGGCGAAATGCTCGAAATCGCTCTCGGTGATCTGCGGCGCGGCGTAGAAGCCGTCCTCCAGCTTGTTGAGCGGGGTCATCGGCGGGCTCTCATCCTCTCTCGGGGTTCTGGGGATCTTCCATGGCGTCCGGCCCCGGGACGCCGCCGCCGGCCAGCGCGGCCGCGGCGGCATGGGTGGTCAGGAATACCCGGCCGGGCGCCAGGTGGTCCAGGAAGCGCGTCCGGCGCAGCCGGTCCATCACCGGGCCCTTGACCTCCGCCAGGTGCAGGGTGATCCCCGCCTCGCGCAGGTTGTCGGCCAGATCGGTCAGCGTTTCCAGCGCGCTCATGTCGATGAAGTTCATCGCGCTGCAGACCAGCACGGCGTGGTTGAGCTCCGGCCGGTCGGCCACCGCCGCCATGATCCGGTCCTCCAGATGGGCGGCATTGGCGAAGAACGGGCTCTCGTCGAAGCGCAGGATCAGCACCTTGGGGTCGGTCTCGACGTCGAACCGCTTGACGTTGCGGTAGTGCTCGGTCCCCGGAATCCGGCCGACGATCGCCACGTGCGGCCGGCTGGTGTGCCACAGGAACAGCATCATCGACGACAGGATGCCGACCAGCAACCCGGCCTCCACGCCGAACGCGAGCACGGCGAGGAAGGTCAGGCCCATGGCGATGGCGTCGGATTTGCTGGCGCGCAGGCTTTCGCGGAAGGCCTCGAGGTCGATCAGCTTGACCACGGCGACGACGATGTTCGCCGCCAGCACGGCCTTCGGGAGATCATGGAAGGCGGGGGCCAGGAAGGAGACGGCCAGCACCATCAGCACGGCCGTCAGGATGGCCGCGGCCTGAGTGTTCGCGCCGGCGGTGTAGTTGACCAGCGACCGGCCGAAGCCGCCGGCGACCGGATAGCCGCCGGAAAAGGCGGCGCCGACATTGGCGGTGCCGAGCGCCATCAGTTCGCGGTTCGCGTCGATCTTCTGGCGCCGGCGGCTGGCCAGCGCCTTGGCGACCGACACGCTTTCCATATAGCCGATCAGCGCGATCAGGATCGCCGACGGCAGCAGCGCCTGGGCCAGGCCCGGGTCGAGCGGCGGCAGGGTCAGCCCCGGCAGGCCGGATGGGAGCTCGCCGACGATGCCGACCCCGGCCGTCTCCCGCAGCCCGAAGGCGGCGACCGCGGCGGCGCCGAGGGCGACGGTTGCCAAGGGGCCGGTCTTGCCGATCGCCGAGGCGGCGAAGGCCGGCAGGCCGGCCGCCTTCAGCCAGCGCACCAGCGGACCCGAGAAGATCAGTAGCAGGACGATCGTGGCGGCGCCGAGGGCGATCGTCACCGGGTTGGCGCGGGGCAGGGCGCGGACGAGGTCCCAGCTCGCCTCGACCATGGAGTGGGCGCGGGGCAGGTCCAGGCCCGCCACCGTCTTCAACTGGCCGACAGCGATCGTCAGCGCGGCCGCGGCGGTGAAGCCGGTGATCACCGGATGGCTGAGGAAATTGACCAGGAAACCGGCCCGCATCAGGCCGAGGGCCAAGAGGATGGCGCCGATCATCAGCGCCAGCAGCAGCGCGGCCGCCACGGTCTCGGCGGTGGTGGCGAGACCGAGGTCGCCCAGCGCGCTCGCGGTCATGATCGAGGCGATCGCCACCGGGCCGACCGCGAGCGCCCGGCTGGTGCCAATCAGCGCATAGGCGACCAGCGGCACGACCGAGGCGTAGAGCCCGACCTCCGGCGGCAGGCCGGCGAGCAGCGCGTAGGCCATGGCCTGCGGCACCAGGATGATCGCGGTGATCAGGCCCGCCGTCGCATCGCCGACCAGCCATTCCCGGCGATAGCCGGCGAGCCAGCCCGGCAGCGGCAGGGCGGAGGGGCGGGGACGGTCGGTCGGTCGGGCGGTCATCGGGGGCCGGACGGCTTCCGCGGCGGTGGGCGCGAGGACATAATATTAGCAGTCACTAATATCATGTCCAGAGGCATCGGGAAATCATTTGCCCCATCCGTCGACACTCCGCCACCCACCGGTCAGATCCGAGGCGGAGTTTGCGCCTTGCGAAGGTCTCGTCCCGTCCCGGGCGCGCCCGGGACGGATCGGCCGCCGGTCATCCGCCGCGGCCCGGCCCCGCCCGACCGTCCGGTGACCCGCAGGTGCCGGTTTCGTCGATCACCTGGTGAAAGGCGCTTTCGGGGGCGATCTCGGCGCGCGCGCTGCGACCGCGCTTGGCGGCGGCGGCGAGCAGCAGGCTGCGCCCGGCGGCGGCCATGGCGGCCCGCTTGACGGCGATCTTGCCGAGGTCGAAATCCATCACGCGACCGCCGTCCTCGATCCCGGAACAGCCGATCAGGGCCCAGTCGAGGCGCAGCGACGCCAGCGTGGCAATCGCCGCCTCGCCGGTCAGCGACCCGTCCTTGCCCGACAGGCGGCCGCCGATCACGTACACCTCGTGCCGGTCGTGGGAGAAACGCAGCGCCGCGCGCAGGTTTGTGGTGAAAACCTGCAGCCCGGACTTGGTGTCGAGGGCATCGGCGACGGTCTCCATCGTCGTGCCGACGTCGAGAAACAGCGCCGCGCCGTCGGGGATCAGCGCGGCGGCGCGGCCGGCGATCGCCTGCTTGGCGTCGACGCCGATGATCCGCTTGCGTTCCCGGTCGAGGCGCAGGCTCTCGCCGTCGCCGTTGCGCCCGGCGCCGCCGTGGAACCGCTGGAGCAGCCCGGCTCGGTCGAGGGCGATGATGTCACGCCGCACCGTCTGCATCGACACGCCGAACAGCGCGGCCAGAGCCTCGAGGGTCACGAACCCGTCGCGCTCGGCCAGGGCGAGGATCTCCGCCTGACGGTCGTTGAGGGACTGGGCGTCGAGCACGGGGCTGGCCTCCGGCACCGAGACGTGTAAGCTTTCTCACAAATCCCCTTTACCGTGGAGGAGGCGGTTTTGGAAGAGCGATGCTATCGCCTGGGCGCCGGCGGCGCGGTCTTTCGGCTGCCGGGATCCCGCCTCGACCCGTGGGACTGGCGCTGGGTCGAGGACCCGGACGGGCCGCCGGGCGATGCCGCGCCGGGCACCGCCGTGCAGGCGCTGACCCATCTGGCCCGTCTGGCGCGAACCGGAGAGGCCCGGCGACTGCCGGTCGCCGTGATCGGCCCGCGCGAGGCGTCGGCGGACCAGACCGCGATCGCCGAGGCGCTCGGCCGCCGCCTGGGCGAACTGGGGCTGACGGTGGTCTGCGGCGGCAAGGGCGGGGTGATGGCGGCGGTATCGCGCGGCACTCGGGCGGCGGGCGGATTGACCGTCGGGCTGCTGCCCGACGCCGACTGGCGCGGCGCCAACGCCGACGTGGCGCTGCCGATCGCCACCGGGTTGAGCGAGGCCCGCAACGTCGTCATTGCCCGCTGTGCCATGGCGCTGGTGGCCGTCGGCGGATCCTACGGGACGATGACCGAGATCGCCTACGGCCTGCATTTCGGCAAGCCCGTGATCGGTCTTGCGGGGGCGCCGGCGCTCGAAGGCGTCGAGATCGTGGCGGATGTCGATGTGGCGGTGGCGCGGCTGGCGGACGCGCTCCTGACCCTGCCGGACATGTCATGAAGAGTACAGTATGGTGTAATATTTCTAACATCAATGCCGCGCTATACGCATCGGAGCGGATCATGTGAGAGGGGCCGATGCAACTGCGCGACATCCAACGGCGCTTCGGCGCGACGGACGTGCTGCGCGGCGTCAGCCTCGACATTCCGGAGGGTCATTTCGTATCGCTGCTCGGCCCATCGGGCTGCGGCAAGTCGACGACCCTCAGGATCATAGCCGGGCTGGACCGTCCGGATGGCGGCGCGGTGCTGATGGACGGCCGCGACGTCTCGGACTGGACCGCCGCGCGGCGCAACGTCGCCATGGTCTTCCAGTCCTACGCCCTCTATCCGCACCTCACCGTCGCCCAGAACATCGCGTTGCCGCTGGCGATGCGGGAGATGAACCGGTGGGAGCGGCTGCCCGGGCTCGACCGGGTGCTGCCCTCGGCGCGGCGCAGGCGCGCGGCGATCGACGCCCGGGTCGACGCGATCGCCGACCTGCTGGGCATCGATGCCCTGCTCGCGCGCAAGCCGGCGCAACTGTCGGGTGGCCAGCAGCAGCGGGTGGCGGTGGGTCGCGCCCTGGTGCGCGAGCCGACGGCGTTCCTGCTCGACGAGCCGCTGTCCAACCTCGACGCCAAGTTGCGCATCCAGATGCGCGGCGAACTGAAGGCCCTGCACCGGCGCACCGGCCGCCGCTTCGTCTACGTCACCCACGACCAGGCCGAGGCGGTGGCCATGTCGGACACGGTGGCGCTGATGCTGGACGGACGGATCGCCCAGATCGGCCCGCCGAAGGAGCTCTATGCCCGCCCCGCGAGCCGCGCGGTGGCGGGGTTCCTCGGCGACCATCCGATCAACCTGATCGACGTCGATCTCGCACCCGGCGCTCCGGCCGGGCCGCTCGCCGGCTGGCGGCCGGCCGGACCGGCGGCCGCGGGGCCGGTCACGGTCGGCATCCGCCCGGAACACCTGCGCCCGGCCGTGGACGGGCCGATCCGCGGCCGGCTTGAGGAGGTCGAATACCTCGGCGCGGCGGCGATGCTGCACGTGCGGCTGGCCGACGCCGTCCGGCTGGCGGCGATCGCCCCGGGCGATTCCGACCTGCCGGCGCCGGGGTCGGCGATCGCGCTGACCGTCGAGCCCCGCCACGTCCATCTGTTCGACCGCGCCAGCGGCCGGCGCATCGACGGCCGTCTGGTGCCGGCGGCGGCATGATCCGGCTCGACCGCAGCCGGCGTGAGGCGCTGGTCGACCTCTGGCTCGCCGGCCCGGCGACGCTGGCGATCATCGTGCTGATCGTCGTACCGGTCGCCATGGTCGCCGTGCTGTCGCTGACCGACTACCAACTGGGCGCCCGCGGTTTCGAATGGATCGGGCTGGAGAACTACCGCGACCTGTTCGCCAGCCCGACCGGCCGGCGGGCGGTCGTCAACACACTGATCTATGTCGCCGTGGTCATCCCGTTCTCGATGGGGCTGGCCCTTCTGGTGGCGCTGGGGCTGCACCGCATGGCCGGCTGGGCGCCGCGGCTGTCGAACGTCCTGCGGGCGGTCTACTTCCTGCCGGTGGCGGCGACGCTGGTGGCGATGGCCATCGCGTGGCAGATGCTGCTGCACCCGTCGATCGGGCTGGTCAATACGCTGCTGTCGCGGGCAGGTCTGCCGGGGCAGGACTGGCTGTCCGACCGCAGCCTGGTGCTCTACACCCTGGCGGCGATCGGCGTCTGGCAGACCGTCGGCTACAACATGGTGCTGTTCCTCGCCGGGCTGGCGGCGATCCCGCCGCACCTCTACGACGCGGCCGAGGTCGACGGCGCGACCCGCGGCTGGGAGCGGTTCTGGACGGTGACCTGGCCGATGCTGGGGCCGACCACGCTGTTCGTGGCGGTGATCACTGCCACCACGTCGTTCCGGGTGTTCGAGACGGTGGCGACGCTGACCCGCGGCGGCCCGGCCTTCGCCTCCGACACGCTGGTCTATGCGCTGTACCGGGAGGGCTTCGTCTACTTCAAGGCCGGCTACGCCAGCGCGATAACGGTCGTCTTCTTCGCCTTCACCCTGGTGCTGACCCTGGCGCAGTTCCGCCTGCTCGAACGCCGGGTGCATTACCGATGAGCCGGTGGCGTCCTGTCGACGCGCTGTGGGCGGCGCTGCTGGTGCTCGGCGCCGCGCTGGTCTTCCTGCCGTTCTTCTGGATGCTGTCGCTGTCGGTCAAGCCGGCGGACGAGATCTTCACCGCAGGGATCGACCTGCTGCCCAGCCGTGTCGAGTGGCGCAACTACGTCAAGGCGTTCACCGAGGTCGATCTCGCCCGCTTCCTCTTCAACGGCGCTGTCGTGTGCGGCGGGATCCTGGTGTTCCAGATCCTGTTCTCGGTGCCGTGTGCCTATGCGCTGGCGCAGCGGCGGTTTCGCGGCCGCACGCTGATCTTCGGGCTTGTGCTGTCGGGCCTGCTGGTGCCGTTCCACGTCACCGCGATCCCGATCTTCCTGGGCCTCGCCGAGTTGCGGCTGCTGAACACCTATACGGCGCTGATCGTGCCGTTCGTCGCCTCGGTGTTCGGCATCTTCCTGTTCCGCCAGTTCATCGCCCGGCTGCCGGCCGACCTGTTCGACGCCGCCCGGGTCGACGGGCTGAGCGAGACGGCGATCTGCTGGCGCATCGCCTTTCCACTCGCCCTGCCGGCGGCGAGCGCCTTCGCGGTGTTCTCGGTGACGGCGCACTGGAACGACCTGTTCTGGCCGCTGATCGTCACCAGCGACCCGTCGCTGGCGACCCCGCCGCGCGGCATCGTCTATTTCCGAGACGAGGAGGCGGGCTCCGACGTCGGCCCGCTGATGGCTGCCGCCACCGTCGTCACCGCACCGATGATCGCCACCTTCCTGATCGCGCAGCGCACCTTCACCCGCGGCATTGCGGCGGGAGGCCTGCGCGGCTGAACGACCCCAAGCAAGAAGAGCGCGCCCGGCGCCGTTCGTCCCGGTTCACCGACAACCCGCTTCAGGAGGCTGTAGTCATGAAGACCCTGCTGTCCGTTTCGGCCCTCGCCGCGTCCGCGCTGGCGCTGGCTGCCGGCGCCGCCCAGGCTCAGACCACCGAACTGCGCGTGCACTACTCGATTCCGACGATCTGGTCGGAAACCCAGGAGGCGCTGGCTCAGGCCTTCATGGCGGCCCACCCGGACATCGAGATCGTCATCGACGGCCCCGCCGAGAACTACGGCGAGGGGGTGCAGCGGCTGCTGCGCGAGGCGGTCGCCGGCGACCTGCCGGACGTGGCCTATGTCGGCCTCAACCGCTGGCGCGTCCTCGAGGCGCGCGGCCTGACCCAGCCGCTCGATCCGTTCATCGAAAGCGACGCGGCGTTCGAGGCCGCCGGCTACACGGACGCGCTGCGCTCGCTTGGCCAGTACCAGGGGATGCAGCACGCCTTGGCGACCTCCGCGTCGACCCTGGTGATGTACGTCAACCCAACCCTGGTCGAGCGGGCCGGCGGCTCGATGGAGGACTTTCCGGACACCTTCGACGGGGTGATCGAACTGGCCGGCAGGATCGACGCGCTCGGCGACACGATCGACGGCATCTGGGTCGACCGGCATGACTGGCGGTTCCAGTCGCTGCTCGGCTCCTATGGCGGCCGGCCGATGACCGAGGACGAGAGCGACATCGCGTTCGACGACGCGGCGGGCATCGCGGCGGCGACGCTCTACCGGCGCTTCGTCGAGGAAGGCGGCATGGAGAGATACATCGACGACCAGGCGCGCCAGGCCTTCCCGGCCGGCACCATCGGCATTATGCTGGAGAGCTCGTCGCTGCTCACCCGCTTCGAGGAAGCGGCGGGCGACGCCTTCGAGGTGACGGTGAAGCCGCTGCCGGTGGCCGCCGACGATCCGTCGCAGGTCTACTTCCCGACCGGCGGCTCGGCCATCGTGATGCTGACCGAGGATCCCGACAAGCAGCAGGCGGCGTGGGAGTACATCCGCTTCGTCACCGGCCCGGAAGGCGCCAGGATCGTCGTGGAGAATACCGGCTACGCCCCGACCAACGCCATCGTGCTGGAGGACGAGGCCTATCTCGGCGCGTTCTACGAGGAGAACCCGAACGCCTTCGTGGCCCACCGGCAGGTCGCCCTCCATGCCGGGCCGTGGTACTCGTTTCCGGGGGCCGAGGGCGTCGCGGTGACCGACCTGATCGCCGCCGCCCTGGTCGAGATCGCCGAGGGCGCCGACCCCGAGCAGCGGATCACCGACCTCGCCGATACGCTGCGCGACGCGTTGGAGATGAACTGAGCCTGGTCGGCCATGGCCCCCCGGCGCCTCGCGGGCGTCGGGGACCGGCCGGGCGCTCGGCCGGCGCGCTCAGCCGTACGCCACCTTGATCTGCTTTGGCGTGGGGAAGGGGTCGGCGGCCAGCGGCCGGGCGCGTTCGCCGAGCTTCTCGGAGAGGTAGGCGGCCAGCCGCTCTCGGCCGTCGGCATCGATCCGGATGCCGAGCTTGGTCCGGCGCCAAAGCACGTCGTCCGCCGTGCGGGCCCATTCCTGGTCGACCAGGTAGTCGACCTCCCGGGCGTAGAGGTCACCACCGAAGTCCTCGCCCAGATCGCCGATCGAGGTGGTGCCGTCGAGAAAGCGGGGCGCGCGGGTGCCGTAGTAGCGGGCATAGCGCTCGGCCATCCGGTCGGTCAGGAACGGATAATCCGCCGTCAGCGTGCCGACGAAGCCGCTGAAATCCCTGTTGGGAAGATCGCCCCCGGGAAGCGGCGCCTCGGCCGTCCAAGCCGGACGGAGATCGCCCAGGAACGGGGCCAGCTTTTCGAGCGCATGCTCGGCCAGCTTGCGGTAGGTGGTGATCTTGCCGCCGTAGATCGACAGCAGCGCCGCGCCGCCTTCGGGGCTCTCCACGTCGAACACGTAGTCCCGGGTCACCGCCGACGGGTTCGCGCGCTTGTCGTCATAGAGCGGCCGGACGCCGGAATAGGTGCGGACCACGTCCTCCGGCCCGATCTGCGGCTCGAAATACTCGTTCACCGCGTCGCAGAGGTAATCGATCTCCTCCGGCGTGCAATGGACGCGGGCGGGATCGTCCTCGTACGGAATGTCAGTCGTGCCGATCAGCGTGTAGTCGCGCTCGTACGGGATCGTGAAGATCACCCGGCGGTCGTGGTTCTGCAGGATATAGGCGTGCTCCCCCTCATAGAGTCGCGGCACGATCACGTGGCTGCCCTTGACCAGGCGGAGATGGTCGTCGTCGTTGCGGCCGAGGCCCTGCTTGAGGAAGCGGTCGACCCATGGGCCCGCGGCGTTGACCAGGATCCGGGCGCGGACGTCCCGGGTCTCGCCGGTATCCATGTCGGTCAGCGTGACGCGCCAGTGGCCGTCTTCCCGCCGGGCGGCCGTGGCGCGCGTGCGCGTCAGGATCTCCGCCCCGCGCTCGGCCGCGTCCTTGGCGTTGAGCACGACAAGGCGCGAATCCTCGACCCAGGCGTCGGAGTACTCGAAGGCCCTGGTCATCGACGGCTTCAGCTTCGCGCCGCGCGGGTCGCGGGCCAGGTCGACGCTCTCCGTCCCCTTCAGCGTCCGCTTGCCGCCGATGTGATCGTAAAGGAACAGGCCGAGGCGGATCATCCAGGCCGGGCGCAGACGCTTGTTGTGCGGGAGGACGAAGCGCAGCGGGCGGATGATGTGGGGGGCCAGCGACAGCAGCACCTCGCGCTCGGCCAGCGCCTCGCGCACCAGGCGGAACTCGTACATTTCCAGATAGCGCAGGCCGCCGTGGATCAGCTTGGACGACCATTGCGACGTGGCGCTGGCCAGGTCGTTCTGTTCGCAGACCAGGACCTTGAGCCCGCGTCCGGTGGCGTCGCGGGCGATCCCGGCCCCATTGATGCCGCCGCCGACAATCAGCAGGTCCACCGCGTCCCGGGTCATCGCATTCTTCCTCTCGTCGTTTTCGATATCGAAAATAGACCTTGAGCGGATTTTTCGCAATCGCGCCGGTCGGCATCCCTCGCGCATCAGCCCTGCCCGCAGCGGGAGGCCGGCCGGGCACCCTGCCGGCATGGCACGGGGGATGGAGCGGCACGGGCGACATGCTAGGGTTCGGGGATGGTCGTCCTGCGCCGCCTCGTTCTGTCGCTGCTCGCCCTGGTGCTGGTTCTGGGACTGGCCGGGCTGGCGGCCTGGCGTCTTGCCGCGCCGACGCTGCTCTCCGGCGCGATCGAGCGGCAGGCCCGCGGGCTCGGCATCGAGATTGCCCGGGTCGAGGTCGAGGCGCTGGCGCCGAGCCGACTGGTGCTGACCGACCTCGCGACGGACGGCGGCGGCGTCACGATCGAGCGGGTGACGGTCCGTTTCGATCCCGAACGTCTGTGGCGCGAGCGGCACGTCGAGAGCGTGACGATCGCCGGGGCGCGGCTCGACCTGGCGATCGGGCCGGACGGCGCCGTCCGGATCCCGGGCGTGGCGCTGCCCGCGGGAGGCGGCGGCGATGAAGCCGGTCTGCCGCCGCTGCCGTTCGACCGGATCGAGCTGGAGTCCCTGACGATCGCCGCGGCGACGCCCGCGGGGCCGGTGACGGCCATGCTGGGCGGGAACCTGCGCCGTCCGGCGGAGGGCGGCGCGGTGGCGGACCTGTCGGGCACGGTCGAGCATGCCGCCGGAACGGCGGAGGCGATCGTCGACGGTCACCTGCGGCCGGATGACTCCTTCGCCGCCAGCCTGGGCCTGTCCGCGGCGACGCTGAGCCACGCCGGCTGGCGGATCGAAGGCGCCGAGGGCTGGGTGGCGGCGTCCGGCCGCCCGGGGGCGATCGACAGCGTCGACGCGGCGGTCAGTGCGGCAACGGCCGACGGCCCCGACGTGTCGCTGGTCGCGCCGTCGGCGCTGATCGCGGGAACCGGGGGCGCGTGGCCCGACACGGCGATTGCGCGGGTGCGGCTGGCCGATGGCGACCGGGTGATCGGGCGGGGCGCCGTGGACCTCGCCCTCACCGGGGCGGAGGACGGCGGGGTTCCGACGCGGTTCGGCCTCGATCTGTCGATCGACCTGGAGGAGGCGCGACCACCGGTCGACCAGTGGGCGTCGGACCTTCCCGTGCGGGCGGACTCCGCGTCGGTCGTGCTGGCGCTGGACGGACCGGCGGCGCCGTGGCTGGAGGCGCTGCGCCGGGACGGCTGGCCAAGCCCGGTCGACGGAACGGCAGCCGGGCAGGGGGAGCCTCACTCCACCGGCCGGCTGGACGTGGCGTTCGAGGGCCTGGTGCCCGCACCGGCCCGAGCCGACGGTGCCGCTCCTGCTCCGGATGCCGACTCCGTTGCCGGTGCGGCCGGCGGCGGCGCCGTGCCCGGCCGCATCTCGATCGCCGGCGACCTGGCGGTCGACGGGGAGGCGGTGCGGCTTACCGGCACCACGCCCTGGGTCCTGGACCTGCCGCCGATCGCCGGAACCGGCCTGCCGGCGCTGACTCTCCAGGGCGATGCAGACGGGGCGCAGCGGCTTGCATGGCACCGCTCGACGGCGGTCGCGCCGCGGCGCCTGACCTATGCCGGCGGGTTCCGTCTGGCGCTGGAGCGCTCGGCCCTGGCCAGCCCGGACGGCGCGCCGCTGACGGGCCGCGTCGACGCGGCGCTGGCGCTGCCGGACCAGGGCGCGCCTCGGCTGACGGTCTCGCCGCTGTCGATCGGCGGCGGCGCGCTGGCGCTCGCGCAGGGCGTTCTCACGATCGAGCGGCTGCGGGTCGACGGCGGCGGCGGGGCCGACGCCGCCACCGCGACGGTCGAAGGGACGGTCGGCTTCGACGGCGGATTGCCGGGCGGCGTGGCGGCGGAGCAGGCGCGGCTGACCCTCGGCGGGACGGTCGACTGGAACGGTGGGCGGGCCGTCCTTCACCTCGACGACTGTGCCTCGCTGTCGGCGGTTCGGCTGTCCGTGGGCGACGCCGTGGCGCTGGCGGAGCCGAGCGGGCTGTGCGTCGCCGCGCCGGAGGACGGGCCGGCGATCATCTACCGGCCGCAGGAGGCGGGCGCGGCGGCGGCGCTGGACCTCGCCCTGCGGCTGCGGCCGAGCGAGGTTTCGGGCCGGATCGCCGGCCTGGGGGCCGTGGAGGCCACGCTGCCGGAGATCACGGTGACCGGGACACTCGCGCCTGGCCCGTCGCCGCGCCCGGCGCTGGGAGGCGGCGACGCGGACCGGCTGGCGGTCGCCTGGCAGGGCGGCCGGCTGTCGGCGCCGGCGCACGACCTCGTGCTCGACCGTCTGTCCGGCGAGGCCGCGATTCGCACGAGCGGCGCCCTCGGCGACGGTGAGGCGCGGGTCGAGGCGTCCTACACCGTCGAGCAGGTCACGATCGACCGGCCGCGGTCGCCGGTGGTGCCGCTTCGCCTGACCGGCACGGCGACGGTGCTGGCCGAGGGGAGCCTGACGGCGGAGGCGACAGCCGGGTCGGGTGGGCTGCAGGCGCGGCTCGATCTGGCCCACGATGCGGAGACCGGGGCAGGGCGGCTTGGTGTGACCGCGGACCCCATCTCCTTCGCTCCCGGCGTGCGGCAGCCGGCGGAACTGTTCCCGATGCTGGAGGGGCTGCCGGTCGATGCGGTTACCGGCACCGTCCGCGGCATCGTCGGGACGGTCGAATGGGGCGAGGGCGTCTCGACCGGCGGCCGGATGACCCTCGACGGCGTGACGGTGGAGGGGCCGTTCGGCACCGTCAGCGGCATCGACGGCAGCCTCCGGGCCGGCAGCCTCTCGCCCCTGACCCTGCCGGTTGGCCAGCGGCTCACCGCCGACTCGGCGCGGATCGGCCTCGACCTCGGCCCCGGCGAAATCGTCTTCGGGCTGCAGCCCGGCCTGCGGCTGGCCGTCTCCGGCCTGGGGTTCGCCTGGGCCGGCGGGCAGTTGAGCGCCGAGCCGTTCACGATGGCTCTCGATTCGCCGAACCTGACGGTGGTGCTGACGGCGCGCGGCGTCGACCTCTCGGAGGTGGCGGGGCAACTGCCGCTCAGCAGCCTGAGCGCGACAGGGACCCTTGCCGGCCGCGTGCCGGTACGCCTCACTCCGGACACGATCGAAATCGAGGATGCCCGTCTGGAGACGACCGGCCCCGGCATCATCCGGTACCGCCCGAACGGCGACGGGAGCGGAGACGCATCGGGGCCCGGCCAGCCGGGGGGCGTGGATCTGCTGATGACGGCGCTGGAGGATTTCCACTACGACAGCCTGGTGCTGTCGATCGACGGCGAGACCGGCGGCGACCTGACTGCCCGGATCGAAATCGACGGCGCCAACCCCGATCTCTACGACGGCTGGCCGATCGACCTGAACGTCGACGTGTCGGGCGAACTGGCGGAGGTCCTGCGCAGCGGCCTGCGGTCGATGAGCATCGGCGGCCGGTCGCGCGACATCATCGAGCGGGAGCTGAACCGCTGAGAACGCATCGTCGTTTCCGCAGAAGGACCACGCCGCCCGCCTGCGCGGCCGAAGAGAAAGCCGAGGACTCGCCTTGACCCCCGACCACCGCCTGTCGCTTCCGCCCACCAGCCGCCTGCCGATCCGGGGGCCGGCGGCGGCCGCCGCGCTGCTGGCGGCGCTCGCCGCCTGTTCGCCCACGGTGCGCGTCGAGGCGCCGAAGGATCCGATCCGGATCGACCTCAATGTCCGGATCGAGCAGGAGGTCCGGATCAAGGTCGACCGGGAACTCGAAGAGGCCTTCACGGAAAACGAGGACATCTTCTGATGCGCGACGCCGGTTCCTCCCCATTTCATCGGTGCCTGGGACGCCGGGACGTTCTCGTGCTCGGCCTGCGGGGTGTGGCGGCGATCGCCGCCTTCGGCATGGTCGGCACGCTGTCCGGCCCCGCTTTCGCCCTGACGCTCGACGAGGCGCGGCGACAGGGCCTGGTCGGCGAGCGTCGCGACGGCTATGTCGGCGTGGTCCAGGGCGGCCCGGGCGTGCAGGACCTGGTGGAGCGGATCAACGCCCAGCGCCGCCAGGAGTACGAGCGCGTCGCCAACGACACCGGCGCGCCGCTCGCCGCGGTCGAAGGGCGGGCGGCCGAGCAGCTGATCAACCGGCTGGAGTCGGGCTGGTATTACCAGAACGCCGAGGGGCAGTGGGTGCGGAAGTAGGCCGCATCACGTCGTGCCGGTGATCCTGGGCGGCCTTGGGGGCCGGTCCGGACCTCGGGGAGCGGCGCGCGGCGGCCGGACGTACCTTTGCCGTCGAGGTCCTGGCTTTCGCCAGGACGACCCGCTTTCTGCGGCGCCGGCGGAAGCACGCGGCCCGATCAGCGTCACCAGCGGCGGCATCACCGGCGGCGGCGTCAGGGATCGGCGCTGCCCTGGGCCATGGGCGGTGCCTCGGGATAGATGCAGCGGTCGGCGACGACGTTGACCATGCTGCGGTCGCCGGGCACGGCGGTGAAGCGCCATTCGGCGTCGTCCAGCACCATGGAGTGGTGCAGCGGCAGGACGCCCTGGATCTCCTCCCGTTCGCCGCCGATCCGGGTGAAGGCGATGGTGACCGGCTGGGCCGGATCGTACCAGCCGAGCGGCCCGCCGCTCTCCGACACGGCATTGTCGCCGCGTCCGGTGACGGTGATCTTGCCGTCGGCAAAGCCCACCGAGGTGTTCGGGCCGTCATAGACCGGCGTCGGAAGGATGAACCGTTTGCTGTCGGCCTCGGTACAGTCGCGCGGCGGGGCGGCCGATTCGATATAGAAGGCGATTCGCTCGGGCTCGACGCCTTCGGCCTGTCGCTCCTCGATCAGCGCGAGCAGCCGGCGTTCCTGGCCGGTCGGAACCTCCGCCTCGAACCGGGCGAGCAACTCGTCGTACTGGATGGTCGCGGTGTTGGCCGCCGCCTCCATCCGGATCGCCTTCTGCTCGGCGGTGGCGAGCGACGATTCGAGCTCCGCAACCTGGGCCTCGAGACGCTGCTCCCGGCTTTCCACCTGCTTGACGCCGGTCTGGTAGGCGAACGCGGCCGCCACGCCGATCGTGATGACGTAGAAGCCGAAGCGCGTTATCGCACCCCAGACGCGGCGGCGGTAGCGGCGGTCGTGATCATAAAGCGACATCGCGGGCGCAGGCGGTCCAGGGTGGCGGGGCCGGCGGAACTGAGCATCGCGGCCGGAGCGAAACCGGAGCGCGACGAACGCGAGCCGCCGACATACGAGCCGAACCGGTCTCGCTTATCCGGCAACTAAGACAAAGTTGGGGCAAACGCCCGACCGGCACGCGTCCGGCGCTCGACGCTTGGCCGAAGGCCGCCGATCTCCTATGGTTCGCAGCCGATCGGGCCGTCCCTCCGTCCTGCGGGACAGGGAGGGGGCGCCGGCCACCGCCGGTCAGCCGGCGCGGACCGGCGCCCGAGTCGGGGGCGCGGCCGATCAGCCGGCGGCGACGCCGGCACGCATCATCTAGGGCAACAACGGGCAACGATCGGGTGGAACGCGGCCGTGCCCGACGGCCGAACCGCCCGGTACGCTGGAGGAATCGATGGTCGGGACGATCAATCACCACGTCGGCGGCACGCTGGTGGAAGGTAAGAGCGGGCGCTTCGGCGACGTCTACAACCCCGCGACCGGGGAGGTCGCCGCCAAGGTCTCCTTCGCCAGCGCGGCCGAGGTGGGCGAGGCGATCGCCGCGGCCCAGGCGGCGCTGCCGGGCTGGGCTTCGACCCCGCCGGTGCAGCGCGCCCGGGTGATGTTCCGGTTCAAGCAGCTCCTGGAGGAGAACACCGACCGGATTGCCGAGGTCCTCACTTCGGAGCACGGCAAGGTGCTGGCGGATGCTCGGGGCGAGGTGTTTCGCGGCCTGGAGGTAGTGGAGTTCGCCTGCGGCATTCCGCACCTGCTGAAGGGCGACTTCACCGAGAACGTCGGCCGCGACATCGACAGCTGGTCGATGCGCCAGCCGGTCGGCGTGTGCGCCGGCATAACGCCGTTCAATTTCCCCTGCATGGTGCCGGTGTGGATGTTCGCCATGGCGATCGCCTGCGGCAACACCTTCGTCTTGAAGCCGTCGGAGAAGGATCCGTCGGTGCCGATGATGCTGGCCCACCTGCTGCTGGAGGCGGGGTTGCCGAAGGGCGTCTTCAACGTCGTCAACGGCGACAAGGAGGCGGTCGACACGCTGCTGACCGACCCGCGGGTCGGCGCGGTCAGCTTCGTCGGCTCGACCGCGATCGGCGAGTACATCTATTCGACCGCGGCGGCGCACGGCAAGCGCTGCCAGGCCCTGTGCGGCGCGAAGAACCACATGGTGGTGATGCCCGACGCCGACATGGACCGGGCGGCCGACGCGCTGATGGGCTCGGGCTACGGCTCGGCCGGCGAGCGCTGCATGGCGATCTCGGTGGCGGTCGCGGTGGGCGACACGGGCGACAGGCTGATCGAGAAGCTGGAGCCCAAGGTTCGCGGCATGAAGGTTGCCCCGGGCACCGATCCAGAGGCCGACATGGGCCCGTTGGTGACGAAGCAGCACCTGGACAAGGTCAAGGGCTATGTCGACCTGGGCGTCGAGGAAGGCGCCAGGCTGGTGGTCGACGGCCGCGACCTGCGCCTGCAGGGCTATGAGAACGGCTTCTTCCTGGGCGGCTGCCTGTTCGACGAGGTGACGCCGGACATGCGGATCTATAAGGAGGAGATCTTCGGCCCTGTGCTGTCGGTGGTGCGGGTGCCGGACTTCTCCTCGGCGCTGCAACTGGTCAACGACCACGAATACGGCAACGGCACCTCGATCTTCACCGAGGACGGCGACGCCGCGCGAGCCTTCGCGTCGAACTGCAACATCGGCATGGTCGGGGTCAACGTGCCGATCCCGGTGCCGATGGCCTTCCACAGCTTCGGCGGCTGGAAGCGCAGCGCGTTCGGCGACCACGGCATCTACGGCATGGAGGGCGTGCGCTTCTTCACCAAGCTGAAGACGGTCACCAGCCGCTGGCCGACCGGGATGGCCCACGGCGCGGAGTTCACGTTCCCGATCATGCGGTAGGGGAGCGGCCCCTTGGGGGAGATCCCCGCGAAGGCGTGGATCTCCCGGGGCAGCGCGCGTCGCGGCGGGAGCGCTCTTGCCACCGAGGCGCTCGCCTGCGCGGGCATGACCGTTCTTGATTGAATATCAATCCCTTGAGGATCATCCCCGCGAAGGCGGGGCCTCCCCGGGCGGTGCGCGTTCCGGCGGGAGCGCCCTTGCCGCAAATGTGCCCGCCTGCACGGGCATGACCGTTTTGTGGTGTGATATCAACCCTCGGAAGCCGTCGGCCAAACCGCGCCGGCGATTCGACGGAGATCCGCGGCAGCCATGCCGGATCAACGCCGCCGCATTCGGGCGGCCTACAGCCCGAAATAGGTCGGCGCAACGGCCATGAAGACGATCCACATGACCACCACCAGGGGCAGCCCGCCGCGCAGGAAATCGCGGAATCGGTAGTGCCCGGGACCCATCACCAGCAGGTTGGTCTGGTACCCGATCGGCGTCGCGAAGCTGCAGTTCGCCGCCAGCAGGACGGTGATCGCCATGATCGAGGGTTCCATGCCCAGGTCGTTGGCGATGCCCACGGCGATCGGGGTGAACAGGACGGCGCAGGCGTTGTTGGTCAGCACGTTGGTCGCCACCGCGACGATGGCGAACAGCACGCCCATGGTCAGTACCGGTCCCGGATCGCCCAGCGCGCCGAGGAGCGCCATGGCGATCGCCGCGGCCGCGCCGGTTGCCTGGAGTGCCGCCCCCAGGGCCAGCGCCGCGCCGACCAGGACGAAGATGGTCCGGTCCAGGGCGCGGATCGCCTGGCGGAGGTTGAGGCAGCCGGTCGCCAGCATTGCGGAGGCACCGGCGATGGCGGCGACGCTGATCGGCAGAAATCCGCTCGACGCGGCAGCGACGGTCAGGCCGAAGATCGCGGCGGCGTGGGGCGCCCGGCTGAGCCGCGGCAGGTCGCGGATCGCCCAGGTCATCAGGATGATGTCGGGGTTGGCGGCCAGGTTGTCGACCGCCTCGCGCGGGCCGACGATCAGCAGCACGTCACCCGCCTCCAGCCGGATCTCGCCCATCCGCACCCGTGCCATCCGGCCGCGCCGCTGGATGCCCAGCACCAGGCAGCCGAACCGGCGGTGGAAGCCGACCATGTCGATCGTCTGGTCGATCATTCGGCTGGCCGGCGCGATCATCACCTCGGCCAGGACCCGTTCGGCCGGCCGGCGCCCCGGCTCCTGCGTCTCGGCGGCGGCCGGCGCGGCGGCGGTCGACGCCAGCAGATAGCCGGCGTTGATCGCCAGCGCTTCGGTCAGCGCCGGCCGGGTCGCCGCAACGATCAGGACGTCGCCGGCCTGCAGCTCGATATCGTCGAACGGCGGCAGGATGTTCTGGCCCCGGCGCGACACGACCCGGACGGTGACGTCCGGCAGCGCCTTGAACTGACCGGCGACCGGCGTGGCGCCGACCAGGCGGCTGTCCGGGGTCACGTCGATCTCGGCGACGAACTGCTTGCCCTCGGTCGCCAGGATGTTGGCCAGGCCGCCCCGGTCCGGCAGGATGCGGGGCAGGATCGCCGCGGCATAGACGGCGCCGACCGCCGCCATCACGACGCCGATCGCCGAGAACTGGAAGATGCCGAGCGCCGGCTGGCCGAGATCGGTGAGCGCGCTGGAGACCAGCAGGTTGGTGCTGGAGCCCATCAGCGTGGTCATGCCGCCGAGGATCGCGACGAAGCTGAGCGGCATCATCACCCGGCTGGTCGACCAGCCGAAGCGCTGGGCAAGCGCCTGCATGATCGGGATGAACATCACGACCACGGGCGTGTTGTTGAGGAACGCGCTGGTCAGCACGATGCCCGTGAAGCCGCTGGTCAGTGCCAGCACCCGGTGCCGGCCGGACAGGCGCAGGAACATCCGGGTCAGGCCGGTCAGCGCCCCGGTCTGGACCATGGCCTGACCCATCACCAGGAGCGCCATCACCGCCAGCAGCGACGGATTGGCGAAACCCCGCAACAGCGCCGTCGGATCGAGCAGGTTCGCTCCGTCCGGTCCTGGCAGGGGGAACAGCTGGAACCACACCAGCAGCACCACCAGCAGCGCCAGCGACGTCATCTCCAGGGAGACGCGTTCCCACGCGAACGACACCATGACCGCCACGGTGAGCGCGATCACGACCCACATGTGGATCGAGGGGTCGATCAACAGGCTCATGGCGCTCTCCAGCCGGGTCCGAACGGGGCGTGCCGGCTAGTCGCTCGACGAGGCTCCGCCCAGGCCTATGGGCAGCTCGCCGAGGTTTCGGAAGGCGATGCGCAGGAAGATCGAGGTGCCGCTCTCCCGATCCCGATCGACGGTGAGATCCTGCTCGACCAGGGCGGAAAAGGTAAAGCATTCGTCCTGGTAGGTCAGGCCCGCGGTGACCAGGCGATTCTGGTCGACCGCCAGGTCGCGGGTCAGGGATCCGGTGGCAGTCCAGTATCTGGAGAGTGGTGAGGTCGCATTGATCTTCAACTCCTCTCGTCCCGGCTGTCGGCTTGTCGTTCCCTCGACCTCGTCGACGAAGGTGTAGTTCCCCGACACAAAGAGCCGGGGCGAGCGGACGGTCGCCGAGATTTCGCTGCGGCGCAGGTCCCAGTCGTCGGGATCGGCGCGGAACCGCCAATCGATGTCGAACCAGCTGCGCGGCTGGATGATCAGTCGTCCGACGACGTCGGAGAAGTCGTCGTCGATGCCGATATCCCGGGGCAGGTCGGGGTTCTCGTCGAACCGGTACTGCTGTCCGAGGAAGAGCGAGGCGAAGGCGCCGCTCGGCGCGAATACGGCGGTCCGCAAGCCGTAGATCGCGGTCGCGCCGTCCTCGACACGATCGATACCGGGAAACACGCTCTCGCTGAACAGGTTGATCTCGTCGAATTCGGGACTCACGCTGTCGTTGTTGGGCACATCCTCCAGGTCGGAGTCGCTTACCGCGGCGAGACGCAGCCCGACGATCGGCTCGATCAGGTGTTGCAGGTCGCCATAATCGCGGACCAAGGGGTACCGAGCTTCCGCCAGGATCATCGGGAAGAACTGGCTGGCCGACACGCCGTCGCGCGCCGTGCCCGGCCGCGAAGGGTCGGGGACGTCGTCCGACCACCAGACCGTCCCCCGGGCGAGGCCCTTGAGGTCGGTGACCAGCCCGGTATCGAAGGTGACGGTCCGCTGCCAGCTCACCTCCGCGGATGCCCGCCGGGTGTCCACAGCCTCGGTCGCGGTGCGGCGGCTGGCGGGAACGTCCTGGTCCCGGGTGAGCGCGATGAATTCGGCGTCCAGGGACAATGTTCCGCCGGCGAGGCCGCCCGGATCGCCGACCTGGTGCAGCGTCACCCACGGCAGCATCACCGGCTGCTCGATCGCGGCGCTCCTGAGGTCCCGGATGCTGTAGGCCTCCACCGCGAAATAGTCGAGGAAGTCGAACCGCTCGAGATAGGCGCGGCTGGTCAGTTCGTCGGCCCCGGAGATTTCGAACACGTCGAGATAGGTGTCGTCGCTGACCAGCCGGATGTCGGCGCCGGCCCGCCAGTTTTCATTGAAGTTGTACCGGATGTCCGAGAACAGGTGGTAGCGCCCTTCGTCCTCCACCGTCACGGTCTGGCCGTTCTGCAGGTCCTGCCGGTCGCTCTGGTTGACCGAGCCTTCGATGAAGATCTCGCCGTCCGCGAAACGCTGGCGGTACTCGGCGCCGAGCAGGATCCCGGCGTCGCGGGTCGCGCCCAGGGTGAAGGTGGCATCCTTGTCGGGAGCGATCCCCCAGTAGAAGTAGTTGTAGGCGAACGGCCCCAGGGTGGCGGTCGACCCGAAGCTGGGTGTCAGGAACCCGGTGCGCTGCTCGACCGTCGGATCGGGGTGGGAGAGATAGGGCGTGTAGAAGACGGGAATCCCGAACAGGTCGAGAAACGCGTCGCGGTAGATCACGTCCTTGCGTTCGCTGTCGTGGGTGACCCGCGCCGCGCGCAGGCGCCACAGGGGCGCGCGCTCCGGATCCTCCTCGCACAGGTCGCAGGGCGAATAGACCGCCCGATCCACCTCGGTCAGCCGGTCCTCGCGCCGGACGCCGCCGACCGCGGCGACCCGGCTGTCGTCCGGGAACAGGATTCCGACCCTCTCGATGAACCCCTGGCTCAGTTCGTCGTCGAGTTCGGCATATTCGGCGAACAGCAGTTCTCCCCCGGTCTCGCGCAGGACGACATTGCCGCTGGCGGTGACGATCCGACTCGCGCGGTTGTAGGTGACCCTGTCGGCGCGGAGCAGGCGACCGCCCTGGCTGATCTCGACGTTGCCGCGCGCGACGACGATCTCCAACTCGTCATCGTAGAGCAACTCGTCGGCCGTGATCACCGCCGGCTGGTCGGTGCCGGCGCCGGCATCGGGCAGTTGGGCCCAGGCGTCGCCGACGGCGAAAGCGGCCATCAAGAGGGCGGTCGCCGCCGTGCCGGACAGGAGCCTCGTCGATCGCCGCATGTGCCAGGAAACCGGAACGGGAACAGGGGGGCGGCGCGAATCGCGCCCGTGCCCACATTTTCCCGAAGGCGTCGCCAAGTCAACCAGTCGAGGGTCGGCGCGGCGGGTCGCGGGGCGCCCGCCTCGGTTCTTGGCGGCGCGCCGCGAGAGGTGTATCAAACCCGCTTCCCCGCCCGATCCGACGCTGGAGCGAGACGACGATGAGCAAAGCCTTCGCGAGCCAGGGCGACCTGTCCGAAAAGACCGAGACGTTCGAGGAACTGGCGCCGGGGGTCTTCTGCCTGACCGCGGAAGGCGACCCCAATGCCGGCGTCGTGGTCGGCGACGACGGGGTGATGGTGATCGACGCCCGGGCCACGCCAGTTTTGGCCGGTCGTCTGATCGACCGGATCCGCGAGGTCACGGACAAGCCGGTCAAGTATGTCGTGCTGACCCACTACCACGCCGTCCGGGTGATGGGGGCCTCGGCCTACGGGGCGCAGCAGATCATCGCCAGCCGGCCGACCTGGGAGCTGATCGGCGAGCGCGGGGAGGCCGACTTCAAGAGCGAGGTCCAGCGTTTTCCCCGGCTGTTCCAGGCCGTCGAGACCGTGCCCGGGCTGACCTGGCCGACCCTGATGTTCGAGGACCGGATCACCCTCTGGATGGGCGGGCGCCGGGTCGACATCGCCTATGCCGGCAAGGGCCACACGAAGGGCGATTCGGTGGTCTGGGTGCCCGACGCGAAGGTCCTGTTCGGCGGCGACCTGGTGGAGGAAAGCGCCACGCCCTATTGCGGCGACGCCTACTACAGCGACTGGCCGGCGACGCTCGACCGGATCGTGGCCTACCGGCCGGAGATGCTGGTCCCGGGCCGCGGCGCGGCGCTCAAGGACGCGGCGTCGGTGGAGCGGGCGGTGCACGGCACCCGTGGCTTCCTGGCCACCCTGTGGGGGCATGTCCAGGAAGGGGTCGCCGAGGGCAAGTCGCTCAAGCAGGTCTATGACGAGACCTATTCGGCGATGGAGGCGGACTACGGCCACTGGGTGATCTACCAGCACTGCATGCCGTTCAACGTCACCCGTGCCTATGACGAGGCCAATGGCGTCGTCGACCCGAAGATCTGGACCGCCGAGCGCGACCTCGAGATGTGGGCGGAGCTGAACGGGTAGGTCGCACCAAAGGTCCGACTTTTCTTCATTGCCGCGAGCCGCGGGAACGGCGCCATGTCGGACCGCCGCTTCGCTGTGGTCCGACCTACGGCTCCAGCCCCTTCCGCGCCGCGGCCAGGGCCTCGCGCAGCACCTGCTCGTCGCCGATATGGTTGGCCAGCAGCAGCACAAGCCGCGCGTTGAGGGCTTCGCTTTCCTCGTCGCTGAGGCCGCGATGGGCCTCGATCAGCAGGGCATAGGCGTCGTCCGGCCGGGCGAAGCCGGGGGCGGTGTTCAGCAGGCGGTCGGTCATCGCTCAGGCTCCCGCGGAGACGGCCCTGCGCGCCTCGGCCGGAGTCCGACCGAGCGCCCGGTCGAGCGCGGCCGACAGCGCCGCTCCGTCAGGACGGCGCAGGCGGCAGGCGACATGCTGGTCGGGCCGGATCAGATAGGTCGTGCCGGGGCGGGCATCGTAGCGGTGCATCGCCAGCCCCTCCGGATCGCCCAGCCCCTCCGGATCGCCCACGCCGCCTGGGTTGACGGAGACCACCCGCACGCCCTCGACGGGCGGCGCCGCGGGTGCCTCGCCGAACACCAGGAGGGCGAAGTCGCCGCCCAGATGGTGCAGCAGCCAGCCGGGACTGCCGTCCGGTCCGGTGACCGGCGCGTCTGGGCAGGGCGCGCCCGGCGCCGGTCCGGCACCGAACGCGTCCGCCGGGTCGGGCGTCGACAGCGGCGTGTCGACATAGCGGTGAGGCAGGGACAGCCGGCCGGAATTGACCCAGCGGCGGGCAAAGGGATGGTCCTCCGACAGGTCCAGCACCGCATCGCGGAACAGCCGGCTGGCTTTGCCCTTTGGCGTGATGAAGTCGGTGGAACGGGTTGAATTGAGGATGTTCTCGTCGGCCGCGGGGATCCGCTCGGCATCGTAGCTGTCAATCAGGCTCACGGGCGCACGGCCCTGGGTGACCGCCGCCAGCTTCCAGGCCAGGTTGTCCGCGTCCTGGATGCCGCCATTGCCGCCGCGCGCGCCGAACGGCGACACCTGGTGTGCCGAATCGCCGACGAAGACGATCCGGCCGTGACGGAATTTCTCCAGCCGCCGGCACTGGAAGGTGTAGACGCTCACCCACTCCAGCTCGAACCGGGCCTCCGGGCCCAGCATCGCCTTCAGCCGGGGGACCACCTTCTCCGGCTTCCTTTCCTCCTCCGGATCGGCATCCCAGCCGAGCTGGAGGTCGATCCGCCAGACGTCGTCGGCCTGGCGATGCAGCAGGGTGGAGCCGCCGTCGTGGAACGGCGGCTCGAACCAGAACCAGCGCTCGGTCGGGAACTCCGCGGTCATCTTCACGTCGGCGATCAGGAACCGGTCCTCGAACACCTTTCCCTCGAAGCCGAGGCCCAGCATCCTGCGCACCGGGCTGCGCGCGCCGTCGCAGGCCAGCACCCAGTCCGAGGAGAGCGTGTAGGTGCCGTCCGGCGTCTCCACCGTCACTGTCGCCCCGTCCGCGGCCGGCGCGATGCCGGACACCCGGTTCTTGAACCGCACCTCGCAGTTCGGCTCCCCGGCCGCCGCCTCGATCAGATACTGCTCGACATAATATTGCTGCAGGTTGACGAAGGCCGGCATCCGGTGCCCGCCCTCCGGCAGCAGGTCGAAGTCGTAGACCGGCCGGTCGTGGAAGAAGACCTTGCCTTTCGACCATGTGATGCCCGTCTGCGCCATCCGCGCCCCGACGCCCAGTCGGTCCAGGATTTCCAGCGTGCGCTTGGACCAGCAGATCGCCCGGCTGCCGATCGAAACCGTGTCGTCGTCGTCGAGCACCAGGACCGGCACGCCGTGGCGGGCCAGGTCGATCGCGACCGCCAGGCCGACCGGTCCGGCACCGATCACCACCACCGGCCGCCGCGCGGGGCCGCCGCCGTCGAGTTCCGGCGGGCGTCGGTAGTCGAAGGTCGGATAGCGGTAGCTGGCCATGCTGGTCCTCCCGGGCCGGACGGGGTACCGACTCCCCGCGTCGTGGTTGGCGGCGGCCTCGCCGACGGCGACCTCAGCGCGGCAGGCGGGGCAGGTCCCGGCGCCTCAGCTTGCCGGTCGCGGTGCGCGGCAGGGTCTCGACGAAGGCGATCGCGCGCGGATATTTCCAGGGCGCGATCCGCGCCTTCACGTAGTCCTGCAGATCGCGGATCATAGTTTCATCTGCAACGAAAGACGAGTCCGGGACGACCAGCGCCGCGATCACCTGGCCGCGCTCCGGATCCCGGGTGCCGAAGACGGCGCAGTCGCGCACCGCCGGATGCTCGATCAGCACAGCCTCGACCTCGGCGCCGGAGACGGTGTAGCCGGCGGTGAGGATCAGGTCGTCGGCACGCCCCAGGCAGACCAGCCGGCCGTCGGGCAGGGCGCGCATCATGTCGCCGGTCACGTTCCAGCCGTCGACCACGTATCCCGCCTGGGCGTCGGGCGCGTCCAGATAGCGACAACCGGTCGGGCCGCGCACCGCGAGGCGTCCGTCGGCGCCGGCCGCCATCGGCCGGCCGGCCGCGTCGACCAGCCGCGCCTCGATGCCGCGGACCGGGCGCAGGCCCTCGCGGCCCGCATCGGCGGTCAGGACCATGCTCAGCAGTTCGGTCGTGCCCAGCACGTCGATCGGCGGCGCACCGGCGCAGCCTGCCCAGCGCTCGGCGACGGACGGGCTCAGCGGTTCGCCGGCGGACAGAGCGACCCGCAGGCCGGCCAAAGCCTCGCGGTCCAGGATCGGTGCCATCCGACGATAGGCGGTCGGGGCGGTGACACAGATGGTGGTGCGGTGCCGCGCCATCGCCTCCGCGAGGCCGTCGACGCCATGACGGGTCGGCAGCACCGTCGCGGCCCCCGCCATCAGGGGGAACAGGAACAGCCCGGCGAAGCCGTAGGCGAAGGCGAAGGGCGGCGTGCCGACGAACACGTCTTCGGGGGTCGGATGCAGCAGGTCGGCGGCGAACAGATGCGCCGTCGCCAGCACGGCCCGATGGTCGTGCACCGCGGTCTTGGGCAGGCCGGTCGTGCCGGAGGTGAACAGGATCAGGGCGGGCGCCTCGGCGGCCGTATCCACTGGCCGGCAGGGGCCGCTCGCCGTGCCGGGTTCGACCCGTCGCGGGGCCACACCGGAGAGGGCGGCTGCCTCGGCGAGCCCGGCCTCGATCCCTGGATCCACGATGGCGAAGCCGGCCCGGGTCAAGCCCAACGCGCGGGCCAGCTCGGCCGGGCGCAGCAGGGGCGGCGTCGGGACGGCGACGCCACCGGCGAGCCAGCAGCCGACCAGGGCCGCCGCCAAATCCGGACCGTTGGGCAGGGTCAGCAGAACCCGGTTGCCGGGAACCAGGCCGGCGGCTGCCAAGGCGCCTGCGGCCGTTTCCGCCCGCCGCGCCACACGGTCGTAGCCGGCCTCCTCCAGGTCGCCGCGATAGGCGACGCGGCCGGCCGTCGCCGCATCGCTCAGCCGGTCGAGCAGAGCGGCACCGGCGTTGAGCCGATCGGCCTTCAAGGAGGGAGGCAGGCCGTCGAGCGGCCGGTCCGGCCAGGCCCCAGGCGGCGGCAACCGGTCGTCGACGAAGCGGTCGTAGTCGATCGCGCTGGCGCGCATCTGCACCCGGTGCTCCCCGTCCGACCGCCCGTTCGGCCGGTCGCGCTCTCAAGGCGCTACAACCGAACGCCCGGTCGTGTCCAGGAAGAAAGCGGGTTGCCGGCTCCACTCACCGAAAGCGTCAGGAAGCGGCGCGTTCCGGTTCCGGTGCGGACTCCGGGAAGGCAGGGTGGCGCAGGAAGTCCGGCATGTGGTCGCCGAAGCCGACGATCTCGTGATCCGCGACCCCGGCATTGGCGAAGTCGCCGTCCGGATCGCGCCGACGTCCGCCGCGACCCCGGCCGCGCTCGCCGCCGCGGTCCCGATCGCCGCCCCGGTCGCGGTCGCCGCCCCGGTCCCGATCGCCAACCCGATCCCGATCGCGGCCAGGCCGATCGCGCTCCCGGTCGCCGCGGCCGCGGCTCCGGTCATCCCGCGCGGACACCGGCTCGGGCTCCGGCTCCGGCTCGGGCTCCGGCCGGTCGCCGACGTCGCCTTCGGCCTCCATCTCGACAGCCTCCGGCTCCGCCGCCTCCGGAGGGCGGCTTTCCGCCTTGGGTTGGCGGCGCCGCCGGCCGCGGCCACGGCTATCGTCTTCTTCGACCTCTGCCGACGGCTGCTCGAACCCGTCGAGGTCCAGGATTTCGAACTTCCTCGTCACCCGATTCTCGATGGCGGCGACATACTTGCCCTCTTCGGGCGTCGCCAGGGTGAACGCGCGTCCCGTCCGGCCGGCGCGGCCGGTACGGCCGATCCGGTGGACATAGTCGTCCGCATGGATCGGGACGTCGAAGTTGAAGACGTGGCTGAGGTCCGTGATGTCGAGGCCGCGCGCCGCCACATCGGAGCAGACCAGGATCTGAATCTCGCCCTTCTTGAACCGGTCCAGCGTCTCGGTCCGCGCCGGCTGCGACATGTCGCCGTGCAGTTGGCCAACCGAGAAACCGTATTTTTTCAAGGAGTTGAAGACGACGCCCACGTCCCGCTTTCGATTGCAGAAGACCAGCGCGTTGCGCACGTCCTCCGCCCCCAAGAGCCGGCGCAGCGCATCGCGCTTGTCGCTCTTGGCCACGGGGATCAGCTTCTGCTCCACGCCTTCCGCCGTCGTCGCGGGGCGCGACACGGCGATCTCCTCCGGATTGTCCAGGAAAGCGTCGGCGAGCCGCCGGATCTCCTTGGGCATGGTCGCGGAGAAGAACAGGGTCTGGCGCTTGCGCGGCAGCAGGCCGACGATCCGCTCGATGTCCGGGATGAAGCCCATGTCGAGCATCCGGTCGGCTTCGTCGATCACCAGGATCTTGACGTCGGCCAGCAGCACCTTGCCGCGCTCGAACAGGTCGATCATGCGCCCGGGCGTCGCGATCAGCACGTCCACGCCGCGGTCCAGCCGCTTGACCTGCTCGTCGAACCGCTCGCCGCCGATCAGGAGCGCATAGTTCAGGTTTTCGTACTTGGTATACTTGTCGAAATTCTCGGCCACCTGGCTGGCCAGTTCGCGCGTCGGCTCGAGGATCAGCGAGCGGGGCATCCGGGCCCGGGCGCGGCCCTTGGCCAGATGCTGGATCATCGGCAGGGTGAAGCCGGCCGTCTTGCCGGTGCCGGTCTGCGCGATCCCCAGGACGTCCCGACGCTCCAGCACCACCGGGATGGCCTTGGCCTGGATCGGAGTCGGCGTCTCGTAGCCGGCGTCCTCGACGGCCCTGAGGATTTCGGGCTTCAGCCCAAGATCCGAGAATTTCATGGGTTTTTCGGTCGGCTCCGGCAGGCGTAAGGTCACACATGGAAAAAGGGCGGCCCGCCGGGATCGGCGACCGCGCCTCTCAGATGGGGGCGGAGTACCGGAAATCAAACGGACCTGTCAATCATCGAACGGTCGGAGACGGACTGAAGAGGGGGCAAACGATGTTTTTGAGCGCCGAACGGTCGGTTCTGGTGGTCGTCGACGTGCAGCAGCGGCTCGCGCCGGCGATGCCGGCCCTCGACCGGGTGCTGGCCCGCCTCGACCTGCTGTTGACGACGGCCGCGGCGACCGGGGTGCCGGTGATCCTGACCGAGCAGTACCCGAAGGGGCTCGGACATACGCTGCCTGCCGTCGCGCAGGCGGCGCCGGGCGCGATGGTGGTCGAGAAGACGGCGTTCGGCGCGTGCGGCGAGCCGGCCTTCGTCGACGCGGTGCGGGGCAGCGGCCGCGACCTCGCCGTCGTCTGCGGCATGGAGGCGCATGTCTGCGTGCTGCAGACCGCTCTCGGCCTGTCGGCGGCGGGCGTCGAGACCGTGCTGCTGCGCGACGCCTGCGCCTCGCGCCGGGACGTCGACCATGACACCGCGATGACCCGGGCCACGGCGGCGGGCGTGACCGTCGCCACCACCGAGATGGCGGTCTTCGAGTGGCTGGCCCGCGCCGACACGGCGGCGTTCAAGGCGATCCAGCCGAAGATAAAGGCGCTGGCCTGACCGGTCCGGCAGACTCATATTCCTCGCAGAGGGCTCCCTCCGCCCGCCCGCTTTCCCGACGGTGGGGAGGACTGTCATGACTGCATCGCGCCGCGGCGCCGTGTTCCGCGGGCTCACCCCTCTGGCCTTGGCCGGCACGCTGGCCGCCTGTGCCGGAGCCGGGTTCACACCGGCGCCATGCCCGGGGCCGGAGATCTGGGACGGCCAGTTCGACGACGTGATCCGCCAGGACGCGACCCGGACGCTCGCCGAATGGGGGCTGACCCCCCAGCGGCTGATCATCGACACCCAGCGCCGCCAGATCCGCCGGCCCCTGCTCGGCCAGCCGGGGGAGTTCGAGGAGGACGATCGCGTGGTCGGGTACCTCGTGTGGGCCGACGTGGCGCAATGCCCTCAGGGCAAGGTGGTGCTGCGCTACAATTCTTCCTGCTCGCTGCGCGGCGCCTACACGCGCTACGGCTGCGTCGTCGAAGGGCTGCCCTCCGGCTGACCGGGCGCCGGGTCGGCGGCGCGGCCGGCGGGGATCGCCGTCGCCAAGCCGCCGAAGCCGACGGCGGAAACCACCGCCGCCGCGTGCAGGGCGAGGGCGCCCATCGCCGCCGTCTCGAACGCCTGACCGGCCGCGGTCGTCGCGGCGACCCAGGCCGCCTGGGCCGGTCCCAGCCCGATCACGCCATTGACCGGCAAGGCGAAGGCGAGGTTGCCCGCCGCCGCGCCGAACATCGCGATGGCCGGAGGCATCGGGACCACCACCGCGCCGGCGGCGAGCCAGGCGGCGAGGCCGAACACGGTCCAGATCGCCCAGCTGAGCGCGAGGACCGCGACGGCGGGCGCCGGGCCGCGCATCGCCTCGAACCCGTGGGCGAGCCTGGCCGCCGGCCCGCCCAGCCGGGGCAGCCCGGCCATCAGCCGCGCGATCGGCCGGCCTGCCGCGGTCAGAACCACCGTGGTCGCCGCCGCGCCCAGCGCCGCCAACGCCAGGGCACCACGCCCCCAGCCGGGCAGGTCCGCCGGCAGCAGCCAGGCGGCGAGCCCGGCGACCAGGGCGCCGACCACCGCGAGGTCGAGCAGCCGGGCTGCAACCAGGACGCCGGTGCCGCGCATCAGGGCCAGACCGTAGGTCCGCTTCATCAGCAGCGGAAAGCTCACCTCGCCGAGCCGGAACGGCAGGAGGAAGTTGAGCGCCGTCAGCTGCGCCGAGATCCGCACCAGTCGCCACCGGGGCAGGCCGGTCGCGCCGAAGGTCAGCACGCCGAACCGCCAGGCCCGCAGCCACTGCACCCCGGCGAGCAGCAACACCGCCGCCGCGAGCTGGCTCCAGTCCGCGTCGGCCGTCGCCGGGCCAAGGCGGGCGCGAACCGCCGGGTCGCCCAGCAGCCACGCCAGCAGCGCCAGCGTCAGACCCAGCGCCGCCGCCGAGGCGGCCAGCTGCCGGCGGCCGAGGCGGATCATCCGGGCGGCCGCTCCGCCGCCGGGGCGTCGGCGGCCTTGCCGGTGGTCCGGTCGCGTACCAGGTCGGCGACGGCGACGATCTGGGTCCGGCTGTTGAAGAGTTCCGCCAGCAGGCCGAACAGCAGCAGCTGGACCCCGATGATCATCAGCATGACGCCCAGCAGCAGGAGCGGCCGCGTGCCGATGTCGGCGCCGGTGAACAGCTTGAGGCCGGTCAGGTAGAGCAGGATGGCGACGCCGAGCGCCGACATGCCGGTGCCCAGTCCCCCGAACAGATGCCCTGGCCGGTGCTGGTAGCGGGTGATCATCAGGACCGTCAGGAGGTCGAGATAGCCCCGCAGTAGCCGACCGACGCCGTATTTCGACCGCCCGAACCGGCGCGGATGATGCTCGACCACTAGTTCGCCGACACGGAATCCCAGGGCATGCGCCAGCACCGGCACGTAGCGGTGGAGCTCGCCGTAGATGTGCACGGTATCGAAGATTTCGCGACGGTAGGCCTTGTAGCCGCAGTTGAAGTCGTGCAGCCGCACGCCGGTCAGGGTCCGGGTCGTCCAGTTGAACAGCTTCGACGGCAGGGTCTTTCCGATCGGGTCGTGCCGCTTTTGCTTCCAGCCGGAGACGAGGTCGTAGCCCTCGGCCATCCGGTCGAGAAAGCGCGGCAGTTCCTTCGGGTCGTCCTGCAGGTCGGCGTCCATGGTGACCAGGATGTCGCCGCGCGCCTCCGCGACGCCGGCCATCAACGCCGTCGCCTTGCCGAAATTCCGCCGCAGCCGCACCGCGCGGACGGGATCGTGCTCCCGCGCCAGGCGCTCCATGCACGCCCAGCTGCCATCCGTCGAGCCGTCGTCGACCAGCACGATGCCCTCGATCGCGATGGCGTGCTCCTCCGCCGTGGCGAGCACGCGGTCGACCAGAGCCGGCAGCGACTCCACCTCGTCCTTGGCCGGCACGACGATGGTGACCGTCGGCCGCCCCGGCGGCGCGCCGGTCGCAGCCCCGGCGCCCTGGCCGGTGCCGCTTGCCGCGCTGCGGGAGCCGCTCGCGCCGGCGATGCCGGCCGCATCGGGTTCGGAGACGGGGACCGACGATGCGGCCGAGGCGATGCCGGACGTCATCTGCACGCTCCGTTCGGCTGGGGGTAGAGGCGCCAGCCCAGTTGGTAGGTCCGTGTGTCGGAGCCGGCCATCGGGGCCTCGGCGATTCCCTGATCATGGGGCGCGCCGGCATTGCCGCCCAGGGGACCGGTCAGCATTGCAAGCAGGTCGGCCGGCGGATCGGTCGGGCCCTGCACGTCGGGCCGGCCGTCGGAGACGCGCCAGGCTAGCAGGCATTGGCCGCCGGCCGCCGCGGGCGGCGGGTCGGGGAACACCGCAGGCGGGATGCCGGGATAGACCAGCCGGCTGCCGGGGCGGTCCCGCGTCAGGAACACCCGCAGATTGCCGCCGATGTGGAATTCGCCGGCGATCACGGTGCCTTGCCCGAACCCGGCGGTACGCAGGTGCTCGGCCAGGGCCGGGTAGGGGACCATCGGCCGGCAGGAGCCGCAATGATCGGCGCCGCGCCAGTAGTCGATCGGCCGCCAGACCAGCGCCACCAGCACCAGGACCGCCGTTGCGGCGAGGAACGCGCGGAACGACCAGGGCGCCGGTCGGCCGCGCTCCGCGATCGCGAACACCGCCAGCGGCAGCATCATGAAGATCGGCTGTAGCCAGCGCTCCTCGAACGTTGTCGCGCCGAGCAGGGGGACCACCAGCCAGTGCAGTCCGATGCCGATGCCGATCACCGCCCACAGCAGCCCAGCGTCGGGCCGGTCGGGGACCGGCTCCGGCGAGAGACGGACCTCCCGGTGGCCGGAGGTCAGGCCGCGCCACAGCGCCGGCGCGAAGCAGATCAGCACCAGCGGCAGGAAGGGCTGGGGAAAGGCGATCAGCGCCTCCGCCAGCTCCGCCGTGCCCGCGGCCACGGTCGCGCCGAAGCCGGCACCGCCGCCGTCCTGCGCCAGGGCGCCGCCGGCCACCGCGCCGGCATCCGGGACCCGGGTCAGGACCCAGACGGCGCTGGGCAGCACGGTCGCCGCCATGACGCCGATCGCCGCCAGGGTCTTGGGCGTCCAGACCAGCGGCCGCCAGCGCGGCAGCGCCAGAATCGCCAGCGGCAGCGCGGCGGCGAACATCAGGAAGTTCCACTTGCCCAGGACGCCGAGCCCGAACACCAGCCCGAGCAGGATGTAGTTGCCGGGGTGCGGCGACCGGGCCAGCCGGGCGAAGACCCACCAGGCGACCGCCAGCAGCGTCGCCATCATGGTGGTGTGGGTCAGGTCGTGGTGGCTGTAATAGGCGAAGACGTAGATGGTCGCGTAGGCGTAGACGGTGAGCGCCGCCAGCCGCGGATCGCTCAGCGTCGATCGCGCGACCCGAAAGACCGCGGCATACAGTACCACCAGCAGGGCGTAGCGCAGGATCGTCGCCGCCAGGGCGCCCGGCGGGACGACCTGGGTCAGCGCGGTCAGAAGCCAGGTGAACAGCGGCGGCTGCTCGAACCGGTAGCTCCAGGCCCAGGCTTGCGCGAACAGCATCTGCTCGGCGTCGTCCAGGCCCAGCACGGGGCCCAGCAGACCGCGCACGGCCGCATGGGCAGCCAGATAGAGCCCGACGATCAGCGCCACGCCGCCCGGCCGCGCCCAGAACGGCGGCGCCCAGAACGGCGGCGCCAGCCCGGCACCGAGCGCGTCCGCGGCGGGGGCGGGTGCCCGACCGTCGGCGTCGCGGGGGAGGGAGGGCACGGTCACGGGCGAACGGTTCCTCTGCCGGGCGCCGCCATGGCGCGGCGCGGCTTGGGGATACCCCGACCGCCCGGTGCCGTAAAGCATGGCCGTGCAACCGGGCGGCGGGAGCCGGGGGCGTCGAGCGTCCGTCCTGCCGGACCCGGGCCGGCCGACCAACGCCACGGTCGGGACGGCGCCACGGTCGGGACGGCGCCACGGTCGGGACGGCGCCACGGTCGGGACCGCGCCAGGGTCGGGACCCTGCGGCACCCGGCGCGGGCGGCACCGCGCCCGCGCGGCCGCGTTAGACGTCCAGTTCCTCCACCTCGGGCGCATGCTCCTGGATATAGGCCAGCCGCAGTTCCGGCTTGCGGCCCATCAGGCGCTCGACCAGGCTGTTGGCGCCGGCAAGGTCGTCCAGAGTGACCTTCAGAAGGTTGCGGTTCGCCGGGTCCATGGTGGTGTCGCGCAACTGCGCCGACGGCATCTCGCCCAGGCCCTTGAACCGCGCCACCTCGACCTTCTGCTTGCCGGCGAAGACGGTCTTCATCAATTCCGCCCGGTGCTGTTCGTCGCGGGCATAGGTGACCGTGCCGCCGTGCTGCAGCCGGTAGAGCGGCGGCTGGGCGAGGTAGAGGTGGCCGGTCTCGATCAGGCCGCGCATCTCGCGATAGAAGAAGGTCATCAGCAGCGAGGCGATGTGCGCGCCGTCGATGTCGGCGTCGGTCATCACGATCACCCGCTCGTAGCGCAGCTTCGATTCGTCGAACTGGCTGCGCGTGCCGCAGCCGAGCGCCTGGGTCAGGTCGCTGATTTCCTGGTTGCCGGCGAGCTTGTCCGCCGAGGCCGAGGCGACATTGAGAATCTTGCCGCGCAGGGGCAGAACCGCCTGGGTTTCCCGCTGGCGCGCCGCCTTGGCGGACCCTCCCGCCGAATCGCCCTCGACCAGGAAGATCTCCGTGCCGTCCTGGCCGGCGCGACTGCAGTCCGCCAGCTTGCCGGGCAGGCGCACCCGCCGGGTCGCGGTCTTGCGCGCCACCTCCTTCGCCTGCCGCCGCCGCTGTCGCTCCTCGGCGCGGTCGATGATCCGCTCCAGCAGGCCGCCCGCGGCATTGGTGTCCTCGATCAGCCAGTGATCGAAGTGATCCTTGATCGCCGCCTCGACCAGTTTCGCGGCCGCCGCGCTGACCAGCCGCTCCTTGGTCTGTCCCTGGAACTGGGGGTCGCGGATGAAGACCGACAGCGGCACGCCGGCCCCGCCGACCACGTCTTCCGCTGCGACCGCCTGGGCCCGCTTGTTGCCCGACAGCTCCGCGAAGGCCTTCAGCCCGCGGGTCAGGCCGGCGCGCAGGCCCGCCTCGTGGGTGCCGCCCTCCGGCGTCGGCACGGTGTTGCAGTAGCTCGAGGAGAACCCGTCGTCGTCGGCCGGCCAGGCGACCGCCCATTCGACCGACCCCTGCCCGTCCGGGAACTCCGCCCGCCCGGCGAAGGGCCGCTGGGTCATCGTCTCCCGCTCGGCGAGCTGGGCCGCCAGGAAGTCGGCCAGGCCGCCGGGAAAATGCAGGACCGCCTCGGCCGGGATCTCGCTGCCCGGGCGCAGGGTCGCGGGATCGCACGACCAGCGGATCTCGACGCCGCGGAACAGGTAGGCCTTCGAGCGGGCCATCCGGTAGAGCCGGTCCGGCTGCAGGCGGGCGGCGTCGCCGAAGATCTCCGGGTCCGGCCGGAAGGCCACCGTCGTGCCGCGCCGGTTGGCGACCGAGCCGCGGTTCTCCAGCGGCCCGAGCGGCGCGCCGCGGGCATAGTCCTGACGCCACAGGGTGCGGTCGCGCGCGATCTCCACCGTCAGGGTCTCGGCCAGCGCATTGACCACCGACAGGCCGACCCCGTGCAGGCCGCCCGCAGTGTGGTAGACCTTGTCGGAGAACTTGCCGCCCGAATGGAGCGTCGTGAGGATCACCTCCAGCGCCGACTTGCCCGGGAACTTCGGGTGGGGATCGGTGGGGATGCCGCGGCCGTTGTCGCGCACCGTGACCATGCCGTCGGCGGAAAGCGACAGTTCGATCCGGTTGGCGTGGCCGGCCACCGCCTCGTCCATGGCGTTGTCCAGCACCTCCGCCACCAGGTGGTGCAGGGCCCGGTCGTCCGTTCCGCCGACATACATGCCGGGCCGGCGGCGCACCGGTTCCAGCCCCTCCAGCACCTCGATGTCGCTGGCGGTGTAGCCGCCGCCCGGAGGGGCGCCGCCCGCCTGCCTGTCGCCGACCTGCCTGTCGCCGGAGGGGGCTGCGGTCCCGGCCGGGGAGGGCTTCGGGGGCGCCGCCGAAGTCGAGGCGGGAGACCTGTCGGCGGCCAAGCCTCGAGACCCCCGGCCCGCGGCAGGGACCGACGCCCCAGTGCCGCCATCGGTGCCGCCATCCCGCGCGGGGCCGGTGTCCGACTGGGGCGACCGGCTCGCCGACGGTTCCACTGCCGCCGGCCCGGCGGAATCGGGGACGACGCGGCGCCGGGGAGACGGCGAGGCATTTCCGAACAGATCGTTCATGATCACCCGAGTATAGGAACCGCCTCGTCCGGGAGGCAAGGAGATGCTGTGGTCGGTCGGCCCTTATCCACAAGATATGGTCCTACCCGCTTGCGGCGCCGGGCGGGTCGTCGCCAGTGCCTTCCCGGCTCGGCAGGAGGTAAAGGCCACGGCCTCGGATGTCCAGGGATCGAGCCGAAGCCGGCCTGTTCGGGACCGGCCTGGCGAGTGGCGCAAGGAGCGGCCCGGGGAGCGGCCCGGGAGTCGGTGCATCGCCGTTGCGTCGCCGGTCCGTTCGGCCGACCCTCGGAACCTGGAGCGGGCCGCCGAATCGGCCCTCGCTGCCCTCGTTGGAGGAGAAGCGATCGATGACCCGACCTCCCCAATCTTCTGGTACCGGCGGCGAGACGCCTCCCGGGGGCCGGGATAACCGCGGCCGCACCGCGTCCGCGTCGACCGACGGTCGATCCGAGGCGCCCGTCGACCGCGCCGCAGCCGATCGCGCCGCAGCAGGCTCGACCGCGGCCGGCACGTCAGGCCGGGCGGCCAGTTCGCCTGCCGGGCTGCCGCCCGGGGCGCCGGCGCTGAGGACCATCGCGATGCCCGGTGACGCCAACCCCAACGGCGACATCTTCGGCGGCTGGCTGCTCAGCCAGATGGACCTGGCCGGCAGCGTCGTCGCCTACGACCGGGCCGAAGGCCGTGTCGCCACCGTGGCGATCGACGCGATGACGTTCCTGCAGCCGGTCTATGTCGGCGATCTGGTCAGTTGCTACGCGACGCTTCAGAAGACCGGCCGAAGCTCCATGCGCATTCTGGTCGAGACCTTCGTGCGCCGGCGCGCCAGTGCCGAGGTGGTGAAGGTGACCGAAGGCAGCTTCACCTACGTCGCGATCGATTCCAACGGCCGGTCGCGTCCGCTTCCCGGTTCGCCGGTCCCGGTCTGACGGCATGCCCCGGACGCCAGTCCGAACCGTCAGAATCCGAAGCCGTGGGCCAGCAGGGCACCGGTATAGACCGTCCAGAAGAACAGCAGCAGGGTCAGGAATTCCCGGAACAGGATCCAGCGGCTCATCACACGTTCTCCCCTTGTTCTCTGATCCGAGGAGAACATAGGCGGAACGACCGGTCAAGAGGCTTTTCAAGGAAGCGCGCCTCGCGCCGACGTGACTTGCGGGTGCCGGCGCCGGCCCGAGATTCGAGGCAGGCGCGGCGCCGGCAGGCCGCGAGCCCACAGCAGCGAGATCCGGGCGCCGAAAGCGGACAGGGACGAGGACAGGGGGACATTGATGACCACCAGCAAACCGACCGGAGCCATCCGGTCCGCCCCGCGCCGGAGGGCGGTCGCGCTGGCGCTGACGCTCATGGGGCCGGCGCTGCTGCTGCCGGGGACAGCCAGCGCCGGCGAAGCCGATGTCGTGGGGGCCGAGGCTGTCCAGGAAGGGCAAGGCACCTGGCGCTTCCAGGTGACCGTGCGCCACGCCGATGAGGGCTGGGATCACTACGCCGACCGCTGGGAAGTGCTGGCCCCGGACGGCACGGTCCTTGGCGTGCGGGAACTGGCGCACCCGCATGTCGACGAACAGCCGTTCACCCGCAGCCTAGGGGGCGTCGAGATCCCGCCGGAGATCGACAGCGTGCGGCTTCGGGCGCGCGACAGCGTTCATGGCTACGGCGGCGCCGAGTTTCCGCTTCGACTCCCCGGCCGGTGACGGAGGCGAGGTCGGCCCGGCCAGAGCCGCCGGCACGATCATCGCAGGCTTCAGGCGGCCGGCGACCGCGAGAGCGCGCTTGATCGCCGCCAGGGCCTCGTCGACCCCGTCGAAAGCCCTGCCGTCCAACCCTGAGAGATCCGAATCGGTGGTGTAGAACCGATACCGGCGATCGCAGGAAACCAGATCGCCCAAACGCTGACCGTCGATCACGACCGGCCGGTGTTCGATGTGCATGCCGCCCTCCCCGACGGGATGTCCATCAATCGTCATCCAAGAACTAATAGAGGTGTATATCATTCTTCCTTGATATGGGTCAGCGCAGGCCTCTGTTCAAGTCGGGAGACCCGGCTTGGCGCCCCCCGCTTCGAGCGATGGAGCGGTTTCCGGTCCTGCGTCGGGACCGGTCGTGCGGCGCGCCTGAAACGGCAACGGGCCGGCCCTCGATCGTTCGAGGGCCGGCCCGTCGGCCGATGCAGGAAGGGTCCGGCCCCGCGGCGCCGATCGGCGGGTTGGGGGGAAGGAAGGCGGATCGGGTCCGCGGGGCCGGGAACCGTCCGGCGGAACGGGAACCGCCGGACGGCGAGCAGGGACGGCCGGATCAGGCCGAGTAGTAGAGGCCGAACTCGATCGGGTGCGGCGAGTGTTCGAAGGCGTACACCTCCTCCCACTTCAGCTCCAGATAGCCCTCGATCATGTCCTTGGTGAACACGTCGCCCTTCAGCAGGAAGTCGTGATCGGCCTCCAGGCTGTTGAGCGCCTCGCGGAGCGACGCCGAGACGGTCGGCACGTCGGCCAGTTCCTCCGGCGGCAGGTCGTAGAGGTTCTTGTCCATCGGGTCGCCCGGATGGATCTTGTTCTGGATGCCGTCGATGCCGGCCATCAGCATCGCCGCGAAGGCGAGGTAGGGGTTGGCGGTCGGATCCGGGAAGCGGACCTCGACGCGCTTGCCCTTCGGGCTGGTGGCGTAGGGAATGCGGCACGACGCCGAGCGGTTGCGCGACGAATAGGCCAGCAGCACCGGCGCCTCGAAGCCCGGGATCAGCCGCTTGTAGCTGTTGGTCGACGGGTTGGTGAACGCGTTGATCGCCCGGGCATGCTTGATGATGCCGCCGATGTAGTAGAGCGCGTTCTCCGACAGGTCGGCATAGCCCGATCCGGCGAAGGTCGGCTGGCCGTCCTTCCAGATCGACTGGTGGCAGTGCATGCCGGAGCCGTTGTCGCCCTTGACCGGCTTCGGCATGAAGGTCGCCGACTTGCCGTAGGCGTGCGCCACCATGTGGACCACGTACTTGTAGATCTGCATGTGGTCGGCGATGTTGACCAGCGTGCCGAACTTGATGCCCAGTTCGTGCTGCGACGGCGCCACCTCGTGGTGGTGCTTCTCGACCACGACGCCCATTTCGGACATGGTGGTCACCATCTCGGCGCGCAGGTCCTGCCCGCTGTCGACCGGCGGCACCGGGAAGTAGCCGCCCTTGACCGCCGGGCGGTGGCCGACGTTGCCCTCGACATATTCCTTGCCGGTGTTCGACGGGCTCTCCTCGCTGTCGAGGTAGTAGTAGGACTCGTGCATGTCGGCCTTGAACCGCACGTCGTCGAACACGAAGAACTCCGCCTCCGGACCGAACACGGCGGTGTCGCCGATGCCGGCGGTCGCCATGTACTTCTCGGCCGCCTTGGCGATCGAGCGCGGATCGCGGTTGTAGGGCTGGCCGGTCGACGGCTCGTGCACGTCACAGAACAGGATCAGCGTCTTCTGGGCAGCGAACGGGTCCAGCACGGCCGAAGTCGGGTCCGGCATCAGGGTCATGTCGGACTCGTTGATCTCCTTCCAGCCCGCGATCGACGAACCGTCGAACATGAAGCCGTCGACGAAGGCGTCCTCGTCGATCGTGCTGACATGCTGGGCCGTGTGCTGCCACTTGCCGCGAGGGTCGGTGAAGCGCAGGTCGACGTACTTCACATCCTCCTGCTTGATCAGATCCAGGACCTTCTTGATGTCGTCGGACATGTTGTTTTCCCGTTTGGACGTGACGTGAGTTTCGCGGGCGGAGCGGGGGGAACTGCGGTCAGACCGCGTCGCCGCCGCGCTCGCCCGTACGGATGCGGATCGTTTCCTCGATCGGCGACACGAAGATCTTGCCGTCGCCGATCCGGCCGGTCTGGGCAGCCTGCTGGATCGCCTCGATGGCGCGCTCCACCAGGCTGTCGTCCATCACGACCTCCACCTTCACCTTCGGCAGGAAGTCGACGACGTATTCCGCGCCGCGATAGAGTTCGGTATGCCCCTTCTGGCGGCCGAAGCCCTTGGCCTCGGTCACGGTGATGCCCTTGATGCCGACGTCGTGCAGGGCTTCCTTCACCTCGTCCAGCTTGAAGGGCTTGATGATTGCTTCGACTTTCTTCATGGGCGCGCGCGCACCTTTCGGTTGGTCGTCTCGGGCCGGCCGGCCGGCGGTCCGCCGTCGGGGCTTCATCGGCGCCATCCGTCCGGTCGCGGGGACCGTCGGTCGGCGCTGCGCCCCTTGAAGCACGCCCCGTGCCAAGCCAGGGACCGTGCCGACCGCCAAGGCGGCGGCCCATGGGGCGACGGTAGGCTCAGGGCCGCACCGTCGGGTTGATGCCGACAAACTAGGCGAATGCCTATTTCGTGATCAACAGAACTGCTGCCGCTTCAGGCAGCCGGCCCGTCATCGGCGCCGCTGACCCGGGCGCCGGGGCGCCGGGGTGCCGGACGCCCCTACCGCAGCAGCGCACCGATCCGACCGATCGCCGCCTTGATCTCCTCGACCGACGCGGCGTAGGAGAACCTCAGGTAGCCTTCGCCTTCCGCGCCGAAGCTGGTGCCCGCGATCGCGGCCACGCCGGCCTCCTCCAGCAGGCGCTGCTGGAGGGTCTTCGCGTCCAGCCCCGTCCCGGCGATGTTGGGGAAGGCGTAGAAGGCGCCGCCCGGCTCGACGCAGCGAAAGCCGGCGATCTGGTTGAGCCCGCTGACGATCACCTGGCGCCGCTCGGCGAACGCCGCGCACATGGCGTCCACCGCGTCCTGCGGCCCTTCCAGCGCGGCGATCCCGGCGTATTGCGCGGCGGCGTTGACGCAGGAGTGGCTGTTCACCGCCAACCGCGTCGCGCCTTCGATCAGGCTTTCCGGCCAGACCGAGTAGCCGAGCCGCCAGCCGGTCATCGCATAGGTCTTCGACCACCCGTCGAGCAGGATCACCCGGTCGGCCAGGTGGTCGTAGCCGATCAGGCAGACATGCTCGCGCCCGTCGTAGAGCATCCGGCTGTAGATCTCGTCGGACAGCACCGCCACCTGGGGATGGTCGGCGAGCCCTTCCGCCAGCCGGTCGAACTGCTCCCGCGGCACGACGCCGCCGGTCGGGTTGGCGGGGCTGTTGACGATCAGCAGGCGGGTGCGCTCCGTGATCCGGTCCAGCACTTCCTCGGCATCGAAGGCGAAGCCGTTCTCCTCGCGCAGCCGGATCGGAACCGGGGTGGCGCCGGTGAACCGGATCGCCGACTCGTAGATCGGGAAGCCGGGGTTGGGGTAGAGGATCTCGGCACCCGGCTCGCCGAACATCAGGATGGCGAACCACATGGTCACCTTTCCGCCCGGCACCACCAGCACCCGGCCCGGGTCGACGGTCACCCCGTGGCGTCGATGGAGGTCGGCCGCCACCGCCGTGCGCAGGGCCGGGATGCCGTTGGCGGGCGTGTAGCCGTGATGCCCGTCGCGCAGCGCCTTGACCGCCGCCTCGACGATGTGGTCGGGGGTTTTGAAGTCGGGCTGGCCGATCCCCAGATTGATGATGTCGCGGCCCGATGCGGCCAGCGCCTGGGCGCGGGCGAGGACCTCGAAGGCGGTTTCGGTGCCGAGCTGGCGCATGCCGGCGGCAGTCTGGAGCACGGGCGGTTCTCCTCGTGGGGCGCGGGTTTCGTTGCCGGCCGAAGCGGGGCCGGAGTCGCGTTTCGGCCGCACTATGCCGAAGGGCCGCCCGCGGGAGAAGGCGGTCGGCGCAGACCGGCCGCGGGCCGGACCGGGAGGCGGCCCGACGGCGCTCCGCGCCGCGCGGCATCGGCCTTGACGCCGCGCGGCGATTGACGCATAAGGCGCGCTCGTTCGGAGCACCATGGCGACTGTAGCTCAGTGGTAGAGCACTCGGTTGTGGTCCGAGTTGTCGTGGGTTCGATCCCCATCAGTCGCCCCATTTCCTTTCCTCTCCCTCGGGCTGAAGCGCCCCCGTGCGATCCGCCGCGTCCGCCGTGGGCCTGGCTGGCGAAGGGACGTGCCCGATGGACGGCGCCCGCCATGCTGCACCCTGGCCGGCGACGGGCCTCGGGCCGCCGCCAGGGACCCCACGCCGGGGATGCCCAAAGCCGGGGACTCACCAACCGGAGCGGAGGTCGAGCGGATGGCGCACGAGCTTCTCACCGTCGAGGAAATGGCCCGCGCCGACCGTGCGACCGCCGAGGGGGTCGACGGGCGGCCACCCGTTCCGGGCATCCGCTTGATGGAGAACGCGGGCGCCGCGGTCGCCGACACGATCCGCACCCGGTTCGCGCCGCGGCCGACGGTGGTGCTGTGCGGCCCGGGCAACAATGGTGGCGACGGGTTCGTGGCCGCGCGCCTGCTGGCCGCGCAGGGCTGGCCGGTCCGCCTGACGCTGTTCGGCGAGCGGAGCGGGCTCAAGGGCGATGCCGCCGAGGCCGCCGCGCGGTGGGACGGCCCGGTCGAGGCGTTGACCGAGGCGGCGGTGCCGGAGCTGCTGGGCGGCCGGCCCCTGCTGGTCGACGCCCTGTTCGGTGCCGGCCTGGGCCGTCCGCTGGACGGCGCCCCGCGACGGGTCGTCGAAAGCGCCGCCGAAGCCGGGCTCGACGTGGTGGCGGTCGACGTGCCGTCCGGCGTCCATGGCGATACCGGCGAGATCTGGGGCGCGGCGGCGCCGGCCCTGCTGACCGTCACCTTCTTTCGGAAGAAGCCAGGGCACCTGCTGATGCCTGGCCGCGCCCTGTGCGGCGACCTGGTCCTGGCCGATATCGGCATTCCGACCGCCGTGCTGACGGAGATCGGACCACAGGCCGCGGAGAACGGCCCCGGCCTCTGGGTCGGCGCGCTGCCCCGGCCGCGGCCCGAGGATCACAAGTACAGCCGCGGTCACGCGCTGATCCTGGGCGGCGAACGGATGACAGGGGCCGGCAGGCTGGCCGCACGCGGCGCCCGCCGGATCGGCGCGGGCCTGGTCACCGTGCTGGCGTCGGAACGGGCGATCCCGATCTACGCCGCCGATCAGCCCGGCCTTCTGGTCGCGCCGGTCGACGACTATGCCGACCAGCTTGCTGATCCGCGGCGCAACGCGGTGCTCGTCGGACCGGGGCTCGGGGTCGGGGAGGCGACCAGGCTTGCGGCGCTCGACGCGCTCGCTGCCGGAAAGGCGCTGGTGCTCGACGCCGACGGCATCACCAGCTTCGCCGAGGCCGAGGACGGGCTGTTCCGGGCGCTCGCCGGCGTTCCGGCCGTGCTGACCCCGCATGAGGGGGAGTTCGGCCGCCTGTTCGATGCCGAGGGGGACAAGGCGTCGCGCGCCCGCGCCGCCGCCCGGCAGGCCGACGCGGTCGTGCTGCTGAAGGGGCCCGATACCGTCGTCGCCGCGCCGGACGGGCGCTGGGCGGTCAATGCCGAGGCGCCACCGGATCTGGCCACGGCCGGGACCGGAGACGTCCTGGCGGGCATGGTGCTGGGGCTGCTGGCCCAGGGCATGCCCGCCTTCGAGGCGGCCTGCGCCGCAGTGTGGATGCACGGACGCGCCGCGGCCGCGGTGGGGCCGGGACTGATCGCCGAGGACCTGCCAGAGCGCCTGCCGGGCGTCCTGGCGGCGCTGCGGTCCTGATCCACAGCGCGAGTAAGTGCTCCGGACCAACGGGTTACGCGCCGTCGCGGGCATCGCCACTGATCTCCGGTTGACACCGAAGGCCGACCTGACCTTCTTTACCAACCGTTAACCCGGACCCAGCATCCTGAACGCCATCGCGCGCAGAAGACGCGCGAGTGGAGCATGCGAGGCTGCCCATGCTGAAAGGACTCTCGAAGCGCACGCGCCGCGCGCCGACGGTCCCGGTCGGTGCGGTGTTTCGCCGATCGCGCAACGGTCAGACCTGCGCCACGGCCCAGGTCGTCGCCATCGCGGAGGACCGCGCCGGCATCCCCCATGTCCGCTACCGGCTCAGGGTGTCGGGGGCGGAGCGGGGCGAGGCCGTGCCGGAGGACCGGACGCTGTCGCTCGGGGCGTTCGTCGAGCAGTATCCGGAACGCATCGGATTCGACGACGCGGCCTGACCGGTCCCGCCGCTGTGGGACCGGCTATTCTCCTGGAGGTGCCGGGCTCGGCGCCGGGCGCCCGACGCGGTGCGCCGCGACCCGTCGCACGGCCTCAGATTGCCCCTGTCTTGGCCGATTCTCCTGTGCTATAGACCCCCGCTCGGGTCGCTGGCGGCGACGCCGGACATGGCGGCTGCCGTCCCCGCGGCGCAACCGCCGTGCCGGGTCGGGGCGCCGTCGGACCGGCGGGGCGCGTCGCATGGCCGGATCTCGGCTGGCGTGGCGCATCCGGCGGGCGTGGCGGAACTGGTAGACGCGCTGGATTTAGGTTCCAGTGACGAAAGTCGTGGGGGTTCGAGTCCCTCCGCCCGCACCAGCGCCATCCCCGCCTCGGCCGGGGGCGACGACGACCAGGCCGGCTGCCGGCGCCATCGGGCTGCTTGCGGTCCGGCACCGGAAAGATCAGGCGACGCTGCCGGAGGAGCCGGCGGCGCGAACGCAACCGAACAGGCCTTGAGTACGATGCAAGTCACCGAAACCAGCGCCGAAGGGCTGCAGCGCGAGTTCAAGATCGTCGTTCCGGCCGCGGACATCGAAAAACGCGTGACCAACCGGCTGGCGGAGCTTGGCGGCCGGGTCCGGCTTCCGGGGTTCCGGCCGGGCAAGGTGCCGATGACCATCCTGCGCCAGCGCTTCGGCGATTCGGTGATGGGCGAGGTCCTGGAGGGCGCGGTCGACGAGGCGACCAAGGCGACCATCTCGGAGCGCGGGCTGCGTCCCGCGATGCAGCCGAAGATCGAGGTCGTCAAGTTCGACAAGGGCAGCGACCTGGAATACAAGATGAATCTCGAGGTTCTGCCGGAGATCGAGGTCGAGGACCCGGCGACCCTCGAGGTCGAGCGGCCGGTGGCCGAGGTCGGCGAGGCCCAGATCGACGAGACGCTGGAACGGCTGGCCGGGCAGAAGAAGGCCTTCGCCACGGTGGAGCGTCCGGCGCAGGACGGCGACCGCGTGGTGATCGATTTCGAGGGCCGGCTGGACGGCGGCGAGCCCCGGCCGGAAATGACCGCCGAGGGCTTCTCCCTGGATCTCGGATCGGGCCAGTTCATCCCCGGGTTCGAGGAGCAGCTGCTGGGCGCCTCGGCCGGCGAGGAGAAGACGGTCGAGCTGACCTTCCCGGAGGACTACCCCAGCGAGGAGCACAAGGGCCGGCCGGCCAGCTTCAAGGTTGCCGTCAAGGAGGTCCAGGAACCGTCTGAGATGACCGTCGGCGACGATCTGGCCAAGGAATACGGCTTCGAGACGCTGGACGAGCTCAAGGCGGCGATCCGCGAGCAGACGGAGCGGGAGTTCGCCCAGGCCAGCCGCGCCCGGGCCAAGCGCAACCTGCTGGACACGCTGGCGGAGAAGTACCAGTTCGACGTTCCGCCGGGCATGGTCGAGCAGGAGTTCAACCAGATCTGGCAGCAGGTCGAACGGGCGCTGGAGCACCATCGGGAGCACAAGGACGATCCCGAGCACATGGCCCAGCATCCCCATGACCCGGAGCTCGACAAGCCGGAGGAGGAGCTGCGCGAGGATTACCGCCAGATCGCCGACCGGCGCGTGCGGCTGGGTCTGGTCCTGTCCGAAATCGGCCAGCGCAACGAGATCCAGGTCACCCAGGACGAGCTGAACCGCGCGGTGTTCAACGAGGCGCGCCGCTACCCGGGCCAGGAGCAGCAGGTCTTCGAGTTCTTCAAGAAGCAGCCCCAGGCGATCGAGGGCCTGCGCGCCCCGATCTACGAGGACAAGGTCGTCGACTTCATCCTCGAAAAGGCGAAGGTCGAGGACAGGCCCGTCTCGGTCGAGGAACTGATGCGCGACCCCGACGAGGAACCGGCGACCGAGGGCGGCGAGTCCGAAGAGAAGCCGGGCAGGAAGGCCGCGTCGAAGAAGGGCGCCGGCGCGAAGAAGGCGGCGCCGAAGAAGGGCGCGGCTGAGGCCCCGGCGGAGGAGGCGACCGTCCAGCCCGCCAAGAAGGCGGGCGCCAAGTCGAAGAAGGCAGCCGGCACGGAAGACGCCGACGCCGCCGGCGAGACCGGCGACGAGTCCTGAGATCCGGATGGCGGCGGCCGGCCGCGGACCGGTCCGCGGCCTGGAGCCTCCGCCCGCCCGGACTGCCCGATACCCACTCCTGCCCCCGGCGCGACGCGGCCTTCCCCCGCCGGCGCCGGTGCCGAACCGAGGACAGCAATGGACGCGCACGAACCCCGGATGAGCGCCCTGGTGCCGATGGTCGTGGAGCAGACCAATCGCGGCGAGCGGGCCTACGACATCTTTTCCCGGCTGCTCAAGGAACGGATCATCTTCCTGACCGGGCCGGTCTATGACGAGGTTGCGAGCCTGATCTGCGCGCAGCTGCTGTATCTGGAAAGCGACAACCCGTCGAAGGACATTGCCTTCTACATCAACTCGCCGGGCGGTGTCGTGACGGCGGGGCTCGCCATCTACGATACGATGCAGTACATCAAGCCGCAGGTCTCCACCGTCTGCCTCGGCCAGGCGGCGTCGATGGGGTCGCTGCTGCTGGCCGCCGGCGCGCCGGGCAAGCGTTTCGCCCTGCCGCACAGCCGGGTGATGATGCACCAGCCGTCGGGTGGTGCGACGGGCCAGGCGGCGGACATCGAGATCCACGCCCGCGAGATCCTCAAGATCCGGCAGCGGCTGAACGAAGTCTACCAGCGCCACACCGGCCTGCCGATCGAGGACATCGAGAAGCTGGTGGAGCGGGACCGCTTCATGGATGCCGAGGAGGCGAAGAATCTCGGCATCGTCGATTCGGTGGTGGAGCAGCGGCCGGCCGACGCCTGATCAGGGGCGCGGGAACGGCGACTTGCGGCCCAGTGCCGCGCAGGGACCTGCCATCGCGTGTCGGCGCCGTCTTCGCTTAACTAAATGTTGATCGCCTCCCGGCCATCATGTTGAATGAAACGGATTCGAAAGTGGCCCGGCCGGCGGCTCTTGCCCCGGCCGTGCCAGGGCCCATTTCGATGGTGAGGCGCTCTGCCGCCGACCCATCGATCGGGTGCGGTGCGCAAAGCCGTGAGCATGGCCCTTCCCCCGTTCGACACCGGTCGGGGCCACCTGCGGCGAGTGCGCCTCGAGGAGGGCGTTCGGTCTCCCAGGACCGCCGCCCAAGCGGGCGGCGCCCCGGATGCGGACGTCGAGTGGTTGCGAGATCGGGGCCTGTATGACCAAGTCCAGCGGCGGCGATTCCAAGAACACGCTCTACTGCTCGTTCTGCGGCAAGAGCCAGCACGAGGTGCGCAAGCTCATCGCGGGACCGACGGTGTTCATCTGCGACGAGTGCGTCGAGTTGTGCATGGACATCATCCGCGAGGAGAACAAGACGACGCTCGTCAAGAATCGCGATGGCGTGCCGACGCCGCGCGACATCCAGGCCGTGCTCGACGACTACGTCATCGGGCAGGAGCATGCGAAGCGCGTCTTGTCGGTGGCGGTGCACAACCATTACAAGCGCCTGGCCCATGGCGCCAAGAATGGCGACGTGGAGTTGGCAAAGTCCAACATCCTGCTGGTCGGCCCGACCGGTTGCGGCAAGACGCTGCTGGCCCAGACGCTGGCACGGATCATCGACGTGCCGTTCACAATGGCGGACGCCACGACGCTGACCGAGGCGGGCTATGTCGGCGAGGATGTCGAGAACATCATCCTCAAGCTGCTTCAGGCCGCCGACTACAACGTGGAGCGGGCGCAGCGCGGCATCGTCTACATCGACGAGGTCGACAAGATCAGCCGCAAGTCCGACAACCCGTCCATCACCCGCGACGTCTCCGGCGAGGGCGTGCAGCAGGCCCTCCTGAAGATCATGGAGGGGACGGTCGCCAGCGTGCCGCCGCAGGGCGGGCGCAAGCACCCGCAGCAGGAGTTCCTGCAGGTTGACACGACCAACATCCTGTTCATCGTCGGCGGTGCCTTCGCGGGGCTGGAGCGGATCATCCAGGAGCGCGGGCGCGGCACGTCGATCGGCTTCGGCGCCGACGTGAAGAACATCGACGAGCGGCGGACCGGCGACGTCCTGCGCGAGGTCGAGCCGGAAGACCTGCTGAAGTTTGGGTTGATCCCCGAATTCGTCGGCCGTCTGCCGGTCGTGGCCACGCTCAACGACCTCGACGAGGCGGCGCTGATCGAGATCCTGACCGCGCCGAAGAACGCGCTGGTCAAGCAGTACCAGCGGCTGTTCGAGATGGAGGACGTGAAGCTGAGCTTCGCGGAGGAGGCGCTGCGGGCGATCGCGCAGAAGGCCATCCAGCGCAAGACCGGGGCGCGCGGCCTTCGCTCGATCATGGAAGGCATCCTGCTCGACCCGATGTTCGAGTTGCCGGGCATGGAAGGGGTCGAGGAGATCGTGGTCAACCGCGAGACGGTCGACAACACCGCGAAGCCGCTGATGATCTATTCGGAAAAGCGCGGCGACGTGGCGCCAGGCGCCTGACCCGAATGGTGCAGGGCGCGCCGCCGCTCGCCGCCGCCCGCGGCCCGACCTCCCGTGTTTGGCCCGCAGCCGACTCTTGTGGTGGTGCCGGGCCCGGGCCGGCCGCTGGCCGTCGCAGTCCCCGGTCTTCCGGCGCGGCTCCCGGCGTTTCGTGCCTCTGCCGGTCGGCCGGAACGGGGCGGCGGACGTCACCCGCCCGGCTGCGGGGGGGCGCGCTTGAACGGCGCGAGCGCGGCGCCACCTATCGATTCAGACGTTCCCTCCCGATGCGGCCGGCGGGCCTCGTAGAGGCCGCCTTCCGCAGGCACCGAGGTTGAAATCCATGTTGGAAATCCACAAGGGCGCCCTCTATCCGGTCCTGCCGTTGAGGGACATCGTCGTCTTTCCGCACATGATCGTCCCGCTGTTCGTCGGCCGAGAGAAGTCGGTCCGCGCGCTCGAGGACGTGATGAAGGACGACAAGCAGATCCTTCTGGTCACGCAGAAGAACGCGGCGCAGGACGACCCGACCCCGACCGATATCTACAATGTCGGCACGGTGGGGACCGTGCTGCAGCTCCTGAAGCTGCCGGACGGTACGGTCAAGGTCCTGGTCGAGGGCGGCCGCAGGGCGAAGATCGCGAAGTTCGCCGACAACGACCAGTTCTTCCAGGCCTACGCCGAGGAGATCGAGGACGCCGAGGGCGATCCGCAGGAGCTGGAGGCGCTGTCCCGTGCGGCGATCACCCAGTTCGAGCAGTACATCAAGCTCAACAAGAAGATCCCGCCCGAGGTGCTGGTCTCGGTCAATCAGATCGAGGATTCCTCGAAGCTGGCCGACACGGTCGCGTCGCACCTCAACCTGAAGATCGCGGAAAAGCAGCAGCTGCTCGAGACGCCTTCGGTAGGCGAGCGGCTGGAGAAGATCTATGCCTTCATGGAAGGCGAGATCGGCGTCCTCCAGGTCGAGAAGCGCATCCGTTCGCGCGTGAAGCGGCAGATGGAGAAGACGCAGCGCGAATACTACCTGAACGAGCAGCTCAAGGCGATCCAGAAGGAACTGGGCGAAGGCGAGGACGGTCGTGACGAGCTCCAGGAGCTCGAGGACAAGCTGAAGAAGACAAAGCTCAGCAAGGAGGCCAGCGAAAAGGCGATGCAGGAGCTGAAGAAGCTCCGCAACATGAGCCCGATGTCGGCCGAGGCGACCGTCGTCCGCAATTATCTCGAGTGGATGACCTCGATTCCCTGGAAGAAGCGGTCCAAGGTGAAGAAGGACATCCGGCTGGCGGAGGGCGTGCTCAATTCCGATCACTTCGGCCTGGAGAAGGTGAAGGAGCGGATCCTCGAGTACCTCGCGGTCCAGCAGCGGATGAACAAGGTCCGCGGCCCGATTCTGTGCCTGGTCGGCCCGCCGGGGGTCGGCAAGACCTCGCTCGGCCAGTCGATCGCCAAGGCCACCGGCCGGAACTTCGTGCGGATGTCGCTGGGCGGCGTGCGCGACGAGGCGGAGATCCGTGGCCACCGGCGCACCTATATCGGGTCGATGCCCGGCAAGATCATCCAGGGCATGAAGAAGGCGAAGACCTCCAATCCGCTGTTCCTCCTGGATGAGGTCGACAAGCTGGGCGCCGACTGGCGCGGCGATCCGTCCTCGGCCCTGCTGGAGGTCCTGGACCCCGAGCAGAACAGCACCTTCAGCGACCACTACCTCGAGGTCGACTACGACCTGTCGGACGTGATGTTCATCTGCACGGCCAACACGCTGCGGATGCCGCAGCCGCTGCTGGACCGCATGGAGATCATCCGCATCCCCGGCTACACCGAGGACGAGAAGGTCGAGATCGCCAAGCGGCACCTGATCGAGAAGCAGATGACCGCCAACGGCCTGAAGAAGGGCGAGTGGTCGATCTCCGACGACGCCCTCCGCGATCTGATCCGGTACTTCACACGGGAGGCGGGCGTCCGCAACCTGGAGCGCGAGATCGCCAATCTGGGGCGCAAGGCGGTCAAGGAGATCCTCCTGACCGGCAAGGAGAAGATCAGCGTCACCCGGAAGAACCTCGACAAGTTCGCCGGCGTCCGCAAGTTCCGCTTCGGAGAGGCCGAACTGGAGGACCTGGTCGGGGTGACCACCGGCCTCGCCTGGACCGAGGTCGGCGGGGAACTGCTGTCGATCGAGGCGGTGACGGTGCCCGGCAAGGGGCGCGTCACCACCACCGGCAAGCTGGGCGACGTGATGCGGGAATCGGTCCAGGCGGCCGAGAGCTTCGTCAAGTCCCGGGCCGCGTCCTACGGGATCAAGCCGACCGCCTTCGCGCGCAAGGACATCCACGTCCATGTGCCGGAGGGCGCGACTCCCAAGGACGGGCCGTCGGCGGGCGTCGCGATGGTGACGTCGATCGTGTCCGTGCTGACCGGAATTCCGGTGCGCAAGGACATCGCGATGACCGGCGAGATCAGCCTTCGCGGGCGTGTCCTGCCGATCGGGGGCTTGAAGGAGAAGCTCCTGGCGGCGCTCCGCGGCGGGCTGAAGACGGTCCTGATTCCCAAGGACAATGAGAAGGACCTGGCCGACATCCCGGACAACGTGAAGCGAAACCTGGCGATCGTTCCTGTGGCGAGCCTCGACGAAGTTCTCGCCAATGCGCTGACCGCCGAGCTGGAGCCGGTCGAGTGGATCGAACCGCCGGATCCGGAGGCCGTCGGCGGCGTCGGTCGGGAGGGTGATGAGGACTCCGTTCTCCGCCACTGAGCCCCCGTGGTCGAGGAGGAGCCGATTCGCCGTTGAGGAATCGGCAGAAAACTGCGTAAATTCGAGTTCGGGCGCCGGGGTTGGCGATTGACCACCGGCGCCCGATGCGCTTACACTCCCGCCCGCAAATCCTGCGGAGAGGTCGGATCAAGTCTTCGCCCTATCGACATTGTGGCGGAACCCCGCTGACCGGCCATTCATCAAGTTTTAGCTAAAGTCCACCAAGGGGGGCTCAAGTGAACAAGAACGACCTCGTTGCCCATGTGGCCGAAGTGGCCGACCTTTCGAAGGCCGACGCCGGCAAGGCGGTGGACGCCGTCTTTGATTCGATCATCGATGCCCTGAAGAAGGGTGATGATGTTCGCCTCGTCGGCTTCGGCACTTTCGCCGTCGCCGAACGTGCCGCTTCGGAGGGTCGCAATCCGCGAACCGGCGAGAAGATCAGCATTCCTGCCTCCAAGCAGCCGAAGTTCAAGGCGGGCAAGGCTCTGAAGGATGCCGTGAACTGAAGGGTGGCCGGTCGTTCCGCGCGTGGCGGCAGCGCCGACGCGGGCGGGCGACAGGAAGACCGGACGTGCGAAACCGGCCCTCCGAAAGGACGGCCGGTTTCGTGTTTGTCGGGTTTCGCGTCTTTTTGGGCCAGACGGTTTTCTGGAGCCGTCGGTGCCGTGCCGACCGCCGGCAGGGCAGGCGGCGGGTCGAGGCTTCTCTTGCGGTGCGGCCTCGACATATGCTGTGTGGCGCTGGCGGATCGGCCGCGGCCGGGCAGGGCGGTTAGCTCAGCTGGTAGAGCATCGGTTTTACACACCGAGGGTCGGCGGTTCGAACCCGTCACCGCCCACCAGACTGCCCGGCCACCAGACTGCCTGGCCACCAAACTGCCCGGCCACAAGGCTGCCGGCGCAGTGACGGAAATGGGCCGCGCCGCAGACTGGGGCCTTTCGCCGACAGACTCGTCAGGGGCAGAAAGGGCGCGGCCGGGGCGTCGGCGGCGCCGGCCCCGGCGACGGCCCCGGGGGGAGTGCCAGGGGCAAGCCCTCCCCCGATGCCGATCCGGTGAGGGCGCGTCGACGACGCTTGACAGCCTCCCATCGACCGTCTATCTCCAGCGTCCCGACGGACGGCATGGCCGTCCGATCCGGTTGCGGGTGTAGCTCAGTTGGTTAGAGCGCTGGCCTGTCACGCCAGAGGCCGCGGGTTCAAGTCCCGTCACTCGCGCCATTCTCTCCCCCTTTTCGGTTGCCCCGCTCGCCGGGCCCGGGAGGGTCCGTCGGCGCTCCCAGCCTTGGGCGCCGACCGCCAGGACATCCCGGTCCTGCAGCGCGATCGCCGCGCGGGACCGGACGGTTGCGGGTGTAGCTCAGTTGGTTAGAGCGCTGGCCTGTCACGCCAGAGGCCGCGGGTTCAAGTCCCGTCACTCGCGCCACTCTCTCCCAAGTTCCGAAGCGACGTGCCGGGTGCCCGCCGGTGGGGCGGGCCGGGTCGATTCGTCGCTGGTGCCTGCTGCGGCCTGCGACGAAAAACCTTAGCTTTTCTGCGGCCGTTCCGCCCTGAGAACGGCCGAAAACGCTTTCCATGCCGGAACGTGGGGCCTATATAGGGGCCACGATCGACCACGGGCGGCGGCTCCTCATCGAACTCCGTAGCATTCAGGGACTTCGACTTCGACCGGGGCCGTTCGACCGGGGCCGTCGGCGTCGCGCCGGGCGCCCGGGACTGCCGGCCCGGCCGGTGCTCCGACGGATCCGTGGCCGACCGCCGTGGCGGCCGTCTGCCGGCCCGCTCCACAGGGGCGGGCTCCGCGGTCGCCGGACGCCGGTGCCGGGCGTCGATGGACCGATCCCGTCGATGCGCCCGTTTCGGTGGACCCGATCGCGAGGATCCGATGTCGCAAGCGCTGCTGGTCGAATACCTGCCGATTCTGATCTTTCTCGGCATTGCCGTCTTCATCGCCATCGCGGCGGTGGGCGCGTCCTTGATCGTCGGCCGCCAGAACCCGGACAGCGAGAAGCTGTCGGCCTACGAGTGCGGCTTCGACGCGTTCGACGATGCGCGATCGAAGTTCGACGTTCGCTTCTATCTCGTGGCCATCCTGTTCATCATCTTCGATCTGGAGGTGGCGTTCCTGTTCCCCTGGGCGGTGGCACTCGGGGATATCGGGATGTTCGGCTTCTGGTCGATGATGGTCTTCCTGGCCATCCTGACGATCGGCTTCATCTACGAGTGGAAAAAGGGAGCGCTGGAATGGGAGTGACCGACCGCACCCCCGCCGGGGCCACGCCCGCGCCGGCCAAGTTCGACACGCCGCTGCCGCCTGGCCCGGAACAGGATGCCTTGATCGCCCGCGCCTCGACCGAGTTGCAGGACAAGGGCTATCTCCTGACGCGGTTCGAATCGCTGCTGGACTGGGCGCGGACCGGCTCGCTCTGGCCGATGACCTTCGGCCTGGCCTGCTGCGCGGTGGAGATGATCCACGCCTACATGGCGCGCTACGACCTCGACCGGATCGGCGTCATCCCACGGCCCAGCCCGCGCCAGTCCGACGTGATGATCGTCGCGGGAACCCTGTGCAACAAGATGGCGCCGGCCCTGCGCAAGGTGTACGACCAGATGCCGGAGCCGCGCTGGGTGATCTCGATGGGCTCCTGCGCCAATGGCGGCGGCTACTACCACTACAGCTATTCGGTGGTGCGTGGCTGCGACCGCATCGTTCCGGTCGATATCTACGTGCCGGGCTGCCCGCCGACCGCCGAGGCGCTGGTCTACGGCGTGATGCAGCTGCAGAAGAAGATCCGGCGCGGCACCGTCATCGCACGCTGACCGGGCGCGCCGGCCGGTATCCGCGGGACCTTCCAGGGCGGGCCGTCGCCCGGAACCGCCGCGCCACCCCGCTCCCCGACTCACATCGGAGGCTTTCGTGTCGATCCAGGACCTCAACGAACTCGGCGAGCATGTCGTCGCCGCGCTCGACGCGGACGTGTCGGGTCACGAGGTCGCGCTGGGGCAGCTTACGGTGCATGCCCGGCGCGGCGCGATCGAGAAGGTGCTGACCTTCCTGCGCGACGACGCGAATTGCCAGTTCTCGATGCTGGTCGACCTGACGGCGGTCGACCGGCCGGAGCGGGACGAGCGCTTCGAGTTGGTCTACAACCTCCTGAGCCTCAAGCAGAATCAGCGCATCCGGGTCAAGGTGACCACCGACGAGGACCAGGCGGTGCCGTCGGTCGCGGACGTCTTCCCCTGCGCGACCTGGTTCGAGCGCGAGGTGTGGGACATGTTCGGGGTGTTCTTCTCCGACAACCCGGACCTGCGGCGGATCCTGACGGACTACGGCTTCGAGGGGCATCCGCTGCGCAAGGATTTCCCGCTGACCGGCTATGTCGAACTGCGCTACGACGAGGAGCAGAAGCGCGTCGTCTACGAGCCGGTCAAGCTGACCCAGGACTTCCGGACCTTCGACTTCCTCAGCCCATGGGAAGGGATGACCCCGCACCTGCCGGGCGACGAGAAGGCGGAGCAGCCGGCCGAGGACGGCAAGGGCTGACGGCGGCGCCGGAGCGAATGCGTGGAACGGGCGGTGCCGGCGAACCGGCGCCGCCAGCCCCAAGAAGAGCGGATCATGGCCGAACAAGCGATCAAGCCGTACACGATGAATTTCGGGCCGCAGCACCCGGCGGCCCACGGCGTGCTGCGCCTGGTGCTGGAAATGGACGGCGAGACTGTCGAGCGCGCCGACCCGCATATCGGCCTGCTGCACCGCGGCACGGAAAAGCTGATCGAATACAAGACCTACCTGCAGGCGGTGCCGTATTTCGACCGGCTCGACTACGTCTCGCCGATGTGCCAGGAGCACGCCTACGCCCTGGTGGTGGAGAGCCTTCTGGGGCTGGAGGTGCCGGAGCGCGGGCAGTATATCCGGGTGCTGTTCTCCGAGATCACCCGGATCCTCAACCACCTGCTCAACCTGACGACCTTCGCGCTCGACGTCGGCGCCATCACGCCGCCGCTCTGGGGTTTCGAGGAGCGCGAGATCCTGATGGAGTTCTACGAGCGGGTGTCCGGTGCGCGCCTGCATTCGGCCTATTTCCGGCCGGGCGGGGTGCACCAGGACCTGCCGGCGGGGCTGGCCGACGACATCTGGGAGTATACCGAGGGGTTCTCGGCCTTCATCGACGACATGGAGGGCCTGCTGACCGAGAACCGGGTGTTCAAGCAGCGCACCGTGGACATCGGCGTTGTCTCGGCGGATGAGGCGCAGGCCTGGGGCTTCACCGGACCGATGCTTCGGGCCTCCAACGTCGCGTGGGACCTGCGCAAGGCCCAGCCCTACGACGTCTACGACCGGATGGACTTCGACGTGCCGGTCGGGCTGACCGGCGACTGCTACGCCCGCTACCTGGTCCGCGTCGAGGAGATGCGACAGAGCCTCAGGATCATCCGCCAGTGCCTTGAGGAAATGCCGAAAGAGGGGCCGGTCAAGGTCAACGACCGCAAGGTCGCGCCGCCCCCTCGGGCCGAGATGAAGCGCTCGATGGAGGCGTTGATCCATCACTTCAAACTCTACACCGAGGGCTATCACGTGCCCGAGGGCGAGAGCTACGCGGCGGTCGAGGCGCCGAAGGGCGAATTCGGCGTGTTTCTGGTCGCCGACGGCACGAACCGCCCCTATCGCTGCCGGATCCGGGCGCCGGGGTTCGCGCATCTCCAGGGGCTGGACTTCATGTCAAAGGGTCACATGCTGGCCGACACGGTGGCGATCATCGGCGCCATGGACATCGTGTTCGGGGAGATCGATCGATGAGTTTCGGCGAGGCCGCCCCCGAGGCGCTGCAGCCCACGACGTTCGAATTCACGCCCGGGAACCTGGAGCGGGCCCGGCAGATCATCGCCAAGTATCCCGCCGGCAAGCAGCAGAGCGCGCTGTTGCCGCTGCTCGACCTGGCCCAGCGCCAGCACGACAACTGGCTGCCGCGGGCGGCGATGGACTATGTCGCGGACTTCCTGGAGGTGCCGCGCATCCGCGCCTACGAGGTCGCGACCTTCTATACGATGTTCAACAAGAAGCCGGTCGGCAAATGGCTGCTGCAGGTCTGCACCACGACGCCTTGCTGGCTGTGTGGCTCGAACGACGTGCTGCGCGCGATCAAGGACAAGATCGGCACGACGCCGGGGCATGATTCCGAGGACGGGCAATTCACCGTGGTCGAGGTCGAGTGCCTGGGCGCCTGCGTCAATGCGCCGATGCTCCAGGTCAACGACGACTACTATGAAGACCTGGACTACGAGCGCACATGCCAGCTGATCGACGCGCTCAAGAACGGCACGCCGCCGCCCAAGGGGTCGATGATCGGTCGCCGCGGGTCGGAAGCGCTGGCAGGGTCGACCACGCTGGCCGACCAGGCGCCGGCGCCGGTGCGCGACTCGGCGAAGGAGTAGCCCCCCATGCTGCGCGACGAAGACCGCATCTTCACCAACCTCTACGGCTGGCACGGCTGGGACCTGGAGTCGTCCAAGAAGCGCGGCATCTGGGACGACACCAAGGCCCTGATCGCCCTCGGCCGCGAGAAGATCATCGAGGAGGTCAAGACCTCGGGCCTGCGCGGTCGCGGGGGGGCGGGCTTCCCGACCGGCATGAAATGGTCGTTCATGCCGAAGGAGGAGAACCCGGACCGGCCGTCCTACCTGGTGATCAACGCCGATGAATCGGAGCCCGGGACCTGCAAGGACCGGGACATCATGCGCCACGATCCGCACCGGCTGATCGAGGGGGCGCTGGTGTCGTCCTTCGCGATGGGCGCGCACGCCTGCTACATCTACATCCGGGGCGAGTTCTACAACGAGGCGTCGGAGATCCAGCGGGCGATCGACGAGGCCTACGACGCCGACCTGATCGGCAGGAACGCGGCGGGCTCCGGCTGGGACTTCGACCTCTACCTGCACCGCGGCGCCGGCGCCTATATCTGCGGCGAGGAGACGGCGCTGCTGGAAAGCCTGGAAGGCAAGAAGGGCCAGCCGCGCAACAAGCCGCCGTTCCCGGCGGGGGCGGGCCTGTGGGGCTGCCCGACCACGGTCAACAACGTCGAGACGATTGCCATGGTGCCGGAGATCCTGCGCCGCGGCGGCAGCTGGTTCGAGGCGCTGGGCCGTCCGCGCAACAGCGGCACCAAGCTGTTCTGCATCTCCGGTCACGTCAACCAGCCCTGCAACGTCGAGGAAGAGCTGGGCATCCCGCTCAAGGAACTGCTTGAGAAGCATGCCGGCGGCGTGCGCGGCGGCTGGGACAACCTGAAGGCCGTGATCCCGGGCGGCTCGTCGACGCCGGTCCTGCCCAAGGACATCTGCGACACGATCCTGATGGACTTCGACAGCCTGAAGGAGGCGAAGTCGGGCCTCGGCACCGCGGGCGTGATCGTGATGGACCAGTCGACGGATGTCGTCTATGCGATCGCGCGGCTCAGCTACTTCTACATGCACGAGAGCTGCGGCCAGTGCACGCCATGCCGGGAAGGCACCGGCTGGCTGTGGCGGGTGATGCAGCGCATGGTGCGCGGCAACGCCCGCGCCGAAGAGATCGACATGCTGCTGGAGGTCACCAAGGAGATCGAGGGCCACACGATCTGCGCCCACGGCGACGCCGCGGCTTGGCCGGTCCAGGGCCTGATCCGGCATTTCCGCCCGGAGATGGAGCAGCGGATCCGCGACTACCGCGACCGCGCCCACGCCGCCCGGGCGGCGGAATGAAGGCGCAGCGGCGCGCCACCGACCGCACCAGCCGTTTTCACGGGGACGATCGATGCCCAAACTGACGATCGACGGGATCGAGATCGAGGTCGAGCCGGGGACTTCGGTGCTCCAGGCCTGCGAGCAGCTCGGCATCGAGATTCCGCGCTTCTGCTACCACGACCGCCTGAGTGTGCCGGCCAACTGCCGGATGTGCCTGGTCGAGATGGAGCGGGCGCCCAAGCCGATCGCCTCCTGCGCCATGCCGGCGGGCGACGGGATGGTGATCCGCACCAATTCGGAAGTGGTGCACAAGGCGCGCAAGGGGGTGATGGAGTTCCTGCTGATCAACCATCCGCTCGACTGCCCGATCTGCGACCAGGGCGGCGAGTGCGACCTGCAGGACCAGGCCATGGCCTACGGCTTCGACCGGGGCCGCTTCGCCGAGAACAAGCGGGCGGTCAAGGAGAAGTATCTCGGGCCGCTGATCAAGACCTTCATGACCCGGTGCATCCACTGCACCCGCTGCATCCGCTTCGCCGACGAAGTGGCCGGCGTGCCGGAGATGGGCGCCACCGGCCGCAGCGAGCACATGGAGATCGGCACCTATGTCGAGAAGGCGATCTCCTCCGAGCTGTCGGGCAACATGATCGACATTTGCCCGGTCGGCGCGCTGACCAACAAGCCCTATGCCTTCGCGGCGCGGCCCTGGGAGCTCAAGAAGACCGAGACCATCGACGTGATGGACGCGGTCGGGACCAGCATCCGCATGGACGCGCGCGGCGGCGAGGTGATGCGCGTGCTGCCCCGGCTGCACGAGGACGTGAACGAGGAGTGGTGCTCCGACAAGACCCGCTTCGCGATCGACGGGCTGAAGCGCCAGCGGCTCGACCGGCCCTATGTCCGCAACGCCGAGGGCAAGCTGCAGGCAGCGAGCTGGCAGGACGCCTTCGAGGCGATCGCCGCCAGGGTGAAGGGCACGACGGGCGACCGGATCGCCGCCATCGCCGGCGACCTCGCCGACGTCGAAGCGATGCTGGCGCTCAAGGACCTGATGGCCGCGCTCGGCTCGCCCCATGTCGACTGCCGACAGGACGGAGCCAGGATCGACCCGTCGGTGCGGGCCGGCTACGTCTTCAACACCGGCATCGCGGGGATCGAACAGGCGGATGCGATCCTGCTGGTCGGCACCAATCCGCGCTGGGAGGCCCCGATCCTCAACGCCCGCATCCGCAAGCGCTGGTTGCAGGGCGGGGTGGCCGGGCCACTCAAGGTCGGCATGATCGGTCCTCAGGCCGACCAGACCTATCCGGTCGACCACCTGGGCGCCGGGCCGAGGACCCTTGCTGAGGTGGCGGACGGCAGCCACGCCTTCGCTCAGGTGCTGAAGGACGCCAGGGCACCGATGATCGTCGTCGGCCAGGGCGCGGTCGCGCGTCCCGACGGGGCGGCGGTGCTGGCCCTGGCCCGCAGGACCGCCGACGAGTTCGGCATGGTCCGGGATGACTGGAACGGCTTCAACATGCTGCACACGGCGGCGGGCCGGGTCGGCGGGCTCGATATCGGCTTCGTCCCGGGCGAGGGCGGACGCGACGTGTCCGGCATCCTCGACGGCGCCGGGAAGGGCGAGATCGATCTGGTCTGGCTGCTCGGCGCGGACGAGATCGACACGGCCCGGCTCGGCGCGGCGTTCGTGGTCTATCAGGGGCATCACGGCGACCGCGGCGCGCACCGCGCGGACGTGATCCTGCCGGGCGCCGCCTACAGCGAGAAGAACGCCACCTACGTCAACACCGAGGGCCGGGTCCAGCTGGCGCGGATGGCGGTCTTCCCGCCGGGCGATGCGCGGGAGGACTGGAAGATCGCGCGCGCGTTCGGCGACTATGTCGACGTTCGGCTGCCCTACGACACTCTGCGCGAGGTGCGCCGCCGCATGGTCGAGGTGAACGAGCGATTCGCCGAGGTCGACCAGTTGTTCGCCGAGCCCTGGAACCGGTTCGGCGCCGAGGGAGCGGTCGAGGACGCGCCGTTTGTGTCGCCGGTCGAAAACTTTTATATGACCTGCCCCGTCAGCCGGGCATCGATCACGATGGCCAAGTGCATCGAGGAGATCGTCGGAACGGCTCAAGCCGCCGAATAGGCCAAGGGCCGGGCCGCCGGCAGCGATGCCGCGGACGGAGCGGAGAGGAAACGGTCGATGGACTTCTGGAGCGGATACGCCTGGCCGACGATCCTGATCGTGTTGCAGATCATGGCGATCGTCCTGCCGCTGCTGGTGGCGGTGGCCTATCTCACCTATGCCGAGCGCAAGGTGCTGGCCGCCATGCAGCTGCGCCAGGGGCCGATCACGGTCGGGCCGTTCGGCCTGCTGCAGCCGATCGCCGACGGCCTGAAGCTGCTGTCCAAGGAGACCATCATCCCGTCGGGCGCCAGCCGGGCGACCTTCATCATCGCGCCGATGCTGACCTTCCTGCTCAGCCTGATCGCCTGGGCGGTGATCCCGGTCAGCGAGGGCTGGGTGCTATCCGACATCAATGTCGGCATCCTCTACCTCTTCGCGATCAGCTCGCTCGGCGTCTACGGCATCATCATGGCCGGCTGGGCGTCCAACTCGAAATACGCGTTCCTGGGCGCGCTGCGGTCGGCGGCGCAGATGGTGTCGTACGAGGTGTCGATCGGCTTCGTGATCGTGACGGTGCTGATCTGCGTCGGCTCCCTCAACCTGACCGACATCGTGCTGGCGCAGCAGACGATCTGGTTCGCCATCCCGCTGCTGCCGATGTTCGTGATCTTCTTCGTCTCGGCCCTGGCGGAGACGAACCGGGCGCCCTTCGACCTGCCCGAGGGCGAGTCGGAGCTGACCGGCGGCTACATGGTCGAATACTCGTCCATGACCTACGGGCTGTTCTTCCTCGGCGAATACGCGAACATGATCCTGATGAGCGGGATGACGACCATCCTGTTCCTGGGGGGCTGGCTGCCGCCGTTCGGGGTGGCGCCGTTCACCTGGGTCCCCGGGATCGTGTGGTTCGGGCTCAAGGTCGCGTTCGTGCTGTTCGTGTTCATCTGGGTGCGGGCGACCATGCCGCGGTTCCGCTACGACCAGCTGATGCGGCTGGGCTGGAAGATCTTTCTGCCGTTTTCCCTGTTCTGGCTGGTGCTGACCGCCGGCGTCGTGACCGCCTTCGGCTGGACGCCGTGACGGCCGCGACCGCCAAGGAGACGAGGTGACGAGATGGGCTTCATCGACCGCACCGCCCGCAGCCTGCTGCTGAGTGAACTGCTCTCCGGCATGGCTCTGACCTTCCGCTACATGTTCAAGCCGAAGGCGACGCTGAACTATCCCTACGAGAAGGGGCCGATCAGCCCCCGGTTCCGCGGCGAGCATGCGCTGCGACGGTATCCGAACGGCGAGGAGCGCTGCATCGCCTGCAAGCTCTGCGAGGCGATCTGCCCCGCGCTCGCGATCACGATCGAGGCCGAGCCGCGCGAGGACGGCAGCCGCCGCACCACGCGCTACGACATCGACATGACCAAGTGCATCTACTGCGGCATGTGCCAGGAGGCCTGTCCGGTGGATGCGATCGTCGAGGGCCCGAACTTCGAGTTCTCGACGGAGACCCGAGAGGAACTCTTCTACAACAAGGACAAGCTGCTGGAAAACGGCGACCGCTGGGAGGCCCAGCTCGCCGCGAACATTGCAGCCGACGCGCCTTACCGCTAAAAAGCACCGCGATTCCCGGTCGGGGGTCGTCGATGCCGCGCCGCGGCGTCCCCCGACACCATCGACGCCCGGGGCGCCGTCGTCCGTATCGAGGGGGCGGCGCACCCGCCCCAGCGGCGCAGCCCGGCTCGCCCCCCCGGCCGCCCAAGGCCCCATTCTTTCCGAGAGACGGCATGATCGTCGGGACGCTCGCCTTCTACCTCTTCGCCTTCATCACCATCGCCTCGGCGGTGATGGTGATCTCGGCGCGCAACCCGGTGCATTCGGTGCTGTTCCTGATCCTCGCGTTCTTCAACTCCGCGGCGCTGTTCGTGCTGCTGGGGGCGGAGTTCCTGGCGATGATCCTGGTGGTCGTCTATGTCGGCGCGGTGGCGGTGCTGTTCCTGTTCGTCGTGATGATGCTGGACATCAACTTCGCGGCGTTGCGGCAGGGATTTCTTCAGTATCTGCCGGTCGGCCTGTTGATCGGCGTGATCCTGCTGGTCGAGTTGGTGTTCGTGATCGGCGCCTGGGCCGTCGCGCCTGACGTGGAGTTCCGGGCACGTGCGCCAGTGCCGCCGCCGGCCGACGTGACCAACACCGAGGCGCTGGGCCGGCTCATCTATACCGACTACGTCTACCTGTTCCAGGCCTCGGGGCTGATCCTGCTGATCGCCATGATCGGCGCGATCGTGCTGACCCTGCGCCACCGCACCGGCGTGCGCCGGCAGCGGATCGGTGACCAGGTGTCGCGCCGCCGGGAGGAGACGGTACAGGTCCGCAAGGTCGAGAAGGGGGCGGGGATCTGACCATGGCCGTCGGACTCGAGCACTACCTGGTCGTCGCCGCGGTGCTGTTCACGCTCGGCATCTTCGGCATTTTCCTCAACCGCAAGAACGTCATCATCATCCTGATGTCGATCGAGCTGATGCTGCTGGCGGTCAACATCAACCTGGTGGCGTTCTCGACCATGCTGAACGACCTGGTCGGCCAGGTCTTCGCGCTCTTCGTGCTGACGGTCGCAGCCGCCGAGGCGGCGATCGGCCTTGCCATCCTGGTCGTCTATTTCCGCAACCGCGGCTCGATCGCGGTCGCCGACATCAACATGATGAAGGGCTGAGCGGATGCCGGCGACGCTCGAAGCGGTTCTTGTCCTGCTGATCCTGGTCGTTCCGGGGTTCGTGGCTGCGAGGCTCTTCAAATCGCCTCTGCCGAACGCGCTTGTGTCGGAACGACAGTTCATCGTGTTGACGGTCTTCCTCGGTATCTTGGTTCACTTGATCGCGTTGCCGTTCACAATTCGCATTTGGCCGGAGATCGCGGCGCTGTGGTCGGCGCTGGAATTGGCTGAGGAAGGTGTGGTCCCGCACCTGTCATTTTCTGTGCTGGCGTGGTGCCTCGCGATCTTGATGCTGGTACCGCTCCTTGTCGCTTTGGTCGCATCGAGCATATGGCGCTGGCAGCCGCTGCAGCCTTTTCTGGGCCGGTTTGGTCTTTCCCTAGTGGAGATGACGCCTCAGGCCTGGGACTGGTTCTTCCTCACGCAGCGTCGCGGGTGCTGGATTTTAGCCGAACTTGACGACGGGCGACTGGTGGGCGGGGAGTTTGGAGAACGGTCGTTCGCATCGCTTTCTCCCTACGCTCATGACCTCTACCTAGAACGCGAGTACTATGTTGACGAGGCTCACAATTTCGGGTCACCGATCCCAGTTTCTGTGGGAGTGTGGCTTCGCGGAGCGGCTGTGAAGGTCTTGCATTTCTATCGCTCCGAGTCCGAGGAGTAGACGGATGCCAGCAGAACGGAAGATCGTCTTGGGCGGTGGGTTCCGCGTCGGTCGTGGAGCGCAGCCCGTCAGTGGCCCAGGACCAAAGCCGCCGGTCAAACCAATGCCCGTTTCCCCCGGTCCGAAGCCGGGCGGAGGCGTGCAGCCGAAGGCGCCTCCAGGCCCGAAGCCGCCGTCAAAGTGATCCGTAGAGCGAAAAGCTGATCCCCATGGAAGTCGCCGCCGTATTCCTCCCGCTGCTGGGCGCCATCGTCGCCGGCCTGTTCGGCCGCGCGATCGGCGAGAAGGCCGCGATGGGCGTGACCGTGATCGCGGTCAACCTGGCGCTCCTGTTCTCGATCATCCTGTTCTTCCAGGTGGCGATCGGGGGCGATCCGCGGACGGTCCAGCTGTTCACCTGGATCGACAGCGGCGCGATGGAGATCGACTGGGCGCTGCGCGTCGACACGCTGACGGCGGTCATGCTGATCGTGGTCAACGGCGTGTCGGGGATGGTGCACATCTACTCGATCGGGTACATGCACCACGACCCGTCCAAGGCGCGGTTCTTCGCCTATCTCAGCCTGTTCACCTTCATGATGCTGATGCTGGTGACGGCGGACAACCTGGTCCAGCTGTTCTTCGGCTGGGAGGGGGTGGGCCTCGCCTCCTACCTCCTGATCGGCTTCTGGTACGAGAAGCAGTCGGCCAGCAGCGCGGCGATCAAGGCGTTCCTGGTCAATCGGGTCGGCGATTTCGGCTTCGTGCTGGGCATCGCCGCGATCTTCTTCCTGTTCGACACGGTGCGCTTCGACGAGATCTTCGAGCGGGTGCCGGAGCTGGCGGACGCCACCTTCAGCTTCCTCGGCTTCGAGGTGCACGCGCTGACGACCGTGGGGATCCTTCTCTTCATCGGCGCCATGGGCAAGTCGGCGCAGCTCGGCCTGCACACCTGGCTGCCGGACGCGATGGAAGGCCCGACGCCGGTTTCCGCGCTGATCCACGCTGCGACCATGGTGACCGCCGGCGTGTTCCTGACCGCGCGGATGTCGCCGCTGTTCGAATACGCGCCGGCCGCGCTCGCCTTCATCGCGGTGATCGGCGGCCTGACCGCCCTGGTCGCGGCGACGATCGGCCTGACCCAGTTCGACATCAAGCGGGTCATCGCCTATTCGACGATGAGCCAGCTTGGCTACATGTTCTTCGCCGTCGGCGTCTCGGCCTATCAGGCGGCGATCTTCCACCTGATGACCCACGCCTTCTTCAAGGCGCTGCTGTTCCTCGGCGCCGGCTCGGTGATCCACGCCATGTCGGACGAGCAGGACATGCGCAAGATGGGCGGGATCTGGCGCCAGGTGCCCTACACCTATGCCTTCATGTGGATCGGCAGCCTGGCCCTGGCGGGGATCGGCATCCCGTACGTCTTCGGCATGGCCGGCTACTATTCCAAGGACATCGTCCTGGAGGCGGCCTGGGCCTCGCATTCCTGGTACGGCCAGTTCGCCTTCTGGCTCGGCATCGCCGCCGCCCTGTTGACCGCGTTCTACAGCTGGCGCCTCCTGTTCCTGACCTTCCACGGCAAGCCGCGGGCGGACGAGAAGGTGATGGCCCATGTGCACGAGAGCCCGTGGGTGATGCTGGGCCCGCTCGTGCCGCTGGCGGCCGGGGCGATCTTCGCCGGGTTCGTCGCCTACAACGCCTTCGTCGATGCGGGCCGGGAAGCGTTCTGGGGCGACTCGATCCTGGTGCTGCACGCCAACGACTCGATCGAGGCGGCCCACCATGTCGCGACATGGGTCAAGCTCGCGCCGCTGGCGATGGGGCTTGCCGGCATCGCCCTGGCCTGGCTCTTCTACATGAAGCGCACCGACCTGCCGCGGCTGTTCGCGTCGGCGTTCCAGCCGGTCCACCAGCTCTTCTTCCGGAAGTGGTACTTCGACGAGATCTACAATTTCGTCTTCGTCCGCGGCGGCTGGGCGCTCGGCCGCTTCCTGTGGAAGGGCGGGGACGTGACCGTGATCGACGGGCTCGGCCCGAACGGCGTGGCGTGGGCGGCCCGGGTGGTCGCGCGGCGTACCGGCCGACTGCAGACCGGGTTCGTCTACCACTACGCCTTCGCCATGCTGATCGGCGTCGTCGTGCTGATCAGTTGGTACATCTACTCGATCGCCGGATGATGGGATGCCGCGCCGCGACGCCTCTTCATCCGGCTGGCGCCCGACCTTGAGAAGGCTGCCCCAAAGCCGCCGACCCGAAGCCCGAAGAACCGGACCCGCGTCCCCGCCATGAACTGGCCGATCCTCTCGCTCATCACCTTCCTGCCGCTGGCGGGCGCCGCGTTCATCTTCCTGTTCGCGCGCGGCAGCCAGGAGGTCGCCGCCCGCAATTCGCGCTACATGGCGCTGTGGACGACGCTGATCACCTTCGCGCTGTCGCTGTTCGTCTGGTTCGGCTTCGAGCGGGGGACCGCGGAGTTCCAGTTCGTCGAGCGGGTCGACTGGTTCCCGGCCTTCAACATCAGCTACCACATGGGCGTCGACGGCATCTCGATGATGTTCGTCCTGCTGTCGACCCTGCTGATGCCGATCTGCATCCTCGCCAGCTGGGACGCCATCCAGAACCGGGTCAAGGAGTACATGATCGCCTTCCTCGTCCTCGAGACGATGATGGTCGGCATGTTCTGCGCCCTGGACTACGTCCTGTTCTATGTCTTCTTCGAAGGCGTGCTGATCCCGATGTTCATCATCATCGGCGTGTGGGGCGGCAGCGCGCGCAAGATCTACGCGGCGTTCAAGTTCTTCCTCTACACGCTGGCCGGCTCGGTTCTGATGATGCTGGCGCTGCTGGCGATGTACCTGGAGGCCGGGACCACCGACATCCCGACCCTGATGCAGACCGAGTTCGGCGCCGGGATGCAGCGCTGGCTGTGGCTCGCCCTGTTCGCCAGCTTCGCGGTCAAGGTGCCGATGTGGCCGGTGCACACCTGGCTGCCCGACGCGCACGTCGAGGCGCCGACCGCCGGCTCGGTGATCCTGGCGGGGGTGCTGCTGAAGATGGGCGGCTACGGCTTCCTGCGCTTTTCGATCCCCATGCTGCCGGAGGCGACCGCCTTCTTCGCGCCGCTGATCTTCGCCCTGTCCGTCGTCGCGATCGTCTACACGTCGCTGGTCGCCCTGGTGCAGAGCGACATGAAGAAGCTGATCGCCTACAGCTCGGTCGCGCATATGGGCTATGTCACGGTCGGCATGTTCACGCTGACGGTCCAGGGCGTGCAGGGTTCGATCTACCAGATGCTGAGCCACGGCATCGTCTCGGCCGCGCTGTTCCTCTGCGTCGGCGTGGTCTACGACCGGCTGCACACCCGCGAGATCGACCGCTACGGCGGGCTGGCCACCAACATGCCGCGCTACGCCCTGGTGTTCATGGTGTTCATGCTGGCTTCGGTCGGCCTGCCGGGGACCAGCGGCTTCGTCGGGGAGTTCCTGGTGATCGTCGGCGCCTTCCAGGTCAACACCTGGGTCGCCCTGCTGACCGCCTCCGGCGTGGTGCTGGGAGCCACCTACATGCTCGTGCTCTACCGGCGGGTGATCTTCGGAAAGCTGACCAAGGACGACCTCAAGGGCCTGCTCGACCTCAACCCGCGCGAGGTCGCCGTGTTCGCGCCGCTGGTGCTGCTGGTGCTGTGGATGGGCATCTATCCGTCCAGCTTCATCGACGTGATGGACGCGTCGGTCGAGAACCTGGTGGCCAACTACCAGCTCGCCATGGACGCCGCGGCCGGCGGGCCGGCGGTGGACGTCGCGCAGCAATGACCGTCGTATCCCAAGCCGCCGCCGATCGCCAGAGACTGCCGAAGAGCGCCAAGGACCTGCGCGGATGACCGAGTTTCCCAACCTCGTTCCGGCTCTGCCCGAGATCTTCCTGGCCTGCGCCGCCATGGCGCTGCTGATGCTCGGCGTCTTCATCGGCGAGAAGTCGACGCGCCTGGTCGCCTGGCTGGCGGTCGCTGCCTATGGCGTCGCGGCGCTGCTGGCGATCTGGGTCACCGACGGCACGGCGGTGACCTTCAACGGCCTGTTCATCGTCGACGGTTTCGGGCTGTTCATGAAGCTGCTGGTGCTGCTCGGCTCGGCATTGGCGCTGGTCGTCAGCCTGGACTACATGGCGCGGGAGGAGATGAACCGGTTCGAATTCCCGGTCCTGTTCCTGTTCGCGTCGCTCGGCATGCTGATGATGATCAGCGCCAACGACCTGATTTCCCTCTATATCGGGCTCGAGCTCCAGAGCCTCGCGCTCTACGTGGTGGCCGCCTTCCGCCGCGATACGCTGAAGTCGACCGAGGCGGGGCTGAAGTACTTCGTCCTGGGCGCGCTCAGCTCCGGCATGCTGCTCTACGGCGCATCGCTGGTCTACGGCTTCGCCGGAACCACCGATTTCGTCCTCCTGGCCGAGGCCTTCGAGGGCGGAGGGCAGACGTCGCTGGGCCTGATCGTCGGCATCGTCTTCGTCTCGGCGGGCCTGGCCTTCAAGATCTCGGCCGTGCCGTTCCACATGTGGACGCCGGACGTCTACGAGGGCGCGCCGACGCCGGTCACCGCCTTCTTCGCCGTGGCGCCCAAGGTCGCGGCGATCGCCCTGTTCGCCCGCGTCCTGGTCGGCCCGTTTGGCGGCCTCATCGACCAGTGGCAGCAGATCATCATCGTCACCTCGATCCTGTCGATGATCCTCGGTGCCTTCGCCGCCATCGTCCAGTCGAACATCAAGCGCCTGATGGCGTATTCCTCGATCGGCCATGTCGGCTACGCGATGGTCGGCCTCGCCGCCGGGACCCCGGAGGGCGTGCGCGGCGTGCTGATCTACATGGCGATCTACGTCGCGATGAACATCGGCACCTTCGCCTGCATCCTGTGCATGAGGATCAACGGCCGCGCGGTGGAGGGGATCGACGACCTGGCCGGCCTTTCCCGGACCAACCCGATGATGGCCGTCGTGCTGGCGATCTTCATGTTCTCGATGGCCGGCATCCCGCCGCTCGCCGGGTTCTTCGGCAAGCTCTACGTCTTCATGGCGGCGATCCAGGCAGGGCTCGTGGTGCTGGCGGTGGTCGGCGTGATCACGTCGGTCGTGGCGGCCTACTACTACATCCGCATCGTCAAGCTGATGTTCTTCGACGAGCCGGCGGAGGCCTTCGACCGCCCGATCGGCCGCGACATGACCGCGGTGATCGGCGCGACCGGGCTGTTCACGGCGTTCTTCATCGTCTTCCCGGCTCCGATCACCGAGAGCGCCGCACGGGCGGCGAGCTCGTTGTTCGGCCTCTGATCGCGGGCGCCGGAGATGACGCTGGCGCCGCGGTCGGACGCGCCCCCGGTCCCGGCCGGCCGCGGCGCCGCCGATAGCGGCCGCGCCCGGACGGCCGAGCTGCCCGCCGGATGGCGCCGCGTCGCGCTCGACGGTGTCGGCTCGACCAACGACGAGGCGAAGGCGCTGGCGGCGGCGGGGGCGGGGCACGGCACGGTGGTCACCGCGCGCCGGCAGGAGGGCGGGCGCGGGCGCCGCGGCAGCGGCTGGCAGTCGCCCGAAGGCAATTTCTACGGATCGGTGATCCTGCGCTCCGGCGGCACGCCCCAGACGGCGGGGCAACTGGCCTTCGTGGTGGCGCTCGCCCTGGCCGATGCGGTGCACCGGACCTCCGGGCTGGAGCCGGGGCTGAAGTGGCCGAACGACCTGGTGCTGCCGGCCGCCGGCGGGGCCAAGATCTCCGGCATCCTGCTGGAGAGCGAGGCCGGAGCGGACGGCCGGATCGCCTGGGTGGTCGCCGGAACGGGCGTCAACCTGACCCGCCACCCGCAGGGCCTGGACCGGCCGGTCACCGACCTCACGGCGGCCGGCGGCCGTTCGGTCGACCCGGAAGCGTTCCTGGCGGCCTATTCGACGGCGCTCGACGGCTGGGAGCGGCGCTGGCGGCAGGACGGGTTCGGCCCGGTGCGCGACGGCTGGCTCAGGCGCGCGGTCGGCCTTGGCGGGCGGGCGACGGCCCGGCTGACCTCCGGCACGCTGAATGGCGTGGCCGAGGGGCTGGCCGAGGACGGCGCGCTGGTGCTGCGCCTGGCCGACGGAACGTCCCGGCGGATCGCAGCCGGCGAGGTCTTCTTCGGCCCCCCGCCGGCCCGACCGGCCGGGACGCCAGGCTGAGGGGAAGGGGAGCCGCGATGCTGCTTGCCATCGATGCCGGCAACACCAACATCGTCTTCGCCATCTTCGACGGCGAGAAGAAGCTGCGCAGCTGGCGGATGGCGACCGATCATCACCGCACAGGCGACGACTATGCGGTCTGGCTGACCCAGCTGATGTCCCTGATCGGGCTGAAGCCGGGCGATATCGACGCGGCCATTCTGGCCAGCGTGGTGCCGCCGGCGACCTTCAGCCTGAGCCGGTTGTGCAAGGATCACTTCGGGATCACGCCGATGATGGTCGGCAGCCCGGAGGTCGATCTCGGCATCCAGGCGAAGGTCGACTTCCCCAACGAGGTGGGCGTCGACCGCCTGGTCAACGCCATCGGCGCCCAGGTCGTGCACCCGACGCCGCTGATCGTGGTCGACATCGGTACCGCCACCACCTTCGACATCGTCGACGAGGCCGGCGACTTCATCGGCGGAATCATCGCCCCGGGGCCGAACTCCGCGCTCGACGCCCTGCACCGGATTGCCGCCAAGCTGCCGCGGATCGAGATCGAGCGGCCGGAGCGGGTGATCGGCAAGGGCACCGTCGGCGCGATGCGGTCGGGCATCTACTGGGGCTATGTCGGCCTGATCGAGGGCCTGCTGACCCGCACGATGCAGGAATTCGGCCGGGAGATGACGGTGGTCGCGACAGGCGGCCTCTCTGGTCTTTTCACCAAGGCCACCAATATGAAACACCATATGGACCCGGAGATCACCGAACGCGGGCTCCGCGTCATCTACGAACGCAACAGGTAACATGACCCCCAAAAACGGCAAGGCCGCACCGGATCGCTCCGGCGCGCCGGAAGACGGCGCGCTGCATTTCCTGCCTCTCGGCGGAACCGGCGAAATCGGCATGAATTTCTATCTCTACGGCGTCGACGGCCAGTGGCTGATCGTCGATTGCGGCATCGCGTTCGGCGACGAGTCGACGCCCGGCATCGACGTGATCCTGCCCGACCCGGACTTCGTGGAGAACCGTACCGACCGGATCGCCGGCCTGGTGCTGACCCACGCCCATGAGGATCATCTGGGCGCGATCCAGTACCTCTGGCCGCGGCTCGGCTGCCCGGTCTATTGCACCCCCTTCACCGCCGAGTTCCTGAGGCTGAAGCTGCGGGAGGTCGACTTCGGCGACCGCGTGCCGATCAAGGAGGTGCCGCTGGGCGGGCGGATCGAGCTCGGTCCGTTCGATGTCGAGTTTGTCTCGATGACCCATTCGATCCCGGAGCCGAACGCGCTCGCGATCCGCACCCGCCACGGCACGGTCGTGCATACCGGCGACTGGAAGCTGGACCCCGACCCGCTGATCGGCGGCGTGGCCGATGTCGGCCGGCTGCGCGAGATCGGCGAGGAGGGGGTCCTCGCGCTGGTCTGCGACAGCACGAACGTGTTCGAGCCCGGGGTCTCCGGCTCCGAAGCCGATGTCCGCAAGGCGCTGACCGACGTCATCGCGGCAGAGCCGAACCGGGTGGCCGTGACCTGCTTCGCCACCAACGTGGCGCGGATCCAGTCGATCGCCGAGGCGGCGCACGCCAACGGCCGTCACGCCGTGCTGGTCGGCCGCTCCATGTGGCGGATCTGGGAGGCGGCGAGCAAGACCGGCTACCTGACCCCGCCGGAGCCGTTCGTCAGCGAGCATGACGCCGGGTTCCTGCCGCGCGACAAGGTGGTGCTGATCTGCACCGGCAGCCAGGGCGAGCCGCGGGCGGCGCTGTCCAAACTGGCGCGGGACGACCATCCGCAGATCGTCCTGGAGCCGGGCGACACCGTGATCTATTCGTCGCGCGAGATCCCCGGCAACGAGAAGGCGATCGGCCGAACCCAGAACCAGCTGGCCGAGATGGGGGTCAAGGTGATCACCCCGCGCGAGGCGCCTGTCCACGTCTCCGGCCACCCCTACCGGGACGAGCTGATCGAGATGTACCAGTGGATGCGGCCGCAGATCGCCGTGCCGATGCATGGCGAGCGGCGGCATCTGGAGGAGCATGCCCGCCTGGCCCGGCAGTGCCAGGTCAAGACCACCATCGTGCCGGAGGACGGCATGATGATCCGGCTGGCGCCCGGCGCGCCGGAGATCGACGGCCACGTCACTGCCGGCCGGCTGGCGCTCGACGGCAAGCGGCTGATCGACCTGCACGGCGACACCATGCGCGCCCGCCATCGGATGATCTGGAACGGCGCGGCGGTGGCGACGCTGGTCCTCGACAGGAACGGGAAGCTGAAGGCCGACCCCCAGATCGCCCTGATGGGCCTGGAGGAGGGCGACCTGATGGACGAGGCGCGGCAGGTCGTCGCCGACCGGATTCGGGAGGAGGTGGGCCGGCTCTCCGCCGACCGCCGGGTCGACGACGAGCAGGTTCGCGAGGCGGCGCGCGTCGCCGTGCGCCGGGCGATGAAGGACTTCCACGGCAAGCGCCCACCGACCGAGGTTCACCTGGTCCGGGTCTGACGGCAACAGAGGGCAGGGGAGCGGCGGCGTCATGATCGGCCGGCTCAATCACGTGGCGATCGCCGTCCCGGACCTGGCGGCGGCGAGCGCCCTCTACCGAGACACGCTGGGGGCCGAGGTCTCCGACCCGGTCGACCAGCCCGAGCACGGGGTGACGACGGTGTTCGTGGCGCTGCCCAACACCAAGATCGAACTCCTGCACCCGCTGGGCGCCGACTCGCCGATCGCGCGGTTCCTGGAGAAGAACGCGGCCGGCGGCATCCACCACGTCTGCTACGAGGTGGCGGACATCCGCGCGGCCCGCGACCGGCTTGTGGCCGACGGGCTGCGCGTGCTGGGCGACGGGGAGCCGCGGATCGGCGCCCACGGCAAGCCGGTGCTGTTCCTCCACCCCAAGGACATGGCCGGTACGCTGGTCGAACTCGAGCAGGCGTGACCGAAAGGCAGGGTGGATCGGGACATGGGCTGGGTATCCGGCATCGTCGTGTTCGTCATCGTCTGGTGGATCGTCGTGTTCGCGGTCCTGCCGTTCGGCATCCGCTCGCTGCATGAGGACGAGGCCAACCGCGAGGCGATCGAGGCCGAAGGGCACGAGCCCGGTGCTCCGATCCGTACCAACCTGCTGCGCAAGTTCCTGTGGACGACGCTGATCGCGGCGGTGATCTGGTTGGTCATCTACGGCGTGGTGGAGAGCGACCTGCTGTCGTTCCGCGACAGCGCGGAGCAGTTGCCGATGCGGTAGGCCCGGCGCGCCGGTCCCGCGCATCGCCTCCTGACGCGGATCGCGCGGCGGCTGTGGCATGCTGGAGCCGGATACCGAACCCGGAGCCTCCGAGTCGACCGCCATGGCCACCACCTATTGCGACATCGCCCCCGGCCACCCCTGGCACGGGCCGTATCATGACACCGAATACGGCTTTCCGGCCCGCGACGACGCCGTGCTGTTCGAGCGGCTGGTGCTGGAGATCAACCAGGCGGGTCTCAGCTGGCTGACCGTCCTGAAGAAGCGGGAGGCGTTCCGCGCCGCCTATGCCGGGTTCGACATCGACGCGGTGGCGGCCTTCGACGAGTCGGATCGGGCTCGCCTGCTCGCCGATGCGGGCATCATCCGCAATCGGCTGAAGGTCGATGCGGCGATCGAGAACGCCCGCCGCCTGCAGGCGATCCGGGCGGAGCACGGTAGCTTCGCCGACTGGCTCGACACCCACCATCCGCTGGAGAAGGCGGCGTGGGTCACGCTGTTCCGGAAGACCTTCCGTTTCACCGGCGGAGAGATCGTCGGCGAGTTCCTGATGAGCCTCGGCTACCTGCCCGGAGCGCACCGGGAGGGATGCCCGGTGGGCGCGCGGATCGTTACGCTGGAGCCGCCGTGGCGACGTGAGACGACAGAAAAGAGATGAGAAATTAGGCAAAAACTGCAAAAGTGCCCATCAATTGCCCAATACGCAGGCGGAGGTGCAAAAAAATGGGCAAAAAAGACGAGGCGAAGCCGGTTTTGGCTTGCCTCGTTTGGTGGTTCCGGTCATTCTGAAGACCGGTCGAGGGGTTGACCCCCTTTGATCGGACGCCTGGTGGCGATTCCTCCCTAAACTCGGGCCGCGTCGATCCTTCGACGCGGTCTTTTTTCGTTGGCCCTGAAGGCGATGCGCAATCTAGCAAACGCCATGGCCGCGAGTCATCCGGAAAATTGCGTATGGATGCAGATTTCCGCAGCGATCCTTTCGCAATGCAGCAAGATCGGCACCCCAGCGGCGTCGGGCACATCGCGGGCGTTTTTTGGCCGACCGACGAATTCGAAGAGGTCCCGGCGGAGCGCGGCGGAAACCGGAGACACCGCGCCGGCCGCCGCGGTCGGAGACCGCACGAGGGCGGGGAGGCCGACGCCGGCCTCTCCGCCCTCTGACGATGGCGCAGGCGCTGCCTGCGGGGAGCGCCGTCGGGTTTCCCTTCGGTCGACCCGACCTACGGGGGACAGTTACTGCGGGATCGTGCCCTGGACGCCCTGGATGAAGTAGTCCATCGACAGCAGGTCCTCGTCGGAGACGGTCTCGCCCTCCGGCACCACGACCTCGCCGGCCTGGTTGGTGATCGGGCCGGTGAACGGGTGCAGGCTGCCGTCCATGATCGCCTCTTCAGTGGCGAGGGCGCGGGCGACGACCTCCTCCGGGATCGCTTCGTTGAACGGTGCGATCTCCACCATGCCCGTGTCCAGGCCGCCCCAGGTGTCCATGCTCTCCCAGGTGCCGTCGAGGATGGCCTGCGCCCGGTCGATGTAGTAGCCGTCCCAGTTGTCGACGATGGCGGTCAGATGCGCCGTCGGTCCGAACTTCTGCATGTCGGAGGCCTGCCCGACCGCCCAGACGCCGGCCTGTTCCGCCGCCTGGATGGGGGCGGGGCTGTCGGTATGCTGCAGGATCACGTCGGCGCCCTGGTCGATCAGCGCGCGGGCGGCATCGCTCTCCTTGCCCGGGTCGTACCAGGTGTTGGCCCAGATCACCCGCACTTCGGCATCCCGATTCACCGAGTGAAGACCGAGCGTGAAGGCATTGATGCCGCGGATGACTTCTGGAATCGGGTAGGCACCGATATAGCCGATGATGTTGCTCTCGGTCATCGCACCGGCGATCTGGCCGACGACGTAGCGACCCTCGTAGAAGCGGGCGGCGTAGGTCGAGACGTTGTCGGCCCGCTTGTAGCCGGTGGCATGCTCGAACCTGACGTCCGGGAAGTCCTCGGCGACCCGCACGGTCGGGTTCATGAAGCCGAACGAGGTGGTGAAGATCAGGTCGTGACCGCTCTGCGCCAGCTGGCGGATCACCCGCTCCGCGTCGGCACCCTCGGAGACGCTTTCGACGAAGGTGGTCTCGACCTGGTCGCCCAGGGCCTCCTCGACGGCCAGGCGGCCGACGTCGTGGCGGTAGGTCCAGCCGTGGTCGCTGACCGGGCCGACATAGACGAAGCCGACCTTGACGGACTCCTGCTGGGCGGCGGCGGGGGCGGCGAGGCCGGCCACCAGCGCCGCGCCGGCGGCGGCGCCGAACAGGCCGGCGGCCAGCCGGCGGGTCAGGCGGAAGGCGGTATCGTGGGACATGCTCTCTCAACTCCCTGTTCTGCGTCGGAGGATCGTTGCGGGGCGGCCCCCGGCGAGGCGACAGGATACAGGCGATACGCCGGGAGAAGAAACCGGGCGTCGCACCGGCGCCCTGTCGCACAACCGTTCAGGCCGCGGGATGGAACACCTTGCCCAGGCAGGCGGGCGCGTTGAGCCGGATCCGTGTCGCGTCGCGCGAGATCAGGACCAGCACCAGGATCGTCGCCAGATAGGGCAGCATCGACATGAACTGCGACGGGACGGCGAGGCCGGTTCCCTGGACGTGGAGCTGGGCGATGGTGACGCCGCCGAACAGCCACGCGCCGACAAGCACCCGGCCCGGCCGCCAGGTGGCGAACACCACCAGCGCCAGGGCGATCCAGCCGCGGCCCGCGGTCATGTTCTCCGCCCACATCGGCGAGTAGGCGAGGGAGAGATAGGCGCCGCCCATGCCGCTCATCGCGCCGCCAAACGCGACCGTCGCATAGCGCACGCCGATCACCGAATAGCCGATCGCGTGCGCGGCATCGTGGTTGTCGCCGACGGCGCGCAGCACCAGCCCGGCGCGCGTCCGCTCCAGGAACCACCAGACGGAGACCACCAGGGCGATTCCCAGATAGACCATCAGGTCCTGGCCGAACACCACCGGCCCCAGCACCGGGATGTCGGTCAGCACCGGGAGGTCGATCCGCGGCAGCCGGTCGAGCGGCGTGCCGACGAAGCCCTTGCCGATCAGGCTCGAAAGCCCGATGCCGAAGATGGTGAGGGCGAGGCCCGTGGCCACCTGGTTGGCAAGCAGGCTGAGCGTCAGCACGCCGAACACCAGGGCCATCACCGCGCCCGCGGCGGCGGCGGCGGCCACCGCGATCACCGGATTGCCGAACGCGACCGCCGCCGCGAAGCCGGAGACGGCGCCGACCAGCATCATGCCCTCGACGCCCAGATTGAGGACGCCGGATCGCTCGACCACCAGTTCACCCGTCGCCGCGAAGACCAGCGGGGTGGCGGCGACGACCATGGCCACCAGGATGGCGCTCAGCGTCTCGATGCCCATCATTCGCCCGCCTCCCGCACCGGAGCGGCCACCGGCGTCCGCGACGCGCCCCGGGCCGGGGCCGCCCGGCCGAAGCGAACGCGGTAGCGGATCAGCACGTCGGAGGCCAGGAGGAAGAACAGCAGCATGCCCTGGAACACGCCCGTTGCCGCCAGCGGCAGTCCCATGCCGATCTGCACGGCCTCGCCCCCCAGGTAGCTGAGCGCCAGCAGCAGCGCCGCCAGCAGGATCCCCACCGGGTGCAGCCGGCCCAGGAAGGCGACGATGATCGCCGTGAAGCCGTAGCCCGGGCTGATCTGGGGCTGCAGCTGGCCGATCGGTCCCGATACCTCCGCCACGCCGGCGAGGCCCGCGAGGCCGCCGGACAGCAGGAACGAGAACCAGACCATGCGCCGGGCCGAGAACCCGGCGTAGCGCGCGGCCATCGGCGCCAGGCCCACCACCTTGACCTCGAAGCCGATCAGGGAGCGCGCGACCAGCAGCCAGCCGGCCGCGACGGCGGCCAGTGCGAACAGGGCGCCGACGTGCAGCCGCGTGCCGGGGATCAGGTCGGGCAGCTGCGCCTCCCGGCCAAACAGGCGGGACTCCGGAAAATTGAATCCGTCCGGGTCGCGCCAGGGCCCGTAGACGAGATAGCCGAGGAACAGGGTCGCCACATAGGTCAGCATCAGGCTGACCAGGATCTCGTTGGCGTTGAACCGGGTGCGCAGCAGGGCCGGAATCGCGCCCCAGGCCATGCCACCGGCGATCCCGGCCAGCACCATCAGCGGCAGCAGCCACCAGCCCTCGTCGCCCCAGAACGCCAGGGCGAGGCCGCCGGCCGCGATCGCGCCCATGGTGAACTGGCCTTCGGCGCCGATGTTCCAGACATTGGCCCGAAAGCCGACCGCCAGCCCGACGGCGATCAGGGCGAGCGGCGTCGCCTTCACCGCCAGCTCGGTCAGGCCGTAGACACTGGTCACCGGCGCGACGAAGAACATGGTCAGCGCCTCGACCGGATCGAAGCCCAGGAGCGCGAACAGGACCGCGCCGCCGACCAGGGTCAGCCCGACCGCGATCGGCGGCGTCAGCCAGACCATGACGCGACTGGTCTCGCCGCGGGCCTCCAGCCGCAGGATCATGGCGCGGCCCCCTCCGCCAGCGGTACGGAACCGTGGAGCCCATGGTCGCCGGCGCCGCCCATCAGCAGGCCGACCTGCTCCAGCGTCGTCTCCGCGACCGGACGGGCCGGGGAGAGCCGTCCGTGGAACAGCACCGCCACGCGGTCGGCAAGGGCGAACAGCTCGTCCAGGTCCTGGCTGACCACCAGCACGGCTGCGCCCGCATTCGCCATCTCGATCAGCGCCCGGTGGATCGCCGCCGCCGCACCGGCGTCGACGCCCCAGGTCGGCGCGGCGGCGATCAGCAGGCCGGGCGCCTGGCCGATCTCGCGCCCAACGATGAACTTCTGCAGGTTGCCGCCCGACAGGCTCTTCGCCTGGGCCGCCGGGCCGCGGGCGACGACATTGAAGTCGTTGATGACCTTTTCGGCATAGCGCCTTGCCTTGCCTAAATTCAGCATCCCGCCGCCGACCAGCCCGGCACGGCGCCACGCACCGAGCACCGCGTTCTCCGCCAGGGTCATCTCCGGAACCGCGCCGCGGCCCAGCCGCTCCTCCGGCACATAGGCGAGGCCCAGGTCCCGCCGCCGCCCCGGGCCCGAGCGGCCGACCGGGCGGCCGTCGATCCGGATCATGTCGGCCTCCGGCGCCGGGACCTCGCCGGAGAGCGCGGCCAGCAGCTCCGACTGGCCATTGCCAGCGACCCCGGCGATGCCGACGATCTCCCCGGCCCGGACCTCCAGGCTGGCCTCGCGAATCGGCGTTCCGAACGCGTGCTCTGAGGCGACGCTCAGGCTTCGCAGCTCCAGCCGAGGCCTGCCGGCGGCCGGCGGCGGCTTGTGCTCGGGGATCTCCAGGTCGCGTCCGATCATCATCTCGGCCAGCGAGTGCGCCGTCTCCCGCCGCGGGTCGCAGACGCCGACCACCCGGCCGCCGCGCATCACCGTGGCCTTGGAGCAGAGCGAGCGGATCTCCTCCAGCTTGTGGGAGATGTAGAGGATGGTGCAGCCCTCGCCGGCCAGGCGGCGCAGGGTCTCGAACAGCCGCTCGGCCTCCTGCGGGGTGAGGACGGAAGTCGGCTCGTCCATGATCAGCAGCTTGGGGTCCTGCAGCAGGCAGCGGACGATCTCCACCCGCTGGCGCTCGCCCACCGAGAGCGTGTTGACGTGGCGGTCGGGGGTGAGCGCGAGGCCGTAGCGCTCCGACACCTCGGCGATCCGGGACGACAGGGTGGCGACGCTCTCCCTGGTCTCGAGGCCGAGGGCGATGTTCTCCGCCACGGTGAACGCCTCGAACAGGGAAAAGTGCTGAAAAACCATGCCGATGCCCAATCGACGGGCAGCGGCGGGGGTGTGGATCTCGACCGGCCGGCCCTCCCACAGGACCGTGCCGGCATCGGCCGAGAGGACGCCGTAGACGATCTTGACCAGGGTCGACTTGCCTGCGCCGTTCTCCCCCAGCAGCGCGTGGATCTCCCCCGGCGCCAGGCGGAGATCGATGGAATCGTTGGCCAGCGTGCCGGGGAAGCGCTTGGTGATGCCGCTGAGCGTCAGCCGCGCGGAGGCGGCAGGGGCGGCGGCAGGGGCGGCGGGCGGGACGGCGGTCGCGCTCAAGGGCCGGGCTCGTCGGTTCGGTCGGGGCGGGCGCCGGTGCCGGGGGCAAGGGCCGACGCAAGCGACTCTTAGCATTCCCCGTGCCGCGTTGTCGCGGCCCGGTTTTGCGAGGGTGCGGGCGGCCATGGACAGACTGCGGCCGCTCCCCTAAAGTCCCGCCGCTTCCGGCCGCCCGGGCATGCCGCGGCGCCCGGGCCCATGCTCCCCGACCAGGACCCGACCGGCGATGCGCCTTTCCCGCTCCCTCCTGCCCACGTTGAAAGAGACTCCTGCCGAGGCGGAGATCGTCTCGCACCGGCTGATGCTGCGCGCCGGCATGATCCGACAGGCCAGCGCCGGCATCTACAGCTGGCTGCCGCTGGGATATCGCGTGCTGAAGAAGATCGAGCAGATCGTCCGGGAGGAGCAGGACGCCGCCGGTTGCCAGGAGATGCTGATGCCGACCATCCAGTCGGCCGATCTCTGGCGCGAGAGCGGGCGCTACGAGGACTATGGCAAGGAGATGCTGCGCATCACGGACCGGCACGAGCGCGAGATGCTCTACGGTCCGACCAACGAGGAGCTGATCACCGACATCTTCCGCCATTCGGTGAAGAGCTACCGCGACGTGCCGCAGCTGCTCTATCACATCCAGTGGAAGTTCCGCGACGAGGTGCGGCCGCGCTTCGGCGTGATGCGGGGCCGCGAGTTCCTGATGAAGGACGCCTACAGCTTCGACCTGTCGGCCGAGGCGGCGCGGGTCTCCTACAGCAAGTTCTTCGTCGCCTATCTGAAGACCTTCGCCCGGATGGGACTCAAGGCGATCCCGATGCGCGCGGAGACCGGCCCGATCGGCGGAGACCTGAGCCACGAGTTCATCATCCTGGCCGACACCGGCGAATCGGAGGTGTTCTGCCACCGCGACTGCATCGACTACGACATCGCCGGGCAGGCGATCGACTACGACTCCGACCTGTCGGATATCGTGAACTTCTGGACGCAGGTCTATGCACGGACGGACGAAATGCACGATCCGGCGACCTTCGAGGCCGAGGTCCCCGAGGACAGCCGCGTCCACCGCCGGGGGATCGAGGTCGGCCACATCTTCTACTTCGGCACCAAGTATTCCGAGCCGATGCAGGCCTATGTGACCCTGAAGGACGACAGCCGGGTGCCGGTGCACATGGGCAGCTACGGCATCGGTGTGTCGCGGCTGGTCGGCGGCATCATCGAGGCGAGCCACGACGAGGCCGGCATCGTCTGGCCCGACGCGGCGGCGCCCTACGCTGCCGGCCTGATCAACCTGAAGCCGGCGGACAGCGCCTGCTCCGCGGCGTGCGAGACGCTCTACAAGCGGCTCGACGCGGCCGGGCTGGAGACGCTCTACGACGACCGGGACGAGCGGGCGGGCGCCAAGTTCGCCGACATGGACCTGATCGGCCTGCCCTGGCAGGTGGTGGTCGGGCCGCGCGGGGTGCAGAACGGCGTGGTCGAGATCAAGCGCCGCGCCACCGGCGAACGCGAGGAGGTGCCGGTGGAGACGGTGGTCGACCGCCTGCTGGCCGGCTGAGGCACGCCTTTCTGCCGCCACGATAATCGCGATTGTGCACCGTCGCAGGCCGCGATGCCCGCGGCGGCGAAACCGGGCGAGGGACCGGACGACATGTTCAACGCCTTCGAACGCATGGTGGCGTTCCGCTACCTCCGCGCCCGGCGGCGGGAGGGCTTCATCTCGGTCATCGCCGGGTTCTCGCTGCTGGGCATCGCACTCGGCGTCGCGACGCTGATCATCGTGATGGCGGTGATGAACGGTTTCCGGGCGGAGCTCGTGACCCGCGTGCTCGGCCTCAACGGGCATCTGTCGGTCTATGGCCTCTCCGGCAATCTGACCGACTGGCAGCCCCTCGCCGAGCGGATCGAGGGCGTCGAGGACGTGATCGTGGTCTATCCCTCGATCGAGGGCCAGGCGCTGGTCAGCCGCGGCGACTCCGCGCTGGGGGCAGCGGTGCGCGGCGTCCGGCCGGAGGACTGGACCAACCGCCCCTCGGTGGCCGAGAACCTCCAGATGCTGGAGGAGGGGGCGTTCGCCGGAACCGAGGTGATCGCCGTGGGCCGGCGGATGGCGCAACGGCTGGGGGTCGGGCTCGGCGACGAGCTGACGCTGATCGCGCCGACCGGCAACACCACCGCCTTCGGCACCGTGCCGCGGATGCGCGCCTACACGATCGCCGCAACCTTCGACGTGGGCATGTTCGAATACGATTCGAGCTTCGTCTACATGCCGCTGGAGGCGGCGCAGATCTTCTACCGCATGCCGGAGGCGGTGACGACGCTGGAGGTCTTCGTCGAGAACCCTGAGGACCTGGGCGCGGCCCGGCGCGCGCTGACGCCGGTGGTCGCGGGCAACGGCCGGCTGTTCGACTGGCAGCAGGCGAATTCCAGCTTCTTCAACGCGTTGCAGGTCGAACGCAACGTGATGTTCCTGATCCTGACGCTGATCATCCTGGTTGCCGCGTTCAACATCATCGCCGGACTGGTGATGCTGGTGAAGGACAAGGGCCGCGACATCGCCATCCTGCGTACCATGGGCGCGACCCGCGGCATGGTGATGCGGATCTTCTTCCTGACCGGCGCGTCGATCGGCGTGGTCGGCACGCTGGCCGGGCTGGCCCTGGGCGTCGCCTTCGCCGACAACATCGAGGCGATCCGCCAGTGGCTGGAGGGCTTGACCGGCACCGAGCTGTTCTCGGCCGAGATCTACTTCCTCAGCCAGCTGCCCGCGGAGATCGACTGGGGCGAGGTGATGGCCGTGGTCGGCATGGCGCTCGGCCTCAGCTTCGCGTCGACGATCTACCCGTCCTGGCGGGCGGCCCGCCTCGATCCCGTGGAGGCCCTGCGCTATGAGTGAGGCCGCGCGCGACACTGCCGCCGCCCCGGCCGCCGCCCGGCCGCTGCTCGAGTTGGCCGGCGTGACCCGCAGCTTCGAGCAGGCGGGAGGCCGACGGCTGGACGTGCTGACCGGCGCCGACCTGACCCTGGCGCCGGGGGAGATGGTCGCCCTGGTCGGTCCCTCGGGCGCGGGCAAGTCGACCCTGCTGCACCTCGCCGGGCTGCTGGAGCGCCCCGACGGCGGACGGGTGACGATCGACGGCACCGACTGCACCCGGCTGGGCGACGCCGAGCGCACGGCGATGCGGCGCAACAAGATCGGCTTCGTCTACCAGTTCCACCACCTGCTGCCGGAGTTCACGGCGCGGGAAAACGTGGTGCTGCCGCAGATGATCGAGGGGGTACGCCGCTCGGAGGCGGGGATCCGGGCCGACCGCCTGCTCGGCATGGTCGGTCTGTCGGAGCGGGTGAAGCACCGGCCGGGCCAGCTCTCGGGGGGCGAGCAGCAGCGCGTGGCGATCGCCCGGGCGCTCGCCAACGACCCGCGAATCCTGCTGGCCGACGAGCCGACCGGCAACCTGGACCACAAGACCGCCGACGACGTCTTCGACCTGCTGCTCGGCCTGATCCGGGACACCGGCATCGCCGCCTTGATCGCCACCCACAACCTGGAGCTGGCGGCGCGGATGGACCGGGTGCTCGAGATGAAGGACGGAAGGCTGGCGCCGCATTCGTAGGTCGATGTCGGGTTTACGCTGCGCTCCGACCCGACCGATTTCTGACGCGACGCCCCGCCTTGTGGTCATTGGGTCGCAGCGTCTTTCCATTCCGCCGTGCGACGGATAGCCTCGAACGGGATGAGCCGACGCGGATTGCCGCGACGCCAAAGGAGGTCGCATGTATTTCACCCATGCCGATGCTGTCTGGGACGGTCACGGCGGCCTCCGTGCGGCGGTGCTGGCGGTCGACGGGGTGCGGTGCATGACGACCGACCCGGAGCGTCAGGCTGGGCTGCTGGCGCGGATCGAGGCGCGGCTGGCCGCCGGGCCGGAGGCCGGGATGGCGGAGATTGCCGCCTGGCGCGAGGCCTTTTCGCGCATGGGCCTAAAGCCGACCCAGTATCGCTGCGCCGCGGAGGCGCTGCTGCGCCGCTTCCGCAAGGAGCGCTCGATGCCGCGTTTCCACCCGCTGGTCGACTGGCTGAATCATGTCTCGATGGCCCACGCGATCCCGATCGCCGCCTTCGATATTGCCCGGATCGCCGGCGGCCTGACTGTCCGGCCGGCGGCGGGGGACGAGCGTTACGAGACGTTCGCGGGCGAGGTCGAGACGCCGGCGCCGGGCGAGATCGTCTTCGCCGACGACCGGGGCAACGCCCATGCCCGCCGCTGGACCCACCGGCAGAGCGCCCTCTCGGTGGTGCGGCCGGAGACCGACCGGGTGCTGATCGTCGCCGAGGCCCAGCATGGCGCCGCCGCCGACGACGTCGCCGCGCTCGCCCGGGAAATCGACGCCGGCCTCGCGGCGACCGGAGTCCAGGTCACGGCCGCGATGCGGCTCGCCCCGGACGCCCGCCGTTTCGAGTTCTGAACCGCCCTGCCGGGAGAGGCCCCATGTCCGTCGAATACCTGCTGACCGCGCTGATCGTGATCCTGCTGCCGGGGACCGGCGTGATCTACACCCTGGCCATCGGGCTGGGGAAGGGCGGGCGGGCCAGCGTGCTGGCGGCCTTCGGCTGCACCCTCGGCATCCTGCCGCACATCGCGATGAGCATCGCCGGTCTGGCGGCCCTGCTTCACGCCAGCGCGCTGGCCTTCCAGGTGGTGAAGTATCTCGGCGTGGCGTACCTGCTCTACACGGCGTGGGTCGTCCTGCGCGAGGGCGGGGCGATGGACGTGCGCGGCGACGACCGGGTCATGCCGGCGCACAGGATCGTCACGAGCGGCTTTCTCCTGAATATCCTGAACCCGAAGCTGTCGCTGTTCTTCCTGGCGTTCCTGCCGCAATTCGTGCCGGAATCGGCGGCCAGCCCGACCGCCGACATGCTGATGCTGGCGGCGGTGTTCATGCTGCTGCTGACGTTCCTGGTGTTCGTACTCTACGGCGCCTTCGCCGCGGCGACCCGGCACTATGTGATCTCGCGGCCCGCCGTCCTGCGCTGGCTGCGGCGCGGGTTCGCCGCGGCCTTCGCGACACTGGGCCTGAGGCTTGCGTTGGCCGAGCGGTGACGGGCCTGCGGCGATGCACCCGCAGGTCGGGTCGACCAAGCGGAAATCCGCCGGCCGCCGGCCGACGCCCTCGATTGCTGCCGGATTTCCGCGAACCGACCCGCCGCCCGCGCGAACGGTGAGGTGGATGTCGGGCTTTCGCTGCGCTTCAACCCGACCTGCACCGGACGGTGACGCGAGACCCCGCCGCCCGCGCGAACGGTGACTCCGGTGCCTCGTCCTGCGACAATCGCCGGGCGGTTTCCGATTCTCAGAGCGCCCCATGCCCCACGCCGATTTCGTCCATCTGCGCGTGCACTCCGCCTATTCGCTGCTGGAAGGTGCGATCAAGGTGAAGGAGCTGGTCACGCTGTGCGCCGGCAACGCCATGCCGGCGGTGGCGATCAGCGACACGGCGAACCTGTTCGGCCAGCTGGAATTCGCGCTCGCCGCCTCCGGCGCCGGGGTGCAGCCGATCCCAGCGGTGATCCTGCCGGTCGAGCGGCCGGACGCGGACCCGGCGCCGCAGCGGGCGGGGAGGCCGGCGCGGCCGGACCGGCTGCTGCTGATCGCCCAGGACCGGACCGGCTGGGAAAACCTGATGGCCCTGGTCTCCGAGGCCTATCTGGAGACCGAGGCGGGCGACGAGGCGCATGTCGGCTGGGACGCATTCGAGAACCGCACCGCCGGCGTCATCTGCCTGACCGGCGGACCGGAGGGGCCGGTCGGTCGGCTGCTGGCCGAGGGGCAGGGGGAGGCGGCGGGGCGCGTGCTCTCGACGCTGGAGCGGCTGTTCCCCGGCCGGCTCTATGTCGAGCTGATGCGCCACGGCCTCGAGGTCGAGGACCGGATCGAGCCGAAGCTGATCGACCTCGCCTATGCCCGCGACCTGCCGCTGGTCGCCACCAACGACTGCTTCTTCGCCGACGGGAGCATGTACGAGGCGCATGACGCGCTGCTGTGCATTGCCGAAGGCAGCTACGTCATCCAGGACGACCGCCGCCGGGTGACGCCGGAGCACCGGTTCAAGACCGCGGCGGAGATGCGGGCGCTGTTCGACGACCTGCCGGAGGCCTGCGACAACACGCTGACCATCGCCCGGCGCTGCGCCTTTATGGTGGAGAAGCACCCGCCGATCCTCCCGGCCTTCGACACGGCCGGCGGCCGGTCGGAGGTTGAGGAACTGCGCGCCCAGGCGGCCGAGGGGCTGGAGCGGCGGCTCGAGACCCATGTCCATGCCCCCGGCATCGCAGAGGCGGAGCGCGAGCGGCTGGCCGCGCCGTACCGGGAGCGGCTCGACTACGAGCTCTCGGTCATCGAGAAGATGGGCTTCCCCGGCTATTTCCTGATCGTCTCCGACTTCATCAAGTGGGCCAAGGCGCAGGGCATCCCGGTCGGCCCGGGCCGCGGCTCCGGCGCCGGGTCGGTGGTCGCCTGGGCGCTGACCATCACCGATCTCGACCCGATGCGCTTCGGCCTCCTTTTCGAGCGGTTCCTGAACCCGGAACGGGTGTCGATGCCGGATTTCGACGTCGATTTCTGCCAGGACCGCCGGGACGAGGTGATCGAGTACGTCCGCGACAAGTACGGCCACGACAAGGTCGCGCAGATCATCACCTTCGGGACCCTGCAGGCGCGCGCCGCCCTGCGCGACGTGGGCCGCGTGCTGCAGCTGCCCTATCCGGAGGTCGATCGGATCTGCAAGCTGGTGCCGAACAACCCGGCCAACCCGGTGACCCTCCAGCAGGCGCTCGACATCGAGCCGCAGTTGCGCGAGGCGCGCAAGTCGGATGCCCGGATCGGCCGGATGATCGACATCGCGCTCAAGATCGAGGGGCTCTATCGCCACGCCTCGACCCACGCCGCCGGCGTGGTGATCGGCGACCGTCCGCTGGCCGAGCTGGTGCCGCTCTACCGCGACCCGCGCTCGCCGATGCCGGTGACGCAGTTCAACATGAAGTATGTCGAGCAGGCCGGCCTGGTGAAGTTCGACTTCCTCGGCCTCAAGACGCTGACGGTGCTGTCGCGCGCGGTCGACCTGATCCGCCGGCCGAAGGAGGGCGGGGGCGGGACGCCGATCGACCTGGAGACGATCCCGCTCGACGACCCGGCGACCTACGAGATGCTGTCCTCGGGCGCGACCACCGGGGTGTTCCAGCTGGAAAGCTCGGGCATGCGCGAGGTGCTGCGCCAGCTCAAGCCCAACCGGTTCGAGGACATCATCGCCCTGGTGGCGCTCTACCGCCCGGGGCCGATGGACAACATCCCGACCTATATCGCGGTCAAGAACGGCCAGCAGAAGCCCGACTACCTCTACCCGACGCTGCAGCCGATCCTGGAGGAGACCTTCGGGATCATGATCTACCAGGAGCAGGTGATGCAGGTCGCGCAGGAGCTGGCGGGCTATACGCTCGGCGCCGCCGACCTGCTGCGCCGGGCGATGGGCAAGAAGATCAAGGCGGAGATGGAGGCCCAGAAGAAGGTCTTCGTGGAGGGCGCGGTCGGCCGCGGCGTGCCGCAGGACCAGGCCTCCCGGATCTTCGACCAGGTCGAGAAGTTCGCCGGCTACGGCTTCAACAAGAGCCATGCCGCCGCCTATGCCCTGGTCGCCTACCAGACCGCGTTCCTGAAGGCGAACTATCCGGTCGCGTTCTTCGCGGCGTCGATGATCCTCGACCTCGGCAACACCGACAAGCTCAACACCTTCAAGCAGGAACTCGACCGCCTCGGCATCAGGCTGCTGACGCCCGACATCAACAAGTCGGACGCGCTGTTCTCGGTCGAGCATGTCGGCGGTGGCGAATATGCGATCCGCTATGCCCTGGGCGCGATCAAGGGCGTCGGGGTCGAGGCGATGCGCTCGATCGTCGCGGAACGAGAGGCCAACGGGCCGTTCAAGTCGGTGTTCGACTTCGCCCGCCGGGTCGACAGCAAGGCGATCAACAAGCGCCAGACCGAAAACCTGATCCGCGCCGGCGCGTTCGACGCCATCGACGGCAACCGCAATCGGCTGCTGCGCGGGGTCGACACGATCGTGCGCTACGCCCAGACCTCCTCGGCGGAACGCGAGCAGGGGCAGTCGAGCCTGTTCGGCGGTGGCGGCGGCGATGCCGCGTTCGACGAACCCGCGCTGCCCGCGGTCGACGACTGGGAGCCGATGGAGCGGCTGCGCCAGGAGTTTGACGCGATCGGCTTCTACCTCTCCGCCCATCCGCTGGACGGTGCCAACACCCGGCGCGTCAACGCCCGGACCTTCGCCGAGGTACAGGCGAAATTCGCCGGCAAGACGGTCAAGATGGCCGGCATCGTGATGGCCAAGCGCGAGAGCAAGACCAAGTCCGAAAAGCGGATGGCTTTCGTCCAGCTGTCCGACACCACCGGCGTCTACGAAGTGACGCTGTTCGAGGAGGTGCTGGCGGTCGCTCGGCCGCTGCTCAACCCCGGCCAGCCGGTGGTGCTGAGCGTCGAGGTCCAGCCGCGCGAGGATTCGGTGCGGCTGACCGCCGTCTCGATGGACGACCTCGACAGGGCGATCGCGCGCGCCGGGGTGGAGGTGCGGGTGTTCCTTGACAGCGCCGGCGCGGTGGATCCGCTCTACGAACGGCTGGAGCGGGAGGGCCGCGGCAAGGGCAAGGTGAAGCTGCTGGTGCCGGTCGGCGACGGCCGCGAGGCGGAGATCGAGCTGCCGCACGGCTATGCCGTCAGCCAGGCGGGACGCTCGGCGCTCAAGGAGATTCCGGGCGTCGCGGCGGTGGAACTGGTCTAGCCGGAATTTCCCTGCCGCGAGGACGGTTGTCGGGCTTGCAATGCGGCCCGCTGCGGGCTATCTGTCCGCGCGTCTTCATATCCCACACGCGGGCGCGCGGTCCGGATCGCCGATGGTTCGGCGGACCCGGGTCGCTCCGGTGTCTTTTCGCATGTCCGGTCTTGCCGGCGCGCGAGGGGACTGAATCGCCCGCGGCGGAGTAACCGGAATAGGACAATCCGATGGCTGCCACGTTCACCATGCGCCAGCTGCTCGAGGCCGGCGTGCATTTCGGTCACCATACCCGCCGCTGGAACCCGAAGATGGAGCCGTACATCTTCGGCATCCGCAATGGCGTCCACATCATCGACCTGGAACAGACGGTGCCGATGTTCTCCCGCGCGCTGGAGGCGGTGCGCGAGACCGTGGCCGGCGGCGGCCGGGTGCTGTTCGTCGGCACCAAGCGCCAGGCCCAGGACAAGATCGCCGACGCGGCGCGGCGCTGCGGCCAGTACTACGTCAACCACCGTTGGCTCGGCGGCATGCTGACCAACTGGAAGACCATCTCCCAGTCGATCCGTCGGCTGAAGGAGATGGACGAGCGGCTGGGCCAGCCGGAAGTCGGCCTCACCAAGAAGGAGCTGCTGCAGCTCCAGCGCGAGCGCGACAAGCTGGAGCGCGCGCTGGGCGGCATCCGCGACATGGGCGGCCTGCCCGACATCCTGGTGATCATCGACACCAACAAGGAATCGATCGCCGTCGAGGAGGCCAACAAGCTCAACATCCCGGTGGTCGCGGTGGTCGACAGCAACAGCGACCCCGACGGCATCAGCTATCCGGTGCCCGGCAACGACGACGCGCTGCGCGCCATCGACCTCTACTGCGAGCTGTTCGCGCAGACCGTGCTGTCGGGCATCGAGGCCGAGATGGCGGGCTCGGGCCAGGACGTGGGCGAGGCCGAGGAGCCGACGCCGGAGGCGCTGCCCGAGGAGGAGCCGCCGGTGGCCAGCGCGCCGGACGAGGCTGGGGCGAAGCAGGACGAGTCGGCCGTCTGAGGCGGCATCATCGCTCCGGCGCCCGCTGCTTCGGTCGGGGCGCCGGAATCGGGATTTCGGATCGCGGGGGCGGCGCGCCGAGGGGCGGTCGTCCCCGTTCGATCGCAATCGACAGGCATGCGTGAGGGATCAGTCATGGCGGACATCACGGCGGCCCTGGTGAAGGAGCTGCGCGAGAAGACCGGCGCGGGCATGATGGACTGCAAGAAGGCGCTGACCGAGACCGGCGGCGACCTCGAGCAGGCGGTCGACTGGCTGCGCAAGAAGGGGCTGTCGCAGGCGGCCAAGAAGGCCGGCCGGACCGCGGCGGAGGGCCTTGTCGGCGTGTCGGCGAGCGGCAGCCGCGGCGCGATCGTCGAGGTCAATGCGGAGACCGACTTCGTCGCCCGCAACGAGACCTTCCAGGGCTTCGTCGCGGCGGTGGCGTCGCTGGCGCTGGACGCGGCGGATGTCGACGCGCTGAAGGCGATGGACTACCCCGGCACCGGCCGCACGGTCGGCGACGAGCTGACCCACCAGATCGCCACGATCGGCGAGAACATGGCGATCCGGCGTCTGGCCCGGCTGGAGGTGCCGAACGGCGTGGTGGCGTCCTACGTCCACAATGCGGTCGCCGACGGCCTCGGCAAGATCGGCGTCATCGTCGCGCTGGAGTCGACCGGCGACGCGGCGAAGCTGGAGGCGCTGGGCAGGCAGGTCGCGATGCACATCGCCGCGGCGCGGCCGGAGGCGGTGGATGTCGACGGCGTCGACCCCAGCGCGCTGGACCGCGAGCGCGAGGTCCTGGCCGACCAGGCGCGCGCCAGCGGCAAGCCGGAGGAGATCGTCCAGAAGATGGTCGAGGGCCGGCTGCGCAAGTACTACGAGGACGTGGTGCTGCTCGAGCAGACCTGGGTGATCGACGGCGAGTCGAAGGTCAAGAAGGTGGTCGAGGCCGCGGCGGGCGATGTCGGCGCGCCGGTCAAGGTCGCCGGCTTCGTCCGGTTCACCCTGGGCGAAGGCATCGACAAGCAGGAAAGTGACTTCGCCGCCGAGGTCGCGGCGACCCTCGCAAGCTGAGGGACAGCCGGCCCCGTTCCGACCGACCGCGCGGCCGCGAAGCGCGGGGAGCGGGGCCGGCCCCCGGTCGTTCCGGCAGGGGCCGCGAAGGCGCCTGCCATCGCCCCGTCGAGGGGGCTTCGCGATTGCCGCTTCCGCCGTTTCAGGAGAACGAGATGCCGGCCGACGGCCCACAGTATCGCCGCGTGCTCCTCAAGCTGTCCGGCGAAGCCCTGATGGGCGATCAGGATTACGGCATCGAATCCGAGAAGGCGACCACCATCGCCCGCGAGATCGCCGAGGTGGCGCGGCTGGGCACCCAGGTCTGCATCGTGGTCGGCGGCGGCAACATCTTCCGGGGACTGAGCGGCGCCGCCAAGGGCATGGAGCGGGCGACCGCCGATTACATGGGCATGCTGGCGACGGTGATGAACTCGCTGGCGCTGCAGAACGCCCTGGAAAGGCAGGGGGTGCCGACCCGGGTCCTATCGGCGATCCCGATGCAGACGGTGTGCGAGCCCTATATCCGCCGGCGCGCGATGCGCCATATGGAAAAGGGACGGGTGGTGATCTTCGCCGCAGGCACCGGCAACCCGTTCTTCACCACCGACACCGCCGCCGCCCTGCGCGCGTCCGAGATGGATTGCGACGCCATGCTCAAGGGAACGCAGGTCGACGGGGTCTACGATTCCGACCCGCGCCGAAACCCCGACGCCCGCCGCTACGAGCGATTGAGCTACCTGGACGTGCTGTCCCAGGATCTGCGGGTCATGGACCATTCGGCGATTTCGCTCGCGCGCGAGAACGCGATCCCGATCATCGTCTTCTCGATCCATGCGCCGGGCGCCTTCGCCTCGGTGGTGGCCGGCGCGGGAACCTTTACGATCATCACCGAGGACGCGTGACCCGCACGGGTCCCAATGAGAACCGGGAGCGAACCATGGCCCAGCCCGACCTGAAGGACCTTCGCCGGCGCATGGACGGTGCCGTCGAGGTCTTGAACTCCGAATTCGCCGGCCTGCGCACCGGCCGCGCCTCGCCCAGCCTGCTGGAGCCGGTGCAGGTCGAGGCCTACGGCACCAAGATGCCGCTCAACCAGGTCGGCAACGTCTCGGTGCCGGAAGCGCGGATGCTGACCGTGCAGGTCTGGGACCGCGGCATGGTCAAGGCGGTCGAGAAGGGCATCCGGGAGGCGGGGCTGGGCCTGAACCCCCAGACCGACGGGCAGCTGATCCGCGTCCCGATCCCGGAACTGAACGAGGAACGGCGCCGCGAACTGACCAAAATTGCCGGAAAGTATGCCGAGCAGGCGCGGGTCGCGGTTCGCAACGTCCGCCGGGACGGCATGGAGCAGCTCAAGCGGCTGGAGAAGGAAGGCGAGATCTCGCAGGACGAGCAGAAGCAGTACGCCGACGACATCCAGAAAATGACCGACGAGCACATCAAGAAGATCGACGACGCGCTGGCCGGAAAAGAAAAAGAAATCATGCAGGTCTGAGGCCAAGGCAATGCCCGATTCTTCCGAACGTCACCGGCTGCCGCCGCGCCACGTCGCCATCATCATGGATGGCAACGGTCGCTGGGCGCGGGCCCGCGGGCTGCCGCGCACCGTCGGGCATCAGCGCGGCATCGAGGCCGTCAAGCGGGCCCTGCAGGCGGCGGGCGACCTGGGCATCGAATACCTGACGCTGTTCGGCTTCTCGACCGAGAACTGGGCCCGACCGGCCGAGGAGGTGGGCGAGCTGATGCGCCTGCTGCGCGTCTTCCTGCGCAGCGAGGTCGCCGAGTTGCACCGCCGGGGCGTCCGGCTGAAGGTGATCGGCGAGCGCGAGCGGCTGGCCGACGACATCGTCAAGCTGATCGAGCATGCCGAATACCTGACCCGCGAGAACCGCGCGCTGCGCCTGACGGTGGCCTTGAGCTACGGCAGCCGGCACGAGATCGCGTCGGCGGCGCGCAGCCTGGCGGTCGACGCGATGGCCGGCCGCATCGACCCTGCGTCGATCGACCCGCAGGCGGTCGCCGCGCGCCTGTTCACCGCCGACCTGCCGGACGTGGACCTGATCGTCCGGACCAGCGGCGAAAAGCGGATCAGCAACTTCCTGCTGTGGCAGGCGGCCTATGCCGAACTGATCTTCATCGACACGCTGTGGCCCGACTTCGATCATGCCGACTTCGCGGCGGCGATCGGCGAGTTTCAGCAGCGCGACCGTCGTTATGGCGCCATCGTCAGCGGCGCGTAGAGGCCGTGAGCTCGCCACCCGCGTCGTGTCCGGCCTAGTGCTCGGGCCGGCGGTCCTGGCGGTGGTGTGGATCGGCGGGTTTCCGTTCTTCCTCCTGATGCTGGCCGTGGCGCTCCTGGCCGCGCGGGAATGGGTGCGGCTGGTGTTCGCGCCGGCGATCCGGGCCGAGGACGACCCGTCGCTCGAGCTCAGCCTCGGATTCCTGATCGCCGCGCTGGCCGTGGCCCAGGCGGTGGGGCCGGCGGCGGGCCTGGGCGTCCTGGCGGCGCTGACCATCCTCCTGTTCCTGGTCCTGAGCGGCCGGCACGAGGCGCGACGGCTGATGATCTCGCTCGGCGTGCCCTATGTCGGGCTGGCGATCCTGTCGATGCTCTGGCTGCGCGACCTGCCGTCCGGCGACCCGGCCGGCGAGGCGGCGGGCGACGACGGGCGGGCGCTGACCTTCTGGCTCATCCTGGTGATCTGGGCGACCGACATCGCGGCCTATGCCGCCGGCCGCACCATCGGAGGACCGAAGCTGGCGCCGACGGTCAGCCCGAACAAGACCTGGGCGGGGCTGTTCGGGGCCATGGTCGGGGCGGCGGCCGCCGGGGCGGGGTTCGGCCTCGCGTTCGGGGCGTCCGCGATCTGGGCGGCGGCACTGCTCGGTGCCGTGCTGGCGGTGGTTGCGCAGACGGGCGACCTGCTCGAATCGGCGGTCAAGCGCCGCCACGGCGTCAAGGATAGCGGCTCGCTGATTCCCGGCCACGGCGGTATCCTCGACCGGATCGACGGCGTCATTGCGGCGGCCCCCGTGCTGGCGCTGTTCCATGCGGTGATCGGGAGGGCGATCGGATGGTGGTGAACGCAGCCGCGGCGACGGCCGACGGGACGCCGCGCAGCGTCAGCGTGCTGGGCGCGACCGGCTCGGTCGGCTGCAGCACGCTCGATCTGATCCGGCGCCAGCCCGGCCGTTTCCGGGTGGAGGCGCTGACCGCGAACCGCAACGCCGAGGCGCTGGCCGCGCAGGCCAGGGCCGTCGGTGCCCGGTTCGCCGCGGTCGCCGATCCTTCGGCCTATGGCGCGCTGAAGGAGGCGCTCTCGGGCAGCGGGATCGAGGCGGCGGCGGGGGAGACCGCGCTGGTGGAGGCGGCGGATCGGCCGGCCGACCTGGTGATGGCGGCGATCGTCGGGTTCTGCGGCCTGCCGGCGACGATCGCCGCGGCGCGCCGGGGGGGCTTGGTCGCCTTCGCCAACAAGGAGTGCCTGGTCTCGGCCGGGCCCTTGATGATGGACGTGGTGAGGCGTCACGGCGCGACGCTGCTGCCGGTCGACAGCGAGCACAACGCGATCTTCCAGGTCCTGACCGACGCGTCGCGGACGGACGGCGTGGAGCGCCTGGTGCTGACCGCCTCGGGCGGACCGTTCCGCACCTTCGACCGCGCAGCGATGGCGGCCGTCACCCCGGCGCAGGCGGTCGCCCACCCGACCTGGGACATGGGCGCCAAGATCTCGGTCGACAGCGCCACCATGATGAACAAGGGGCTTGAGATCATCGAGGCCTCCTACCTTTTCGACATGCCAGAATCGCGAATCGACGTGCTGGTCCATCCCCAGTCGGTGGTGCACAGCCTGGTGGAGTTCGTCGACGGCTCGGTGCTGGCCCAGCTGGGCAGCCCGGACATGCGTACGCCGATCGCCTTCTGTCTCGCATGGCCGGGGCGGATGCCGTCGCCGAGCGAACGGCTGGACCTGGCGCGGATCGCCCGGCTGGACTTCGAACCGCCGGCGCCGGATCGGTTCCCGGCGCTTCGGCTGGCGCGGGAAGCGCTGCGCGCGGGCGGCTCCGCCCCGGCGGTGCTGAACGCGGCCAACGAGGTGGCGGTGGAATCGTTCCTGGCCGGCAGGATCGGTTTCCTTGACATCGCGGACGTGGTGGCGCGAACTCTCGACGCGATCCCGGTGCGTCCCCTGGAAACCCTGGAAGACGTTACCGATATCGACGGCGATGCGCGTCGCATGGCCAGAGAGGCCGTCACCGGCGCAACGACCACCGTCTAGCGGCGCGGACCCGGCAGGGGCCGATTCGCAAGGATCCGGGCGCCGGAAGGCGCCGAATGGGAAAGGTGAGGCATGGAGTTCATCAGTGGCGCCGGCGGATATCTGATTCCGTTCCTGGTCGTCCTGACCGTGCTCGTGTTCGTGCACGAACTCGGGCACTACTGGGTCGCGCGGCGCTGCGGCGTCCGGGTCGAGGTGTTCTCGATCGGCTTCGGGCCGGAGCTGTTCGGCTGGACAGCGAGATCCGGCACCCGCTGGAAGTTCAGCGCCGTGCCGCTGGGCGGCTACGTCAAGATGTTCGGCGATGCCAACGCTGCCTCGGCCCCCGGCGACACCACCGAGATGTCCGATGCGGAGAAGGCCATGGCCTTCCCGCACAAGACGCTCGGCCAACGCGCGGCCATCGTGGCGGCGGGTCCGGCGGCGAACTTCATCTTCGCCCTGGTGGTGCTGAGCGGCCTGTTCATGACCACCGGGCATCCGTTCCCGCCCCCCGTGGTGGGCGAGGTGCAGGCAGGCAGCGCGGCGGAAACCGCCGGATTCCAGCCGGGCGACACCATTGTCGAAGTCAACGACCGTCCGATCTACCGTTTCGCCGAAATGTCGGTGCTGGTCCAGCGCCATGGCGGCGAGGAGATGCGGATCACCGTCGACAAGGAGGACGGCGACACCCGCCAGCTGACCGTGGTGCCGCGCGAGACCACGTTCGAGAGCCCGGACGGCGAGACGATCGAGCTCTACCGCATCGGGATCGCCGCGGAGACGGGCCCGTTCGGACCGGTCCGCGCGGTCGGCGAGGCGGCGCAGGAAACCGTCGCCCTGACCGCTCTGACCGTTCGGGCGATCGGCGAGATCATCGTCGGCGAACGGGGCACGGACGAGCTGGGCGGGCCGATCCGGATCGCGCAGATGTCGGGCGACGTGGCACAGGTCGGCGTGGTGGCGCTGATCTGGTTCATGGCGATCCTGTCGATCAATCTCGGCCTGATCAATCTGTTCCCCGTCCCGATGCTGGACGGCGGCCACCTCCTGTTCTATGCCGCGGAGGCGGTTCGCGGCAGGCCGCTGAGCGAGCGGGCGCAAGAATACGGTTTCCGCATCGGCCTCGCTTTGGTATTAACGCTGATGCTTTTCGTGACGTGGAACGACCTCGTTCACCTGCGAGTGTTCGATTTCCTGCGAGGCGTGATTTCTTGATCTTTCCGCTCTTCCACTAGGGGGTCGACTTGCTGCGGAACGGGCGAGCGCCGGGTCTACGCCCGGCAGTGCGGGCGATCGCGATGTCGGCGGTTCTGGGGGCGGTCGGTGCCCTCGTGAATCCGGCTGCAGTCTCGGCGCAGATCGAGGTCGCCCAGGCGGGCGGGGTGATTCGCGCGATCGAGGTCGACGGCACTCAGCGAATCGACCCTGCGACGGTGCGGTCCTACCTGACCGTGGCGCCCGGCGATCCGTTCGACCCGGAGCAGCTGGACGAATCGCTCAAGAGCCTGTTCCGCACCGGCCTGTTCTCAGACGTGGTGCTGCGGCGCGACGGCGATACCCTGGTGGTGGCGGTCGATGAGAACCCGATCATCAACCGCATCGCCTTCGAGGGGAACCGCCGGATCGACGATGACGAGCTGCGCGACGAGGTCGAGCTGCGACCGCGCGTCGTCTACACCCGCACCCGGATCCAGAACGACGTCCAGCGCATCCTGGAGGTCTATCGCCGGAGCGGCCGCTTCGCGGCGACGGTGGAGCCCAAGGTCATCGAGCTGGAACAGAACCGCGTCGACCTGGTGTTTGAGATCGACGAGGGGCCGCTGACCGAGGTGCAGCGGATCAGCTTCGTCGGCAATGAGGCGTTCAGCGACTCGACCCTGCGCGGCGAGATCGCGACCAGCGAGTCGCGCTGGTGGCGGATCTTTGCGACCGAGGACACGTACGACCCGGACCGCCTGAACTTCGACCGGGAGCTGCTGCGCCGGTTCTACCTGGCCGAAGGCTATGCGGATTTCCGCGTCGTCTCGGCGGTGGCGGAACTCACGCCCGACCGCGACGCCTTCTTCATCACCATCACGGTGGACGAGGGGCCGCGCTACACCTTCGGCGACATCGACATCAGCACCTCGCTGCCCGACCTGGATCCGGAGGAACTGGAGGGCGTCGTCACCTCCGATCCGGGCGACTGGTACTCCAGCGAGGCGGTCGAGGAAACCATCGCCAACCTGACCGAGGCAGTGCAGAACCGTCAATACGCCTTCGTCGAGGTCCGGCCCCTGGTCACCCGGAATCGGGCCGAGCAGACGATCAGCATCACCTACCAGATCAACGAGGGCCCGCGGGTCTTCGTCGAACGGATCGACATCACCGGCAACGTCCGCACCGTCGACCGGGTGATCCGGCGCGAGTTCGAACTGGTGGAGGGCGACCCCTTCAACGCCTCGCGGCTCCGCCAGTCGGAAACCAACATCCGGAACCTGGGCTTCTTCGGCGAGGTTGACGTGACGACGCTGCCCGGCAGCACGCCGGACCAGACGGTGGTCCAGGTCGATGTCGAGGAGCAGTCGACCGGCGAGCTGTCCTTCGGTGCCGGCTACTCGACGACCGACGGCCCGATCGGCGACATCTCCCTCAGGGAACGCAACCTGCTCGGGCGCGGGCAGGAACTGCGCCTCTCCGCCTCGATCAGCGGCCTCACCCAGGAATTCGACCTCAGCTTCACCGAGCCGTACTTCCTGGAGCGGGACATGTCGGCGGGCTTCGACATCTTCCGCATCACCCGCGACAATCAGGATACGAGCGGCTTCGACGAATACACCGTCGGCTTCGGGCTGCGCTTCGGCTATCCGCTGACCGAGAACCTGCGCCAGGTGGTGGCCTACCGGCTGTCCCAGCGGCGGATCGAGGACGTGGATCCGACCGCGAGCCGGTTCATCCGGGAGCAGGAGGGCGAGACGCTGACCTCGCTGGTCTCGCAGCGCCTGACCTACGACCGGCTGGACAGCCGGATCGAGCCCACCGACGGCTATATCCTGCGCCTGGGCAACGAACTGGCCGGCCTCGGCGGCGATGTCAGCTACGTCAACGTTACGGCCGGAGCCAATTTCTACTACCCGGTCTTCGAGAACGTGATCCTCGGCATCAGCGGCGAGGCAGGCTATATCTGGGGCCTGGGCGAGGACGTACGGATCAACGACCGCTTCTTCGTCGGCGGCAGCAATCTGCGCGGCTTCGAGCGGGCGGGCATCGGCCCGCGCGACGCCAACGGCGACGCGCTGGGCGGCAACCGCTATGCGGTCGGCTCGGTCGAACTGACGTTCCCGCTGGGCCTGCCGGAGGAACTTGGTCTGAAGGGCCGCGCCTTCGGGGACGTCGGAACGCTGGGGGAGGTCGACATCGACCCGGGACCCGGCGAAGTCATCAACGATACCGAATCGCTCCGCGCGTCGCTGGGCGTCGGGCTGTCCTGGGCCTCTCCGTTCGGCCCCGTGCGGCTCGACCTCGCCTATCCGGTCCTGGAAGAGGACTTCGACAAGACCGAGAACTTCCGATTCTCCTTCGGCACGAGATTCTGACATGACCCGGCGGCGGACCGGGCCGATCGGCCTCCTGCCGCTGCTGCTGGCGTTGGTGCTGGGCGCCGCCGCGGCCGCACCGATCGCGCCGGCGGCAGCCCAGCAGCCCGGCGATGCGTCGGTGAACGCGCCGGAAGGGCAGGTGGCGGCGTCCGACATCGTGGTGATCGATTTCCAGGGCGTGGTCCGCGAGTCCACCGCTGCGCAGGCGGTGCAGGACCAGCTGGCTTCCCTGCGCCGGGCCTATCAGGACGAATTCGGCCGGATCGAGCAGGACCTGAGGGCGATCGAGCAGCAGCTGACCGAGGATCGTGACCGCCTGCCGGAGTCCGAGTTCGCCGAGCGGCGGCGCGAGTTCGAGCGGCGGATCACCGAGGCCCAGCGCCGGGCCCAGGCCCGGCGGTCCGTGCTCGACCGCGCCCTCGACCAGGCGATGGGGCGGGTCCGGTCGAGGCTCCTGGAGGTGGTGGCGGAGATCGCCGGCGACCGTGGCGCGCACATCGTGCTCAACAAACAGCAGGTCGTGCTGACCGACCGCTCGCTCGACATCACCGAGGCGGCGCTGGCGCGGCTGAACGAGGTCCTGCCGACGATCCAGGTGGAACTGCCGGACGAGGACGAGATGCCGGACGACGGGGCGTCGTCGCCGCCGCCGCAGTAGCCGTCCACCCCCTTTGCGATCCGCACGCGAGAAGGACACCGCCTTGCCATGGCCGATCCGCGCTTCTTTCGCAATGCCGGCCCGTTCGCGCTCGGCCGGCTGGCCGAGATCGGGGCGGCGGAACTGGCCGAGCCGGCACAGGCCGATCGGGTGATCCGCGATCTGGCGCCGCTCGACAGGGCAGGCGCGGAGGAGCTGAGCTTTCTCGACAACCGCAAGTATCTGCCGCAGTTCGAGGCCAGCGCGGCCGGCGCCTGCGTCGTCGCGCCCGCGATGGCCGAGCGGGCACCGTCGGGCATGTCCCTGCTGATCTCGCCCAAGCCCTATCGCAGCTATGCCCTGATCGCCCAGGCGTTCTACCCTGTCCCGCCGGCGGTACCGGGAACGGGCGCGGGCGCGATCGTGGACCCCTCCGCCGACGTCGATCCGAACGCCGAGATCGGCCCTGGCGCCGTGGTGGAGAGCGGGGCCCGGATCGGCCCTCGGACCCGGATCGGCCCCAATGCCGTGGTCGGGGCGGGCGTCGTGGTCGGCGCGGACTGCACGGTCGGAGCCAATGCCAGCCTGACCCATTGCCTGATCGGCGATCGCGTCACGATCTACCCCGGTGCCCGCATCGGCCAGGACGGCTTCGGGTTTGCGATGGATCCGGCCGGGCACGTCCGGGTGCCGCAGCTGGGCCGGGTGATCATCGAGGACGACGTGGAGATCGGGGCGAATTCCACGGTCGACCGTGGCGCCGGGCCGGATACGCGCATCGGCCGCGGGGCGATGATTGATAATCTGGTCCAGATCGGGCACAACGCCGACATCGGTGCCGGTGCCGTGATCGTCGCGCAGGCCGGCGTCGCCGGCAGTTCGCGCATCGGTCGCTTTGCCGCCCTGGGCGCCCAGGCCGGGGTCGCGGGGCATTTGACGGTGGGCGACGGCGCTCGGCTGGCGGCCCAGTCGGGAGTCATGCGCGATGTCGAGGCGGGGCAGGAGGTCTGCGGCGCGCCGGCGCTGCCGATCCGCCAGTTCTTCAAGCTCCAGGCGACGCTGATGCGGTTACTCAAGAACAAGGGCGACTGAGCGATGGACTCCCCTGCGGCGACGGGTGCCACCGTCGACCTGATCGACATCCAGCGGGTCATGGAGATGATCCCGCACCGCTATCCGATGCTGATGGTCGACCGCGTCGTCGACGTCGTGCCGAACGTGCGCGCCACGGGAATCAAGAACGCCAGCATCAACGAGCACTTCTTCCAGGGGCATTTCCCCCGCCGCGCCGTGTTTCCCGGGGTCCTCCTGATCGAGGCGATGGCCCAGACCGCGGCCGTGCTGGTGGTCAGCACGCTGGGCGAGGAAGCGGCGAGCAAGCTGGTCTATTTCATGTCGGTCGACAGCGCCCGGTTCCGCCGACCGGTGACGCCGGGCGACCAGGTCCGGCTCGAGGTCGAGAAGCTGCAGCACCGCCGCAACGTCTGGAAATTCAGCGGCGCCGCCATGGTCGACGGCAAGCTGTGCGCCGCGGCCGTCTTCGCCGCGATGATCATGGACGACTGATGACTGCCGAGATTCATCCCTCCGCCGCCGTCGATCCTGCCGCGACGCTGGCCGACGGCGTTCGCGTCGGTCCCTTTTGCTTGGTCGGGCCGGACGTGGTGCTGGACGAGGGCGTGGTGCTGCACTCCCACGTCGTCGTCGACGGCCGGACGCGGATCGGCGCCGGCACCCGGGTCTATCCGTTCGCCTCGCTGGGCACGGCGCCGCAGGACCTGAAATACCACGGCGAACCGTCGGAACTGGTGATCGGCCGCAACACCGTGATCCGCGAGCACGTCACCATGAATCCCGGCACCGAGGGCGGGGGCATGCTGACCCGCGTCGGCGACAACTGCCTGTTCATGATGGCGAGCCACGTGGCGCACGACTGCCGGATCGGCAACCACGTGATCCTGGCCAACAACGCGACATTGGGCGGCCACGTCACGATCGGCAACCACGCGATCCTGGGCGGCCTGACCGCCGTCCACCAGTTCGTCCGGATCGGCGAGCATGCCTTCATCGGCGGCATGACGGGGGTGGAGCAGGACGTGATCCCCTACGGCATGGTGGTCGGGGAGCGGGGCTGGCTGGGCGGCCTGAACCTGGTCGGCCTGAAGCGCCGCGGCTTCGAGCGGGAGTCGATCCACCGCCTGCGCGCCGCCTTCAAGCAGTTGTTCCAGGGCGACGGCGAGATGGGCGACCGGATGGTCGCGGTCGCCGATACGTATGGCGACGACCCCGTGGTCCAGCACGTGCTGTCCTTCCTGCGCGAGTCGAGCGACCGGAAGGTGCTGAAGCCTCGCGGCGATGAGCGGTGAGCGGTCGCCGGACGACGGGAACCCGGCGGCCGGCGCCGATACGCTGGCGATCGCCGCGGGCGCCGGGCCGCTGCCCCGCCGCCTGATCGCGGCCTGCCACGACCGTGCCGTGCCCGTCCTCGTGCTGGCCTTCGAGGGGCAGACCGACGCCGAGACGGCAGAGGGGGTCCCGCATCTGTGGTCGCGACTAGGGGCCGCCGGCAGCCTGGTCGACCGGCTGGCCCGGGACGGGGTGAGGCGCATCGTGCTGGCCGGCAGCTTCCGCCGCCCAGGCCTGATGGAGCTGCGGCCCGACTGGGCCACCGCCCGGCTGCTGCCCCGGCTCGGCCTCGGCTCGCTGGGCGACGATGCGGTGATGCGCCGGATCGAGGCGATCCTGGCGGAGAAGGGCATTCGGGTGATCGGGGTGCAGGACGTTCTGGGCGAGGACCTGGCCGTGCCCGGCCGGCTGACCCGCGCCGAGCCCGACGACCTCGCCCGCGCGGATGTCGCCCGGGCACGCCTCGTCGCCCGGGCGATCGGGCGGCTGGATGCGGGGCAGGGGGCGGTGGTGCAGCAGGGCGTCGTCCTGGCGGTCGAGGCGGCCGAGGGCACCGATGCGATGCTCGCCCGCTGTGCCGGATTGCGCCGGGAGGGGCCCGGCGGCGTCCTGGTCAAGGCGAGGAAGCCGCAACAGGACGATCGGCTGGATCTGCCCACGATCGGCGCCACGACGGTCGAGGCTGCCGCCGCCGCAGGCCTGCGGGGGATTGCGGTGGAGGCGGGCGGCGCGCTGATCGTCGACCGCAAGGCCGTCGCCGCCGCGGCGGACAGGCTGGGGCTGTTCGTCCTCGTCCTCGAACCCGATCCCGAGCCCGAGGTCGGGCCCGGCTCCGGTATCGGTTCCAGCTTCGGTGAGGAGGCCGGGCGGTGACGGCGTCGCCGCTGGTGTTCCTGGTCGTTGGCGAGGCATCGGGCGACGTGATCGGCGCCCGCGTGATGCAGGCGCTGAAGCGGCAGACCGGCGGCGAGATCCGGTTCGCCGGCGTCGGCGGGCCGAGGATGGCGGAACAGGGCCTCGCGAGCCTGTTCCCGATGGACGAGCTGAGCCTGTTCGGGCTGGCCGAGGTGCTGCCGAAGATCCGCCAGCTCAAGCGGCGGATCGAGGAGACGGTCGCGGCCGCGCTGGACGCCCGGCCCGATGCCATGGTGACGATCGATTCCCCGGGGTTCAACTTTCGGGTCGGACGGCGGCTCGGGGCGCGGCGGTTTCCGCTGATCCACATGGTGGCGCCGACGGTCTGGGCCTGGAAGCCGAAGCGGGCGGCCGAGATCGCGAGCTTTCTCGACCACCTGCTGGTCCTCTATCCCTTCGAGCCGCCCTATTTCGAGCGCGAAGGGCTGCCGACCGACTTCGTCGGCCATCCGATCGTCGAGGCCGGCGCCGACCAGGGCGACGGCCCCGGGTTCCGCGCGCGCCATGGCATCCCGGCGGAGGCGCCGCTGCTCTGCGTCCTGCCCGGCAGCCGCCGGTCGGAGGTGGCGCGGCTGACCGGGCCGTTCGGAGAGACCGTGGCCCGGCTGGCGGCCGATCGGCCGGGGCTGCAGACCGTGGTGCCGACGGTCCCGTGGGTCGAGGCGGCGGTTCGGGACGCCGTGGCCGCCTGGCCGGTGCCGGCGGCGGTGACGCTGGGCGATCCCGAGAAGTATGGGGCGTTCGCCGCGGCGGACGCGGCCCTCGCGGCCTCCGGCACGGTGGCGCTGGAACTGGCCCTGGCCCGGTTGCCGGCGGTCGTCGCCTACCGCGTCAACTGGGCGACCGGGATCGCCGGGCGCCTGCTGATCAAGGTGGACTACGTCAACCTGGTGAACATCATGGAGAACCGGCGGATCGTGCCGGAGTTCCTCCAGGGCCGCTGCCGGGCCGACCTGATGGTGCCGGCCCTGGCGCCGCTGCTCGACCGGGGGCCGGAGCGGGCGACCCAGATCGAAGGGCTGGCCACGGTCGCGTCCCATCTGGGCCAGGGCGGCACGCCGCCGAGCGACCGGGCCGCGGCGGCGGTGCTGCGCGTCATGGAGACCGGCCGGCGCAGGACCCGCAAGGCCTGAGGCGCCCGAAAGGCCTGAGGCGCCCGAAAGGCCTGAGGCGAACGCCTGGCGGTCGACCGTAATCGGGAACGATGCCTCAAGCCGGCCCATGGGCTGGGGACAGATGTCGCGACCGGCTCGGGAGCGCGGTCAGGCTCCGGCGAGGGTCGCCGGAGGCCTCGTCAGCCCGAGACCCAGACCAGGCCGACGATCACCCCGATCAGCAGGGCGATGCCCACCAGCGGCCGCAGCCGGCGGCTCAAGGGCGGGCGATTGTCGTTGGCGGCGCGCGGCACCGGCCGGGAGCGCGCGGCAAAGCGCGCTCCCGGCTCGGCCGACCGCTCACCGCCGATCGAGCCGAGTTGGAAGGGCTGGCGGCTGCTAGCCACGCTGCTCCAGCGGCACGAACTGCCGCGGCTCTGCGCCGCCGTAGAGCTGGCGCGGACGACCGATCTTCTGCACCGGGTCCTCGATCGACTCCTTCCATTGGGCGATCCAGCCCACCGTGCGCGCCAGGGCGAACAGCACGGTGAACATGCTGGTCGGAAAGCCCATCGCCCGAAGGATGATGCCGGAGTAGAAATCGACGTTCGGATAGAGCTTTTTCTCGACGAAATACTCGTCCTCAAGGGCGATCCGCTCCAGCTCCATCGCCAGGTCGAGCAGCGGCTCGTCCTTGACGCCGAGCTCGTCCAGGACCTCGTGGCAGGTCTGGCGCATCACCTTGGCGCGGGGGTCGTAGTTCTTGTAGACGCGGTGGCCGAAGCCCATCAGGCGGAAGGGATCGTCCTTGTCCTTCGCCCGCTTGACGTATTCGGCGACCTGGTCCTTGGAGCCGATCTCCTCCAGCATCTTCAGCACTGCCTCGTTCGCGCCGCCATGGGCCGGGCCCCACAGCGAGGCGATGCCGGCGGCGATGCAGGCGAACGGATTGGCGCCGGACGAGCCCGCGAGCCGGACTGTCGAGGTCGAGGCATTCTGCTCGTGGTCCGCGTGCAGGATGAAGATCCGGTCCATGGCCTTGGCCAGCACCGGATTGATCCGATAGTCCTCCGCCGGTACGGCGAAGGTCATGTGCAGGAAGTTCTCGGAATATTTCAGGTCGTTGCGCGGGTAGATGAACGGCTGCCCCACGGAATACTTGTAGGCCATCGCCGCCAGCGTCGGCATCTTGGCGATCAGGCGGTGCGCCGCGATCATCCGCTGCTGTTCATCGGTGATGTCCGTGCTGTCGTGATAGAACGCGGACAGCGCGCCGGTGACGCCGCACAGGATGGCCATCGGATGCGCATCGCGCCGGAACCCGCGGTAGAAGTAGTTCAGCTGCTCATGGACCATCGTGTGATAGGTGATGATGGTCTCGAACTCGCGCTTCTGGGCCGGCGTCGGCAGTTCGCCGTGGAGCAGGAGGTAGGACACCTCCATGAAGTCCGAGCGCTCGGCCAGATCGTCGATCGCATAGCCCCGGTGCAGCAGCACGCCCTGCTCGCCGTCGATATAGGTGATCGCGCTTTCGCAGGAGCCGGTCGAGGTGAAGCCCGGGTCGTAGGTGAACATTCCGGTTTCGCCATAGAGCTTCCGGATGTCGATCACCCGCGGCCCCATGGTCCCGTGCATCACGGGCAGGCTGTAGCTCTGGCCCGTCGCATTGTCGGTCAGGGTGACGGTATTCTCGTCGCCCCGGGTCGACGCGGCGGTCTCGGCTTGGGTCATGTCGATGTCCCTCAAGTTGGCGATAACGGCTTCACGGAGGCGTCACCGGCCGCCGTGCCGAAACGGGCCATGCGGGGCCCCTTTACAATAGAACCGCGGCGGCGTCAGATCAACGCGGACCGGCGGATCAGGGACCGGATGACGCGGACGAGACCGCGTCCTCGATCCGGCCCAGGCTTTCGTCGCGGCCCAGCACGGCCGCGACTTCGAAAATCCCTGGCGACACGGTCGATCCGGTCAGCGCGGCGCGCAGCGGCTGGGCGATCCTGCCCAGCTTGAGCTGCCGGTCGTCGGCGATCAGCCGGACGGTCGCCTCGATCGACGGCTCGTCCCAGAGGTCCAGATCGGCGAGCGCGCTGCCGACATGGCCCAGCAGGTCGCGCGCGTCGGCGTCCAGCAGCGCCGCCGCCTTCTCGGTCATCGGCAGCGGGCGGTGGCGGCAGTAGATCGTCGCGTTTTCGGCAAGGTCGTTCAGGTTCCTGGCGCGCGCCTTCAGACCGGCCATGCCGGCGCCCAGCCGCTCCCGGTCGAGCGGCGTCAGGCCCCGCCCGAGCAGCGCCACCAGACGGTCCTCGATCGCCGCCGCCAGCTCGGCGTCCGCGCTTTCGCGCATGTAGTAGCCGTTCAGGTGGTCGAGCTTGGCGAAGTCGAACCGCGCGGCGCCGCGACCGACGGCGTCCAGGTCGAACCACGCGATCGCCTGCTCCGTCGTGATGATCTCGTCGTCGCCATGGCCCCAGCCAAGCCGCAGAAGATAGTTTCGCAGCGCCGCGGGCAGATAGCCCATGTCGCGATAGGCCTCCACGCCCAGGGCGCCGTGCCGCTTGGACAGCTTGGCGCCGTCGGGCCCGTGGATCAGCGGGATGTGCGCCCAGACCGGCGCGTCGACCCCGATGGCGTGGTAGAGCTGGGTCTGCCGGACCGCGTTGGTCAGATGGTCGTCGCCGCGGATCACGTGGGTGACGCCCATGTCCAGATCATCGACGACGACCGACAGCATGTAGGTCGGGGTGCCGTCGGCGCGCAGCAGGATGAAGTCGTCGAGTTGGTCGTTGCGGACCCGCACCTCGCCCTGGACCCGGTCCTGCAGCACCGTCTCGCCGACCTGCGGCGCCTTCAGCCGGACCACGGGCAGCACGCCGGCCGGCGCTTCCGACGGATCGCGGTCGCGCCAGCGGCCGTCATAGCGGATCGGTCGGCCTTCGGCCTTCGCCCGCTCGCGCATGTCGGCCAGTTCTTCCTGTCTGGCATAGCAGTGATAGGCCTTGCCCTCGTCCAGCAGCTTCCTGGCCACCTCCGCATGGCGTTCCCGACGGGAGAACTGGGACACCCAGTCGCCGTCCCAGTCCAGCCCGAGCCATTGCAGGCCGTCCAGGATCGCGGCCACGGCGTCCTCGCTGGAGCGGGCGCGGTCGGTATCCTCTATGCGCAGCAGGAAGCGGCCGCCGTGGTGGCGGGCATAGAGCCAGTTGAACAAGGCTGTCCGGGCGCCCCCGATATGCAGGAAGCCGGTCGGGGAGGGGGCGAAGCGGGTAACGACGGTCATGGCGTGAGCCGGTTGCTTTCGTATGCTAGATCGGACCCCAGGGCGCGCCTGCATAGCACATGGATTTGTCAGATGCATCCCGCACTGCACCCTAGACCGCCGGACCGTCCGTGAGCGGGACCGGCGGAGAGCTGGCGCCTCAGGGAGGCGCGGCCCGCGGCGGTGGCCGGGACGTTCGTCGGATGCGCCTGCTGTCGGTGGCCTGGTTCGGCCTGGGCGGCCTCCTGGGGCAGGAGCGGGACCGGTGGGCCCTGTGGCTGCCGGTCGCGCTGGGGATCGGCATCGCAGGCTATTTCGTCCTGCCGGCCGAGCCGCCGGTCTGGGCAGGCCCCGTCATGGCGGGGCTGTGCGCGGCGGCGACGCTGGCGCTGCGCGGGCGCGGTCCGATCCTGCTGGTGGCGGTCGCCCTGGTCGCCATGGCCGTTGGCTTCGCCGCGGGGCAGGCCCGGACGGCCCGGGTGGCGGCGCCGATGCTGGCATCGGAGGTCGGGCCGGTGCGGGTCGAGGGCCGCGTCGTCGCCCGGGACGACCGTCCGGATGGCAGTCGGATCGTGCTCGACCGGCTGGCGCTCGATCGTCTCGCGGCCGATCAATGGCCCGAGCGCGTTCGCGTCAAGCTGGAACAGGGCGATCCACCCCCGCCGACCGGCGCGCGGATCGACCTGATCGCCATGCTGATCGGGCCGGGCGGCCCGGCCATGCCCGGCGGCTTCGACTTCAGGCGCAAAGCGTTCTTCGAAGGCATCGGCGCCGTCGGCTACGCGCTGACGCCGAGCCGCCTCGTCGCCCCGCCGGAACCCGGCGGCCTGGCGGTGAGGCTGGAGCGCGCGCGGCTGGGGGTGGCGGCCCGGGTCGGCGCGCATGTCGACGGCCAAGCCGGCGCCCTGGCGACCGCCCTGCTGACCGGCGAGCGGGGCGGCATCGAAGAAGCGACCTATGCCGCGATGCGCGATTCAGGTCTCGCCCATCTGCTGGCAATCTCCGGTCTGCATGTCGGGCTGATCGCCTGGCTGGTGTTCTTCGCCGTGCGCGGCGGTCTGGCGCTGGTCGAGCCGGTCGCGCTGCGCTGGCCGATCAAGAAATGGGCGGCCGGGGCCGCCCTGCTGGCGGCGTTCGGCTACATGCTGATCGTCGGCGCCACGGTGCCGACCCAGCGCGCCTTCCTGATGACCGGGCTGGTGCTGTTCGCGATCCTGGTAGACCGGACGGCGCTGTCCATGCGGCTGGTCGCCTGGGCCGCGACGGCGGTGCTGCTGCTGGCGCCGGAAAGCCTGCTCGGCCCCAGTTTCCAGATGTCGTTCGCGGCGGTGATGGCGCTGATCGCCACCTACGAGGCGCTGGGCGACCGGCCGGCGGCGTGGCGGGCGGAGGCGGGGTGGGTCGGCCGGGCCCTGATCTATTTCGGCTTCGTCGCCCTGACCACGCTGGTCGCTTCTGCCGCGACCTCGGTCTTCGGGCTCTACCATTTCCAGCGGCTGGCCACCTACGGCATCGTCGCCAACCTGGTGGCAGTGCCACTGACCGCATTCTGGATCATGCCCTGGGGGCTCGCCGCCTATGCGTTGATGCCGCTGGGTCTCGAGGGGCTGGCGCTCGTTCCGATGGGCTGGGGCCTCGACCGGCTGCTCGCGGTCGCGCGCACCGCCGCAGCCTGGCCCGGTGCCGCCCTGCCGGTGCCGGCGATGCCGGCCTGGGGCCTCGCCGCGACCGCGTTCGGCGGGCTTTGGCTCTGCCTGTGGCAGCGGCGCTGGCGGCTGTGGGGCCTGGCCGGACCGGTGGTCGGGCTGGCGGCGATCTGGCTGGCCGAGCAGCCGCTGCTTCTGGTCAACGACATGGGCACGCTGGTCGGCCTGCGCGGCGAAGGCGGCCGTCTGGTCGTCTCGACCGATCGGCGCGACGGCTTCGTACGGGACCAATGGCTCCAGCGGCTGGGCCTGGATCCGCGGCGCGACCGGGCGGCGGTGTTCCCGGCAGGCGCCGCACCGGCGGACGGGCTGGCCTGCGATGGAGAGGGCTGCGTCTGGCGGCCGGCGATCGCCGGCCGGGGGCCGTGGCCGGCGGGCCACGGGCCCGCGGTCGCCCTGCCGCGCACGCCCGCGGTGCTGGAGGAGGATTGCGCCCGGGCCGACGTGATGGTCGCGCCCTTCGCCGTGCCGGGCTGGTGCGGCGTTCCCATCGTGGTGGACCGCATCGACGTGTGGGCCCGCGGCGCCCACGCCCTCTATTCAGGGCCAGACGGCGGGATCGAGGTGCGCAACACCGCCGATGCCTCCGCCCGCCGCCCCTGGAGCCATGCACGGCCGTAGGTCGGGGCCATAGGTCGCATCACGGGCGCGACAATCCGGCGCCAGTCCATCGCGGCGACGACGGAATGTCGCGCCCGCTGCGCTTTGACGCGACCTTTCTCCCTCAATACCGCCGGATCAGACCGACCAGCCGGCCCTGGACCTGCACCCGGTCAGGGCCGAAGATGCGGGTCTCATAGTTCTTGTTGGCCGGCTCCAGCGCCACCGTGTTGCCCTTCTTGCGCAGACGTTTCAGCGTCACCTCCTGGCCGTCGACCAGGGCCACGACGATGGCTCCATTCTCCGCGGTTTCGCAGCGGCGGATCACGACCGTGTCGCCGTCCAGGATGCCGGCGTCGATCATGCTGTCGCCGTCGACCTCCAGGGCATAGTGCTCCCCGCCGGTGACCATGGTGCCGGGCACGTCGGCATAGGTCGAGGTGTCGCGCAGCGCCTCGATCGGCGTACCGGCGGCGATCCGGCCATAGAGCGGCAGCTGCACCGTCTCCACGCCACCGGCGGACAGGGGATCGACGGCCGGCCCGGCCGGGGCGCCGGTCGGGAATCCGCCGTCGATGACCGTCGGGGCAAAGCGTTCCCCGGGCGGGCGCGGGGTGGGCCGGAGCGAGGGGTCGACCGCCGCGGCGACTGGTTCGGCCGAGCGCACCTCCGGCAGGCGCAGCACTTCCAGCGCGCGGGCGCGATGGGGCAGGCGGCGGATGAATCCGCGTTCCTCCAGCGCGTTGATCAGGCGGTGGATGCCCGACTTCGACTTCAGTCCCAGCGCCTCCTTCATCTCGTCGAAGGAGGGCGAGACGCCGCCTTCCGCCAGGCGGTCGTTGATGAACAGAAGCAGTTCGTATTGCTTGCGGGTCAGCATGGTCCGGGCCCCGGCAGTGGCGTTCCGTCGAATCGGAAGCCCACAACACCAGAACAAAACCGCAACGTCAAGCGCCGTTCTTATTTCATTCCGGAAATTCGTTACTCGCGCGTCACGAATGCCGGCACGGCCGGCCTCAGCCGGCGTCGCTCACAGGGCGATCAGGCCCGCCTCGAACCTGACGATCGCGACGGTCTCGCCTTTGGCGGCGGCCGGCGCGTGCGGCGGCCGGACGACCAGGCAGTCCGCATGCGCGAGATAGGACATCATCGAACTGTCCTGGCGGTCGAACGGCGTCGCCACCGGGCGGCCGTCGGCGCCGCGGGACAGCCGGCTGCGCAGATAGTCCTGGCGCCGGTCGTTGGGCGGCAGGGCGCGACCCAGGACGGCGGTATCCGGCGGGCCGTCCGCCTCGGTCGGCAGGCCCAGCAGGCGCTGCAGGATCGGCCGGCCGAAGAGGAGCGCACAGACCATCGAGGACACCGGGTTGCCGGGCAGGCCGAGCAGGGGCGTGTCGCCGATCCGGCCGAACATCAGCGGCTTGCCGGGCCGCATCGCGATCTTCCAGAAGTCGAGTTCCAGCCCCATGTCGCCCAGCACGTCGCGGATCAGGTCGTGTTCGCCGACCGAGGCCCCGCCGGTGGTGATCAGGAGGTCGGCACCATGGGCGTTGGCGGCCATGGCGGAGAGCGACTCCCGGTCGTCCCGGGCGATTCCCAGATTGAGCGGCAGGCCGCCGCAGGCGGTCACCAGTGCCGCCAGCGCCGGGCCGTTCGAACTGACGATCTGGTTCGCCCCGACCGGGTCACCGGGCAGGACGATCTCATCGCCGGTCGCCAGGATCGCGATCCGCGGACGGCGGCGGACCCGCACCCACGGCACGTTCATGGCCGCGGCGAGCCCGACGTCCCGGGCGGTCAGGGGTCGCCCGGCCTCCAGCAGCACCTGGCCCTCGGCGAAGTCGAGGCCGGCCGGGCGGACATAGGTTCCTTCGGCCGTGGCCTCGGCGACCGTGATCCGGCTGCCGTCGCGGACCGTGTCCTCCTGGATCACGATGGTGTCGGTGCCGGCGGGAAGGGGGGCGCCGGTGAAGATCCGGACGCACTCGCCCGGGCCGACGGTGCCGTCGAAACTGGCCCCGGCCGGCACCTGGGCGATCTCGTGCAGGACCGCACCGGCGGCCGCCACGTCGGCGCCGCGCACGGCATAGCCGTCCATCGCCGAGACCGCGGCCCAGGGCTGGGTCAGCCGGGCGCGCACGTCCTCCGCCAGGACCCGGCCCAGCGCCTCGGCGATCGACACGGTTTCCGCCGGCAGCGGCCGGAACGCATCCAGGATCCGTCGCCGCGCCTCTTCGACCGAAATCATCAAGGGGCCTCATAAGTGCCGGACTTGCCGCCTGTCTTGTGGATCAGCCGGATGTCGGTCACGCGCATGCCGCGGTCGACCGCCTTGCACATGTCGTAGACGGTCAGCGCGGCGACGCAGACGGCGGTCAGCGCCTCCATCTCCACTCCGGTCCGTCCGGCAAGGCGCACCGTCGCCCGGATGTCGACGGCATCGCGGTCCGGTTCGGGCGCGAGGTCGACCGCGACCGAGGAGAGCATCAGCGGATGGCAGAGCGGGATCAGATCGCCGGTCTTCTTGGCGGCCATGATGCCCGCGAGCCGCGCGACCGCCAGGACGTCGCCCTTGCCGTGGCGGCCCTCGACGATCATCCGCAGGGTTTCCGGCTGCATCAGGACGGTGCCGGCGGCCGTCGCCTCGCGCTCCGTGACGTCCTTGGCCGAGACGTCGACCATCCGCGCCTTGCCCTCGGCGTCGAAATGGGTGAAGCCGCCGGTCATCCGGCCGGGCTCCCGGCATCGGCGGGGAGGTCGCTCGGGCCCGTCGGCTCCCCCTCCGGCGCGGCGAGCAGGGCCCGGGTGGCAGCGGCCACGTCGTCCTGCCGCATCAGGCTCTCGCCGATCAGGAAGGTGGTGATCCCGATCCCGGCCATCCGGGCCAGGTCGGCCGGGGTGTAGAGGCCGCTCTCGCTGACCAGCAGGCGGCTGACCGGCACCCGGGGCGCCAGCTCCTCCGTCGTCTTCAGGTCGACGGCCAGGGTCTTGAGATTGCGGTTGTTGATGCCGATCAGTCCGCTCTCGAGCCCGAGCGCGCGGTCGAGCTCCGCCCCGTCGTGCACCTCCACCAGCACGTCCATGCCGAGGCCGGTCGCCGCCGCCTCCAGCTCTGCCGCCTGGGCGTCGGAGAGAGCCGCCATGATCAGCAGGATGCAGTCGGCGCCGAGCGCCCGCGCCTCGACCACCTGGTAGGGGTCGAGCATGAAGTCCTTGCGCAGCACCGGCAGGTCGACCGCCGAGCGCGCGGCCACCAGGTACTCGTCGCGGCCCTGGAAATACGGCGCGTCGGTCAGCACCGAGAGGCAGGCCGCGCCGCCCGCGGCGTAGGCGTGGGCCAGCGCGGGCGGGTCGAAATCCGGCCGAATCAGGCCTTTCGAGGGCGAGGCTCTCTTGATTTCGCAGATTAGGCCATAGCGGCCGGCCGCGCGGCGCGCCGCGAGGGCGCGGGCGAAGCCGCGCGGGCGGTCCGCCGCGGCGGCCCTCCGCTCGACCTCGGCCAGCGGCCGTTCCGCCTTGCAGCGGGCGACGTGGTCGCGCTTGTCGGCGCAGATCCGCTCCAGGACGTCGGTCATTGCGCGGCCTTTCCGGCGGCGGCGCCGGGATCCGCCTCGTCGGGCTCCTCGTCCGGTGGCGGGCTGTTGGTGATCGCGACCAGCCGGTCCAGCGCGGCCGCCGCACGGCCCGCGTCGATCGCCGCGGCGGCCATCCCGGCCGCCTCCTTCAGTCCGGTCGCCCGGTCGGCGACGATCAGCGCGCCGGCGGCGTTCAGCACGACGATGTCGCGGTAGGGGCCCGGCGCGCCCGCAAGGAGGGCGCGCAGCGCGGCGGCGTTCTCCTCCGCGTCGCCGCCCTTGAGCTGGTCCGGCACGGCGCGCGGCAGCCCGGCTTCCTCCGGGACGACCTCGAACACCCGGACCTCGCCGTCCTTGAGCTCGGCGACGCGGGTCGGGCCGGTGGTGGTGATCTCGTCCAGGCCGTCCAGCCCGTGGACCACCCACGCCGCCTCGGTGCCCAGGTTGCCGAGGACGCGGGCCAGCGGTTCCACCCACTGCTCGGCGAACACGCCCATCAGCTGGCGCCGGGCGCCGGCCGGGTTGGAGAGGGGACCGAGCAGGTTGAAGATCGTGCGGGTGCCCAGCTCCACCCGCGTCGGCCCGACATGGCGCATGGCGCTGTGGTGCCGCGGCGCCATCAGGAAGCCGACCTTCGCCTCCTCCAGCGCCCGCGAGACGTGGCACATGTCGGCGTCGAGGTTCACCCCCAGCGCCGCCAGCACGTCGGCCGCGCCGGATTTCGACGACAGCGCCCGGTTGCCGTGCTTGGCCACCGGGACGCCGCAGCCGGCCAGCACGAAGGAGACGGCGGTCGAGATGTTGAAGGTCCCCGATGCGTCGCCACCGGTGCCGCAGCAGTCGATCGCGCCCGGTGGCGCCGTCAGGGTCAGCGCCTTGGCACGCATGATCTCGGCAGCGCCGGTGATCTCCTCCACGGTCTCGCCGCGCAGCCGCAGCGCCATCAGGAAGGCACCGATCTGCGACGGCGTGGCGTCGCCCGACATGATCACGTCGAAGGCCCGCGCCGCATCCTCCCGGTCCAGCCGGGCGCCGTCCGCCAGCCGGCCGAGGAAGGGCTTCAAGAGGCTGTTGGCCTGCGCCATCGCGGGGGCTCTCCTGCTGCGGTCGGTCTGCGGCCGGGGAGGGCGGGCCCGAGGGCGACCTTGGGGCCGCCCCTCGGGGGGTCAGCCCTCGACCTGCCGAAGGTAGCGGTCCAGCGCCGCCTGGTCGACGGTCACGCCTTCCCGCGCCCGGAGGGCGGCGGCGAACTGGTCGACCAGGTCCTGGGAGATGCCGCGGGCGAGCTGCCGGCGCAGCTCGGCCAAGGCGTCGCCGGCCTGGCCGGGGTCGGCCGGCAGAACGTCGTCCAGCCGGACCGCGATGCGCCGGTCGCCGGCGGCGACGACATCCGCCTGGCCGGGCGCGAGTTCGAACAAAGCGGCCGGCAGCCCGGCGGGCAGCTCGTCCTCCCCGCCGCCGTCGCGGGTCACCGGCGGCGTCGTGCCGGCACTGCCGCCGAGCGCCGCGGCCACCTCCGCCGGCGCGCCGCCCAGCGAGAGCCGCTCCGCCGCCTGGGCCGCCCGCGCCGCCGCGATCTCGCGCCGCTGGGCCTGCTCCCAGGCGGACCGCACCGCGTCGCGCACATCGTCCAGCGGGCGAAGCTCCGGCGGGATCACGCCGTCGACCCGGACGATGTAGAAGTCGCCCTCGCGGGTCTCCTGCATCGGTGCGAGCTCGCCCGCCTGGGTGGCGAAAGCGGTCTCGATCACCTGCTCCTCGGCCGGCAGGTCGGGCAGCGCGGCGTCGCCGCGGACCGAGCCGTCGCGCGCCACCGCCGGCACGTCGATCGGATCGAGGCCCAGGGCATTGGCCGCCTGCTCCAGCGTCGCGCCGCCGGCCAACTCGTCCTCCAGCTGGTTGGCCATCTCGAAGACCGCGTCGAGCGCCAGGTCCAGCTGCAGTTCCTGCTGGATGTCGCCGCGCACGGCCTCGAACGGGGCGATGCCCGCCTCCTCCAGGCCGGTCAGCTTCATGACGTGCCAGCCGAACGGAGTCTCGACCGGGTCGCTGACCGCGCCGTCGCCCTCGAGGGCGAACCCGGCCTCCGCCAGCTGGTCGAAGGGCAGGTCCTCGCGGGTGCCGAGGTCGAGGGGGATCACCGGCGCCTCGACGCCCACCTGGTCGACCGCCTCGGCGAGCCCCGCGCCGCCGCGTGCCGCCTCGGCGACCGCCTGGGCGGTCTCCTGGTCCTCCAGCACCACCTGGTCGAAGCTGCGCTGCTCGTTGCGCTGGAAGAAGTCCATGCGCAGATCGTACTCCTCGCGCAGCAGGTCCTCGTCGATCACGATCTCCTCGGCCAGGTCCTCGGCGGTCAGGGCGACCACCGTGAACTCCCTGTATTCCGGGGCGGTGAACCGGTCGGCGTTCTCCTGGTGGAACGCCGCCAGGTCGTCGCCCGACGGCTCCGGCACCTCGGTCACGTCGGCGGCGTCGAAGGCGACGGTGCTGCCCACTCGCTCCTCATTGCGGTAGCGGTAGAGCGCGTCGACCAGCGGCCCCGGCGCCGCGGCGCCTGCGGCGACCGTCTGGGTCAGCATCTGCCGGTTGAGATCGCGCGCCAGCAGCTGGACATAGCCCTGCTCGGTCAGCCCGCTGGCTGCCAGCACGGCGAGAAAGCGCTGGCGGTCGAACCGGCCGGTGACCTCGTCGTGGAACACCTCCTGGCGGCGCACCTCCTCGGCGACCAGCGCGTCGGGGAGCGACAGGCCAAGGTCGTTCGCCGTGGCGGCATAGAGGGCCTGGCGGATGGTCTCTTCCAAGGCCTGGTCCATCACCCCCATGGCGAGCGCCGTCTGCGCCGTCAGCTCCGGCCCCAGCACCTGCTGCAGCCTCTGGACCTGCCGGCGGTATTCGGCGTCGAGGGTCTGGACGTCGATCTCGATGTCGCCGACCTCCGCCACGACCTGCGCCGGCCCCCGGTCGCGGAAGAGGTCGCCGATGCCCCAGACCGCGAAGCTGAGGATCAGGAAGAAGAACAGGATCTTGACGATCCAGGAGCCGACCTTGGAGCGGATCGCTTGAAGCATGGTCACCAGGTGCCGCGGGTGGCGGGACAGGCCGCCCCCAGGATCGGCCCGGGGGCGGCGCGGGCGCGCATGATAGAGAGGGCGCCCCGCCGCGGCAATGCCGACCGGTCCCCGCTCCGCTCGGTCGATGCCCGGGGCTGGCGGGGGTGGCCAAGCGGGACCGGGATCGATATATGCGGGTGGCCCGCGCCCGGCCGTCCGCGACCGGCCCGCCGCCGGGCGACCCGCCTCCCGCGAACCGACCGATGAGGAACCGATGCCCCGTATGCTGATCGCCGGGAACTGGAAGATGAACGGGCTGAGCGCCGACGGCACGGCCCTTGCGCGCGACCTGGCGGAGCGCTACCGCGGCGCCGGCGGGCCGGGGTTCGACCTCCTGGTCTGTCCGCCGGCGACGCTGATCGCGCCGGTCGGCCATGTCCTGGGCGACAGCGGCGTGATGCTGGGCGGCCAGGACTGCCATGCGGAGCCCAAGGGCGCGCATACCGGCGACATCTCCGCCGAGATGCTGGCCGATCTGGGCTGCGGCCACGTCATCGTCGGCCATTCCGAGCGGCGCCAAGACCACGCGGAGGGCGACGCCACCGTGAAGGCCAAGGCGGGGGCGGCGCATCGCGCCGGTCTGACCGCCATCGTCTGCATCGGCGAGACGGAGGAGGAGCGCGACGCCGGCAAGGCGCTGGCGGTCTGCGCCTCGCAGCTCGCCGGTTCGCTGCCCGAGGGCGCGACCGCCACCAACACGGTGATCGCCTACGAGCCGGTCTGGGCGATCGGCACCGGCCGGACCCCGACGGTCGGCGACGTGGCAGAGATGCATGCCCATATCCGGCGCGAGCTGGAGGGCAGGATCTCCGATCCCGCCGTGGTGCGCCTCCTCTACGGCGGGTCGGTCAAGCCGGGCAACGCGGCCGAACTCCTCGGCGTGGATCATGTGAACGGCGCCCTGGTCGGCGGCGCCAGCCTGAAGGCCGACGACTTCTGGGCGATCGCCGAGGCGGCCGGCTGAGGCGGCAGCCGCCGCGCCCGCCCGGGCGCGCGTCCGGGATCTGCAGCGCGGTCATGGCCGGGTCGCGGCCGCGCGGGCTTGGAACCCGGCGGCCGATCGGCTAGAACGGCGCGGCGCCGTGCCCCGGCCGGAGACGAACCCCCGGACCGGGCCCCGCGGTCCAGTCGTGAATGGGTGCTGCCTTGCAACAGATACTTCTGGTCATCCACCTGCTCATCGCGCTCGCCCTGGTCGGCGTCGTCCTGCTCCAGCGCAGCGAGGGCGGCGGACTGGGCATCGGCGGCGGCACCGGCATGATGTCGAGCCGCGGCCAATCCAACCTGCTGACGCGCGCGACGGCGGTGCTGGCGGCGGCGTTCATGGGCATGAGCCTGCTGCTGGCGATCCTGGCGAGCGGGGCGTCCCAGCCGTCGGTGCTGGTCGGGGAGGAGCCCCTGTCCGCGCCCCCGGCGGCCGAGTCGCCGGCGGACGTCGATGCGATTCCCGACGTGCCGACCGACTGAGCGCGGTCGCGCGACCGGGTGAAACGCCCGGAAATCCTCATGCGGCGGGCGGCGCGCAGGGTGCCGCCCGTTCGCTTGTTTGATCCCCCGCGAATTGAGGTACAGTAGCGGTCCATGACGCGGTACATCTTCATTACCGGCGGCGTGGTCTCCTCGTTGGGCAAGGGTCTGGCCTCCGCGGCGCTCGGCGCGCTGCTGCAGGCGCGCGGCTATCGCGTGCGGCTGCGCAAGCTGGACCCCTACCTGAACGTCGATCCCGGCACCATGAGCCCGACCCAGCACGGCGAGGTCTTCGTCACCGACGACGGGGCGGAGGCCGACCTGGACCTCGGGCACTACGAGCGCTTCACCGGCGTGCCGGCGCGCAAGACCGATAACGTCACGACGGGAAAGATCTATTCGGAGGTGATCGCCCGGGAACGCCGCGGCGACTATCTCGGCGCCACGGTGCAGGTGATCCCGCACGTCACCGACGCGATCAAGCAGTTCATCGGCTCCGATCTCGACGGCGAGGACTTCGTGCTGTGCGAGATCGGCGGCACGGTCGGCGACATCGAGAGCCTGCCGTTCCTGGAGGCGATCCGCCAGTTCGGCAACGAGGTCGGGCCCGATCGGGTGCTGTTCGTCCACGTCACCCTGCTGCCCTATATCCCGACCGCGGGCGAGCTGAAGACCAAGCCGACCCAGCATTCGGTCAAGGAACTGCTGTCGGTCGGCATCCAGCCGCAGATGCTGCTGTGCCGCGCCGACCGGCCGATCCCGCCGAACGAGCGGCGGAAGATCGCGCTGTTCTGCAACGTCCGGCAGGAGAACGTGATTCCGGCGCTGGACGTGGAATCGATCTACGCCGTGCCGATCAGCTACCACGAGGAAGGCTTCGACACCGAGGTGCTGCGGCATTTCGGCCTGCTCGACCGGTCGCCGGAGCCGATCCTGACCCTGTGGCACGAGATCGTCGACCGGCTGCGCGCGCCGGAGGGCGAGGTGACCATCGGCGTGGTCGGCAAGTACACGGAGCTGATCGACAGCTACAAGAGCCTTCAGGAAGCGCTGATCCACGGCGGCATCGCCAACAATGTCCGGGTCCGGCTCAACTGGATGGATTCGACCATCTTCGAGAGCGAGGACGCGGTCGAGAAGCTGGAGGGCGTCGACGGCATCCTGGTGCCCGGCGGCTTCGGCGAGCGGGGGGCGGAGGGGAAGATCCGCGCGGCCCAGTTCGCCCGCGAGCACAAGGTCCCCTATTTCGGGATCTGCTTCGGCATGCAGATGGCCGTGATCGAGGCGGCGCGACACCTGGCCGGCCTGCCGGCGGCGAACTCGACCGAGTTCGGTCCGTCCAGCGAGCCGGTGGTCGGCCTGCTGACAGAATGGATGCGCGGCAACCAGCTCGAGCGGCGGGAGGCCGGCGGCGACCTGGGCGGCACGATGCGCCTGGGCGCCTATCCCGCGGTGCTGGGCGAGGGGACCCGGGTGCGCGAGATCTACGGCACGGCGGAGATCAGCGAACGCCACCGCCACCGCTACGAGGTCAACGTCAACTATCGCGAGCGGCTGGAGACGGCGGGCCTGACCTTCTGCGGCATGTCGCCGGACGGTACCCTGCCGGAGATGATCGAATACGCCGACCATCCGTGGTTCATCGGCGTGCAGTTCCATCCGGAACTGAAGTCGAAGCCGTTCGACCCGCACCCCCTGTTCACCGCATTCGTTCGCGCGGCGATCGCGCAGAGCCGGCTGGTCTGACGGCCGCGGCGAAGGTTCCGGAGCGACCATGACCGACCCCCGCACCGTGCGCATCGGCCCCCTGGAGATCGCCAACGACCGTCCGCTGGCGCTGATCTGCGGTCCCTGCGCGCTGGAGAGCCGGGCGCATGCGCTGGAGACCGCGGCGGCGCTGAAGGAGATGGCGGCGCGCCTCGGCGTCGGGCTGATCTACAAGACCAGCTACGACAAGGCGAACCGCACCTCCGCCGACGCGCCGCGCGGCCTGGGCATCGACCAGGGCCTCGAGATCCTGGCCGAGGTGCGGGAGGCGACCGGGCTGCCGGTGCTGACCGACGTCCATACCGAGGACCAGGCGCGCCGCGCCGCCCAGGCGGTCGACGTGATCCAGATCCCGGCCTTCCTGTGCCGGCAGACCGACCTGCTGGTCGCCGCCGGGGAGACCGGCGCGGTGGTCAACGTCAAGAAGGGCCAGTTCCTGGCGCCCTGGGACATGGCCAATGTGGCGGCCAAGGTCGCGGCGACCGGCAACGACCGCATCCTGCTGACCGAGCGGGGCGTCAGCTTCGGCTACAACACGCTCGTCTCGGACATGCGCGCGCTGCCGATCCTGGCGCGGACCGGCTGGCCGGTGGTGTTCGACGCGACGCATTCGGTGCAGCAGCCGGGCGGCCTGGGCGGCCGGTCGGGCGGGCAGCGGGAATTCGTGCCGGTGCTGGCGCGCGCGGCGGTGGCGATCGGCGTGGCGGCGGTCTTCATGGAAACCCACCAGGATCCCGACGCGGCGCCGAGCGACGGCCCCAACATGGTGCCGCTGGCCAAGCTGCCGGCGCTGGTGGAGACGCTGCTGGCCTTCGACCGGCTGGCCAAGCGGGCACCGGTGGAGGCCTAGGTGGCGCCCGGGGCCGGGGCCACGCCAGGGGCCACGCCTGACGAAGGCCCGCCCGGGCCGGTCGAGCCCCTGCGTCGGCTGGCGCACGCCAATGCCCTGGCGAACCGGCGCCTCCACGACGCCTGCGCCCGACTGTCGCCGGCGGAACTGACGGCGGAGCGGACCGCGTTCTTCCCGACCATCCGCCTGACGCTGAACCATATCCTGATCGTCGACTGGTACTACATGGACGCGCTGGAGGGCGGCGAGGCCGGCTACGACCTGCGCGACGAGGACGAGCCGTTCACCGACCTGCCCGCGCTGGCCGCCGCGCAGGCGGCGGCGGACCGGCGGCTGGTCGCCTTCTGCGACACGCTGACGCCGGAGGCGGCGGGGCGGGCGGCGACGCTGGTCCGGCCGACCGGACGCTTCGTCGAGCGGGTGGACTCGATCCTGCTGCACCTGTTCCTCCACCAGGTGCATCACCGGGGGCAGGTGCACGCGATGCTCAGCGGCACCTCGGTGCCGCCGCCGCAGCTCGACGAATTCCTGCTGACCCAGGACGCACCCGTCTGGGCGGCGGAGGTCGCGGCGCTCGGCTGGCCGCCGGAGGCGACGTAGGGGCACGCGCACGGCGGCCTTTACCCAAGGGATCCGCCTGCGTGCGCGGCGGGGCGGCCATGCGGCATGAGCATGGGTTCTGGCGCGAAATCGACATCGGGCGTCGCAGTCGCGGCGTCGCGCGCGTCGAAGACGCTCCAAATGGCGGGAGCGGAACGCCATGCCGGCGCCCGCGCGCAACCGGAGCCCGACGCCATGAAGACCAAGCTTTCCCTGCGCTCGCTGCTGGGCCTCGACCGGGCCGGCAGCCTGTCCTTCGGCAGCCTGGAGCGGTTGCAGGACCGCGACCTGGGCGACCTCGGCCTCGATCGGCGGGCGATCCGCGACCTGCCGTTCGGCGCGCCGGTCGAGGTCCCGAACGACCGGGTGTGACACCGGAGATCGCCCGCCGGCGGCTTGCGCGCGGCGGAGCGAGCGGGTATCCCTGCCTCATCCGGACGGCGGGCGGCGGCGAGCCATTGCCCGCCGTTGCCACATGAGACCTCTCCGATCCCCATCCCTCGATCGCCCGATGCGCGAGGGCGCCCGCCAGAGGAGCCGCCGATGAGTGCCATCGTCGATATCCATGCCCGCGAAATCCTGGACAGCCGCGGCAATCCCACCGTCGAGGTCGACGTGGTCCTGGACTCCGGCGCCTTCGGCAGGGCGGCGGTGCCGTCCGGCGCCTCGACCGGCGCGCATGAGGCGGTGGAACTGCGCGACGGCGACGCCGACCGCTATGGCGGCAAGGGCGTGCTGCGCGCCGTCGACAGCGTCAACGGCGAGATCTTCGACACCCTCTCCGGCCTGGAGGCCGACGACCAGGCCTCGATCGACGAGCTGATGATCCAGCTCGACGGCACCGACAACAAGGGCCGGCTGGGCGCGAACGCGATGCTGGGTGTCAGCCTGGCGGTCGCCAAGGCCGCGGCGGAGGAGGCGGGGCTGCCGCTCTACCGCTATGTCGGCGGGGCCTACGCGCGGCTGCTGCCGGTGCCGATGATGAACATCGTCAACGGCGGCGCGCATGCCGACAACCCGATCGACATTCAGGAATTCATGATCATGCCGGTGTCGGCCGACTGCATCGCCGAGGCGGTCCGGATGGGGTCGGAGACCTTCCAGGCGCTCAAGAAGGGGCTGAAGCAGGCCGGCCACAACACCAATGTCGGCGACGAGGGCGGCTTCGCGCCGGGGCTGAACTCGACCGAGGAGGCGCTGGACTTCGTCATGAAGGCGATCGCGGCGGTCGGCCTGACCCCGGGCGAGGACATCGTGCTGGCGCTCGATGCCGCGTCGACGGAGTTCTTTGAGGACGGCAAGTACAACCTGGCCGGCGAGGGCCGGGTGCTGGACGCCGACGGCATGGTGGCGTTCTACGAGAAGCTGATCGGCGCCTATCCGATCCGGTCGATCGAGGACGGCATGGCCGAGGACGACTGGGACGGCTGGCAGGCGCTGACGGCGGCGATCGGCGACCGCTGCCAACTGGTCGGCGACGACCTCTTCGTCACCAATCCCCAGCGGCTGAAGCAGGGGATCGAGCGGGGGATCGCCAACTCGATCCTGGTCAAGGTCAATCAGATCGGCACCCTGACCGAGACGCTGGAGACGGTCGAGATGGCGCACAAGGCCGGCTACACGGCAGTGCTGTCGCACCGCTCCGGCGAGACCGAGGACGCCACGATCGCCGATCTGGCGGTCGCCACGAACTGCGGTCAGATCAAGACGGGCTCGCTCAGCAGGTCGGACCGGCTCGCCAAATACAACCAGCTCATCCGCATCGAGGAACTGCTGGGTCCGGCCGCGCGCTATGCGGGCCCCTCTGTCCTGCAAGGCTGACGACTCGGCCGGCTCAGGTCAGCAGGCAAATTCGCGAATCGAATCAGGGGGTTGGGCGAATCAGCCTAACCCCCTGACTCTTATTGAGTTTTTCGATTGACGCAGACTCCGCCGCGTGATTCAGTCGCGGCATGTCCGTGCGCGCCCTCGTCAAGACAAAAATTCGGCCGGTTGTGGTTCCGGCGATGTCTGCCGTGCTGGTCGTGTACTTCGGCTATCACCTGGTTCAGGGCGATAGGGGAGTGATCGCCCTCAACCGCCTGGAGGGCGAGGTGGCCGAGGCGCAGACGGCGCTGGAGACCCTGCGCGCGCGGCGCGAGGCGATCGAGGCGCGCGTCGACCAGCTGAGCCCGCCGGCGATCGACCGCGACCTGCTGGTCGAGCGCGCCCGGACCGTGCTGAACCTGACCCACCCGCACGACGTGGTGCTGTTTCGTCCGGACTCCGGCGGCGGGGCGCGCTGAGCGCGCAGGACTCCCAGGGTGGGTCCGTCGGTAAAATCCATATTCCCGCATATGATATATGCGCCGCACCATGAGAAATGGCTGATTTGCGCGCGTTTCGGAATGGCTGTCATTCGCCTCCGAACCGGCTGGCGACTTGCAAAACTGGTATGACCACGTTAGCCATTACGACGCTCACCGATGGGCGGCGGGCCGATCTGCGGCGACGCGAGGGCGTTGCGCAGCCGCACTGGAGAGACTGCGCCCGCGGCCGAGCACCTTCCGACCGGCAGCCTATGGGGAGGAACCCGTGGCCGAGACCAAGCGCCGTAACGCCGATCCGTCGAAAAGCCCGGCCAAGGGGCGCGGCAGGGGTGGTACCCGACCCCGGTCCTCCGCCGCGCGCTCCGGCGGGGCGGCGAAATCCGACGGGCCCGAGGCGTCGAAGGACGATCTGCTCTCATACTATCGGGAAATGCTGCTGATCCGCCGATTCGAGGAGAAGGCGGGCCAGCTCTATGGCATGGGCCTGATCGGCGGCTTCTGTCATCTCTATATCGGCCAGGAGGCTGTGGTCGTCGGCATGCAGGCGGCGCAGGCGCCGCAGGACACGGTGATCACCGGGTACCGCGACCATGGCCACATGCTGGCCTGCGGCATGGACCCGAACGGCGTGATGGCGGAGCTGACCGGCCGGCGCGGCGGGTATTCCAAGGGCAAGGGCGGCTCGATGCACATGTTCAGCCGCGAGAAGAACTTCTTCGGCGGCCACGGCATCGTCGGCGCCCAGGTGTCGATCGGCACCGGCCTCGGCTTTTCCCACAAGTACAACGGCGACGGCGGCGTCTGCGTGACCTATATGGGCGACGGCGCGGTCAACCAGGGCCAGGTGGCGGAGAGCTTCAACATGGCGTCCCTGTGGAAGTTGCCGGTCGTCTATGTGATCGAGAACAACCAGTACGGCATGGGCACCTCGGTCAAGCGCGCCTCGGCCAATACCGAGCTGGCGGCGCGCGGCCAGTCGTTCGGCATCCCGGGCCTGCAGGTGAAGGGCATGGACGTGCTGGCCGTCCACCAGGCCGGGGCGGAGGCGCTGAGGCACGCGCGCGACGGCGAGGGACCGCACATCCTGGAGATGATGACCTACCGCTATCGCGGCCACTCGATGTCCGATCCGGCGAAGTACCGCTCGAAGGAGGAGGTCAGCGAGTATCGCGAGCAGCGGGACCCGATCGAGGCAGTGAAGAAGCTGCTCCTCGACGGCGACCATGCCAGCGAGGACGAGTTGAAGTCGATCGACAAGGAGATCCGCGGCATCATCAACGAGGCTGCTGAATTCGCCCAGCAGAGCCCGGAGCCCGATCCGGAAGAACTCTATACCGAAGTGCTGGTCAAGGCCTGACCGGCGCCGCCGTCGCAAAAAACGAGACCGGGGCAGGGCGCACCGCTTCCGATCGCGCCGCCGGCCGGCCGCCCGTTCGGGCGGCAGCACCGGCGGCGCCGGGCGCCCTCAGCGGAGGAACCCAATGCCGACCCAGATCCTGATGCCGGCGCTGTCGCCGACCATGACCGAGGGCAACCTCGCCACCTGGCACAAGAAGGAAGGCGAGAAGGTCGAGATCGGTGACGTGATCGCCGAGATCGAGACCGACAAGGCGACCATGGAGGTCGAGGCGGTCGACGAGGGGACGATCGGCCGCATCCTGGTGCCGGAGGGGACGGAGGGCGTCGCGGTCAACACGCCGATCGCGATCCTGCTGGGCGAGGACGAGGACGAGAGCGCCCTCGACCAGGTCGAGGCCAAGGCCGACGAGCAGGCGGGCAAGGCCGCCGCCGGGGCCGAGGGCGAGGCGGGCGGCGAGGCCGCGGCGCCGACCCCGGCGGCCGTGCCGGAGGGCACGCCGGCGCCGCCGGCCCAGCGTGCCGAGCCCGCGGCGCCGGAGCCGATGCCGGCCTCCGACGAGGACAAGTGGTTCGAGAAGACCCGCCGCCAGACGGTGCGCGAGGCCTTGCGGGACGCCATGGCCGAGGAGATGCGCAAGGACGAGCGCGTCTTCGTGATGGGCGAGGAAGTCGCCGAATACGAGGGCGCCTACAAGGTGACCCAGGGCCTGCTGGCCGAATTCGGCGCCAGGCGCGTCGTCGACACCCCGATCACCGAGCACGGCTTCGCCGGCCTGGGCGTCGGCGCGGCGTTCGGCAAGCTGCGGCCGATCGTTGAGTTCATGACCTTCAACTTCGCCATGCAGGCGATCGACCAGATCATCAACTCGGCGGCCAAGACGCTTTACATGTCCGGCGGCCAGATGGGCTGCCCGATCGTGTTCCGCGGGCCGAACGGCGCGGCGAGCCGCGTCGCCGCCCAGCACAGCCAGGACTATGCCAGCTGGTATGCCCATGTTCCGGGGCTGAAGGTGGTCGCGCCGTGGTCGGCGGCGGATGCCAAGGGCCTGCTGAAGGCGGCGATCCGCGACCCGAACCCGGTGGTGTTCCTGGAGAACGAGATCCTCTACGGCCAGAGCTTCGACGTGCCGGAGGACGAGGACTTCGTGCTCGACATCGGCCGCGCGAAGATCGAACGCGCCGGCCGCGACGTCACCATCGTCGGCTATTCGATCATGGTCGGAAAGGCGATGGAGGCGGCGGAGGCGCTGGCCGGCGAGGGGATCGAGGCGGAGGTGATCAATTTGCGCACCCTGCGGCCGCTCGACGTCGGCACGATCGTCGAGAGCGTCAAGAAGACCAACCGCCTGGTGGCGGTGCAGGAGGGCTGGCCGCGCGCCGGCATCGCGGCCGAGATCTCCGCCCTGGTGATGGAGCACGCGTTCGACTGGCTCGACGCGCCGGTTGCGCGGGTCTGCGCCGCCGACGTGCCGCTGCCCTATGCCGCCAACCTGGAGCAGCTGGCGCTCCCGCAGGCGCCGGCGATCGTCGAGGCGGCGAAGGCCGTCTGCTACCGCGACTGACGGCCGATCCGCCCGAGGCGGCCCGGCGCTGCGACTGCCGGCCCCGCCCGTCCCTCGAGAAGACAAGGCGCCCGGGAGCACCCCATGCCGATCAAGATCCTGATGCCGGCCCTGTCGCCGACGATGACCGAAGGCAACCTCGCCGCCTGGCACAAGAAGGAAGGCGAGAAGGTCGAGATCGGCGACGTGATCGCCGAGATCGAGACCGACAAGGCGACCATGGAGGTCGAGGCGGTCGACGAGGGCACCCTCGCCCGCATCGTCGTGCCGGAGGGCACCGAAGGCGTCGCGGTCAACGCGCTGATCGGCCTTCTTCTCGAGGAGGGCGAGGACGAAAGCGCGCTCGACCAGGTCGACACCGGCGGCGCGGCGCCCGCACCGGCGCCCGCCCCGGCCGCCGAGAGCGCGCCTGCGCCCGCTCCCGCTCCCGCCCCGGCGGAGGCTCCGGCGGCGACCGCGAAGGAGGCCCCGGCTCCCGCTCCCGCCCCGGCGCCTGCCCCGGCGGCCGCGGATGCGGGCGGCACGGCGCCGCCGGCGCCGACCGACGCCTCGGGCAACCGGGTGTTCGCCAGCCCGCTGGCGCGCCGCATCGCCGCACAGAACACGGTCGACTTGACCGCGCTGTCGGGCAGCGGCCCGCACGGCCGGATCGTCAAGGCGGATGTCGAGAAGGCGGTCGCCGAGGGCGTCGGCGCCCCCGCCGCGGCCGCGGCCGAGGCAGCCGCGGCACCCGCCCCGGCCGCCGCGGCGCCGGCAGCGGCACCGATCGCCGGGCCGAACGCCAAGCAACTGGCCGACGCCTACGGGCTGCCCTATCACGAGGTCAAGAACAGCGGCATGCGCAAGACGATCGCGCGCCGCCTGACCGAGGCCAAGCAGACCGTCCCGCACTTCTACCTGACCATCGACTGCGAGATCGACCGGCTGCTGGAGGTCCGCAAGGAGCTGAACGCCCGCGGGGCTGACGACGGCGTCAAGCTGTCGGTCAACGACATGATCATCAAGGCGGCGGCGGTGGCGCTGAAGAAGGTGCCGGCGGCCAACGCCGCCTGGACCGAAGACGCCATCCTGATGTTCGACCGGGTCGACATCTCGGTCGCCGTCGCCACGCCGAACGGCCTGATCACCCCGATCATCAAGGACGCGACCGCCAAGGGGCTGGCGCAGATCTCGGCCGAGATGAAGGACCTCGCCGGCCGCGCCCGCGACAACAAGCTGAAGCCGGAGGAGTTCCAGGGCGGGACCTTCTCGATCTCCAACCTGGGCATGTTCGGCATCAAGGACTTCGCCGCGATCATCAACCCGCCCCAGGGCTGCATCCTGGCGATCGGCGCGGGCGAGCAGCGGCCGGTCGTCAAGGACGGCGCGCTCGCCGTGGCGACGATCATGAGCTGCACGCTCTCGGTCGACCACCGCGTGGTCGACGGCGCAGTCGGCGCGGAATACCTGGCCGCGTTCAAGAAGCTGATCGAGGACCCGATGTCGATGCTGCTCTGAGCAGTTGCCGCAGGAGGGGCCGATGCCCGTCGAGAAGGTCAGCCTCGCCGAGAAGCTGGGGCAGTTCTCCGACCGCTGGTCGCCGAAGATCGTCGGGTCGGTCGGCGACTACGACATCAAGCTGGTCAAACTCGAGGGCGACTTCGTCTGGCACAGTCACGCCGACGACGACGAGCTGTTCCTGGTGCTGGACGGCGCGTTTCGCATGGACTTCCGCGACCGGTCGGTCGACGTCGCCGCCGGCGAGTTCATCGTCGTGCCGCGGGGCGTGGAGCACAAACCCCATGCGGCGCAGCCGTGCTCGGTTCTGCTGTTCGAGCGGGCGGGCGTGATCAACACCGGCGACGCCGGGACCGAGGCGCGCACCGTCGCGCAACCCGAAAGGATCTGACCCACCATGGCCGATACCAACTTCGACGTCGTCGTGATCGGCGGCGGCCCCGGCGGCTACGTCGCGGCGATCCGCGCCGCCCAGCTGGGCATGAAGACCGCGGTGGTGGAGCGCGAGCACCTGGGCGGCATCTGCCTGAACTGGGGCTGCATCCCGACCAAGGCGCTGCTGCGCTCGTCGGAGGTCAGCCACATCCTGCACAACCTGGCCGACTACGGCTTCGCGGCGGACAACATCCGCTTCGACTTCGAGAAGGTGATCAAGCGCTCGCGCCAGGTGGCCGGGCAGTTGAGCCGCGGCGTCACCGGCCTGCTCAAGAAGAACAAGGTCACGGTTTTCGACGGCACCGGCAGGCTGAAGGGCGGCGGCAAGCTGGAAGTCACCGGCAAGGACGGCAAGACGCAGGTGCTGGAGGCGCCGCACATCATCGTCGCCACCGGCGCCCGCGCCCGCGCGCTGCCGGGGATCGAGCCCGACGGCGAGACGATCTGGACCTACAAGGAGGCGATGGTGCCCAAGGCCATGCCCAAGTCGGTCATGGTCGTCGGCTCCGGCGCGATCGGGATCGAGTTCGCCAGCTTCTACCGCAACATGGGCGCCGAGGTGACCGTGGTGGAACTGGTCGACCGCATCCTGCCGGTCGAGGACGAGGAGATCTCGGCCTTCGCCCGCAAGCAGTTCGAGAAGCAGGGCATGAACATCCTGACCGGGGCAAAGACCGAGAAGCTCGAGAAGGCCGGCCCCGGCATCCGTGCCACCATCGACCAGGGCGGCAAGAAGGACACGATCGAGGCGGAGAAGCTGATCCTGGCGGTCGGCATCACCGGCAACATCGAGGACATCGGCCTGGAGAACACCAAGGTGAAGACCGACCGCGGCCATATCCTGGTCGACGGCTGGCTGCGTACCGACGAGCCCGGCGTCTACGCGATCGGCGACGTCGTCGGCGCCCCCTGGCTGGCGCACAAGGCGAGCCACGAGGGCGTGATCTGCGTCGAGAAGATCGCCGGCGTGAAGGACGTCCACCCGCTCAAGGTCGAGAACATCCCCGGCTGCACCTACTGCCACCCGCAGGTCGCCTCGGTCGGCATGACCGAGGCGCAGGCCAAGGCGGCGGGTCACGAGGTCAAGGTTGGCCGCTTCCCGTTCATCGGCAACGGCAAGGCGATCGCGCTGGGCGAGCCGGACGGCATGGTCAAGACCGTGTTCGACGCCAAGACCGGCGAGCTGCTGGGCGCCCACATGGTCGGTGCCGAGGTGACCGAGCTGATCCAGGGCTACGGCATCGCCAAGACCCTGGAGACCACCGAGCTCGACCTGATGCACACGGTCTTCCCGCATCCGACCTTGAGCGAGATGATGCACGAGAGCGTGCTGGACGCCTACGGCCGGGCGATCCATTTCTGAGGGGGCCCTGGACTTGTAGGTCGGACCGACGGTCCGACATCGGAGCCTCGATCTGCTCCGGCGTTTCCGGTCTGTCGGACCGCCGCTTCGCTTTGGTCCGACCTATGACGACATCCGGCATCCTTGGTGCGGCAAAGCGGGCGGTTGATCGCCGGCTTGCCCAACCGATATCGAGAACTGCCATGACCGACACCATCGCCGACACCCCTGCCGACGCCCCGGGCGCCCGCATCCGGCATCCGGAGAAGGCGCACCGCCCGGACAACCCGATCCAGCGCAAGCCGTCGTGGATCCGGGTCAAGGCGCCGACCTCGCCGGAATACCGCGAGACGCGCAAGCTGATGCGCTCGCTCCAGCTCAACACCGTGTGCGAGGAGGCGGCTTGCCCGAACATCGGGGAGTGCTGGTCCAAGGGCCACGCCACGGTGATGATCCTGGGATCGGTCTGCACCCGGGCCTGCGCCTTCTGCAACGTCGCCACCGGCCGGCCGGACCAGCTCGACCCGCACGAGCCGGAGCACGTGGCCCAGGCCTGCGCCGAGCTGGGCCTGAACCACATCGTGATCACCTCGGTCGACCGCGACGACCTTCCCGATGGGGGCGCCCGGCACTTCGCCGACGTGATCACCGCGGTGCGCGCCGCCGCACCGGAGACCACGATCGAGATCCTGACGCCGGACTTCAAGAACAAGAAGGGCGCGCTGGAGACGGTGGTCGAGGCGCGGCCCGACGTGTTCAACCACAACCTGGAAACGGTGCCGCGTCTCTATCCGTCGATCCGGCCGGGCTCGCGCTATTTCGTCTCGCTGCAGCTGTTGAGCCGGGTGAAGGTTCTGGACCCGTCGATCTTCACCAAGTCGGGCATCATGGTCGGCCTGGGCGAGAGCGCTGAGGAGGTCTACCAGGTGATGGACGACATGCGGTCGGCCGACATCGACTTCATGACCATCGGCCAGTACCTGCAGCCGACGCCCAAGCATGCGCGGGTCGACCGCTTCGTGCCGCCGGAGGAGTTCGCGACCTACGAGAAGGTGGGCCGCGGCAAGGGATTCCTCCTGATCTCGGCGACGCCGCTGACCCGGTCGAGCTATCACGCGGACGCGGATTTCGAGAAGCTTCGGGCGGCGCGCGAAGCGCGGCTGGCCGGCCTTTCCAGCATCAATCTGGTCGATCTCGCCCACGATCCGGGCGTGCCCGGCCCGGGCGCGGCGGCCGAATAGCGGCCGCGCCCGCGATCGGCCCCTCGACGTCGCCGCCGCCGGAGCCCATCTGCCCGTCATGCCCACTCATGCCGAACAGCGCGTCCTGCCGTACACACCGGAGCAGATGTACGACCTGGTCGCGGACATCGAGCGCTATCCCCAGTTCCTGCCCTGGTGTCTCGCCGCCCGCATCCGCAAGCGCGACGGCGAGGTCGTGGTCGCGGACCTGGTGATCGGGTTCAAGATGATCCGGGAGCGGTTCACCAGCCGGGTCGTGCTGGACCGGCCGCGGCAGATCGACGTCTCCTATATCGAGGGGCCGCTGCGCCACCTCAACAACCACTGGGAATTCCACCCGCACGAGGACGGCTGCCTGATCGACTTCTACGTCGATTTCGAGTTTCGCTCCCGCATGCTGCAGAAGCTGATCGGCACCCTGTTCAACGAGGCGTTCCGGCGCATGGTCGCCGCGTTCGAGGCGCGGGCACGGGACCTCTACGGCGACCGGACCGCGGAGGCCCAGGGCAATCCGCAGACGGCGGGAGACGGCCACCCGGACGCGCCGGAAGAGGCGCCATCGGGGGCGACGCCCGGCGCCTCGGCCGGTCGGTCGGCATAGCGCGATCGGATCAGCGCGCGAGGGCGCGGTCGCGCAGCAGGGTCAGGGCGTGCTCCACGGCGGCCTCGCGCACGGCCTGGCGGTCGCCGTCGAACCGCTTCTCGTGGCTTTCCGGCGCCAGGCCGCTGACGCAGATCCCGAACCACACCAGGCCCACCGGCTTGTCCTCGGTCCCGCCGTCGGGGCCGGCGACGCCGGTGATCGACACGGCGATGTCGGCCGCGGTGACGGCCACGGCCCCGGCGGCCATCGCTTCCGCCACCTGGGAACTCACGGCACCGTAGCGCTCGATTTCCCCCATGGGAACGTCGAGGGTGCGGTGCTTGGCGTCATTGGAGTAGGTGACGAAACCCTCCTCGACCACGGCGGACGAGCCGGGGATGCCGGTCAGCGCCCCGGCCAGCAGGCCGCCCGTGCAGCTTTCCGCCGTGGCGATGCGCCAGTCGCGGTTTCTGGCGGCGGTGATGACCTGGTCGGCAAGCGCGTGCAGGCGGTCGGTCGCCATGGAAAGCCTCTCGTCTCTGTCGGTGACGGATCTCGGTGTCGGTGACGGATCTCGGCGTCGGTGCGGGTCGGACGACGACGGATCGTCGCATCCTGACGCCTAACTGAGCCTGCGCCGGCGACCGGGCAAGGCCGTTCAGGCCGGCCGGGCCGGGGGCAGGGCCACCGTGGCGGCGGCCTGCGCCGCGATGCCTTCGCGCCGGCCGGTGAAGCCCAGGCCCTCGGTCGTCGTCGCCTTGACGCTGACCCGGTCCGCCGGCACTGCGAGGATCTCCGAAATGCGGTCGACCATGGCGTCGCGATGGGGGCCGATCTTCGGCCGCTCGGCGATCAGGGTCACGTCGACATGGACGATCCGGCCGCCCCGGGCGGCGATCAGGCCGGCGGCGTGGGCCAGGAAGGCGTCGGAGGCCGCGCCGCGCCATTGTGGGTCGGTCGGCGGAAAGTGCTGGCCGATGTCGCCGGCGCCGATCGCGCCGAGCAGGGCGTCGGTGATCGCATGCAGCCCGACATCGGCGTCGGAATGCCCGACTAGTCCGCGGTCGTGGGGGATCCGCACGCCGCACAGGACGACGTGGTCGCCCGGCCCGAAGCGGTGGACGTCGAAGCCCGTGCCGGTGCGGCTTTCGGCCACGGCGGTCAGCAGCGCCTCGGCGCGGGCGAGGTCGGCCTCGGTCGTCACCTTGAAATTCTCCTCCGACGACGGGACGAGCCGAACCGGCAGCCCGGCCGCTTCGGCCACCGCCGCGTCATCCGTCAGCGCGGCGCCGGCGGCGGCGCGGTGGGCGTGCAGGATCGGCGGGAAGCGGAAGCCCTGGGGCGTCTGGGCGCGCCAGAGGCCGCCGCGGTCGACCGTGCCGGCCACGGCCGGCCGGTCGCCGCCCGAGGCGGCGGCGCGCTTCAGCGTGTCCGCCAGCGGAACCGCGGCGATGGCACCGGGGGCGTCGTCGAGGGCGGCGATCACCCCGGCGATGGTCGCGGCGTCGACCAGCGGCCGGGCGGCGTCGTGGATCAGCACGCGATCCGGCGCCGGGGCCTCGCGCGCCAGCGCCTCCAGACCGCGGCGCACCGACTCCTGCCGATCCGCGCCGCCGGCCAGGGGCTCCGGCAGCCCCAGGGCGCCCACCGCCGCGTCATAGAGGTCTCGGGCGGCGGGATCGATGACGATCCGCACGGCGTCGATCCCCGGATGGCCCAGATACGCCAGCGCCGAGCGGCGCAGGACCGGTACGCCCGCCAACAGCCGGTACTGCTTGGGAAGGGGCCCGCCGAAGCGGAGGCCGCGTCCGGCGGCGACGATCAGGGCGACGGTCAGGGGCATGGCGCATGCTGGGATGTTGAAGCGGCGGGAACCGCCGCGGCGGGGCGGCGCGATCCTCGGCCAGGCGACCGTAGCCGCTCCCTCGGGCGGCGCCAAGCGCGCCGGTTCTTTTGCGCCGCAGCAGAGGGCACGAATTCGTTCTTGAATTTCCTTGGGAAGCGGCTACTTTGCCCAAACATTCGGCATTAGCGGGAAGTGCCTAATTCATGGGCATCCAGATCGGCTCCATTGCCCTCGACGCTCCGGTGATCCTGGCGCCCATGTCCGGCGTCACGGACCGGCCGTTTCGCGACGTCGCCAAGCGGCTGGGCGCCGGGCTGGTGGTGTCCGAGATGATCGCCAGCCGGGAGATGCTGCGCGCCGCCAAGGCCAGCCGCCGCACCTCGACCGACTGCGCCGAGGAGTTCCCGATGGCGGTCCAGATCGCCGGCCACGACCCTGAGGTCATGGCGGAGGCGGCAAAGCTGAACGTCGACCGCGGCGCAGCGATCATCGACATCAATTTCGGCTGCCCGGTCAAGAAGGTGGTCAACAAGCTCGCCGGTTCCGCCCTGATGCGGGAGGAAGCGCTGAGCGGGCGGATCATGGAGGCCGTGGTCGACGCGGTCGACGTGCCGGTGACGGTGAAGATGCGCACCGGCTGGGACGACGACAGCCGGAATGCCCCGCGCTTCGCGAAGATGGCGGAGGAGGCGGGCGTGCGGATGGTCACGGTGCACGGCAGGACCCGCTGCCAGCTCTATACCGGCCGGGCCGACTGGGCGTTCATCCGGGCGGTCAAGCAGGCGGTCTCGATCCCGGTGGTCGCCAACGGCGACGTGACGGACTACGACGCGATCGACCGGTGCCTGGCGCAGAGCGGGGCCGACGGCGTGATGATCGGCCGCGGCGCCCAGGGCCGGCCCTGGTTCATCGCCCAGGCGATCGACTATCTCGCGACCGGAACCCGCGCGGCGGACCCGGGGCCGGCGGGCCGGCTGCCGATCGTGCTCGACCATTACGACGCGCTGCTCAGCCACTACGGCGTCGAGAAGGGCCGGCGCATCGCGCGCAAGCACCTCGGCTGGTACGCCAAGGGCCTGCGCGGCGCCGCGCCGTTCCGGGAACAGGTCATGCGCGAGGACGATCCCGCGGCCGTGCGCCGCCTGGTCACCGCCCAGTTCGAGGCCACGGCCGAGGCGGAAGCGACGTCCGACACCCCCTCACGGAAGGCGGTCTGACGCGATGAGCAAGGTGACCCCGATGGTTCGGCGCGCCGGGCCTGCCGGTCCGGTCGACCCGGCACTGGTGCTGGCCTCGATGCCGATCCCCGTGCTGGTCCTGGACTTCGACCGGACCATCCGGCTGGTCAACCTGGAGGCCGAGCAGTTCTTCGACATGAGCGAGTCGAGCCTCCTCGGGCTGCCGCTCGCGGAACTGCTGCCGGCGGACAGCCCGATCCATTTCCTGATCGACCAGGCGTTGGAGGAGGGGGTCAACATGTCCGACTACGGCGTCACGCTGGAAACGCCGCGGATCGGCCGGCGGCTCTCCATGGTCACGGTCGGCCCGGTCGGCGATCCGCCCTACCAGGCGGTGATGACCGTGCAGGAGCAGTCGATCGCGCGGCGGATCGACAACCAGCTGACCCACCGCAACGCCGCGCGCTCGGTCAGCGCGATGGCGGCCATGCTGGCGCACGAGGTGAAGAACCCGCTGTCCGGCATCCGCGGCGCGGCCCAGCTGCTGGAGCAGACGGTCGGGGATGACGACAAGCCGCTGACCCGGCTGATCTGCGACGAGGCGGACCGGATCGTCGATCTGGTCAACCGCATGGACGTGTTCTCCGACCGGCGCGCCCAGCGCAGCGCCGTCAACATCCATACGGTGCTGGAACGGGTGCGCCGGCTGGCCCAGAACGGCTTCGCCAAGCACGTCCGGTTCACCGAGCGCTACGACCCGTCGCTGCCCCCGGTGTTCGGCAACCACGACCAGCTGGTCCAGGTGTTTCTGAACCTGGTCAAGAACGCGTCCGAGGCGGTCCCCGCCGACAGCGGCGAGATCGTGCTGACCACCGCCTACCAGCGCGGCGTGTCGATCGCGGTGCCGGGGACGGACAGCCGGGTCCACCTGCCGTTGCTGGTCACGGTCCAGGACAATGGCGAGGGGATTCCCGAGGACCTCCACGAACACCTGTTCGACCCGTTCGTCACGACCAAGGCGAATGGCACCGGCCTCGGGCTGGCGCTGGTCGCCAAGATCGTGGGCGACCACGGCGGCTTCATCGGCTTCGAGTCCGAGGCCCGGCGGACGGTGTTCAAGATATCGCTGCCGATCTGGACCGGCGCGACCGGTCCGACCGGCGCAGAGGCCGCGTTCTGATGGCTGCCACCATCCTCGTCGCCGACGACGACAGCGCGATCCGCACGGTGCTGACCCAGGCCCTGACCCGGCTCGGCCACGACGTCCGGGCGACCGGCAACGCCGCCACCCTGTGGCGCTGGTGCGAGGCGGGGGAGGGCGATCTCGTCATCACCGACGTGATCATGCCCGACGAGAACGGTCTGGACCTGATCCCGCGGATCAAGCGGATCCGGCCGGAGCTGCGCATCATCGTGATGAGTGCCCAGAACACGCTGTTGACGGCGGTCAAGGCGACCGAGCGGGGCGCCTTCGAATACCTGCCCAAGCCGTTCGACCTGAAGGATCTGGTCGGCCTGGTGGAGCGGGCGCTGTCGGCGCCGCACACCCCGGCCAGGGAGATGAGCGAGCCCTCGCCCGACGGCGACGAGGCCCTGCCCCTGATCGGCCGTTCGGCGGCGATGCAGGAGATCTACCGCGTCATGGCCCGGCTGATGCCGACCGACCTGACCGTGATGGTGACGGGCGAGAGCGGTACCGGCAAGGAGCTGGTGGCCCGCGCCCTGCACGACTACGGCAAGCGCCGCGGCGGGCCGTTCGTGGCCATCAACATGGCGGCGATCCCGCGCGAGCTGATCGAATCGGAACTGTTCGGTCACGAGAAGGGCGCCTTCACCGGTGCCACCACGCGGTCGTCCGGCCGGTTCGAGCAGGCGCAGGGCGGTACGCTGTTCCTCGACGAGATCGGTGACATGCCGATGGAGGCCCAGACCCGGCTGCTGCGCGTCCTGCAGGAAGGCGAGTACACCACCGTCGGCGGACGTACGCCGATCCGGGCGGACGTCCGGATCGTCGCCGCGACGCATCGGGACCTGCGCCACCACATCCGCCAGGGGCTGTTCCGCGAGGACCTGTTCTACCGTCTGAACGTGGTGCCGATCCGCCTGCCGCCGCTGCGTGAGCGGACCGAGGACATCCCCGCCCTGGCCCGCCATTTCCTGGAGCAGGCCGCGGCGGAGGGCCTGCCGCTCAAGAGCCTGGACCGCGGCGCGGTCGACCGGCTGAAGCAGCACCGCTGGCCGGGCAATGTCCGCGAACTGGAGAACCTGGTGCGGCGCCTGGCCGCCCTCTACGCCCAGGAAGTCGTCGGGGTCGACGTTGTGGAGGCCGAACTGGCCGACGCCGCGCCGGTCGCCGACGCTGGGGACGAGCCGGCGAGCGAGGGGCTGGGCGCCGCGGTGGAGCGCCATCTGAAGGACTACTTCGCCGCCCACAAGGACGGCCTCCCGGCCTCCGGGCTCTACGACCGGGTGCTGCAGGAGATCGAGCGGCCGCTGATCACGCTGAGCCTGGGGGCGACCAAGGGCAACCAGATCAAGGCGGCACAACTGCTCGGCCTGAACCGGAACACGCTGCGCAAGAAGATCCGCGAATTGGACATCCAGGTCATCCGCGGCCTAAAATGACGGCTCGCATGGCCGCGACCGGGCGCGATGGCCGGTTGCCTCCGACCGGCGATCCGATGGCGGATCGCCCCGCCGCTGTGACACGGGCATGACCAGCCGATTCGTCGAACCGCCAACGACCCTGGCGCGCCGGACTGCCCGCTGGGCGATCCGCGCCCGGCTGGGCAACAAGCTGGCCCTGGTGCTGACCGTCGCCGCCGTGGCGTCGGGGCTGGCGACCTATGCCGCGTTGACGGAGAGCCCGCCGTTCGGCCACGACCCCGATACGGTCTTCCTGCTGCTCAACGTCGACCTGGTCATCCTGCTCCTGCTGGCGGGCCTGATCGCCCGGCGTCTGGTCGGCATCTGGGTCGGCGGACGACGCGGCCGGGCCGGGTCGCGCCTGCATATCCGGCTGGTCGCGCTGTTCAGCGCGCTGGCCGTGTTCCCGGCGATCATCGTCGCGACCTTTTCCGCCGCCTTCTTCTATTTCGGGGTCCAGGCCTGGTTTTCCGAACGCGTCTCGACGGCGGTCAACGAATCCCTGTCGGTCGCCCAGGCCTATCTGGCCGAACACCGCCAGGTGCTGCGCGCCGATGCGCTCGCGATGGCCAACGACCTGAACCGGGAGGCGCCGCGGCTGATCGCCGACGAGACCTATTTCAACCAGTTCGTCTCGACCCAGGCGATCCTGCGCGAGCTTACCGAAGCGCTGGTCATCGACGGCAGCGGACAGACCCTGGCCCGCTCCGGCCTGACCTTTCTCCTGCAGTTCGAGACGATCAGCCAGGAGGCGCTGGAAGAAGCGCGGGGCGGCGACGTGGTCGAGCTGAGCACCGAGAACGACGATCGGGTCCGGGCTCTGGTCCAGCTCGACCGGTTCGTCGACACCTATCTGATCGTCGGCCGCCTGGTCGAGCCGCGGGTGATCGCGCACATGGAGCGGGCCGAGGGCGCGGTCGCGGAGTACAAGCAGCTGGAGGGCCGCGCCTCCAACCTGCAGATCACCTTCACGCTGATCTACATCGTCGTGGCGCTGCTGCTGCTGCTGGTGGCGGTCTGGGTGGGGATGTATTTCGCGGATACGCTGGTGACGCCGATCAGCGGCCTGATCAGCGCGGCGGAGCGGGTGAGGGCGGGCGACCTGACGGCCCGGGTGCCTCCGGGCCGCAGCGATGACGAGATCGGCGTGCTGGCCCGCGCGTTCAACCGCATGACCCGGCAGCTGGAAACCCAGCGCGGCGAACTGATCGAGGCAAACCAACAGCTCGATGCCCGCCGACGGTTCACCGAAACGGTACTGGCCGGCGTGTCGGCCGGCGTGCTGGGGCTCGACCGGGACGGCCGGATCGACCTGCCCAACCGTTCGGCGCTCGACCTCCTGGGGGCGCGGGCGGCCGATCTGGTCGGACGGCCGCTGGGCGAGGCGGTGCCGGAGACCGAGGAACTGATGGCCGGCATCGCCGCCCGGCCGAGCCGGATGGTCGAGGGGCAGATCAAGATCCGCCGCGGCGCCGACGTGCGAACCCTCCTGGTGCGCATCGTCGCCGAGCGGCAGGAAGGGCAGATCCTGGGCTACGTCGTCACCTTCGACGACATCACCGAACTGCTGTCGGCCCAGCGCAAGGCGGCCTGGGCCGACGTGGCGCGGCGGATCGCGCACGAGATCAAGAACCCGCTGACCCCGATCCAGCTCTCGGCCGAGCGGCTGAAGCGCCGCTACCTCAAGCAGATCGAGACCGATCCCGAGACCTTCGTCGCCTGCACCGACACGATCGTCCGTCAGGTCGGCGATATCGGCCGGATGGTCGACGAGTTCTCCGCCTTCGCCCGGATGCCGTCGCCGGTGATGCGCGACGAGGACCTGGCCGCCCTGACCCGAGAGGCGATGGACCTGCAGCGCACCGCCTATTCCGGCATCGCCTTCTCGTTCGACCCGCCCGACCGCGCCGCGGTGGTGCCCTGCGACGCGCGCCAGGTGTCCCAGGCGTTGACCAATCTGCTGCAGAATGCGCTCGATTCGATCGAGGGCCGCAAGGTGGAGGATCCGGATGCACCGGCGGGAGAGATCGCGGTCGCCGTCGACGCCGACGATCAGGCGGCGACGGTCTCGGTCACCGACAACGGACGGGGCCTGCCGATCGAGGAACGCGACCGGCTGACGGAGCCCTATGTGACGACGCGGCAGAAGGGGACCGGCTTGGGCCTCGCCATCGTCAAGAAAATCATGGAGGATCACGGCGGCCGGCTGGTCCTGGAGGACCGGACGGAGGGGCGCGGCGCTCGGGTCTCCCTGGTCTTCCCGACGGTCGAGCCGGTCGCGGGCGGCGAACGGGAGGAGACGGGGACCGAGCCCGTCGGGGATGGGCAGACGCCGTCGGGCGGCGCGGCAACCGAATCAGAGGACGTTGACGCCGCGGTGGCGCGGCGGCGGGTGAACCATGGCAGTTGATATCCTGGTCGTCGACGACGAAGCGGACATCCGCATGATCATCGGCGGCATCCTGGAGGACGAGGGCTACGCCTGCCGTGAGGCGGCGGACGCCGATTCGGCGCTGGCGGCGCTGGGTGCCCGGGTGCCGAGCCTGGTGATCCTCGACGTCTGGCTGCAGGGCAGCCGGCTGGACGGACTGGAACTGCTCGACGAGATGAAGCGCGACCATCCGCTGCTGCCCGTGGTGATGATCAGCGGCCACGGCACGATCGAGATGGCGGTCGACGCGATCAAGAAGGGCGCCTACGACTTCATCGAGAAACCGTTCAAGACCGACCGCCTGCTCCTGATGATCGAGCGGGCGGTCGAGGCGGCCCGGCTCAGGCGCGAGAATGCGGAGCTGCGCCAGCGGGCCGGAAGCGAAGCCGAGCTGATCGGCGCCTCGCCCGCCGTCGGCCAGCTGCGCCAGCAGATCGAGAAGGTCGCGCCGACCGGCAGCCGGGTGCTGATCAGCGGTCCGCCGGGCGCCGGCAAGGAAGTGGTGGCCCGGCTGCTGCACGCCCGGTCGAAGCGGGCGGAGGGGCCGTTCGTCGCGCTCAACTGCGCCGCCCTCCACCCGGACCGGCTGGAGGAGGAGCTGTTCGGCATCGAGGCCGCCGGCGAGGCCGGCCGCAAGGTCGGCACGCTGGAGCAGGCGCACGGCGGCACCCTGCTGCTGGACGAGGTCGCAGACATGCCGCTGGCGACCCAGGGCAAGATCGTGCGGGTCCTGCAGGAACAGACCTTCACGCGGGTCGGCGGCGCCCAGCGGGTCGAGGTGGATGTGCGGGTGATCGCCTCCTCGAACCGCGACCTGCCGGCCGAGATCCAGGCCGGCCGGTTCCGCGAGGATCTGTTCTACCGCCTCAACGTCGTGCCGATCCGGGTGCCGGCGCTGGCCGAGCGCCGGGCCGACATTCCGCCGCTGGCCCGGCACTTCATTGCCCGCTCGGCCGAGATCCAGGGGCTGCCGGCGCGACCGCTGGGCGAGGACGCGCTGGCGGCGCTGCAGACCTATGACTGGCCCGGCAACGTGCGCCAGCTGCGCAATGCCATGGACTGGATCCTGATCATGGCGACCGGGGAGCCCGGCACGCCGATCCGCGCCGACGCCCTGCCGCCGGAGATCGGCGCCATCGCCCCGGCGGTGCTGAAGCTCGACCGGTCGTCGGAGATGATGGCCCTGCCGCTGCGCGAGGCGCGCGAGCTGTTCGAGCGGGAGTACTTGATGTCGCAGATCACCCGGTTCGGCGGCAACATCTCGAAGACGGCGGAGTTCGTCGGGATGGAGCGCTCGGCCCTGCACCGCAAGCTTAAGAGCCTGGGCGTCCATGGCGGCGGCGACCGCGCCGGCGGCGAGCGCGAGGCCGGCGAGGCGGCTTCCAGGGTGGCCGGGGAATGACGGCGGCGCTGCGGTTCGACGGCGGCGGGAGCGGCCGATGAAGGTGATCATCTGCGGCGCCGGCCAGGTCGGCGCCAATATCGCCCGCTACCTGGCGACCGAGAACAACAACGTCACGGTGATCGACCAGTCGCCGGAACTGATCCAGAAGCTGTCGGACCAGCTCGACGTGCAGGCGATCGTCGGTCACGCCTCGCTGCCGCCGGTTCTCGAGCAGGCCGGCGGCGCCGCGGCCGACATGGTGATCGCGGTGACCCAGTCGGACGAGGTGAACATGGTGGCGTGCCAGGTCGCCCATTCCCTGTTCAGCGTGCCGACCAAGATCGCCCGGGTCCGCAACCAGGCCTATCTCCAGCCGCTCTGGGCCGACCTCTACAGCCGCGAGAACATGCCGATCGACGTGATCATCTCGCCGGAGATCGAGGTGGCCAAGGCGATCGCCCGGCGGCTGCAGGTGCCCGGCGCGTTCGACATGATCCCGTTCGCCGACGGGCTGGTCCGCCTGATCGGCGTGATCTGCACCGAGGAATGCCCGATCATCCACACGCCGCTGCGCCAGCTGACCGGGCTGTTCCCGGACCTCAACATCGAGGTGATGGCGATCGTGCGCGGCGACCGGCCGATCATCCCCGACGCCAACGATCAGATGCTGCCGGGCGACGAGGTCTATTTCGTCGCCGAGACCAGCCATGTTGCCCGGGCCATGGCCGCGTTCGGCCACGAGGAGCCCGAGGCGCGGCGCGTGGCGATCATCGGCGGCGGCAATATCGGCCTCGTCCTGGCGGAGCAGATCGAGGCGAGCCATCCGGGCCTGTCGGTCCGGATCATCGAGGGAAACCGCGACCGGGCGGAGCAGATCGCCCGGCAACTGGCCCGCACAACGGTGCTCTACGGCGACGGCCTCGATCCCGAATTGCTGGAGGAGGCGAACATCTCCTCGACCGAGGTGGTGGTCGCGGTCACCAACGACGACGAGGCGAACATCCTGGCGTCGCTGCTGGCCAAGCGGTACGGCGCGCAGCGGGCGATCACGCTGATCAACAAGACCACCTACAATCCCTTGATGTCGGGGCTGGGGATCGATGCCGTCGTCAGCCCGCGGGCGATCACCGCCTCGACGATCCTGCAGCACGTCCGCCGCGGCCGGATCAAGGCCGTTCATTCCCTGCGCGACGGCTTCGCAGAGGTGATCGAGGCCGAGGCGCTGGAGACCTCGCCCTTGATCGGCCATCCGATCCGCGACATTTCCCTGCCGTCCGATGTGATCATCGGCGCCATCGTGCGCGACGGAACGGTGACCATCGCCCGGCCGTCCACGGTCGTCCGCCCGCACGACCGGGTGATCCTTCTGGCCGGCGCCCGGTCCGTGAAGAAGATCGAGCGGCTGTTCGCGGTCCGGCTGGAGTTCTTCTGACCGCCGCCGCCCGACAGCCGGTTGCCCCACAGAAGGTCGTCCCCCGAAGAGGTTCGAAGGAGCGACGCAACGATGCCCCGCTATGCCTATGTCAACGGCCGCTACGTCCCCCACGGCGAGGCGCGGGTCCATGTCGAGGACCGCGGCTATCAGTTCGCCGACGGGGTCTACGAGGTGGTGACGATCCGCCATGGCCGGCTGGTGGACGAGAAGGGGCATCTCGACCGGCTCGGCCGCTCGCTGGGCGAGCTCGGCATCCCCTGGCCGATGAGCCGGCGGTCGCTGGAGCTGGTGATGCGGGCGCTGATCGGGAAGAACGGCGTGCGGGACGGGCTGATCTACCTCCAGGTGACGCGCGGCGTCGCGCCCCGGGACTTCAAGTTCCCGAAGGCGGTCGCCCCGGCGCTGGTGATGACCACCCGCCGCACCGGCCCGCCCGCCCCGAGGGAGGTCGACGGGGTCAAGGTGGCCACCGTGCCCGAGATCCGCTGGAAACGGCGCGATATCAAGTCGGTCGCGCTGCTGCCGCAGGTGCTGGGCAAGCAGCGGGCGGCGGAGCAGGGGGCCTTCGAAGGCTGGCAGGTCGAGGACGACGGCAGGGTCACCGAAGGCTGCTCCTCCAACGCCTGGATCGTGACCCGGGACAACACGGTGGTGACCCGCAAGGCGACCAACGACATCCTCAACGGCATCACTCGGCAGTCGCTGATCCGGCTGATCGGCGAGATGGGCTATGCGTTCGAGGAGCGGGCGTTCACGGTCGAGGAGGCCTACGAGGCCAAGGAGGCGTTCATCACCAGCGCCAGCAGCTATGCCCTGCCGGTGACGCAGATCGACGACCGCATCGTCGGCAACGGCCATCCGGGCGAGCTCACGCTGGCGATTCGCGGTGCCTATATCGACTACGCGGAGGGGGCGGGCGCCAGTTGACGGCGCCGCTGCCTGCTGCATCTGCGAAAAGCCGACCCGTTCCGGTTTACGGACACCCGGCACCGCCCCATATCCATGGCGTGGCCGTTGCTTCGGCACGGCCGCGCCGCAACCGACACATCAACGACGAGGCCGCGTTTCGGCCTCCAACAAACAGGACCAGCGAGAAGCGCGATGTCGGAAAAATCGCAGAACGTGCAGGATGTCTTTCTCAACCACATCCGCAAGAACAAAACTCCAGTGACGATCTTCCTGGTGAACGGCGTGAAGCTGCAGGGGATCATCACCTGGTTCGACAACTTCTCGGTGCTGCTGCGCCGGGACGCCCACAGTCAGCTGGTCTACAAGCACGCGATCTCGACGGTCATGCCGGCGCATCCGATCCAGTTGTTCGACGGGGCGAAGGAAGAAAGTTGATCCGCCTTTGACATCGTCCCCGACTGGCCCGGTCTCGGGCTCCGACGGTGCGGCCGGAGGCCGTGCCGTGGTTCTTCATCCGGTCCGCCGCGACGCGACGGACGGCGCCGCGCGTTCGCCGGAGGCGCGGCTGGAGGAGGCCGTCGGCCTCGCCGCCGCCATCGACCTGGACGTCGTGGAGCGGCGCTGCGTCCGGGTCACGCGGCCGCAGCCCAGTACGCTCTTCGGCGGCGGCGCGGTCGAGGAATGGGCCGGCACCATCGCCATGCTTGAGCCGGAGGTGGTGGTCGTCGACACCGACCTGACCCCGATCCAGCAGCGCAACCTGGAGCGGGCCTGGAAGGCCAAGGTCATCGACCGGACCGGCCTGATCCTGGAAATCTTCGGCGAGCGGGCGCGCACGCGGGAAGGCCAGCTCCAGGTCGACCTCGCCCATCTCAGCTACCAGCGCTCCCGCCTCGTCCGGTCGTGGACCCACCTGGAGCGGCAGCGCGGTGGCGCAGGCTTCATGGGCGGCCCGGGCGAACGGCAGATCGAACTCGACCGGCGGCAGATCGACGACCGCATCGCCCGGCTGAAGAAGCAGCTGGAGGAGGTGCGGCGGACCCGCGGCCTGCATCGCGGCGCGCGCGAGCGGGTGCCGTATCCCGTGGTGGCATTGGTCGGCTACACCAACGCCGGAAAGTCGACGCTGTTCAACCGGCTGACCCGGTCGGACGTGATGGCGAAGGACCTGCTGTTCGCGACGCTCGACCCGACCATGCGGTCGATCGACCTGCCGCATGGGCTGAAGGCGATCCTGTCGGACACGGTGGGGTTCATCTCCGACCTGCCGACGCATCTGGTGGCGGCCTTCCGTGCCACGCTGGAGGAGGTGCAGGCGGCCGACCTGATCCTGCATGTCCGCGATGTCGCCCATCCGGACACCGAGGCGCAGCGTGCAGACGTGGTGACGGTCCTGGGCGACCTCGGCATCGACGCCGAGACGGATGAGCGGGTGGTCGAGGTGCTGAACAAGATTGACCGCCTGGAACCGCCGGCGGCCGAGGACCTGCGCCGGGCCGCGGCGGCCCGCGGGCTGGCGCCGCCGATCTCCGCCCTGACCGGGGACGGGGTGGAGGCGCTGCGCCTGGCCGTCGCCGATCGGCTGAGCCTCGGGCGCGCGACGGTGGGACTCCGGGTCGACCTTGCCGACGGGCGGACGCTTGCCTGGCTGCATGAGCGCGGCCGAATCCTGGATCGTCACGACGACGACGCCTTCGCCCATCTGACGGTCGCCCTCAGCCCCGCCGATCTGGCGAGGCTGGAGCGCCAGCCCGGCAGCGCGGTCGTCGAGGAGCGGACGGCAGCCGACTGAGGCGGCTCCACCCGCCGCGGGACGCGGGCGATCATTCAGGAAAATCCGAACGGGTTCTTCCGGGGCCGGGGTTGACCCGTCCGCGGGCAATCCCTATACCCGTGGCACTCCCCGACGGAGAGTGCTAACGGGCCTCGGTCTGGCAGCGTCCCGTCGGTGGCACATCACAAAGCCCTTGCGTCCAACGATCCTGGAGACGATCGATGAAATTCCGGCCTTTGCACGACCGGGTGATGCTGAAGCGGATTGAGCAGGAGGAGAAGACCTCCGGCGGCATCATCATCCCCGACACCGCCAAGGAAAAGCCGATGCAGGGCGAGGTCGTCGCCGTCGGCCCGGGCTCCCGCGACGAGAGCGGCAAGCTCCAGCCGCTCGACGTCAAGGCCGGCGACAAGGTGCTGTTCGGCAAGTGGTCGGGCACCGAGGTCAAGCTCGACGGCGAGGAATACCTGATCATGCGGGAGTCCGACGTCATGGGCGTGCTGGAGTAGGCGCCGACCGGCCGCCGCTCCATCGCCACCGCGCCACCCGGGCGCGGCGGACGACCGACGACATATCAGATTCAATATCTTAGGAGACGATCATGGCTGCCAAGGACGTGAAGTTCAACGTCGACGCGCGCAACCGGATGCTGCGC